>LWDU01033468.1_pt1 | contig 71898 bp, 55 predicted proteins | sample 727161 | NCBI WGS metagenome assembly LWDU01 (sample SAMN04566230, study PRJNA314399) | hydrothermal vent metagenome | isolation source: deep sea hydrothermal plume seawater | place: Mexico: Gulf of California, Guaymas Basin | collected 2004-07-11 | reverse complement strand
AGTTGCAGCGACACGAGGCCAACTCAAGGAGTGTTCTTCATTAGTCACGACGACACTAGTTCCGAGGCTCCGCAATAGTTCATGTTCAGCCTCTTCCATATAAGTGAAGTAGGTCGAAAAGTGCATTAAGCCGGCGGCGTCGGTGTCACGAAATTCGACACGTTTGGTAGTTTTGAATGTCTCAGCCATGGGTGCATTATAGTTCGGAAGCAGTGAAGTGGGGTAATGTTCTGGTACAAAAAAACGCACGATCAATTGAGCGATCGTGCGTTTGGTTTGTTTTTTGGTGGCTTTATTTGCCGACTCGGATCAGACGTCTTCGTAGGGAAGCAAAGCCATGAATCGAGCTCGTTTAACAGCTTGTGTCACAGCGTGTTGACTTGCTGCTGTACAACCAGTTTTGCGACGGCCAACGATACGACCGTGTCGATTGATTAGCTTTTTGAGTAGTTCGACGTCCTTGTAATCAACAAACATTGGACGGGGACGCACGCCATCTACAAAGATTGGATCTTTCTTGCGTGATCGTGATCGAACTTTACTACGCTTACGCGCCTTGTTACCTGAAAAACCTGCCATTAATTCATACTCCTGAACGAGCCAGCTAGCTGACTACTTATTTTACGTTCGTCGCCTCCCCAGGACTCGGTTCCAGTCCCTTGGACTAACCTACACGTGTAGGTAAATGGAGGAGGGAAACCGTCAATTCTAGGTTACGGTCAGTGGTTCACAAGGGCAAATGGAAGAAAAACGGCGACGAATTACAAACGCAAATGACACATATTATCCTAGATGCGTGAAATCAGAAATCATTCTTTTGCGGGGAAGAATTTTGCGATCGTTTCTGTGCTTGGTGGAGGCGTGATTCGCGAGACAACAACCATCGTAATTGTGGTCAACGCGATCATGGTGGCAACTGGCATGACACCAAAAACAGTGTAGTTGGCGTTCGCTGCGTAATTGGCATCGGCAAACATGTAGATCCATGATCCAGCGGCTGCCAAAATCGCCGCGTAGGCGCCAAGTTTGGTTAGTCGCTTCCAATACAGACTTGCCAAAATCAATGGAAACAGGCTTGAAAAACCACTGAAGCACCAGACGCCAAGCGTGAATACTCGTCGCGGTTCAAATAATGAGAACAGATATGTGAGCGCGACGATTAGCACAATAAAGACTCGTGCAATCGTAATCAACTGTTTGTCGGTAAAACGATCCTTCCCCGCGTAATGCGAAACAATGTCTGTGGTGAACATAGTACCTACGCATAAAAACTGACTATCAAGTGAGGACATGATCGCGGCGAGGATCCCTGCGGTTAACAACCCGGCCATTAGTGGGCCTGTCAGGGCCTTTACTGCTGCCGGCAATACGGCATTAGGAGGGAAATGCGCTGCGATTATAGGAGCCCCAGAAATTGGATCTGTCGCACTGGTCATCCAGACACCTAATAGAACGCAGGGGACCCAGACGATCATGATAAAGATCGGGTGGGCAACAACGGCGAGTTTGAAACTAGCGGCACTTTTAGCGGTTAGCCAATGTTGGAATAAGTGGGGAAACATACCGACAGAAAGCGGGACAAAGAAATAGGTCAAAAATTTCCAAGGGTCCATGCCATGGGGTGGATCGGGCGCCCAGTTTGTAGCGCGGAAAACGCCTTTGGCTTTCTTGCGTGTCCATTTAGTGCCTTTGCCACTGATCGCCTCTTCAGTGGGATGACCAATAAGCTGAGCGAAAATTGCTAAGCCTTCACGATCGGCACCGGGCAATCTCGGAAAGTTCATAATGTCGTGATGTGCCATGATTTTAGAAACGGGAATTCGCTTATCGACTGCAGCGGGGTTGTTGGGCATTTCATAGCGGTTGTCTTGTATTAACAACGCCAAATTCTGATCTAGAATAGAGAGGTTACTCAGTAACCCTTCTTTCTTTGCGAAGATAGCTGGGCCACGTGTTTTCTTCAGATAACCAGCAGGACCAGCAACTGGAAACGCGGCGATGGCGGCTTTCTCATCAACTGGGTCAAGTTCTAGATTTTTGTGTTTTTTGGCATACTGGTATTGAGCAAACACGATCCACTTTTTGTAACTGCTGTCATAGCTAGTGGTATCTGCTGGATCGACCGACCGCATCATTTTGGATGGGTTGTTGGCAAGTACTTTCTTGGTTGATTCTTCGAGCCCGCCCAGCTTGTCGGAGATGATGACAAATGTGATCAAGCCGAGAATCATAAACACAATTGTCTGAGCAGTATTTGCAATTGCGGTTCCTCGCATTCCTCCGAAGAAGACGTAGATAAGCACGACGAGACAAATGACGAGTGAAGCCATCCACGGCGGTACACCATAGTCATATTGGGCAAAGGCGGTGGTGAAGGCGCCTTCGGTGATGCTGTTGATAACTGTACCTGAAGCCATTACACCAATGAGTAAGTAAGGAATAATAAGGCCGACAAGGATTGGGAATAGCAGGATCCCGATACGATCACTTTCGAGCCGATCGCGAAAAAATTGAATCTGTGTGGTATAGCCATGTTTTTTACCGAGACTCCACAACTTAACGCCCAAGACGAAGAAACAGAGCGAGTGGATGATTCCGCTTGAAGATGCGAGCAATCCGTAGACGCCCGCACCTTCTTTGAAAGACTCGCCGGTTGAACCCACGAGCGCAAAGGCAGTCATGGTTGTACCGAACAAGGACATCAGTAACATGAACGGTCCGATGCTGTGGCTTGCGAGCATATAGTCCTTGCTCGTACCACGGAACAGTTTGCTAGAGAAGAAACCGAGTCCTAGTAGTAATGCCAAATAGATGGAAATTATGATTAGTTGTGTCATGTTTAAGCATCCTCCGAAGTCATACCGGATGTTGGTTCGTCGTCTTCAAATGTGGGCCAAGCAATACGAGTTGCTAGATACCAAACTAGACTGGCGCCGATTGAAATTCCTGCATGCCATGCCAAAGCAACGGGCATGAATCCAAGGACAGGGTCTTTATTATCCCAGTTCCAGATATCGTGATGCAGAACGATCAGCAGGCAAACGAGCCCGATGATGATGCATTTTCCACAACGTTTACTCATAGGATTTATTCTCATTGAAAGGATTTTGGAGTTACCAAAGCCAAACAACTAGTTTAACGTAATCGATCACTATAGGGGGGCTGCCGGCGGCGAGTTTTTATGTTTCGACCACGAATAGATTGTTTGGAAGTTATTCGTGTTTGCCGGCAGTTGCTGCTTGGATGGCAGGGTCCATATCGTCAAAAATCCGGCCAGCGCCTTCGTGGAAAATACGACCGATTAGCAGGTCGGTTAGAGCGCCCGTATATTGCGGGTGCATTTTCAAAAACTGGCCAAAGCTGAAAGGATTTACGTAGTAAGCATCCACTAGTTTCCGAATCCACTGGGTCCCCGCGCCATATTCGGCGATCCAATTCCCCAACTGTTCGCCGGAGACGTCATCGGCTTGTAATCCTGCTACGATGGCATCGCTCGCGAGGAGTCCCGACTTCAATGCAAAATAAACACCGGAACTATAAATGGGGTCTATAAAACCAAAGGCGTCGCCGACTAGAACCCACCCAGGGCCGCTCTGTTGGCTCGTCGTGTAAGAAAATTCACGCGCAACCCGATATTTGTCAGTTATCGTTGCCTTGTCCAACCGCCCCTGCATCGCGGAACATAACTGCAACTCCTCGGCAAAAATTTCTTCTGGCTTACCGCGACCTTCTAGCATATAGTCGCGATCTCCGACCACTCCAATACTCGTAATGTTATTGCGCAGCGGGATAAACCAAAACCAAGAGTCCTTTTTTTCAGTGTGCAAGATGATGGTTGCTCCACCGTGAGGACCTGCTTCCCGCTCAGCATTTTCAAAATAGGACCAAATGGCGATCTTCCGCAAATCAGGATCGTCTTGTTTGAGATCCATTTTGTTGGCCAATAGGGCACTCAATCCAGTCGCATCGACGACAACTTTACAAGCGCTGCAGTGCGTGTTACCGTCGCTTGTTTGCAGGGTCACGCCGTTTGCTTGGTTACCATCAAAAAGCACATCCAGCACGCGGGTTTCATCTCGACAATCAGCGCCATGCTCGGCAGCATTGTCATAAAGCATCTTGTCAAACTCCGCCCGCTCAACTTGCCACGTCGTAGAGTTTTCTCGCGGGTCATGTTTTTCAAAGAAAAAGGGGTTGGACTCTCGGCCACTGTGACTAACAAACTGCACGCTTTTTTTACGGATGAAATCGCTTTCCCGCATTTTATCGAGCATACCGAGTCGTTCAAAACACCAGAATGCCTCGGGCATTAGCGATTCACCCACGTGGAATCGTGGTAGTTTTTCGCGTTCAATCAACAGCGTTTCGTATCCCGCTTGCGCGACCATTGCTGCAGTAGCACATCCGCCCGGTCCGGCGCCGATGACGATGCAATCATATTCGTCTTTAAAAGCGGGTGCTGTCATAGTGTTCAAAACGAGATAGGGACGTTGGTTAATTGAGTGTAGTTATCTTAAGGCGCAGGTGTGACAATCTCGAGCAGTTCGATGGCTGGTTCCCCATTACAATAGATCCACGCCGTACGACCATAAACGATTGTGTTAGGTGTAATGCGGAATAGCTCAGCTAAATCCTGACCCACTTGGATTTTCCACAGTTGCGACAATTCAACACGCCGCAGCACGTTGTGGTTAATTAAGATTCTACCAAGTGGCGTTTCTTCCGCCATGATTTCTTGTTGTATATGGGTCGCGAGGAACTCAAAATGCAAGCGCACAATACCGAACTGGACGACCGTACTATCGGTTTGTTTTGTTAGTAAAATTTTACGACTGTAAGCCTGCCCGTCGAACAATGTCTCCAGCACTTGAACATCGACTTCACAATTATGGTAGTCCTCTACGGTTACCGTCATGTGGTGTTCGTGGTCCAATAATTTTCGCGCTACGGCAGGCATATCATCGGCTGGGGTTGCTGCTATCGTGCCAAACTGGGCAATGTCTTGGTAGAAAAGACTAAGCAGTGTTTCAAGATCCGGAGCTGGAATTTGCTGGGTCACAATAGATAGGGTTTAGATTTAAGTATTTTCGGGTGGGATAGAAGGGCGGCAGGCGCGCGATTCACTATGCGTTAGTCGTTGCTGGCATCTGTTGGCGCGACTGCTTGCGTGGTTGCTGCATGACTGTCAATCGGTATGGTTGTAACTTGTGGCACCGAAATTTCGGGTCGGTTCAGAATCGAATCGATGAGGAAATACATCAAACGACGCAGGTCCTCGGGATGGATATCATCGGCTACCGCTTCGGCGCGAGCTTGGTGTTTGTCGATCAAGCGCTCGGCCAGTTCAAACACTCCAGCTTTCTCATATAAACGTTTGATTCGTTGAACGCGCTCGGCGGGTGCATGGGATCCGTGGGTTGTTAGTTCAAGTAGTTCAGTTTGTTCCGTTTCATTTAACGCTTCTAGCGCGAGAGCGTGTAGCAGGGTAGGTCGGCCACCAAGTGCATCTCCGCCCGCTTCCATTTTATTGAAGTCATCGCCTTGCCAGTCCGAGAGGTCATTGAGAATTTGAAAAGCGACACCTAAGTTCCGTGCGAACTGCTTAACGGGTTGTCGATAGTCATCGATGGGCTGTGCCATACGGATGCCCGATAACATCGCCGCTTCAAATGCTGGGGATGTTTTTAGAGCATATATTTTCAAGGCATCTATAGGTTTGAGGCGTTTATCTAAGGCATCGCGCCATAATAATTCCGCGCCTTGTCCTTCGGACAAGCGAGTATGTGCTTCTGCTAAAACATCTAAAATATCGGCTGTTACATCCGCTCCGAGCGTGCGTGATTCGGTACTAACGAAGCGATATCCCATGCCGATTAAATAGTCGCCGATATTAATAGCGGTGGGTGTTCCATAGCGATTATGAATCGTTTGTTCGCCATAGCGAAACGGGTCATCGTCTTCGATATCGTCATGGACAAGTGATGCTTTGTGAAACGTTTCGATTGACATCGCTGTGCGTTTAACCGAATTTGTCCAACTGGCGATCGTTTTGTCACCGTCACGTTGTGTGGCTTGCCCACCCGTCAAGGCATCGTAGGTTGCTAGAGTGATAAAAGGACGCGAGTGTTTACCGCCTTTGCTCAGGAAATCATAGGCGACGGCTTCGGTCGCTCCGATGGGGTCCATGGCTACTAAGTCCGCGGCACTGGAGTGTTCGGCGATGCGCATCGTTCCGCGGATACGGGGGATGAGTTCTTCAAGCGTATCGGGATCAAACAACGCCGCAGATGCTCGCATCAAATGCATATAGGTACACGTCTGTGGTGTGGAATTGTCATATTCCAAGCGGATCATCTCATCGACCCATCGTTCATCAACGGAAGTGTTACGACAGTCATCGGACAATAGCGGTACGGCCATACAAGGGATGCCGGCAAGTAATATTTTATCAACCGCTTTTTCAAGCACGTTGAGGCAAGCAACTCCGACGACGGCGTCGACATAACCAGAAACTATAATCTTGAGGACGATCGGTGATCCTTCAGCAACTAAGACTCGATAGCCTAAGTCCTCGGCCAGTCCGCGAAAATCCGCAATGCTACAGGCGCCACAAGTTTTACAATCCAGACCGAACTGATCGTAGTCTGCTGGACAGCCTTCTGAGTGTTTTAGACAATGTGGCAACAGGAATAATCGCCGCGAGGGTGGAACAGCGGCTACTTGGTCTCGCCAGAATTCCGACGCGAACATAACCATGGTCCACCCGATGAAATGTTCTTCGAGTTCCATTTCATCTAGAAGTTGTCGCACAACGACTTCCATCTCATCCGTCGTCATTGGACGAGATTTATCAATTTTGTTAGTAATTTCACGACAGCGGTCACGGATTTCATCGCGCAGTGATTGCGGTTCTGGCACCTGTTTGAGGTGAGATGTTTTGCGGCGCCCCGATTTACGTGTTGGTGGGGCTATGTCAGCTGGTACCTTAGTGTCGTCACCAGTTGATGATACAGAAGCCAAAGTCAAAATCCTTGAGTGTTTATTCGTTGATAATACGTGTGTCGATGTTCTAGAACCGGTTAATGCTTGAACATTTATTTGCTGTGTGTGTCGATTAATTCTGTTTGTTTTGTTGATTCAATCGTTTCATTGCAACACCTAAAGCAGAAACCGTAAAGATGACTGGATATAAACGTTCATGATACCACAGCTTTGCGAAGTAGAACCCGATTGGGCTGCAGTCCTTATAGCTACCATTCTCTACACTACGAATCATCCACTCAAGTCCCTTATTTAGCGTATTTTGAGTTAATTCAGATTTTGGGGCTGTCAGTAATGTTTCTATGGCTAACGCAGTTTCTTCTACACTGCTTCCGGAGCAGTTGATACATAATTGTCCGTCATCATTGCGGGATTTGTCGACACCGCTACCCCAACCGCCGTCGTTGTTTACTTGGTTTACGAGCCATTGATATCCCTGTTGCGCAGTTGTGTTCTCTGATTTACCCCACACCTGATACGCCAGCAAGACTTTGGCAGTTCCGTAAACAGGATTTTCTTCATCGCTGCGATCTTGATTACCGAACCACAGCGGAAACCAACTACCATCACTATTTTGTTTCCGTTGCAGGTATGCGAAAGCATTATCGATTAGCTGTTGAAGCTTTTCTGGTTTTCCATGAAATGGTCCACCAGGCGCTAATATCTCCTGCTCCCAGACTTTCAAGGCTCGCAATACATGAGCCGTTAAGTCTGCTCCACTGCGATCAAAAGGCAAGGTGCCCCAGCCTCGACAAAATGTAGGCCAGCCATGATCTCGGTTTTGCAGGCTCAACATCCATTTAATGCCGGCCATGGCGCCAGTGGTTAATTGGGGAAAATCTATCGTGGAAAAACTATCGGATCGACGGATGGCGTCAAGCGCCAAGAGAGCAGCAGGTGTGTCGTCACAATCAGGAACCGCGCCGGATAAATTACTCCAGCCCCACCCGCCGGGATCGGCTCCCGTATACGGATGACGTTCCGTATGCTGGCAACTCAACAACCATGTTGTAGCGTCAAGCGTGGCGACATCTGCTTCATTTTGATCTAAAGCCTTGATTGCTAACGACGTATTCCAGGTTGCCAAATCCGAATCGATGGGCCAACTACCATCATCATAAACCGTACTCATCAAAAACTTAACACCTTGGGTCGTCACTGGGTGATGTGCGCGTCCGGTCGCTGCGAGGCTCATTGCCACAAACGACGTTAGTGGAATTGCCTCTAGATATCCCCCGCTCGTTGGTTGGATGCGTTGGAGAACACGTAGGCTTTTATTAACAGTGAGTTTGCGGACTAGCCATGTTAAAGGATTACGGGGGCGACGATAGAAGAAGCGTGCTTGGCCAATTGCAACTAATGCAGGAATGGCATAGCTAACTACGGGTAGGCGGAGAAATCGATAAACGGCGTTTGGGAAACAGGCGAGCTCAAAGGGGAGTGCTGCTACCTTTTTCCAGGGCACCATGCCTGCCAACGCGGCATTGGCGAGGATGGGAATGGCAAACGTCTTGTCTTTTCCATATCGTTTTCGCAGTCCCTCTTCGATGCCGATGTTGTCGACATATTTTTGAGCGGATTGTAGTAATTTCACGTTAGACGATTCTTGGCCGGCCAGTTTAAAAGCTGCGATGACTAAGAGTGTTGTGGCAATGTTGGAATAGCTAAGGTTGGTGTCGCCCCAACCACCATCTTGATTTTGATGCTTTGTGAGCCAGGCCAGGCCGTTGTCGATGGTTTGGGAGAGTTGATTTATTGTCGGCAAATCTGCTTGTTCGTTCGCTGCGGCTTGATAGTGTTGTCGCACGAGGGCTAAGGTGCTGATTGCCGTGGCAGTCGATAGGGATGAAGCAGCAAGTTGTCCGGTCCAATGATCCCTTCCCTGGCGCTGATCCAATAAATAATCTCGAGCGGTCTCGTACGCTGTATGTAGAGGCGAAGTTGTTATGGATGCGGTAGTAGTTGCCATGACAATCGCAAAGAGGGGGCTTATTTTTCAGCAGCAGTGAGTTACTTAGCAGGCTTTTGTGGATTTGCGGTTCGTGTATCGATCCACTCGTCGGCTTTGAAATGTTGCGTATAGGCGCCGTAATCGTTGAACCAAAATTTCTTGGCCAAGCGATAGACCAAGTTCTTTTCGGGGATTTCGTTGCCGGGGTTATATTGGGACGGGCGAATTTCCATGTTGTCGAGTTCCGCCAATGCTTCTTTGCGGATTGTGGTGTCTCGTGCGCCATGGCGTTCGGCTAGATCTTTCAATAAATCTGGGCGTTCGAGGATGATGCACCCGCGCGTACTTTCCGCGGCAACTTTTCGGAAGTCTGTGAGAAATTCGGATTCATTAAATATTTGCTTCAATGGCCGCTCATCATAAATCGACTCGGATGCAAATTGAATAATCGGGCAAGGTTCAATATCACCCCAAGGGCTAATGTGATGCGTGAAACCTGTAGCGGCAGGGCAGAGAGCATTACCATCACCATCATGGTAGGCGTCGACCATGACGATGGGTTTTCGGGCGCGTGTTTCTACCACAAACTTACGCACATTGGTTTGTTGTTCGGGTGTTAGTGCTAACTCCGGGCAGGCGTCAGGGCCAACGGGGCGATAAATGTGGTACCAGCCATACATGACGCCGAGGTCAATCAGGTTGTCAATCCACTCATCACTCACAAGGTCTTCATAGTTCGTTTGGCAGACACTGGTGCAGACACCTGTGAGCAATCCGGCGTCGAGACAGTTTTGCAATCCAGTCATTGTTCGGTTATAGACTTGTAAGTGACCACGGCGCTGGTCCGAAACGATCTCGTTACCTTCGACACTGACCAAGGGTGTTACATTGCCAAGTCGCTTTAGTTCTTGAGCGACTTCTGGAGTAATGAAATGGCCATTGGTGAATATTTGAAAATAGACATCGCGATTGTGTTCTAGAATTTCCAGAATCTCGCCATGCATAAAAGGCTCACCACCGAGGATGCCAAAAAAAGCGTTACCCATTGCTTTGGCTTGTCCGATGAGGTCGTCCATTTTGGCGACGTCGATTTTTTCCTGTTTGGCGGCTACGTCAACCCAACATCCTTGACAGCGCAAGTTACAGCTATTGGTAATCGAGATATAAAGGAATGGAGGAAAGAACTCGCCCTTCTTAAGACGTTTTTTATGTTTCTGCACAGACCGGATACCCTTGAACCCGGCTTTATACGCGAGGTTCCATAACAGACGTTTGTTGGTTTTAAATAACAAACGTTGAGCCATTTTTAGGTACATGATATTTGTGAACTTAAACGGAGGTCGTAGGAAACAATGTTAGTGCTATGCAAGAACATGGGATTAAGAATATCTCGCCGAGATAATAATTGTACACCCAACTGGGCGCGTCCGCATCTATTAAAACACAGGCTAGTATTGAGTGGATGAGGATGCTCGTTTTACTTTTCCGTTGTATAAAAGCTGTTTTGAAAGATGGCGAGTTACCCCAGCCCATAATCCTAGGTGAAATATATGCTGTAAACAGTCGTGCGAATCACGATTTACAAGCAGTAGATAGCGTAACCGCGCTATTGATAGTTGCCAACGTTGGCCACTTCTCGCGATAGTTATCAAAGCAATATTTAGAGTATGTCATTTGACTTGTACACCAATTGGTCGGTAATTCAACCAAAGGGGCCCAGTTTGTGCCTTTGCATATTATCGATCGCGTGATATTCTAGAGGACTTACAACTTTGGCGATGTTAGTGCATTTACACAGCCGTATTTATCACGTTTAACGCGCCTATTCACGTAATAAGTAAACCACGAACGGTGTTTAAATTAGATTTAGACAGAGAGAAAAGAGTCATGGCAAAACCACATCACAAAATCAAAAAGGCCAATCACGGCCGTCGTCCCGCTAGTTCGAAAGCGCGCAAGGCCAAACGCAAGCATATCAAAACTTGATATTGATCTGTAACAGAGAGAGCTATTGTGGCAGACAAAGACCTATTCATTGATCTTTCGCTGGTTGATTTCGATAATCCCGCTGCGGGCATTGATGATATTCGTCAAGTGAATCCCCAGCGATTTGAAATGGAACAGTTAACAGCGATCGTGCATGACGATATCGAGGCGGGAATTTTTGTTGCCTACAAAGATATTTCCACTGAAGAATTCTGGGTGCGCGGTCACATGCCTGAAATGCCGCTGATGCCGGGTGTTGTCATGCTAGAAGCCTGTGCCCAAGCTTGTAGTTATTTTGGACAACGGCACGATTTACTAGGATCTGAAATGTTAGGCTTTGGCGGACTCGACAATGTTCGCTTTCGTGACCCCGTCATACCAGGTGAACGGTTTGTAATTATCTGCCGGCTTGTTAAAGCTCGTCGTAATCGTATGATCATCTGTGATTTCCAAGGCGTGGTAAATGGCAATCTGGCCTGTGAGGGTACACTTCGCGGGATTCCAATTCCGGTGGATTTACTAAGAGCCGAATTGGATTCACGTAACAAGCCCTAGTCGAACCGTGCTATAGGCAGACAAGTGAAATGGGACGACGTGCTTTACCACCGCAAAAAACGGCAGCTGATTTGTCGGAGCACTATTACGAAATAGAGGCATTGCCGGAGAAGTGGGATATCCAAACTCTCTTTAGCTCCGAAAACCCACTGGAGATTGAACTCGGAAGTGGCAAAGGTCTGTTTCTGAACCGAACCGCGGCCGAAAATCCCGCGCGGAATTTTATTGGGTTGGAGATTCGCAAGAAGTACGCCATGTATTCGGCGATCCGTTTAGAGCGAGTTGGCATTGCCAATGCAGTGATGCTTCAGGGCGATGGACTGCTGTTTTGCAATAAATATATACCGACAGCGACGGTTCACGCAGTACATGTTTATTTTCCAGATCCTTGGTGGAAGCAAAAACATCACAAGCGGCGAGTTTTAAATGTCGACTTTATGGGCGATGTCGTACGTATCCTCCAACCGGGGGGAAAATTACATTTTTGGACAGATGTCCGAGCCTATTTTGATTCGACATTGGAGCTAATTTCACAGTTTGACGAGCTCATCGGTCCCCACGATGTGCAGGAACAACTGCCGGAATTTGACATGGATTATCGCACACATTTTGAACGCCGTACGAGGAAGCATAACGAAACCGTTTATCGCAGCGAATTTGAGCGAGCCAATACTTAGCGTGAAAGGGTGCGACGTACTTGCTAGATTTTGGTTGGTTCAGCTTCGTACGTTCGAGCGTTGTCGTTTCCATTGCGAGCATTGTCGATAGCGATGCTGTATAGCTGTTGCCCAGTCGGTGTCGGATATTCGCCTGTAATGCACGCTTGGCAAAGCTCAGAGCGGTCAAATCCAATGGCGGCGGCGATAGATGCTACCGGTAGGTATCGCAGCGAATCGGCCTTTAATTCTCGCGCCATCGCGTTTTGCATTTCTATTGTCAATTCATTGCCATCCATAAAGTGCGGCGCAAACAACTCGCCGATTGTTGACATATCGATACCATAAAAGCAAGGCGCAATAATTGGTGGACAAGCGACTCGCACATGTATTTCTTTGGCGCCACCATATTCTCGAATGCGATCTAACAGTACGCGCATGGTTGTTGAGCGGACAATGGAGTCTTCCACAAGGATAACTCGCTTGCCTTGAAGGACTTCTCGTAAGGGAGTGTATTTTGTTTCAGCTTTTTTTCGGCGATGTTTGCCGCCTTCGATAAAAGTCCGTCCCGAGTATCGATTCCATCGAATCCGCCGCCGCTTTACTGGTGTCAGGCACGGGTACGACAATCGTGTCTTTATCGATGGGAAAGAGATTTTCTTCGCGTTCTAATCGGGCCTGTTCAGCTCCTAGGGCGGTTCGAGATAAATAGACGCTTTGTTGATCCAATGTGCTGGCAACGTTGGCAAAATAGATCCATTCAAAGAAGCAATGTGCTCGTCCTACCGTTTCTGCATATTGTTCAACGGAAAATTCGCCATCCACTATCGTGATGGCATGACCCGGTTCGAGAGATTTCACTTCGTTGGGCTCAAATCCAATATTTAGTAGCGCTACACTTTCGCTGGCAGCGGCAAACATCGGACCGCGGCGCGCGTAACAAACCGGCTTCATCCCTAAGGGATCACGGGCCACAAGCATATCACCTTGTGAATTGAGCAGCACAATACTGTATGCTCCGTCAAAACGTTTACTTACATTTCGCATGACTTCGATTAGAGAAGGATTCCGGTCGCCCGACATCTCTCGCGAAAGCTCATGCATGACGATTTCCGTGTCTGTCTCACGAGCTAGGTGGTGGTTGTCATCACTTAAGAGCTTATCTCGCAGTTCCGCATAGTTGGCTAATTGGCCGTTAAAGGCAAATGAAAACCATTTATGCTTTTGGATGTGATGGCGTTCAAACGGCTGGGCATAGCTGCGGTCTTCTTGCCCACAGGTGGCATAACGCACATGTCCAATAGCAGCTCGCCCCGCATACTCCTGCATTAATGCTTCACTTTTCCCGCGGTGTGCTAAGCGGAAGACTTCGTTTACCGTACCAATGTCTTTGTAGGTATCAATTAATTGATCGCGATTGGGATTATAGGTTGTCATCCCCGCGGCAAGCTGCCCACGGTTTTGAATGTCCAACAGCATGCGCGGCATTAAGCGCGATATTTCATCAGGGCCTTGTTCTACACATAACTCACTGGGTTCATCTGATGGCATGTGATAAATTGCCGCGACGCCACATTCATGATGGATTTCACTCATAGATATTGTTTGCTGCCAAGAAAGGGCTTAAGGGGCTTTATGGAGTGCGATAGGTGAGAGAAATAATAATTTTTAGAACACAAAATGGGTAATCACGTGAAGTGACTATAGTAACCAAAAAAGCATTCTATGTTGAGGTTGATTTATTCTCAAGCAACTGAGGGATATTTTAATGATTTGTAAGTAATGAAGCTGCCGCAGGGTCTAGTAAGAAGGTCACATTAGGGTGATTTTGCAGTGCGCTCGCAGTACATTCACTGCCCACGGGGCTTTCAATTGCCGCCTGGATTGCCGCCGCTTTATTTTCCCCGGTTGCTAATAAAATGACTTCACGAGCGTCCATGATGGTGGCAACACCCATTGTAATCGCGCGCCGTGGCACATCATCCACAGAATCAAAGAAACGTGCATTATCAATGATGGTTTGTTGATCTAGGTCCGTCAGGTGAGTGCGACTACCGAGAGCAGTTCCGGGCTCGTTAAATGCAATATGACCGTCAGTTCCAATCCCGAGAATCTGCAGGTCGATACCCCCAGCGGCTATGATCGCGTCTTCATACCATTGGCAATATGCGCCAAAATTGTCCTCTACCCCAGAAGGAACATGAATACGATCCGGCGATACATTTATGTGCTTAAACAATTCTTGCTGCATGAATGAGTAATAGCTTTGTGGGTGTTCGCGGTGCAGGCCGATATATTCATCAAGATTGAAAGTGGTGATAGCTGAAAAATCAAGGTGGCCTGCTTGGTGTTGTTCGATGAGTTGTTGGTAGACTCCGATCGGAGTGCTGCCGGTCGCCAGTCCCAGTACGGCAGATGGATTGGAAGCAAGTGTTTGGACAAAGAAATCCGCTCCGCGAATACTAAGCTCTTCAACGGTGTCGAGAATAATGATGTTCATGGTTTTATGTTTGGTTGGGTAAAGAAGTGCCGAGCGTTTTAGTTCCACGGGCAATCAAAGCTGTAATAGCGGTAAAGATAGTTCCGGGGGGTAATGGTTATAACGATTGTTAAAGCGGTTCTCTAAAAGAACCTGAGATGGAAGGCCATTACGCAAATGAAAATATGACCTAGAATAAAGTAATATAGGGTAGTGTACTAAGTTGTTTAGATGTTTTTAAGTAGTTGGGTTCCGCGACGAGCCACAACAAAAGATGGATAGTCATAGATATGGGTTCTCCAGAGACCATTAACGAAAGTCAAGAAACTGGTCTGCAGTTAGCCAATACTAAGTTGCCAGTGGTTGTGTATCGCACTCCCAAGGCCACCAGCGTTGCGGTCGCTCAACAAATTGCCGCTGTCATACGGGCAGCTAGCGCAGCTGAAAAAGGTGCTGTGTTAGCACTTGCTCCAGGCTCCACTCCGCAACAAGTCTACCGCGAACTGATTCGGATGCATAAAGAGGAAGGGCTCGATTTTTCTCACGTGTCCGCTTTTGTGTCGGTAGAGTTCTTTGGAATTTCGCGAGACCAGGCCCAAAGTGTGTATCGGTCACTACGGGAGACGTTTTTCAATCATGTCAATATTCCAGATTCGCAAGTGAATATTCTCGACAGCGAAGCCGACGGAGAAACAATTAAAGAATACTGCGAAGCATTTGAGCAGAAAATCCAAGACGCTGGCGGAATTGATTTTGCCTTGTTGGGAATCGGGTCCAATGGCCACATTGCTGCCAATGAGCCTTTTTCCGGTGTGAACAGTCGTACACGTCTGTGTGTACTTGATCCGATTACTCGACTGCGTTTAGCAAGCGACTTCTTTGGCGAAAAGAATGTTCCTGCGCAGGCTTTAACGATGGGCATGGGTACCTTGTTGGAATCTCGACAAGTTGTGCTGCTGGCACTTGGTGAACACAAGGCCCGCATCGTATGCGATTTAGCTGAGGGTGATATTACAAATCGCATTCCTGCTAGTGCACTTCAAGAACACGTCAATGCCATGGTTTGTTTAGATCCAGCCTCGGCGAGTAAAATGCAAGAGATGGTGATGCCTTGGACTTGTGATTCGGTTCAATGGGACGAAACGATGATCACTCGAACCATGGTGTGGTTATGTGAGCAAACAGGTAAAGCGCTGTCTAAGTTAGAGGATGATGATTTTCGCAATCATAATTTACATCAGTTGTTGAGATTGCATGGGCCTTCCCACGTCTTGGCATTGAGGGTGTTTGGTTGGTTACAAGCGACAATTCATGATGGGCAAGTTATCGAAGGCCAGCAAAAAGTTATTTGTTTTAGCCCACATCCCGATGACGATGTTATCAGTATGGGCGGTACTCTGATTCGACTCAATGAAGAAGGGCATGAGACACATGTGGCCTATATGACCAGCGGTAATATTGCCGTGTTTGATCATGATGCCCAGCGGATTGCAGATTTGGTGACGGAATATAATCATTTGTTTGGCATTGAAAACGACAAGTCGATTGACGTCGAACGCCGTGTAACTGAATCGTTAAATACGAAGCAACCTGGGGAACCAGACATTGACGCTGTGTTGAAGATCAAAGGCTTGATTCGATGGAGCGAAGCAAAAGCGGGCGCGATTGAAGTTGGCTGTAAGGAAGATAATTTGCATTTTCTCGATCTACCATTTTATCGAACCGGTACCGTAGAAAAGCGACCAGTCGGCGATGCAGATGTGGCGATTATTGTGAGTCTTTTACAGCGAGTGCAACCTGACGTTATTTATGTTGCCGGCGATTTGTCAGATCCTCATGGGACGCATCGAGTTTGTGCAGAAGCAATTTTGGGCGCTATTTACCAGATGCTAAACAATGGCGAGGTTGTGCCTGACGTGTTGTTGTATCGGGGTGCCTGGCACGAATACGCGATTCATGAAATTGATATCACGGTTCCACTGAGTCCGGCGCATCTCATAAAAAAACGCAAAGCGATTTTTATGCATGAAAGCCAAAAAGACGAAGCACTGTTTCCTGGTTCAGATCCGCGAGAATTTTGGCAACGCGCTGAAGATCGCAATAAAGGAACGGCCAAAAAATTCAATGACTTGGGTCTCCCAGAATTTCTTGCCATCGAAGCGTTTCAGCGTTGGACGGGACAAACGCTGTAAGCAAGCATTGCTTTTGGTACACGTTGATTTGCTTGAGTGACATTGTTCCTGTTAGAACCCCGCATAACCACAGATGAAATTATGAATGACATTGTCCGACAAGAAATAACTGCGACTGCTGACAAGATTGTTGTCAAAGTGGGTACCCGCGTCTTAACGGACGAGCAGGGCCGACTGGATTCGCAACGCATTGCTAGTTTGGCTTCGCAGTTGAGTCAGCTCGCCGCGCAGTCAAAAAAAGTTGTTCTCGTTAGCTCGGGTGCTGTCGCTGCCGGAATGAATCGTTTGCAATTGGACATGCGACCAGCGGATCTTGCTGTGTTGCAAGCAGTGGCTGCCGTCGGCCAAATCGATCTGATGCAAGCCTATCAGCAGCAGTTTGAAATGCACCAGCAAATTGCGGCTCAAGTGTTGTTAACCGCAACAGAACTAGACGATCGAGCGAGTTATTTGAATGTTCGCAATACGCTGTTAGAGTTGTTAAATCTAAAGATCATTCCCATTGTGAACGAAAACGATACAGTGGCGGTTGAAGAACTACAAACAACGTTCGGCGATAACGATCGCTTAGCAGCGTTAGTTACGAATCTGCTCGGAGCTCAGTTGCTGATAATTCTGTCAAACGTCGATGGGCTCTATGCGGGTTCACCAAATGGTGAGGAAACAGAAATTCTCGAGACGGTGGTAGCAGTCGATGATACAATCCTCAGTTATGTAGAGGATAGGAGTAATGCGTTGAGCCGAGGCGGCATGAATAGCAAGTTGCAGGCGGTCAAGATGGTGACGTCAGCAGGAGAAAATGTGGTGCTTGCCAATGGCCATGAGCAAGATGTTATTACGCGCATCCTAGCGGGTGAATCACTAGGTACCTTATTCTTGGCCGAAGGTAAAACATTAAGCCCTTGGAAACGCTGGCTGCGATTTTCCGCTCAGTCTCAAGGGACCATTGTACTCGACGCTGGTGCGTGTGCGGCAATTGAAACTGAGGGTAAGAGTTTACTGGCGATTGGGATTGTTGGATTCCGCGGTGAGTTTGCTAAAGGTGATGTAATTTCGATTTGCAATGACCAAGGTCTTGAATTGGCACGTGGATTGACGAACTACGACTCTCTTGAGATCGCAAAAATACGGGGCCAACAGAGCACTGCATTTCAGAAAATCTTAGGCCATTGTCCCTATGACGAAGTTATCCACCGAGATAATTTAGCGGTTGTATTGACCTAGCGTCGTGCGATTAACCCAACCGTGCACCGGGTTTTAGCTGGTAGCCACGGAGAAATTCGTCAATTTCCATCACTCGTTTTCCGGCGGGTTGGATGCGACTAATGCGGACACATCCCTCTCCCGTGGCAATCCAAAGATCTTCTCCGTTGTCGTCGTCTGGATTGGCAACGACCGTGCCAGGTCCAACATCGACATGTGCAGTCAAATCTTCGGCGAGCGTCATTTCAGTAATGATAAGTCTCAGCGGCTTACCATATTCTCGTTGCCATTGTGTAAAGCACCCGGGCCACGGCTGCAGGCCACGATGCAAGTTGATGATGGCTGCGGCCGGTTTATTCCAGAGGATGTTGCCAAGTTGTTTGTGAAGTCGGGGGGCTTGCGTGACCAATTGTTTGTCTTGCCGTGTACCAATTGTTGATATTTGATCCCACTTAGCTAAAATTTCAATGGCGTCGATAACAGCGGGTGCTCCGAGTGCGGCCAGTCGCTGTTCAAGTTCTTCTGCTGTTTCGGCGGCATTGATGGTAACTTCTAATTGGCACAGCGCCGGGCCGCCATCTAATTTGGGTGTCATATGGATGACCGTTACACCAGTGGTGGCATCACCGTTAATGATGGCCCATTGCACTGGCGCCGCGCCACGATATTTTGGCAACAGTGACCCATGTAGATTAATTCCACCAAGTGGTGTGACTCCCAGTGCTGCGGGACTGAGAATCTGACCAAAATCACAGACAACTAATAGGTCAGCCTGCAAATTAGCCAGTTCAGCAACGACGTCTGCTGTATTCACGTCCGCAGGGTCAAGCAATGTTAGACCATGTTGATTCGCCGCTTCGCGTAGTGGATTGACTGGAGGTTTTTTACGGCCTCGTGCCGGGGGCAATGGGCGAGTCACTACGACGGGGACGTCATGGCCGTCCGCTAATATTGCCTTAAGCATTGGAACAGCGAAGGGACCGGTTCCCATAACAATAATACGCATATATGACCTCCCTCTCATATTTACAATTGGTTGCCAAATGGCCTCGTGGGGGATCAGACGCTCTGCGTGCAGAATTTATCTTCCCACGTTGCCAACTTTGCATAGATCACTTCGTCACTCTCAATGATGTCACCCTGCCGCCGACTAGTAAACTCTAACTCAAATTCTTGTAAATCAGCTTCCAACGCTTTTAAGCTGAGCGGATTCATACGGTCGAGGAACATGATTCCATCTAAGTGATCCGTTTCGTGTTGCACGACGCGAGCAAGCAAGCCATCGAGATCCGCACTGATTGTATTACCTTGCATCCCAAATGCTTCGACATGGATCTTGCGCGAGCGGTTTACTGGGCCATAAACGTTTGGCAGACTTAAACATCCTTCGTCTTCAATCTCGCTGCCCTTCCCTTTGCTGAGCACGGGGTTAATGAATACGAGTTCTTCGCCTTCTTCGGCATCAGATGAAGTGTTGACTATAAACAGTCGCAAGGGCAGGTTGACTTGATTGGCAGCTAGCCCCACACCTTTGGCCGCATACATCAATTCAAACATTTCGGCAACGATGTCCCGCAGTTCAGAATTGATCCGTTGAATTGTTTTCGATTTGTAACTCAGCGTCGGATGTGGATGTGTAATGATTTCCATAAGCCAATGTGCATTTATAATAGTTTATGTTTTAATGAATATATATTATGTGGATAGGCATCCGTTATGGGTACCCGTTCAAGCGTAAAACGGGGCACGAATCCATCAGCGGCGGGCAAATGACCACGAATGTTTGGCAATAATTATGAATGGCTATGAATGAGTGCTGAAAACCCAACGGACAATTCAGATATGTCGAACGTGGATTCAATTCCGATTCGCGGACCAGTGGGTAATAGCCAACACGATTTTATGGAACATCTCTCATCGACGGATGATCTTTTTTATTACCAATCAACGCACCAGTCGGCAATGTTGGGGAGTCTTGTTCTACACGCTGTGCTTATTGTAAGCGCGCTACTAATATTCACCTCGCCGACATTTCATGGTGCGGCCCAGGAAGAGGTGCGGTCGGGTGGTATTGTTTTAGTCGAACAAATCGGTGACAAGCCTGAATATTTTCAAGAGGTACCAGCGAACAACCAAAAAACAGAGGCGCAGCAGCCAACCACCGCAGCACAACCGTTACTTAAAAACAGCACGGCCAAAAGCCGAGACTCTCAGGGAGCCGATGTTGATTTGCCAGGCGGGTTGCCCAATGTGCAGCTGTCTGGTTTAGCGGGCAGTGGAGACGGTGAGGTGGAATTGCCTTCCTTGGATGATCTAACCGGTAGCCGGACTCAGAAAGATGGCGAATTTGGAGCTGTGCAGACGGGTGTGTTCGGAACGAAAGGTACGGGTTCACGCTTTATCTATGTATTTGACCGTTCGGGCTCGATGTCGGGCTATGGAGGTCGTCCGATGGAGGCGGCCAAGCAACAACTGTTGTTAAGTGTACAGGACTTGCAAGAGAATCATCAGTTCCAAGTGATTTTCTATAACGAGCAGCCGGTCGCACTAAATCCGCTGTCTCCCGCCTCGCCCAAGTTGCTCTATGGCACGCTGGAAAACCGAGAATATGCGATGCACTTTGTGCAACAGATTCAACCGGATGGCCGCACAAACCACATCGCGGCACTGGATCTAGCCCTAAATATGAATCCGGATGTTATTTTCTTTCTAACCGATGCTGATGAACCTCAGTTGACAACCAGTGAACTTAATCGGATTTCACGAAAAAACACCTCCGTACGTGCTTCTATTAATACAATTCAATTTGGTGTTGGTCGTCGAACGGGACAGCAGAACTTTCTGCGACAATTAGCACGTGAAAATGGTGGGCAATACGCTTATGTCGACTTGAGGGAAATAGCGCCCATACGTTAACCTTTGCCTCGGTGTGACCCGATACGTGGAATTCTATATGCTTCGCAATCTTCATTACTATGGTCGTTATGTTTGCAGCGTGCTAATGCTGTCCCTGCCATTGCTGGCTGCTGCGCAAAATAAATCCGACCTAGTGATTGTATGGGACGCAAATCGAGCGAATCAACTCAAAGTGTCGGGTCATATTATCGAATATACAAATGTCGCTCTGTCCATCAAATTGCCCTCGGGCGGCGTCAGGCAAATAGAATCCGATCGTATCGTCACTATGGTTACGGCTTGGAGGCCGGAGTATCAGGAAGCAGAGGATTTGTTTCATGAAAAACAATATGACCGAGCGGAAAAGGGATTTCGGCAAGCCTATACTGTGGAGACACGAGCTTGGATCAAGGAACGAATTCAGGCGCGTATTCTGTGGTGCTTGCGAGCTCAAGGAGAATGGTCTGCCGCGGCGCGGTTTTACACTGAAGTATTACGAAAAACGAACCCTGCGACACCCTACATAGACGTGATCCCCATTGTCTGGCACACCTTGATTCTTTCGCCAGCTATGCAGGGTCAGGCAGTGGCACTCCTTGATAGTCCAGATCTAAATGACCGTTTGATTGGAGCGAGCTGGTTACTTGCCTCACCTTTAAGAGCACGAGCGGTCAGTACACTAACGCAATTAGAACTAAACACGAACACACGAATTGCAATTTTGGCGACAGCCCAGCTTTGGCGGACTAAACTTCCGGTAGCATTAAAAGCGGATCTCGAGAAATGGCAAAATGTGATTAACCGTTTACCGTTAGCCTATCAAGCGGGTCCCTATTATGTACTGGGGCAACTTCAACAGCAGCAAGGTGAATCTGCGTTGGCTGTGTTGACTTGGATGCGAGTTGTTATTCTGCATCCGCACGGGCATCAATTAAACGCTGAATCATTGTTGGCTGCGATTAAAGCACTGCGACAACTCGAAAAACCGACTCAGGCCATTACCCTTTGTCGGGAATTACAAAATGAATATCAATCCACTATTGCAGCGACACAAACAAGTCGCTTGATCAAACAACTTCAACAGTTACAGCTTGACCTAAAAGCTGACAGCGAGAAGTAATTATAAGGAGAGAGATTTTGAAACGCTTCAATTGGTTTACACTGACCGCGACCACCGGCCTACTTGGTGTTCTGATGTTTAGCATGTCTACCGTTGCTCAAGACCCCGCCCCGGGTGCCAGTGAGCCAGCGGCCAAGGGTTTAATGGATATTGTGTTTTCCGGCGGACTCACCGGAATGGCAATCTTGATATTGTTGCTCGGGTTGTCGCTGACCGCAGTGTATCTCGTGGTCGATCATGTCCTGACATTGCGAGCATCGGAGATCATGCCGGTTGACTTAGGAGTGCAATTGCGTGAATTGCTGAGCAGTGGTAAATACCGCGAAGCAGATGCGGTATGTCGCGAAACTCCCTGTTTTCTTAGTTTTGTTATTAGTCATGGGCTGGGCGAACTTGAGGGTGGTTGGTCGGCGGTTGAAAAAGCGATGGAAGATGCGATGGCTGAACAATCAGCGAGGTTGTTTCGCAAGATCGAATACCTATCAGTGATTGGTAATATTGCACCCATGGTTGGGCTGCTAGGAACGGTGACCGGTATGATCTTTGCATTTCAGCAAGTGGCAGCAACTCAAGGTGGTGCCGGTGCTGGAGATTTGGCTGAAGGAATATATCAAGCATTGGTGACTACGGTGGGTGGTTTGATCGTGGCGATTCCGTCGCTTGGAGCATTCGCTATTTTTCGTAATCGGGTTGACCACTTGGTTGCGGAAGCATCGTATGTCGCTCAACACACCATGTCGCCAGTCAAACGTGCCGCGCGATCACGAGGTAAACAACGTTTAGCACCAACCGCCCCGCCTGTTCAGTCATAAAAACAACACCGGATATTTAGCTAAATAATAGCTCATTATCGTAAACTTTAGCCGTTAAGCAAAACCATTATGAAGACGCCAGTATACGCTCGATCTAAGGAGACCGGATTCAATATGACTCCGATGATTGATGTCGTGTTCTTGCTGATTATTTTTTTCTTGGTATCGAGCCACCTCGCTAGGCAAGAAACGCAATTGGAATTGGATTTGCCGGAAGCAAGTTCTGGTGAACAAGTCGAAGTGTCCACGGCACCGCGCATTGTGATTAATGTTACCGAGTTTGGTGAGTTTATGTTGGCTGGACGGCAAGTGACCGCCGAACAACTGCAACAGCAATTGGGCAACCGCATCCGCAAAGAAGGTCGCGCGGTGGAGGTGCGAATTCGCAGCGACCGTAATATTGCATTTGCGAAAGTCCATCCGATCATGTTGGCATGTGCCAAGGTCGGTATTTGGAACGTCACCTTTGCCGTCTATCAGGCAGCGGAGGGTCCCCGATGAGAAGACCCTCTGTATTTCACCGCGATCAAGGTGAACTTGAAATCAAGATGACACCTATGATCGATGTCGTTTTTTTACTACTTGTCTTTTTTGTGTGGACCGCGAGTTTTCATGCGGTGGAATATTTACTGCCGAGCTCTCTTAGTCAGCAACTAGGTAGCGCAGCGGTTATCGATAGTCAGGCCCCACCGCCGGAAGCGGAATTTGAGGATGTTATCGTGAGAATCTTGTGGCAAGATGATCATGTCGTGTGGCAAGTCAATGGACAAGATGTTCTAAGTTTGGATGAAGTTAAACAACGTTTGCAGTTAGTGGCTGACATTAAGGCAGACGCGCCTGTGATTTTACATCCAGATGAAGAAGTTCCAGTGGGTGATGTTATCGACGTATATGACATTTCCAGAATCGCGGGTTTTGACAAGATTCAGTTTGCGATTGTCCAATAGGCAATGGGCATTGAAATTAGATATGAGAAAGCTTTAAGGAGTGTTTGGTTGTTTCTGATTCGTAAGAGCAGTTTGGCGATTCTTTTACTCAGCATTGTGCTAAGTGGCCAAGTCTGCGCGGGCCCCGGTGAGGAAACCCAGCTATTAAGTGGCTTACGGGAACGGGGTTTGTTTGAAATTGCTGAGTACCATTGTCGCAATCAGCTTGGTCGCGAGGATCTGACACCTCGCGAGCGTATGCAATGGACCGTGGAGATGGTCCGTACCATGGCACAAGAAGCATTGAATTTACCGGTAGACCAGCGGGTATTCGTGTGGAATCGAGCGGTTGATACGGCCACCCGATATATAACCGTTCATGCGGCACAAGCAAAATCATTTACGATCCCTGTGGCGACGCAAGCAGCACTAGCCCTAGCAAAGCAGGGAGAGTTTCTCAGGCTCGAAGCTGTTGTGGCACGTAATCCAGCGACGGAAATGCAAGGAGCTCGCGACAAGTTGCGAGTGGCTGCTAAAGAACTCAACGAGCTTGTACAAGAAGTGGATGTGCAGCTCACGATGGCGACGAGTACAGCGACGGACGAAGCGCTCTCCCAGCAGGAATTAATCTCGATCAAACAACGGTTGTCCTTTTATCTGGGAAGCGTGTATCGCAACCAAGCAGTGACTTATCCCCGTGGCAGTGGTGATCGCGTAGCGGCAATGCAGCGGGCCATATCGGCGTTGAAAAAACCGTTGTCACAATTGGCGGCTGAGGATAGCTTGGTCGTTGATATTCAAATTGGGCTCATCGGCTGCCATCGTGAACTGGGACAATGGACCGCAGCGGTTGGATTACTGGAGTTATTGCAAAAGAGCACTCTCGAACCTTCATTGCAATTGCGTTTGCGGTCCGAGCAGGTGCGGCTGTTGTTAGCCCAGCAAGATCTGCAAAAATGCGTAATATTGCTCGAAGGCCCACGTTCGGTAAGTGGTGTTACATCACCGGAATTAGATTTAGCAAGACTCGATACATATATTAGCTTGTGGCAACAGGCCAGCGTTGAAAAGAGTGAAGAGCAGCGTAAACGCTGGGAGGAGTTAACCGTTGCAGCCGTAGCGGCGATTGAGCAAGAGCATGGCGAGTATTGGGGTCGCCGAGCGGAATTGCGATTACTAGAACATGCTGGGAGCCACGGTGTGCCTGCCAATCTTGATGTTTTAGAACGGACCGCCGATGAATTGTATCGGAAGGAAAATTTTACCGAAGCAGTGCAGGCCTATGATCAAACAGCAGATTTGGCATTGGCTGGTGGGTTCGATGAGATTGCTTTGAAACTGTCGTATAAAGCAGCATTGGTCGTACAGCAGCAAGGCGACCTCGATGAATTTATCAACCGTTTGGTGACATTAGCCTTGCGTCTACGGAAACAACCACCCGCCGCAACTATTCACATGCTTGCGATTCGTAATATAGCTGCGGTGATGAAGGATGATGCCCAGCGGCAATTGCAGTTTAGGCAGTTGCTCGAGGAACATCTGCAGTTCTTTACAGCGGGTACTACGGTGGATCAAGCGCGTGTTTGGCTCGGTGCACTTGTACAACGAGAAGGCAAATGGGATGAGGCCCTAGCATTATATGTTCAAGTGACATCAACACACCCACAGTTTATTGACGTGTTGCAGCAGTTGCAATTGTGTTGGGACCAGAAGTGGGTGGCATACGACGCTGTGGAGTTGGCTCAGCAACCTCATCCGTTGATAGCAGTGATTGATTATTGCAAATCGTTGATGACAACGGAGGACGGGCAATGGTTGAAACTGTGGGATCCTGTATCTCGTCAAGCGGCGTTGGTTTATGGCCGGTTTGCTTTACGATTGCCTCAACCTAAGTACGATGAAATTGAGGCGATATTAGCTTTAGCGGCGCACGGTGAGATGAAACCAGATGGGAAATGGTTGGCCGCCGCCAACACGCTTCGAATCGTCGCATTGGTTGCTCAAGGTCGAGGTGCGCAGGCTAGTGAACTAATACAAGCGTTAGGTGAAAGCTCACCGCAACGATGGCTGGAGATGTTACAGGAACTAGCAGCGATAGCGGAGACGGCGCCGATGAACGTGCAGCAGCAGATTGCAAAGTTGCAACTCGATACAATTTCAGAACTACAGGGAAAGTTAGGGGATGTGAATGTGGAGTACCGGTTGCAGTGGGACTTATTGCAGGCGGACGCGAGTATTATGTTGGGAAATGCGAAAAGTGGATATGAGCTCTATGCTCGAATAGCGAATCGCAATTTGAAACGAGGGGATATTCAACAGCGGTATGCTGAGGCATTGTTGTTGAGCCATGCTGAGGTGCATTTACGAGAGGCGTTGGTTCAGTGGCGGCGTGTGTTAGTAGGGCATCGTCCGCGGACGGATCAATGGTACGCGGCTAAATTCGCGTTAGCTGAAACATATATTCGTTTGGATGAGCGTGAGGAAGCGCACCAACGCATTCGATACCTAAAAGCAACCAGTGGGTTGGGCAACGCTACCTGGACAAAGAAGTTTCAGGAATTATTAAACCGCGAATAATCGAGAAAGATTACGCGCGGTTTAATGTAACCGATAAATTCACTTTTAGCGTGTAGCTCGTATTGCCTTACCAAGGGCCCCGAATATAGTACGCACCAAATTGGTCGCTGCTGCTCGGGTACATCGGTAAGGATTTAAAGGGTCCGTAACCAGCTTTGCGTGTTCGCGGTGCACCAAGTTGGAACTGGTGGTACAGTGGTGAAACGACGTTTTTGGAAACGCCCCAGCCGAGTGAACGGTAAGTCGCTGCGGTAGGAGGAACGATCACGGCCAGTGGTGTGCTGTATGCTTGGTGACGATAAGCGCCATTCCAAGGTGTTGCATTGGCGTGTTCGCGTTCCCACTGATTCATACGGGTGCGTCTTTTGGCTTGAGCTGTGTCCACTGTGGCAAACATGCCAATCATTGTGATAACAAACAAGCTACAAATAAATTTCGAGTGCGTGGTCATGTCAATTAATCCTAATGGAGGTAAGGGGGGTTAGCGGATATTGACTTGCCAGCTTATCGGTAACGGACGCTCGTGCGAGTAAAACCCATTCCATTATTGTAGTAATGATGGTACGCACGATTGTGCATGTGGCATGAGTGGCTGGTAAGTATTGTAAGTATGCCCCACAACTAGTGGTACTTGGCGAGGTGCTGGGTAAATTCCAGCAGGAATTCCGCCACCTTGGGTGGGAGCGTAGTAGTTATAGAAGAGTCTAGCGGGTGTAGGGGTTACGCGGGTTGCGTGTCGAGGCGCTGGAACTTGGTGTAAAACACTAGGTTCTTGCGGATTCTGGGTCACCTTTTTCTGGGTCACCTTTTTGGGCGCATATTTGATCTTTGGTCCAATCGCTTGAACTTCTAGGGCGATCGATCCGATCAATACGGCAACTACGACGACAACAACGCAATTCATTAATTTACTACGAACCATAACAAACTCCTCTTTCCTGCGGTTAGCCAATTAAAATTGTTTCCGTGACTAGCGAGCAGAATAATTACTTGTTTCTATATTGATTACACACACGCAACTACTCAATACAATAAATCGGTTTTTTCCGCTTGTAGGGGTAAATTTTTGTGGGGTATTTTGCGATATTACAGCAGCTTGTGGCACTTCGGTGAAAGTCAACTGTTGTAAATCCGGATTAAACCTTATAATCGTCAGACTTTAACACTGTTTCAAGCAGAGTAATACATGGAACGGATTCCCTATCTTGCAAAAGGAGTGCAGGCGAGTTGGCTAGTCAAGTGCAAGCGAGTGGTAAAAAGCGCACCAAGCGTCGTAGTACCGCTCAGTCCATGGCCGCGAAACAGCGGTCAATTTCTGTTAGTGAGTTCTTTGCCAAGAACCGTCACTTGTTGGGTTTTGATAATCCGCGGCGTTCGTTACTAACGACGGTCAAGGAAGCTGTTGACAACTCATTAGATGCTTGCGAAGAAGCAGGCATCATCCCTGAGGTTTGGGTTAATATCGAGCAGACCGAGCCGGACCGTTTTAAGATCGCGATTCAAGACAATGGACCTGGGATTCTCAAACGCCAGATCCCTTTGATTTTTGGGAAATTGCTTTACGGCTCCAAGTTCCACCGGTTACGCATGAGTCGTGGACAACAAGGAATCGGAATTAGTGCTGCTGGGATGTACGGCATGTTAACGACAGGGAAGCCTGTCAAAATTGTCTCCAAAATTTCGATTCGTAAACCGGCTCATTACTATGAATTGCAAATCGACACCAAGACCAACAACCCGCAGATTCTCAATGGTCGTGGCGATGGTTTAGATATACCGCCCGGGGAAAAGGGACGAGCAAAGTTTCTCAAACATAAAATCGATTGGGAGAGCCACTATCCAATTTGCGAAGAGGAAGCGGAGCCGAAAGAAATACGCAGTGGGACGCGAGTGACTATTGAGATCGAAGGAAAATATCAAAAAGGCCGCGGAAGTGTCGATGAATACCTAGAACAAACCGCAATTGCCAATCCACACGTGACTTTGCATTTTAATGATCCGGAGGGAACGTTGCATACGTATCGTCGTAGTACGACAGAGTTACCGCCGGAGCCCAAGGAAATCAAGCCGCACCCCTATGGCGTCGAACTTGGCCGTCTAATGACGATGCTCAAAGAGCAAAAAGAGGGCACGATTAGCCAGTTTTTGACCGGGTCGTTTTCAAGAGTGAGTCCAGCGGTTGCGCGGCGGATTTGTGAAGCGGCGGGAGTGTCCACTCGATCCGGCGTTAAAAAAATTGAACGCTCGCAAGCAGATGCGATTTACAAAGCAATTCAAGTCACCAAAATTAAGAACCCCAGCACGGACTGTATTTCACCCATCGGTGAAGATTTATTACTGCGGGGATTGCATCGCGTGGTGCCAGGGGAGTTTTATGTTGCGGCGACTCGGCCGCCAGCAGTTTACCGTGGCAATCCATTTCAAATAGAAGTTGCCTTGGCATACGGCGGAGTAAACTCCGTCCAAAAGGTTTCCATGGAATTGCTCGAGCGGTTACTGGAAGAAACGGACACTCGAACCTTGCGTCAATTTATGATGAATACGTTCGATGGCTTAGGTTCAGATTCGGCTGATAAAATAATGAAAGCGGGTGAGTTTGGCAGCCGTCAGTCTCCCGGAAAATTAGATTTGAGTGATCGAGAACGATTGCATCATTGCATGCGAAACGTGAATGTGTCTGACGGTCAATCGATGCAGGTGATGCGATATGCGAATCGAGTTCCATTGCAATTCAAGACCCGCGACTGTGCGATTACACAGACCATTATGCAAACCAATTGGCGCAGTTACGGATTGACGCAATCCCGTGGCAGTTTACCTAGCGGTCCGGTGCGGTTGATGGTCCACATGGCGAGCGTGTGGGTGCCTTTTACGAGCGAGTCCAAAGAAGCGATTGCATCGTACGATGAGATTCAAAAAGAGATGCGATTGGGGCTACAGGCAGTCGGGCGGAAGCTGGGCATATTTCTGCGGCGACGTAAAAAAGTAAAACAGGAAGGCGAACGCCGCAGTGTCTTCCTGCGGTACCTTGGCGAAGTGGCAACCGCAGTTTCAGAATTGAACGGATGTGATCGCGAAGATTTATTAAGTAATTTACATCGAGTTGCCAAGCGAGTGACAATGGAAGCGGATACGAAATTAGATAAAAGTGGAGAGAAAATAACCGACGAAAATGAAATAGATTACGGTGACAATGTCTTGATCGTTGATGCGGATCACGAACAAAATTTGATTACCCATCTGGAAAAAGCAGATCCACAGAAGAAACTGTTTTAAGTGGTGCGTTTAGATTCTCGGTGGCAATTTAACATATATTGATTTGGTGGAAAGTGACGATGGCAAAGAGAAAACGAACTCCAGCGCAAACTGCTCGCAAGGCCAAGATGACGGCGAAAGACCGCAAGACATTAGCGTCTTTGATCGGCATGGCAGATGGTGTGATGAAGTCAGCGAATCGTGGCCGCGCACCACATCTCGAAGTTCCGTCACGCAGCCTGTCGAATGTAAAGTTTAACCAGAGCCGGAAGATTATTGAAATGGGATCGGCTAAAAATCGCCGTGAACTTTTTAATCTGTCGCAAGCTAGAACCTATATGCAGACGATGCTTGTCGGGCGAGGCTGTAAGGAACTAATCGAACAAGGGAAAACAACCAGTATTCGTGGTATGTATTATTTACTGAAGCATACGATCGAAGGTACACGCGAAGAGACGTTTGATGACCAAGCTGATTGTGATCCGGTCATTGAGGATGTCGAAGTGACGCTCAACGCGCTGCGAGAAGAATTACACGTCTATGCGTCTAATCGTGGCTCTATGGTAGGTAATATTACGCTTGTGGATAATGGTGATGAAATTAATTGCGCACGCATGGGTTCTGGGGGTTATGCGATTCCTTCGATTGTCGAACCAGAGATTATGCAGTTTGTGGAGTGTACTGCGGACTTCATCTTACATGTTGAAAAAGATACAGTCTGGCGAAGATTCAACGAAGACAAGTTTTGGAAAGAACACAATTGCATTTTGACACATGGCAACGGACAGCCTCCACGAGGCGTGCGGCGACTGTTGCATCGGATGCACAATGAACTGAAGTTGCCCGTGTTTTGTTTGCTTGATAACGATCCGTGGGGATATTACATCTACAGCGTAATGAAGCAGGGTTCCATTAATTTGGCCTACGAATCTAATCGGATGGCTATTCCTAAAGCGAAATATATTGGTATGCGCAGTCGTGATTTTGAATTGTGCGATCTTAATCCAAGCGTGACGATTAAACTTAGTGAAAATGATATTAAGCGCGCGAATCAAATTGCGAAGTACCCGTGGTTTGAGAAGAAAAAACGCTGGCAAAAAGAAATCCAAAAAATGCTCAGTAATGGATTTAAGCTGGAAGTCGAATCATTGATTTCTAAAGATATTAGCTATGTGACGCAAGAATATGTGCCCGAGCGTTTGGCTAAAGGTGATTTTCTAGATTGACTTGCGTGGGTCGCAGTAACTCAATTTAGGATGATGGCTAATTAACAATTCCCCCCCCATAGTGCTTTTGGGGGTGTCTGTCGTTTATGATAAGAGTTGGATTGAATCGCGAATACTTGCGAGGCAGTTATTGAAGGGGAATGGATGATGAAGCGATTGGTACTGGCGTTTGTTTTGATGGTGGCAATGACCATGACGTCTTTGGCAAAAAAACCTAACACGGCGAACTTGAAAGAAGCAACTGCGTGGATTGAACGTCAGATGAAAGTGACGGGCGACCCAGCATTGGCAATTGCTGTTGTCCAAGATGGTCGCATCATCTTGGAACGTGGGTTTGGTCTGGCCGATACCGATAAACAGACTAAGGCAACGGAGCATACCTTGTTTTCGCTGGCATCAATTTCAAAACCGATTACGGCGACAGGAATCATGTTGTTGGAGCAACGTGGTAAATTGGAAATCGATCGTGCGGCGAATGAGTACTTAGGTGCGGTGAAGATTCGAGCGAAAGTTGGCGATGCCGCTGATGTGAGTGTGAACAGTTTGCTGAACCATTCGTCAGGCATAGGATTGCATTATCAGTTCTATTATCAAGATGACGACTATGCGATACCGAGTCGAGATGACACGATTCGTCATTACGGTATTGCGGTGTCAAAACCAGGCGCGGGGTACAAGTACTGCAACTTGGGTTATGGAATATTAGATTATTTGATTAGCCGTCATAGTGGAAAACCGTACCCACAATTTATGCGGGAAGATGTTTTTAAACCTCTGCTAATGACTAATACATATGTGGGGCTACCGGTTGAGCGGGTTGATGATGCGGCAGTAAGATATGATCGGCAAGGTAAAGTTGTAACGCCGTATGGTTTTGACCATGATGGGGCGTCCGCTGTTTACAGTTCTGCGCATGACCTCGCGATGTTTGCTTTGTTTAATCTTGGTCGTGTCAGCAAAAGGCAAACGGCGATTTTTGATGTGGAGGCGGTTCAACGGCTACACGCTCCGACCAACCCCATTCGCGCTGGAGTCGGATATGGGATGGGTTGGGCCACCAACGAGAACGACTCAGGCTATAAAACCGTTAGTCACACGGGTGGGATGCCAGGAGTCGCCACTCGCTTAACGCTGGTTCCGGAACACGGCATCGCCGTTATCTGTTTGTGTAATACATCAAGTTCATTACCACATAAAACCGTCAAGAAACTTTTAAGTGTATTGCTTGAAGACTATAAATTTGATCCTCCTAATGTGTTGTTGCCTCGGCGCCGCAATCAGCCGCCAAAGTTGAAGCCTTCCGCAGAACTAACAGGAACGTGGCGTGGCAGCATTGAGACCTATGAAGGCCAGCGGCAGTTGTTTTTGTGGATTGCCAAAGATGGAACGGTACGCGTGAAATTGGGGGATCAATTTATAACTCTCGTTGCGCATGCGAGGTTTGACAAAGGCGTTTTTACGGGCGAGTTTGCTGGCGACTTGCAAACATCAGATACGTCACGCGTGGCGCACTATTTGCGGTTGGCGTTGAGATTAGAGAACAATAATTTACAGGGCGCGGTGGAGACAATCACGGATGAGTCGGCACGTTGGGTAAAAGGAGAGCGAATTTCGCAGCGAGGTTATTTTGGCTTGACGCACTGGACAGAATTAACGCGAGCTTCGGTTGTGGGCGGGGAACGATCTTTGTTTGATCGCCAATCGCTTGCAGGCTGGAAAGTGATTGAGGAAAACGATTTCAAAAACCACGGTACCGTGGCGGTAGTAGATGGTGTGATTCAGATTGGTAAAGGGAAACCGGCAGCCGGCATCACCGTGTCGCGAGCTTTCCCGCGGATTAACTATGAAGTCGTGTTTGAGGCCCGGCGTACAGCGGGCAACGATTTCTTTTGTGGCGTTACTTTTCCGATTCAGGAAAATTATTGTTCGTTTATTGTAGGTGGCTGGGGCGGCGGCGTTGTGGGGCTTTCAAATATTGACACAATGGCCGCGGTCGAAAATGATACGACTCGATACTTAGAAGTGAAGGATAACCAATGGTATACGATTCGCTTGCGGGTAACAGAGCAACGGGTGATTGCTTGGATTGATGGAGAGGAGTTCGCAAACATAGAAGTCGCAGAGCACAAATTTGATATTTGGTGGGAACAAGAACCAGTGCGTCCGTTTGGTATCGCTGCTTGGAACACCTCAGCAGAAGTTCGCAACATCCGCTTATTGCCCGCGGTGGATGAGTAGCAACCCGCCACTGCTACCTTGTCATTGGGCTGTCAGTGTTACTCTTGCTCAGAGTTAACATTTCGTAACAATAGAAAACACTTCTCACATCGCTGCCTCCATTTTTCTTAAAAGGAAACATGGACCATGATTTATTATCTAGGCGAGTTGATTGAATGTGGCGAATTGAATGTAACCTCGGCAAATTCGGTAGACGGTTGGTTAAAGCTTGCCGGCGACACAGCAATGATTCGTTTCGAATTGGATTCAATCGAAGTCCAAGCACTGATCGGTTGCCAAATGAAATTTGCTCATAGCGGAGCAATTGAGTTGCCAGATGTTGACGAAAAACCAAAGTACGCCTCGCCGGCAATTGTCGATTTACTGGGGCCTTTACAAACAGGGCAATTGATCACTTTAGGCTTGGCGGACATCGTGCCCGCTGATTTCGATTCGCAAGAAGTCCGAGTGCGTCGCACCAACGGATACCGCGGTCGAATGCAACTCGTTTGGGAAAGTGAAGATGGACTGATCGATATTACTATTAGCGATTGCGAGATGGATGTTACGTGGAAAAACGCCGCCGCACAGTCTAACAGTATACCCATCGTCACGAACACTCCTCAGGTTGGCGATTATACGACAGTCACTAATGTATCCGGAAGGATACAGGAAAACGTGGTCAGGCAACTGCATCAAGCGAGAGCATTTGGCGACTCGGAAGATCACCGAGGGGAATATCTACTGTCGCTATGTATGCCCAGTAATGAAGATCTAACCAACATGGAAAATTTTCAGGTGCAGACAATGCTGCATCGAGTGGAAGATGAGAAGACCCCTCGCTTGGTGGAGTTTATGGGTGAAATATCTCAAAAAGCGAATAACATACCGGTCTATGAATTGATAGAACCTCCGATTCAAACCCCAAAAATCGAGGATATGTCGACCGAGCAACTGCAAATAAAATTGGTGGAAATTACGCGGCGACTGATGGCATTAGGAATCGAGTTTAAAGCCTGCGAGCACTTTGATGATGCGCATACCTATGACTGGATTGTTAACCGAGTTATCGCTTGGGAACAGGTGCATCCGAAACTCAAAGAGTTTAAGATGCGGCGTTGCTTTGATTCCGCATTTTGGTGCGATGTATGCATTCAGGATTGAAGGCTATTTATTGACGACCCAAATATTACGAAACACAACAGGATTGCCGTGGCCTTGTAGGTACAGGATATCGGGACCAGGACCTTCTGGGTGCTTGCCTGGCGTACCGTTGGGCAGTTCCAGATCGTCGTGAATCTTGACGCCGTTGTGGGAAATCGTAACTCGAGCGTTTTTGACCTTTTTGCCAGCGTCATCATAGCGAGCCGCAGTAAAATCAACATCGTACGTTTGCCAAACTAGTGGAGGCAGGCACATGTTGACGTTGGGTTTAGCAATTTGATAGATACCGCCACATTCATTGTTGGCACCATCGAGCCCGAACGAATCTAAAATTTGACATTCGTATCGACCTTGCACGTACATACCACTATTGCCTCTACCTTGCCCTCGAGCATAAGGCATGAATGGTAGACGGAATTCCAAGTGCAATTGATGGTCACCAAATTTGGCATTGGTTTCTACATCGTGACGCAGTAGATTAGCCATAACGATTTCGCCACGTTGGAAGTTGTTTTTGGCCGCTTCTTTCGTGCCGTCGAATAGTACGACTGCACCCTTAGGTGCTGCTTTGCCCATGGTTGGGCTTTTACGTGCCACCTTTTCCATTTCAATAAAGACTTCATCACCAATGGTGACCGTTAACTTACTTGCTTTAAGAGTGCCGATTGCTTCACCTTCGTCTGACGTAAATATTAATTGGCCCTGATCGTTTACTTTAGCATCATGTGTTGTGCTCTCGGCTCCACGACTCCACCCAGCCCCTGGCAATCCACCTAAGTAGGAAACACCACGGAACTCGCCACCACCGAGCGCGATTAACTGCAGTCCTACCGTTTGCTCGGTTCCAGAATCATCATCCTTTTTGCCGAGATATTCACCCTGCAGTTGGAAATCAACCACTTTGGCAGCAGCTTCCGGTGAGATCCACTCTTTCTTGTCTTGTGCTTGAAGGGCAATGCTAGGCAGTACAATAAGTAGCATCATGGTCACGAACAGGGTTTTGGTTTTCATTGTGGGCTCCAGTTACTGATTAAAAATGTGTGTCTATTGATTTGGTTTATTTATTTAATTTATGGCTCAGGCCAATCTAAATGCTTGTGCAAGAACCGATAGGTGCCAACGCCATTAATCTTGTGCGGGCCGTCGAACCATTCGATTTCGGTTGTGTCTTTGAGTTTTAGTTTTGCTTGGTACATATGTTGCACACGAGCAAATTCGTAACCGACCCAATGATCTTCACCAACGCCATCAAAATGTCCTCGTTCCACCATGAACGGACGCGGTGCAATCAAGAATGCCATCTCGGCGTAGTTAAACGTCCCGCCCAAATTCCATTCAAAGATTTCATATTCGCCCGTCCACATATAACTGAAGTTATACTGCGTGGTCGCGTTTTTAAAGACCCACTCATTAAAATCTGCCGAACAAATACTGAGGCAATAGTCGGTCACAAGTGGTGGAATTCGCATGGCACTCTTGCCACCATAGGATAAACCATAGAAAGCGATTCGTTTGGAATCGACTTGATCCAGTGTCTTCAGCCAATTCACGATTTGCTGATGTTGCGGCACGATCGTCGAAAACAATGTCTTACGAAGTGGATAGCTTTTTCGTTGTAGAGTTCGAAATCGATCTGTGAAAATATATAAGTTCTGTGGTGCAAAGGTAATGAAGCCGCGCTCGGCTAAGGCGGTGGCAAACCCTGAATAGTACCGGTGACTTTGTTCCCCGATGACATCCTGCGGGCGACCTTCTAGGCCGTGTTGGCAAACGACAACGGGTCGCCGTTCGTCCGCCTTAATGCCAGTCGGTAGTGTCAGTAATCCATAGGCGATTACATCATCGAATACGTCAAGCACAACTTCGTAACGCGACCAGTTATCGTTTTTTTCAATTAAGCGTGATCGTGCGTTCTGCGGTAAAAGATCGAGTTCAAAATGACCGATTGTTTCCTCCCGAAAATAATCTCGATACCACTCAGCTGACTTTTCATAGGCTGCCACGGAACTTGTGTCGAGATTCTTCATAAAGTCTTTTCGCACAAAGTGACTTTCTGATAGTAACCATTGGTTATGTTGGTCAATCTCACGTATTTGTGCGGCTTCACGTTGTTTGGCATCGACTTGCCTGTCCGATATTTTTAGGTCAACAGGATCCGCCGACCACTTATCCGTTTGTCCGAGGTCCTTGGCAAATTGGCTCAGTGCGTTGGGACTGCCAAAATCACCTTGACCATTTTTTGTGGCGATGAGATTAAAAGGTGTTAAATTTGGCGTGCCGATAAGCTCAATGCCGCGTGCCATTTCAGCTTGGACCATGGGAAGAGTTGGTGAAGCGAGCTTTGCTGGAGCTCCACCCCCTCCCGCCAATTCGAATTCCGGACCAGCGGCAGCTTCGACGACCAACTTGCGAGGCGCAATGAGTGTTGCCAGTTCAGCATCGCCAAACTGGTCGAGCAACGCATATACGTTACGGGAAATTGGCTCGGACCACATGGTTTGCCGCGAATTAAAATACCCGCTGACACAGGCCGCATCGATGCGCTCGTCGAGGGCGGTGCTGTACAGTGTTAACAAACCGCCTTCACCCCAACCAATCACTCCAATGCTCACTTCATCGTTGTTTCGAGAGCTACACCAATCTACTAGCGCCAGTATTTTTTGGACTTCATAGCCGATTAAGTGTCGCCCGAGGATGAAAGAGCTGCGATACAAAAATTCGCGGCTCGTCATCTTAGCGCGGCCATTTCGTGCGGCGTACTCTCGGCTGATCAATGCGGGCACTAAAACCGTGAAGCCGTTTTCGGCAAGACGTCGTGCGTATTGTTGTGAAACACTAAGTCCTGGAGCTATTCCTGAAATCATTTCAGGAGTGTGGTCAGCATCCGGAACGGCGATTACATATTTGCCATTTGGTTTCGTCGGTTTTAGCATTAATCCGACGCCATGGATGTTACGGATGACGGGCCAGCGAATTTTGATGGCTTCAAAGGCAGCACTACTTCCTTGCACGGGTCCATCCGTTGTGCCGCCAATGACTTCGAGATCGTTAAATGCAACGCGAGAATCGACGACGCCGGTAATCTCCGCAAGTCGGGCTCGATTGGGTGCGACGGATTTACTGTACGCGGCAGCAGACGATGTGTCGCGATTCCAATATCGACTGCGGGCCGTAATGGAGTGGTCGAGTTGTTTTAATAAAAACCGATCTACGCCATCCACTAAGTGCGATGCGATATCGCCTTCGAGTTTCAGTGCCTCCGTGTTGGGAAGAGGTTGCGCGATAATGTTTGTTGGTGTTGAAGCTAACAAAGTTGCAAGGATTAATAAAAAACTGCGCATGAGATATTCCTGATTCGAAACTTGGAAAGAACAATGATTGTGGTATTGAACTACATTTGATTTTAAGGTGTTGGAGACCAACAAGCAAAACACCTCTGCGATGATTAATGCGATTATTTGTAGCGACTACACGTGGTCGACATGGCGGATTGTATCTAAGTGGCTTGTAAACACTTCTTCAGAAGTAGCATTGTCGTCGCTTGATGCAAGTGTTTTGATCATTGTAATTTCGGTTTTGCGATCGACGTAATCATACCAATCCATATCGTTTGCCGGCTCAGGCAACTTGGGAAACCAGCCGACGATTTCATCGAGGTGTTGCTTGTTGCAGTAGTGACTTAATGTTGCGAGACAGCGTCGAAGTTGCTCGGTGGTGGGATTCTGTAGCGCGAAATCCTTGAGGACGGTATTTGTTTGAGAAGTTTGCAATAGCACATAACCGACTGTTTCAGCGGTGTCATTACATAGCCAAAACCACTGGTCGTCTTTATGCTGCTGGACAATGTGGTCCCAATGATCGTCGTTACGATGAACAAAAAAAGGCCTTCCATGGAAGTGCTGTTGATAAATATTGGACAGTGTTTGGAGGTGTTGGGTGGAATCAAATGGTTGTAACTTGAAACAGTCGCTTTCCGTGACGGACGTGTTCGATTTGATACAGATGTTGGGAGCCGCGCTGATTTGATAGCCTAGTCGCTCATAGTAACTAGGAGCGATGTCCGAGAACAGCAGGCTCCACTTAACGCCCGCCTGTTGCTCCGCGTTTTCTACAAACTCAAACAACTGAGGTACAAAACCTTGTCCACGATCTTCTGGTCGAGTGTGAACGCACCCGATAAAGATTGCCTGTTCAATGGAATCAGCAAGGCCAAGGTCGAAGGGAAAGGCGCCAAGTGAACAGGCAACCGTACCGTCAACACAACCGACGTACCAAGTAGCGCGTTGATGATGAGGTGAAACTAATCGTTGTTTGACGAAGTTATCAATTTGGGAATCGCCACCCCAGAATTCATGGACATTGCGAAATGCCGCCGCTTTTTCAACTGAGTTTGCAAGGTGACAATCTAGTGGAGGCGTAGACATTGGGCTATTTGTATTTCCAATATTCGTCAAAAAACCCCGCGTCGACTATCTTGCCGGGGACAACATCATTGGGGGCAGTGGTGATATCGATGACAGCCCAATCGGGCAGTTTGGGGTTTTGTAGCGAGTTGGTGCGATCGTGGCCTTCGCGATGGGTTGGACCACTGTTGATGACAATATATTTTTCAGGTGCCGTTGGATTGGGCGTAATTAAAATAGGTACGTGTGTCTGGACATCATAATCTTTATTGTTGATATGTAATTGCTTAGTATCCCATTGGATCACACCAGTTTTTGTGAACGAATTTGAGAGCAGTTGTTTGAGCACCGAATTAGTTTGGAAATCACCCCATAGAATTAGATTGTAATTTTGCTGATCTTCCTTTGTGACGAATTTATCTAGTTTGATGCGAGGTGTACCGCGATACAGTGATCGCCAGCGGTCAAGAAAATGTTGCGACTCAAATTTGATCCAACGTTCGACTTGGGGGTTTTTCGATACTCCGCTAGGCAATACCACCAAGAAAGGATCTAAAAAAGCATCATCAATTGGGCCTTGCAACTGTGGTCCTTTGGAAATGCCTGCGGCGCGGTGATCGCCCAGTTTCCAATTTTTTTCAACCCTCGTGAAAACGACCGTTGCACCGGATTGTTTTTCGGGCAGTGAAATAGAGTTGCCATCAATGATGATGATTCTAAGAGGACCTAACGGTCCAAATATTTTCTTCTCGATTTGAAAACAGGTGATATTTTTGGTTTGAATATCAACGACTCCATTATCACGGATCTTCCCATCGATACGTGAGTCGAGCCAGTGCTGAGTAAGTTGCAAAGCTTGCACCCAGTGCATCCGGTTATATCGCAGTGTTCTAGTTTGCAAGTGGACTTCTGAGGGAAGATTCTGTTGGCCGGTATTCGCCGCTTGTTTCATGCGTTTCATAATGTCCGCGAGCGATTCAGGAGCATAACGATGCCCCATTTTGGGACCAATGATATGTGTTAACGTTTGACCTTCCGTAATAAATGCACGCTCCATGACTCGAGCTGCCTGCATCTGTTTATCGATTTCCCCGCTGTAAGCGACGACCGGAACATTAAATAGATTGCGGACATATAATGGGATATCGTAAGTTCCCCATAATGTTTGCACGTAGGGAGCGGGGTAGTTTTCGGGTTCGAGCTTTATATACTCTTTGGTTTCAGCGAAGCCCGCGCCAGGTGAGACGGCGACCCAGTGGTCAGCATAATGTGCACCAACGTGCCAAGCTCCTGCGCCGCCCATCGAAAAACCCATCAACACGATTCGCTGGGCATCAATGCTGTAGTGTTGTTTTACGTGTTCAACACATTCAAGCACGTCAATTTCACCGGCTGATTTAAAACCCATGCAATGGCGTCCAAATGGGTGCAAGACAATGGCATTGCTTGGCGCAATGCGACCTGCTCGTGTCATTCGCTGGTGGATGAAATGCATGTCCGTGGTTTTATCCCCACGGCCATGCAGCCAAACATAAAGCGGTACTGATTTGGTCAAATTGAGGTCTGCTGGGATCTCCAATCCGTAGGGTTGTGCTGAGCCATCAATGCTCGAGTAATAACCGCGGACCACCAGACCGTGAGCTTGATGCCAATCTTGCTTGCCGGATGCTAGCAATTTGACTCGACGTTCTGCCTCCGTTAAAACCGCTTCCGCAACAGCGATTTGCCCCGGTGAATAGAATTCGGTGAATTCAACGGCTAATTCAACACTTTCGATAAGTGTTTGAATGTCAGCAGACAGGTTGACGGATTTCGAGGCAACATTACTCCGCACATCTTGGATTACCGTTCTAGGGATTTGTGGTAACTGCATTGCAATGTTTAGGGCGGCGAGCCGCGACTTGAATTTGGCAATGACGTTTGTGTCGACTTGGATACCTGCCGGCGGAATCTTACGGGTGATGGGTGCAATCGGCTGTAGTCCAGACTTGTCTCGTAAAACTACAGTGTTCTTAAGTTTAGTGCCGAAGCGTCGATGGAATTGGTCAGGCGTAAGTGGGGTGGGAATTTCGTCAGCGGTGCGGGTAATCCACTTGTCAAGTTCACCACTGAGTCGTGACTTGATCGTAGCTGTCGTCGAATCGGCGATAATATTGTTTAGTGAATAAGGGTCCTGCTCAAGATCGTATAATTCCTCGGCAGTTCGAGGGACAACGAAGCATTGTCTCTGCTGTGGAGTTAATCTTCCCTGGGATTCTAACTGTTGCATTGCGTTGTACGTCAAACTGCGGACGGCGTCGGCTGGCGGTGTGGCTGGAAATTCAGGGAATGAGTTACGTATATAAAGGTACCGTTTGTCACGAACGCTCCGCTCATGTGCAGCGTAGTCATGCCAATTGTGTTCAGCAAAAACGTATTCTCGTGTGCTTTGCCCCGTTGCATCTAATAACGGAACAAATGACTTACCTTGAAATGTATCCTGTGGATTTGCGGAGTTATTGATTCCAGCAAGTTCGAGTATGGTGGGGGCGATATCAACGCTGCTTACTAAGTTTTTGTTAACCAACCCCGTTTTGATTTTACTGGGCCAATGTACGATGAAGGGCGTACGGATGCCACTGTCGTAGAGCGTTGTTTTGCAGCGAGGAAAAGGCCGACCGTTGTCTGCCATGACTAAAATAAATGTGTTGTCCAATTCCCCTTGTCGTTGTAGTTCAGCAACAACTTTGCCGACGTACTGGTCCATGCGACTTACTTCATCGTAATATTGACCTAGATCGGAGCGAGTAGGATCGGTGTCTGGTAAATAAGGTGGTACCACAATGTCACGTGCTTCATGCTGTTTTTCAATGGCGTTAGGCGACCAGCTTCGATGCGCGTCATACGAGGCGAACCACATAAAAAACGGTTTGTTTGGTGTTCGATTTTTTAGCGTGCTGACCCATTTTTCGCATCCGCTAGGGCTGCCATTGGTAATTGCGTCAAAGTGTTTACGAGGAGCGGTGCCAAGATGCCACTTGCCAGATGCGGCAGTGTAATATCCGGCGGCTTTTAATAGCTGGGGGAAGACGATTTGATTTGTGGGTAATGGTTGGTGCAGTTCACCAGCACCAGTTGAATGTGGATAGCGGCCAGTCATGATGCTACAGCGACTAGGACTACAGGAACTGGTTGTTAAAAAGGCGAGGTCAAACCGGAGGCCATTTTTTGCTAGTTGGTCAACATGGGGAGTTTGAATATGGGGGTGGCCATAGGCGCCATAATCATTCCAACTAATATCATCACCGATTATGATGACAAAATTTGGGCGATCGTCAGCAAGTGAAGTTGCGGGGGCCAACCATCCATCCAGAGCCAAAAGTAAAACAATTGCCAGAAGTAGAGGAGATTTGATGAAAGATGTCATGGGCACTCGTGTCGTTGTTTAGATTATTTGTCGTTCGACCTTTTGAGATCAAAATATCATTATACTTTAGATTGCACGCGTTGGATGCTGCTGTGATAAAATGAAATATCCGTATCCATTATCACCAATATTGAAAGTTGAACCGTTGAGCCCATCTTTGCCTCGAGTTATTACAGATGACAAGTTATCAGATAATCTGTATGAGCTACTAGAAGGGAAAATTGAACGACTTCCGTGGGCGACGATCGATGGCCCAGCGGATGATTTAGTGGATGGCATTTTGACGTTTGGACACCATGCCGTGACAGCGGCACAAATGGCTAATCTCCCCCAGCTAAAGGTGGTTAGTAATTATGGTGTCGGAGTGGATCACATCGAAGTCGCCGCTGCTACTGAATTGGGAATACCAGTGGGCAATACTCCCGATGTATTAACGAGTACTACGGCTGACATGGCATTGACGTTGATGTTGGTGAATTTAAGGTGTTTGATCCAGCTTATATGCTGGGCACCGAAGTGCATCATCAAACGGTTGGCATTATTGGATTAGGCCGTATTGGATATCAGATTGCTCGTCGTTGTGCGGCTTTTGATATGGAAATTTTGTATCACAAACGGACACAACTTGCCGACAATCCCGATCAATTGAATTTGACGTACACCAGTTTAGAGGAATTATTGAATCGGTCGGATTTTGTGATTGTGATATGTCCTCTTACTGATGAAACTACCGGTTTGATTGGTGTGCAAGAATTGGCCATGATGAAAAATTCAGCGGTGCTAGTTAATGTCGCTCGAGGCCCAGTTGTTTGCACGGAGGCATTGACCGTAGCGTTGCGGGAAAAACAAATTTACGCGGCTGGTCTGGATGTAACGGATCCTGAACCATTGCCCCGCGATCATGAACTACTAACGCTCGAAAATGTAACAATCACCCCGCACCTCGGAAGTGCTACGATGCAAACCCGACGGAAGATGGCCGAGTTAACGGTTGTGAATTTAATGTTGGGACTAGCAGGGGAGCCACTGGCACATAGCGTCAGTTGAGTGTGTGATGAGGATAAGTACCCAAGACGGCGGATCGACACGAGTTTAAAATGAATCTGAAACCCCCACTTCTGCTTTTGACTGTAATATTATGTGTCAGCACCTCCGTTTTTATTCGCGCTGATGAACCGCCGGAGTTCTCCTCCCAGCAGATTGAATTTTTTGAGAATAAAATTAGGCCTTTGTTAATCTCTCATTGCATAGAGTGCCATGGAGCGGACGTGCAGGAGTCTGAATTGCGGCTAGATTCTCGCGCAGCAATTGTACAAAGTGCCGTAGAAGCGAAAATCGGCACCGTGCTTTCGTACGCTGGCGAGGTGCAGATGCCACCGGACGGTAAGTTATCAGACACTGAGATTGCAGCGATGAAACAATGGGTTGCCATGAAGATGCCGTGGCCCAGCGGTGAGCAAGCCATGATTGTCACCGCCGCTACGTACGACACGATTCGACAGCAACATTGGTCTTTTCAACCAGTACAACAACAAGCGAGTCCTACAGTGGAAGATAAACAGTGGCCTGAAAACCGCGTGGACTATTTTGTATTGGCGAAGCTTGAAGCTGCCGGATTGGCACCCTCACCCACCGCAGATAGACAGACGTTAATCCGCCGCGTCATGTTTGATTTAGTCGGATTGCCTCCGACGCCGGAACAAGTCGCACAGTTTATCAATGACAAACAACCGAGTGCCTACGAACAGATGGTTGATCGAATATTGGCGATGCCTCAATTCGGTGAACGTTGGGGACGACATTGGCTTGATGTCGCGCGTTACAGCGATACCGTTGGTTACAACTTTATGCGTGAGCGTCGGTTTCCGTTTTCATATACGTATCGCGATTATGTGATTCGTGCACTTAACGAAGACCGACCCTACGATGAATTTGTGCAACAGCAGTTGGCAGCTGACTTGTTAGTGCTCGAGGACAAACGAGACTTGGCGGCAATGGGATTTTTGACCGTTGGCAGACAGTATCGCAATCAACAGTTGGACGTTGATGACAAAATTGACACCGTCACTCGCGGCGTACTGGGCCTGACAGTTGCTTGCGCCCGTTGCCATGACCATAAGTACGATGCGGTTGCCACGGAAGATTATTATTCCCTGTACGGAGTGTTTGCTAGTTCAAACAAACCAGCGGAGTTGCCTCTGATTCAGAGCGAAGAAGACACAATTGGCTTCGCTGAATTTAGTAAAAAATTGGCTGAAATTCAAGCCGAGATTGACAATTACGATCGAGGTCGCGCCGCTGAATTTCGAAAAATATTTCGCAGCCAACTGACGGAATATTGGGTCAGGGCAGTGGGGAATCCGAATGATGAACAAATAAAAGGGTTGGATTTTCTTACAGTAGAGCCGATTCATATTCGCCAAGGTCAGATTAAAGCCTGGCGCGCGTGGTTGGTGGAACGAGCACAACAGGATCATCCAGTGCTCGGAGTTCTTAAGGCCTTGGCAACTGTGAGTGACAAAGAGTTTGCCGCCGCAGCGGTGGTGGTTATGCAAAAGATCAACGAACTTGAAGAGGGTACACAAACCGGGCAAATAAATCCTGTGATTAAACAGCGGTTTATCGACAGCCCTGTGGCAACTAAAATTCAACTCGCGCGTCTTTATGGAGATTTATTACAGGAGCTGCATCGACAGGCGACGTCCGCGGGAGAAAAACTAACGGCGGCGCAACAGCAAGTGTATCAACTCGTTGATGCCACAGGCTCGCCTACGGATGTAACGCTACAAAATGTCACCCAGTTTTATAATCGTGACGATACCAACAAACGTTCGCCCTTGATTAGCAAGATCGACAAGCACAAAGCATTTTCATCGGGCAACCCTCCGCGAGCAATGGTCCTGCAAGAATCCCCGAATCCCCATAATCCCCGAGTATTCATTCGCGGGCAAGCGGGTCGTAAAGGCGACGCAGTTCCTAGGCAGTTCTTATATGTGTTGACCGGCCCCGAACGGGAGCCATACAAAAATGGCAGTGGTCGTCTGGAACTGGCACAAGATTTATCGTCGCCCAATAATCCACTCACCCGTCGAGTCCTAGTGAATCGGTTGTGGATGCACCACTTTGGTTCATCGCTGGTGGTCACTCCAAGTGACTTTGGTGTGCGGTGCCCAAAACCTGTGCAGTTGGATGTGATGGATTACTTAGCCAATTTATTGTTAGACCATCAGTGGTCCATGAAAGCGGTTCACAGGGAGATTGTGTTGTCCGCTACGTATAGGCAGTCCTCAGATTATCGCTCGGAGGCCAGTGAAATTGATCCGGAAAACGGATTGTATTGGCGCATGAATCGTCAGCGATTGGAATATGAGATCCAGCGTGACTCGATGTTGGCGGTCCTCGGTGAGTTAGATTTAAAGATGGGTGGATTGTCTGAGGATCTAACGAATTCGACTTCAATCCGCCGGCGAGCGGTGTACACATTTATTGACCGTCAAGATTTACCGAATCTATTGCGAGTGTTTGATTTTCCGAACCCAGATCAGCATAACGCACAGCGCTCCAATACAACTGTCCCGCAGCAAGCGTTGTTTTTGATGAATTCGCCCGCCGTGCTGCAACGCGTGCAACGGTTTGTGGCGAGTACTGCATTCCAGTCGATTGCCAAATCCGACCGCATCGACTATTTGTACCAACGGTTTTTTCAGCGTTTGCCTAGCGAGGCGGAATTAAAGGTGAATCAGCAGTTTGTTAAACATGGTGCAGCGGCAGGCCAAGATAGCCGTCAAGTTTGGCAACAGTTGGTACAGTTGTTGTTGATGACCAATGAATTTAATTACCGCGACTAGAGTCTTGCAGCGAGAGCATCGATTTAGTGTTTGGCGATTATGCTAACCAATCTGTTTTTACTTCACCGTGAACATCGGTGAGTCGATAATCTCGACCGGCGTAGCGGTATGTTAACTGTTTGTGATCAAATCCGAGTAAATGCATCATCGTGGCGTGTAAGTCGTGTACGTGGACCGGGTTTTCTGCCGCTCGAAAACCGAAATCATCGGTCGCACCATAGACTTGGCCTCCTTGAATGCCTCCACCGGCGAGCCACATGCTGAAGCCCCAGTGGTTATGGTCCCGGCCATTAATACGTCCTTGATTGGCACCCGCTTGAGGTAATTCGACGGTGGGTGTTCGCCCAAACTCGCCACCCCAAATAATCAAGGTTTCTTCAAACAACCCAAGTCGTTTTAGGTCCGACAACAAAGCGGCGATCGCGCGATCTTGCTCTCCTGCTAAACGCCGATGGTTCTTTTCGATGTCATCATGATTGTCCCAAGGTTGGCCTTGCCCATGCCAAAGTTGTACATACCGCACTCCGCGTTCTACAAGTCGCCGGGCGATCAACATCTGACGCGCTGGATGTCCGGGGCCGTAATTGTACAAAACGTGAGATGGTTCATCGGACACATCAAAGACATCACTGGCTTCCATTTGCATGCGATACGCTAATTCATAATTTTCGATGCGTGCATCTAGTTCTGCATCTTCGCCGCGTTGTTCCAAGTGCAATTTATTTAGCTCTCGCAAGGCGTCGAGTTGTCGGCGTTGATCTTTAAGGTTAATGGACTTGTTCTTGATGTTTTGAATCAGTTTGTCGACGCTGCGATGTTGGCTATCAATAAACGTGCCTTGGTAAATTCCAGGTAAAAATGCGGACTGCCAGTTCTGTGCGCCTTTGATTGGATAGCCTTTAGGAGACATCGCAATGAATCCGGGTAAATTCTGATTTTCTGTTCCTAACCCGTAGGTTACCCAAGAGCCAACACTGGGCCGTGCTAAAATGGACTCCCCACAGTTCATAAGCAATAATGACGGTTCATGATTGGGAACATCGGCATGCATACTTCGCACCACACAGATGTCGTCGATGTGTGCTGCGGTTTTTTCAAATATTTCACTGACTTCAATGCCGCTTTCACCGTACCGTTTAAATTTGAAGGGTGACGGGAAGCAAACGCCCGTTTTTCGTTCGGTTCGCAGGTTGCTATAAGGCAACGGTTTTCCGCCGTGTTTGGTCAACTCAGGCTTTGGGTCAAACGTGTCGACATGAGACGGGCCACCGTTACAAAAAATATGGATTACGTGCTTGGCTTTTGCCGGAAAGTGCGGTTTTTTGGGCGACAATGGTGTCTTAATCGCTCCCTTGCGTTGCTGGCCACTGAGCATACCCGCGTCACCAAATAGGCTTGCTAATCCAAGCATTCCAAATCCAGTGCCACTGCGCTGTAATAACCGTCGCCGAGACATTCCGCTCACGAGTGCCGGATCACTTTGATGGATGCTATGGTTCATGTCGATCCATTAGGATTGTTTTGTTAATGGGGAGGGATTATTCGTTGTCGTCAGTATTTGTGAGCGGTTCCCATTGATTGGATTCGGCAGCGCGAAATATCGCTTCGATGGTCTGCATGTTACCAACGGCGTCTTCAATCGGCGTAGGGACGGCAGTGTCATCAAGGATCGCGCGGGAAAACAAATCTCCCTGGATTGTGTATTGGTCACAAATATCGAACTCGATTTCTTCAATCACAGCATCTTGATTTTGAAACCACAGGCGACATGGTTTAGCGGGTGGTGCATTAAAAGGGATTTCAATTTCAACGCGGCCACGGTCACCAAAGATTTGCACTCGTTGATAAGGTGCCATTTGTGTCGAGCACGTAAATGTTGACGTGCCGTTGCCAAAATCCATGATCGCACTTGAGAGGATATCCGTTTTGAAGTTTGGATCAAACTCGGCTATTGCGGACACCCGTAGTGGTTCAGCGGCAAATATAAAGCGAGACAGGCTGATGGGATAACAGCCGATGTCCATTAATCCGCCGCCGCCAAGGTCCGCTCGATTACGAATATTATTCGCATCCATGTTATGGTATGAGAACAGTGAGTTGATTGTTTTAAGTGTGCCAATACTACCATCACGGACAAGCTCACGGGCTTTTTGCCACTGTGGGTGGTGGCGATACATGAACGCCTCCATGACTTTCAACTCGGGGTGCGCCTGAGCCGCGTCTACAAGTAATTGTCCTTCGGCACTGGTCAGGGCAATTGGTTTTTCACAAAGTACATGTTTGCCGTGCTCTAGAGCAGCGATGGATATGGGTACGTGCAGGTGGTTGGGCAATGGATTATAGATAGCATCGATTTCAGGGTCAGCCAGCAATGCCTCGTAGCTAGCATATGCTTTGGGGATCCCTAAAGAGGTGGCCGCGGTGTCGGCGGATTCTTGCGTCCGCGAAGCGATGGCTTGAATGTCGCAGCATTCACTTTGTTGCATTGCCGGTACGACTTGTTCCATACCGATTTTAGCTGTGGAAATTATCCCCCAGCGAACTTTATTAGCTGACATAGTTTTCAATCATGTTGGTGTAATGGGTTATGTAACTATGAAGATACCAAATTATTGGTTCTCATTAAACTCATAGCGCGGGATCCCAGCAATTTGTTTTTGTTTCATCCCTCACGCAACAATCCCAGCGGATGACTTAGGGTCGATATCTGTTATCATGTGTTGTACTTTGGAATAGCCGGTTTTTGCCTTCACTATTGAGATATTTTTATGGACCCATCGTTTGTAAAACCTAAAATGTCACGCGCCAAGAAAATTAGTTTGTTGGTGCTGGTTGTTGTAGTTGTTGTAGTTGTTGTAGTTGTTGTAATTTCCGGCGGGTGGATTGCTAATAATCTCCATATTGAACGTAATCGACAGGAACAACGGGAAGCAAATAAACGTAAACTCGATCAGCAGACCCAAAATGTTGAGCAAATAAGCGATGTGGAATTAACGAAGAACGAACATCCAATGGATCCGGTGTTATTACTCGCCCGCGATTCATTGAATCATATAAGCGAAACCATCACGGATTACACAGCCACGTTAACTCGCCAAGAACGGATAGGTGATATTCTGACCGAGAAGAATACATCACGAGCGAAAATCCGCAATGAGCTGGAAAATCAACCATTATCGGTGTATATCCATTTCACCCAACCGGCGGGCGTCCGCGGGCGAGAGGTGATTTGGGTCGAAGGTAGTGGGTTGTTAAGTCGATTCCGCGTTATCCAGCCACATGACGGTTTTATTGCGATGATGGGTAGTCGCTATTCGATTGCGGAAACGGGCCTTCAGCGATTGATGGAAACGTTGATTCAACATGCTTTGCACGACCGAGAATATGGTGAATGCGAAGTACAGTTGTCCGAAGTACAATCGGCAGGTGTTGCTTGTCGTCGCATAAGAGTGGTTCATCCAATTGAACGTGAACATTTCATCTTTCACATTGTTGAAGTCGACATCGATTTACAACGCAATATTCCTGTTCGCTTGGCGTCGTGGATGTGGCCGGAAATTGATGGCGGAGAACCACAGTTAACGGAAGAATATATTTATACAGATATCAAACTTAATGTTGGTTTAACCAACGATGATTTTAATCCGGACAGCGAACAATATAACTACCCCGACTGATACGAATTTCCCCGCCGTTTGTTTTTCCCCCTACGAATTAAATAATAATCATATGGCAAACAAATTTAGTAACGCTTTGATAACCAATGCAAATTGGTCCCAGGAAGTCGAAAAGAGTTGTCAGACGCTACTCGAAGACATCGTCGTTTCCCCCGACATTGTGATTGTATTTGCATCGCCCCATTTTGCGGACGAGTTTCAGGAAATAGCGGATGCGATTCAAGAGACTCTGCAGCCGGTCAAGATGATTGGTTGTGTGGGAGACAGCATTGTCAGCGGTGGTCGCGAAATTGAAGGGGACCCTGCGATTACTATCTGGGCTGCTGCATTGCCTGATACAACGATTGAAACAGTGTATTTATCATTGGAGCGCGTCCCCGATGGTGGATTTATATCAGGCACGGAAGAGTTGCCACTTGAACAAATCAGGGCAGCCGCGGAATCGGCGTTGATTGTCCTAGGCGAACCGTTCAGCTTTCCCACCGATCTGTTGTTGTCTCAATTAGCGGCAGATTATCCGGAGTTGCGAGTGCTAGGTGGCATGGCATCGGGATTTCAGCAGCCAGGTAGAAATTTAGTGCTAGTTAATGGCTCTGTGCATAGTGAAGGGGCTGCCGGGTTGTTCATCGATGGTGGAGTCAAAGTGCGCAGCGTTGTTTCCCAAGGCTGCCGACCGATTGGAGATCGATTGGTTGTCACGAAAGTCGAGCGGAACCTAGTCCTTGAGCTGGGCGGAAAACCAGCACTGCAGGTGTTGGAAGAAATGTTTATTAGCTTACCGACAAGTGACCATGATTTGATGAGCAAAGGATTTTTCTTGGGACGCGTTATTAGTGAGTATCAGGATGATTATGAAATGGGGGATTTCCTGATTCGCAATGTGATGAGTGTGGATAACGAACGTGGAGCTGTTGTTGTTAATGATTATTTCCAGGTAGGGCAGACGGTTCAATTTCAAGTGCGCGACGAGGAGTCGGCCAGTAGCGAATTGCGACAATTGTTAGAAAAAAATGAGCCGTCGGAAGTTAAAGGCGGCCTAGTATTTACTTGTAATGGTCGTGGTACCCGATTGTTTGCGGAACCCGATCATGATGCTGGGGTTATAAAAGAGACCGTTGGTGAAATCCCATTGGCTGGGTTTTTTGCTCAAGGTGAAATTGGTCCAGTCGGCGGCGAAAATCATATGCATGGGTATACGGCGAGTGTTGTGTTGTTTGAGTGAGTTTAATATGAACGCAAAGAAAAAAAATATTTGGTTGTCCGCACTTGCCGTTTTGTTCGTAGCCACGACTGTGGTTGGTCTCGAGGTAGTCGAAGATCAAGCGCGCGGTAAGAAAGCGCTCGCGGCCCTGCAAGATTATGTGGGAACATGGAAAGGGGCTGGCCAAGTGCGGCGTGGCTCAACGCAGGGAGCTTGGATTGAAGAGAGTGAATGGGTGTGGCAATTTGATAAACGGGGCGCAGCCATTGTGCAGAAAAGCGTTAAGGGTAAGTTTGTAACGCACTTGGAACTGCGAGCTGCTGAAAAGTCGGGTGCGTTTGTCGCAACGGTAAAAACACCCCAAGGTGGCGTACTTCAATTTGCGGGCGAACTTAATGCCAGTGGTCGCTTGGTTCTAGTGAATAAGGACCTCCAAAATCAAGTGGTGGGTCGTATTTCGATTCGCACGGTAGCCGCTGGGAAACGCATGATTGTGATGTATGAAAAATTATTAACAGGAACGCTGTATACGCGATTGGGTGAATTAGGATCGACTCGAAAAGGAAGCATGTTCGGCGGCGGCGCTACGATGATAGAGTGTATTGTGTCAGGCGGCAAAGGCACTATTCCGGTGATGTATAACGGGAAGACGTATTACGTTTGCTGTAGCGGGTGTCGAGATTATTTCAATGACAACGCCGCTGAAGTTGTTGCGGCTGCTGCTGATTGAGATGGCAACGGTGTGTCGTCACCCTGACATTGATGTTGAAATACTCAGCAAGCTTGCGCCGCGATAACTAACGCTGGTTTGCAGTAACCAGCATTTGTTGTTGGTACCGCATCAGATTTACTTGCAGTTGCGGCAGTAGATCTGACCGCTGCTGATTGGTTGCTTGCTTAATCGCTTGATTTTGGTGCGCGATCGCTTTGTCATAATTGCCAGCAGCTGCCGCGACCATGGCGCTGGCAGCAGCATGCTCCGCAGGAAAACTATTGCTGTCGATATTCTCTAAGAGCAGGCGTGCTTGCTGAGGATTGCGTTGGGTTTCATCTGCCGCAGCAGACATCGCAAGAATTGCCATGAGCTGTAATGGTACATCGTCTTCATAAAGAGCAAGTGTTGATTCGAGGTGTGTTTGCGCTCGTGCGAATTGCCCTAATTGCAGGTAACATTTTGCGACCGACGTGAGTCCTTCTTGATTGGCAGGCTCACGTTGAATAATCAGTAGATATTGTTGTAACGCTTGTTCAGGTAAATCTTTTTCAAACAAAGCGTCACCATATTTCATCGCAACGATGTGGTTGCTTGGCCCTAGCTTTGCTGCTTGGCTTAACAACTCCAACGCTTCGTCTGCGTTGCCAGCCGCTTGTGCGAGAATGCCGAGGTTTGCGAGTGCTAGCGAATTTGTTGGCGCTAGTTCTAACGCCTTCAAGAAACATTGTCTGGCATTGTCATTTTCACGTAAACGCAAATAAGCGACACCGAGGTTTAATTGCAACGAGGGATCGGTGGGATCAAGTTCAATCGCATTGAGGTAGTTATCGCGAGCTGCTGTAACGTTGCCATGTTTGAATAAATTATTGTCACCGCGAATACGGAAAGATCGCGCGGTGTATTTCGTCTTTTCGAGTTGTGCTTGGAATGGATCCTCCAGCTTAACAACGTCTTGGCCTTTCTTAAATTGCTCCTGATGGTATTTGGCTTGTCGCATGTTTTTCACTTTGCGATATGCCATCATCAAACTGTAATGAACATTGGCTGCTTGAGGTGATGATTCCAAGGCCTTCAGTAAATGGTTAATTGCTTCACCTGGGTCATTCTGTAAATATGTTTGGCCAATGGCGAGATGGCAGACCGCATCATCGATATTCGCCCCGACAGTTAATGCTGCTTGAAAGGACGCGCGAGCATCTTCGTCAAGCGTTAGTTCTAGTTGACATTCCCCTAAGTGAAACAGCGTTGCAAGTTTTTGTTTGTCGGTGCCATTTTGTTCGTTTAGTAGTTTGCGTGCCATTTTATAATGTGCCACCGCGGTCGTAAAGTCACCGTTTTTTCGCAACGATTGAGCCAGGTGATAATGCCATGGCGCCGGTGTTGCGTCATCGAGAATAATGGCATTGCGGTAACAGATAATTGCTTGGTCGATAATCCCGTAGCTTTGAAAAGCGTCACCGACATTTGCATATTGTTTGGCGAGTTCTGGGAATGTTAGTGGTGTTCCCGCAAAAGTTTGGCTTTGTAGTAACTTTTGCGTCAGCGTTGTAAGTGTTTTCTGAGCGGTTGGATCTAGATTCCCAAGTGCCGGTTTTTCAATTAGTTGTACGCCGTCGGGCATATTTGGTTTTGTATCACAGCCAGTCATGAGAGCCAATATTCCCAACCCCAGTGTCGCTAGACATAAGTATGGTTTGGAATATGTTCTGACTTGTAAACGAAGATCATGGGCCATTGGGCACCTCCTCGCCCGCTTGCTGTCGTAGTGTCAGGTATTGGTTTACTGCGATGTCAGACCAACGCTCGACACGCCCATCGTGCCAATAAACCGTTATTGTGGCCGATTTGTCGCAATCCGCTAAACCCACGATGACACGAGCATCATTTACTGATAAGTAGCTGCCGTCAGTACGCGGCACTCGCCATTTCACGGGTTGGTCTGCTTGTTCGATCTTAATGCGACATTGCACAACAGGAGCAATTGACGCCTGTGAGGTGAGTTGGATTCCTAGCCAATGATTTTCAGTACCTACGTTATTGAGGAACAGACGTGCGGGGCCCGTATTGTTACCAACTAAGATATCGATATCGCCATCATTATCAATATCGCCGAAGGAGGTGCCGCGACTAATTTCAACACCTTCGCATAGCGTGCCCGCGACCTCGGTCATGTCTTCAAATCGTGTTCCGGCTTTATTGTGAAAAAGCTGGTTTGCTTGCTGCAATGGGTATTTTTCCCCACTGCGTTGCTGTTTCTCTACAAAATTAGTGGCTCCGTTGGCCATGAATAGGTCGAGCCAGCCATCGTTGTCATAGTCAAACCAAGCAGTTCCGAAGGCGGTAAATCCAATGCTCGGTATGCCCAAACCGAATGTCTTGGTTTGGTCTTCAAAGTTGCCGTCGCCAAGGTTGATGAAAACGGTGTTGGTTTCGTCGGCCCAGTGTCCCATTATCAAGTCATCATCGCCATCACCATCAATGTCAGCGGCATCAACCCCCATGCTACCTTCGACGAGTCCGTCGGCATTACAAGCACAGCCACGCAGCACAGCTTCATCGGCAAAGGTGCCGTCTTGATTGTTGATCCACAGTTGATTGGCTGCCGCGTCGTTGGCTACATAAATGTCGATCCATCCGTCACGGTTGAAGTCGCGACACAGAACACCCAGTCCAGGTCCCGAAACACGGGCGATTCCGGATTGAGCGGAGACATCCTGAAAAGTCCCATCCTGATTGTTGATGAACAAGCGATCGGAAACCGGCGTTTCGGTTTGCGGTCCGCAATAGCCAACCGCTCCACTGGGATGATAGCAGCGATGGTGGGTGTCGTAACCAAATGTGACATAGTTACACACGTAGAGGTCTAACCAACCGTCCTGGTTGACATCGACAAACGCAGTGCTGGTTCCCCATTCCGGAGATTCTACTCCGGCGCGCTTGGTGACATCTGTAAATGTTCCATCACCCCAGTTGGTGACGTACAAATCTTGATAGCCATCGTTATTGTAATCACCTACTGCGACACCCATGCCATACCCTAAAGCACGAATGCCAGATTGTTCCGTAACGTTGACGAACTTAACGGTGGTTTTGCCAGCGGCGTCGATTTTGAAGTCGTTGCGGTAGAGTTGATCACGTGGTTCAGACTTGGGCGGGTAGGTGGAATCTTCGAGCGTAGTGTTTTGGCCTAAAAGGGAACCTTGCACGAGGTAAATATCCAAATCTCCGTCGTTGTCAAAATCGAAGAGAACGGTACCCGAGCCCATCAGTTCCGGAAAATAGAGTTCACCAGTCATGCCATTGTAGTGTCTGAAATCTAAGCCAACTTCATGGGTGACTTCGGTGAAAAGATTCAGAGAAATAGCGGTAGTTGGTTGGGACTGATTACCTTTTGTGTCTGGTTTAGGTGCTGGATCGGAATCACAGCCACACACCAGCAGCAGGCAACAGGTGCAGCAACGAAGTAGGTGAGAAGTAAACGGTTTCATGGGTTTCTTATAACATTAAAGCGGCCGCGCGATAAGGGAATTCCTGATGCGAGGCCGCGCTGGATAATGATCGTCAGAGTTGGAAATAGGTTACGGACACAAGTGAAAACTTGCTAATGTGGCATGCCTATTTGTTTGTTTGATTGATGGTGATTTCCAATACGAGCTTGGCTGGCAAGTCCATGTTGGCAATGGTCAACGTAATTTCGCCAGAAACCTCTAGGTTGATCTTCGAAGTAACCATACGTCCTATTTCCGCGTCGAACAGCAGAGTTGAAGTCCCAGTGATGATTTCTAAGTCGCTCTCGGTTACCGCCGGAGCACCAGGTGTCGCTGCTGGTTGTTCAAAATCAACTGCGGTGTATTTGATTTCCACTTGATGCAGCGTTTTTCCATCTTGCTGAACAGTTCCGACGTATTTCTGGCTCGATGTCATTTCGAACACGGCGCCCTGTCCGAGATCGAGAGTCGTTTCAGATTTCCAACTGTCACCGACTTTTACCGGTTCGTCATGGAAGTCATCCAATTCATTTTGTGCTTTCTCTTTCAGTGTGTCACTGTCCAAGTCCCCTCCGATCATTGCTTTTGCCTGACCATCGAGCGCATCCAAACCTTCCGCTTTGACTTCTATATTTAAAACGTCACCTTTTTTGTCGTAAACCATGGTGGTGGTTGATTTTGACAACGCGGTTAACAGGGGCAACATAAAATCAAGCTGCGTGCCTTGAGGTGTGTTTTCGCCGTTGGAGTCGAATTCTAACTCGACACCGCCAGGAAGAGAAATTTTGTTTTCAAAGGCGGAATACTTTGTTGAATAAGTAACATTACCAGCGGAATCAGGTTTGCTGACATTGGTTTTCGCCGTTACTTTTTTCATGCTTGCGGTGTCAATATCTTGACCCATAATTGACAAAGTTTGTTTAACATTGAAAAACAGGTTTGTTTCGAAGGAACCTGGGGCTTCGACACGTGGTCTGATTATGATTTGAGCGGAGGCGAGAGACGTTAGCAGTAAAGCGAGCGTCAATGCTTGAAAAAAAGTTCGTTTAAACATGTGTATGGTCCTTAAAAAACGTGAGTCTGAATGTTTGTTTGGTTGAAAATGAATAGACGAGAATATCCAAAGCAAATTTGATTAGGGAATTTGCCAACTTCGCTTGAGACCTAATGTTAAATGCGCGGTTGCTTTAGCCCGTTTCATTTTGAATGTAATATCACCAGTCAGAGATAGGTTCACACTTGACTTGAAGATGCGTCCGTGGTGACTGTCGAACCAATAGGTTTTGGTAGCTTCGACGATCGTCATGGGATCACCTTCAGCGAAGGTTTCTGTGTCGCGAGTGAAGGCACCTTCGTGAAAAAGTACAGTGACTTGGTGAAGCGTCTTTTTGGTTTTGGGGTGTTCTGTCGTGTTTGAATAGGTGTGTGTGGTCTTAAACAAAAACTGGGAATTGTGGCTAAGCGGAATCGAAATGACTTGATCCCACGATTCACCAATTTTAACTGGGGCAATGTGGTATTGGCTTAATACTTGCTGGCGACGTGTTTTTACAGTCGTGGGGTCAAGTTCCGAGAAAACCAACTTTTGTGTTTCTTCTGGAAGTGTGGCAAATGTCGAATCAATCGTTAGGTCGAATATGTTTCCTGATTGGTCGAGTTGGGTGGTGGTGGTTGCCTCGAGAATAGCATCAAACAGTGGGACTTCTGCTTTCGAAGCGGTTGAGTCATAGGCAAATCGGATATTGCCCGGCAGTCGCGTTGAATTTTTCAGTTGCTCGACAGTCTCTGTAATCGTTACGTGGCCATCGGCGTTGGGTTCACTGACTTTATGGAGTGTTGTTTTGGTTTGTTGTTGGGTGGTTTTGTAGTCGATGTCGTCTAGGACGATCAATTGGGAAAGTTCAAAGGAATGTTCGATTTTGAAGGTGCCGGTTGTGGGCACTTGCGGTGCCAGACTGACTTGACCGTGCAGGCTTTGGTGAGGGCACGCGAGCGCCAATAACAACAAACTGGTTAGTGTTTTGGGCATTTGGTAAGAGCGATATTTATTGAAGAAAAATAGGATAAGATGAGGGATGCTTAGTTATACGATGAACGGGTCGATTTATACCGAGTAGCGCCATAAAATTTTATAAATTCGCGTAGAATGTGTGGGCAGCCTGAGGGCGTAAATCAGAGTCGATTGGTCACTTTTGCGCTTTATATTGTCCGCTAGATATGCGAAAATGTAAATCCTTCCTTTATTCGCTCGATATGCGTCCTTTCCCCCTTTCCCCCCTCCACAACTACTAATAGATATGAAAGCCAATGTACCGACGCTCTATTACTTTTGTTTTTGCTCTGCTTTTGACCCCAGCACTAGTACTGGGAGATGAATCGGCGACGGAAATGCCGACCGCCGCACAATTAGAGTTCTTTGAAACTAAGATTCGCCCGGTATTGGTACAGCATTGCTACACGTGTCATAGTGCGGATTCAGATTCCGTTAAAGGCGGGTTGCTACTGGATAGTCGTAAAGCGATTCAGGTGGGTGGTGATTCTGGCCCAGGGGTTGTACCAGGCGAACCGGACGAGAGTGTTGTCTTGTCGGCTATGCGATATGAGAGTTTCGAGATGCCTCCCAAGGGGAAGTTGTCTGATGACGTATTGCAGGATTTCGAAACGTGGATCAAACAAGGTGCGGTGGATCCACGCGAAGGTGGTCAGTTAGTTAGCAAAACAGAAATCGATTTCGAAGCGGCAGGTAAGTTTTGGGCATTTCAAAAACCTGTCAAATCTAAATTACCAAAGGTTCGCAATAAAGTATGGATGGCTAATCCAATTGATCGTTATGTTGCTGCTGCTCTAGCGAAAAAGCGTTTATCGGTAAGTGACTCAGCGAGCAAGCGGGTTTTGATCCGCCGAGCGTATTACGACTTAATCGGTTTACCACCCACAATTAAACAACAGACGGATTTTGTAAATGACTCGTCTCCGGATGCTTTTGGGAAGGTGATTGAAACATTGCTCGAATCGAAACATTACGGCGAACGCTGGGGGCGTCATTGGCTAGATGTGGCACGCTATGGTGAAGATCAGGCCCATACATTTAAAGCGAGAAAATATCCTCGCGGTTATTACTACCGTGACTGGGTGGTCGAGTCGATAAACGCTGACATGCCGTATAACGAGTTTGTTGTACAGCAACTTGCAGGCGACTTGCTTGACCAACCTAACGTTCATGAGCGAACGCCAGCGTTGGGTTTCTTTGCACTGGGACCAGTGTACTATGCCGAGAATGTTGAAAAGGCAAAAGCGGCAGCGGACGAATGGGACGATCGAATTGATACTTTGACCCGCGGCGTGTTGGGGCTGACTATATCGTGTGCTCGTTGTCATGACCACAAGTACGATCCGATCACGACCAACGATTATTACGCTTTGGCTGGGGTCTTTGCGAGTACCAAATATCAAGAACGCCCCGTTGTATCGCAGGAAGTGGTTGACCAACGGGCGACGGCGGACCAAGCAGTACGTGATCAAGCCTTGAAGATTAATCGATTTTTAGCACAGGCTGGGCGAACAATTCGGCCTTCGTTGACTGCCGATATTCCCGTCTACATGCAAACCGTTTTCAAATGGTTGCAAATAAAGGATCGAGCGAAAGACAAGAAAAAAGCATCCGAGAAGTTGTTAAAGGAATCGGGATTGAGCAAGACATTGTTCGAGCGTTGGACGAAGTTGCTCGCACAAAAGAAGGCTCAAACTCGTGCGCAATATCATTTCTTGTCGGATTGGTACAGTTGGCTCGATGCGTTACCCACGGACAAAGATTTGTCCGCAGATGAGGTGCGGTTAGCGGAAGTTCTAGCGTTAGGTGCAGCCTTGCAAGCTGTCGTAGAAAGTCGTTTAGATGATCGGCAGGAGTTGTTTGCTGAATTTGGTGTCAATGCTGCATTTGTGCCTGCTGAAGATTTATCAGCAGTTACGGCGGGCGTGATTCCTTTAGGAAACTTATTTGATGACAGTAAAGATGTTCCTTTGGAGAGTGCTGTGGCTTCCGATAAATACGGAGCGGTGGCGGAGACATCTGATTTAGGTGTGCACTTGGTGTCCTACGGCTGGGGAACACGCATCAAAATTGGCCCCGAGATTGATTTCTCGTTTGCCCAAATCGGCTCTGACAGTAACAAGCACGGCAGTGTGACGAATGACGGATGGACGGGCCGAAGTGCGATTTCGACAATAGGGAAAGTGCCAGCCAATAACGGGAAACGACACGAGCAGGGAATTGGTATGCACTCTAATGCTTTGGTGACTTTCGATTTAGATGAAATTCGCCGAGCAGGTTTGATGTCGGTAGGTCAAAAATTCCGATTTCATGTTGATCGAGCAGGGATGAACGATGATGTCGGAGGTGCCGCAACGTCGAGTGGCTATGCTGCGGTCGTCGTGTCCAAGCCGCACAAAGATAAAAACGTAATGGACGCAATTATTGGCGGCTATGTGAACGGCAAAAAAATGGAAATCACGTTCAGTGACTTCACTTATAATTTCACCGGCGCTATTCCAGCGGCTCTAAAAGCAGATGGCACTTTTGCCCAATTTGATATCGAGATTCCCTCGGACGCTAAATATATTACGTTGATTACAACCGGAGCTGGTGGGCCGACAGACAATACCATCAGTTCCGATCACCTGGTGTTCTCAGGTGTACGGATCGAGATGTCACCTTTGCCTGAAACGAAACTAGCAAACACGGAACAAGGTAATAAACGAGAGTTTACCGAGAGTGATCGTCAAGCAGCACTGTTGTTGTCGCAGATGCTTTACGACGAAGGGTTATTAGCACTACCCAGTGGCGAAGTTGAAAAACGATTGCCGGAAGAATTGCAGGTAAAAGCGACTGGGTTGAGAGCTGAAGAAAAGAAACTGATGGATGCGGTCGCTGCAATTCAAATACCGCTGGCCCATTCGCTCACAGATGGTGATGTGCGAGATATGCCGATTTACGTCGCTGGCGATCCAGGTAAGAAAGGGACGATCTCACCTCGTGCGATGCCCGCTATTTTTACAGGTGGTGAATCTGTGCCGTTTCAAACACAGGGAAGTGGTCGGCTTGAATTAGCACAAGCACTAGCGTCCTCGGAGAATCCCTTGACAGCCCGCGTGATGGTTAATCGGATGTGGGCGTCTCATTTTGGTCGAGGTTTAGTTGGGACGACGAGTAATTTTGGTGAGTTAGGTGAGCGTCCAACTCATCCTCAGCTATTGGATTATTTAGCGGTTGAATTTATGGAAAATAACTGGTCGCTGAAACACATGCACCGCTTGATTATGAACTCCAAAACCTATCAACAAAGCAGCGATTTTCGCGAGGCTCCGTATGAAGTCGATCCGGATAACCGATTGTTGTGGCGGATGAACCGCAAACGACTTGAAATTGAACCGTGGCGCGACGGATTGTTATACGTTTCGGGAGAATTGGATTTAACATTTGGTGGACCATCGAAAGAATTAGATGATGCCCAGAACAGACGCCGTACGATGTATGGCTTTGTGAGTCGACATAGGCTTAATGAATTGCTGCGATTATTTGATTTTCCAGATCCTAATATTACAAGTGCGGCGCGGAGTGTTACCACAGTACCACTACAGCAATTGTTTGTGCTCAATAGCGACTTTATGTCGAATCGAGCGAAAGCGTTTGCGGAGCGAGTACAAAAAGAGATGGATGCAGAAGTGCCTCAGCAGATTACTTATGCTTTTGAATTGTTGTATGGCCGAAAAGCAGATGAAGAAGATATTATATTAGGAACTGAGTTTATAGAGACGGTCGCCGAAAGTGATAATATGCAGTCGGCGTGGGAGCAATACGCATTGGCATTGTTAAGCGCTAATGAGTTCCTGTTTGTAGACTGAATTGTGCCATATTGGAAAGAATAGAAGATTAGATATGAACGAGCCGCAGATGTTAAATGCTTTAGTGAATAACCAGCCGCGATTGTCACGTCGGCAGTTGCTCAAGACCAGCGGCGTTGGATTTGGCATGATGGGGTTGTCGGCGCTATTGGGTGAAGAGCAACGATTAGCTGCCGCTACGCGTTCTACCACTCCAACTTCCCCTAAACATCCTCATCACACTCCCCGCGCTAAACACGTCATCTTTCTGTTCATGAACGGCGGTCCATCGCATGTTGATACATTTGACCCGAAGCCAGAATTAAAAGTCCAAGAAGGCAAAGCGGGACGTGGTGGAAAGTACATGCCTTCGCCGTTTTCCTTTGGTAAGTATGGTGAAGCTGGTATTGATATGAGTGAAATCTATCCGCACCTAGGTACCGTCGCGGATGAGTTGTGTGTATTGCGAGGGATGCATACGACGACGCCCAATCACGAACCGGGTTTATTGATGATGAACAGTGGTGTGCAACAACCAGTGCGACCGTGTATGGGATCGTGGATTACTTATGGTCTCGGCACAGAGAATCAAAACCTACCGGGTTTCGTTGTCTTGTGCCCGGGTAAGCCTGTTGTAGGGCCGGCACTATGGGGCAATAGTTTTCTGCCGGGAATTTTCCAAGGTACCCATATCAATAATACAAATATTGATCCTAAAAATGCGATCGGTCACATCACTAATAAAAACCTGTCACCGGAAGTACAGCGGCGGTTGTTGGATCTGTTGCAACGTAGTAACCAGCGTCATTTAGATAAACGAGACGTCGATTTGAATTTAGAAGCACGGATTCAATCGCTCGAAGTGGCCTATGGAATGCAGTTCGAAGCACAGGAAGCATTTGATACGAGTCGTGAAACCAAGGAAACATTAGATGATTATGGTGAAGGCCAGTTTGCGAATGGGTGCTTGGTAGCGCGGCGGTTGGTTGAACGAGGTGTGCGGATGGTACAGATTTACTATGGTTCGGGCCAGCCATGGGATGCGCATGGCAATATCATGGACCACAAGCGCGATGCGGGTAAGAGCGATCAACCTATCACCGCGCTGATCAAAGATCTAAAACAACGAGGATTACTCAATGAGACCTTGATTGTGTGGACTGGCGAATTTGGGCGGACGCCGACCGCTCAAGGAAAGACAGGTCGTAATCACCATGCGACTGGATTTACATCATGGCTCGCCGGAGGTGGCATCAAAGGTGGTATGACTTATGGGGCCACGGATGAATTGGGGATGAACGCTGTAGAAAACCGCATGGACGTACACGATCTGCATGCGACGATGCTGCATCTTCTAGGAATAAATCACGAAGAGTTAACGTATCGCTACAGTGGCCGTGATTTTAGATTGACTGACGTCTCCGGAAACATCCAGCATAAAATTATTGCTTGATGAGCGGGGAGGTTGTTAAAGTTTCAATCGAATCGGAGGGGGTTAAGATCGCTTCTATCGGCCCAGTCGGATTGGGGTCAAAATCAAGACAATCCCCAACAATTCACTGGGCCCCACAAAATAATTAGGGTGACTGAAGGGGACCACAACCCGGGGCTCTACCAACTGAGCTACAGCCACCATTGTTAAGGTTCCAATGTAATTTGGTTTGCAATTCTGGGCAAGGGCAGCGAGGGTGTTTGCAACTGTGAATCAAGACGAATGGAATTGTGTCACTGGTGGTGTAACCGTAAGGCGAAAAACGCGGACATTTTCAGTACAATGAAACGTGTCTATAATGTTTATAACCTCCATAAGTCACGACATTCATTTTCGAAAGCAGGCAATACTTCCCAAGATGTTCCGTTCGCTCCTTATTTTATCGTTTATTAGTTTGCTTGCGATTCCTAGAATTACGGCGGCACACGCTGACGACCCGGTAGATTTCCCAAACCAATTTGAACAATTGGCGGCCAAATGCGATGCATTGAAATTGCCGCAGCAAGCAACGATTACGCGGCAGTGGATTGTTGCCCAGCGGCGCGATCAGCGCGTTGTTTATCCGTTTCAGACGAAAGACTATTTTAAGCCTTTGGCTGGCGATAGTCAGTTAAAACAATTTTGGTGGGCGTCGTTTATGAAACTGCGGCGAGCTCGAGCGGATCATCTTTTTCAGCAAGCGAAAGTACTCGCTCAAACCGATCCTTCGCAATCGTATCGACTGCTACACGAAGTGTTACATGAAGATCACCGACACGCAGCGGCTCGCAAGATATTGAACTACAGTGATTCCACCGTGTTCTTATTACAGCCCAAACCCATCCGGCCTAAAACGAGGCACGCTTATACTGGCTGGGAAGCAAACGACTACTATCGCGTCAGCACGCCGCACTTCGACATTTACACAGATTCAAAGCCTGCCGATGGAGTTGAAATTGCCCGACAGGTTGAAAAACTATATTCTGTTTGGCAACAGTTATTTGTCGAATTCTGGTGTGACACTGCAGTTTTGGCGGAACGATTTAATGGTAGCAATAAACCACTGTATGCTCGCAAACGCCATCAGATTATTTTATTTTCGTCGCGCGAAGAGTATCAGGGATTCTTTAAACGGCGATCTGGGGCGACAGTCAACGGCGTCGGCTTTTATGCCGCGGAGCAAAAGCACTCTTTTCTGTTTGCCAGTGACCCACCGAAAGCATCGACTTGGTTACACGAAGTAACGCATCAGTTGTTTTATGAACTAGGTGCCCAAGCGCAGGATGTCGCCGCGGGTCAAAACATTTGGGCGATAGAAGGTGTCGCGATGTATATGGAGTCGTTCCGCGATCATGGGCATTTTGTGACCGTGGGTGGATTTGAATCTTACCGTTTACAATTTGCACGTTATCGAAAAACAGTAGACCAGTTTTACCTGCCACTGCAGCAACTTACCGCGCTCGGCAACTCACAGCTATCGTCGCATGTGGAAATTCGTCGCTTGTATAGCCAGTGCGTTGGTTTGGCTCATTTTTTGATGGATGCGGACAACGGGAAATACCGCGATCCGTTTTTTCAGCTCCTGAGAAAAATCTATACTAATACCTCAACCGCGGGTACTTTACGACAACTTAGTGGGCGATCCTTTGAAGAATTAGATGCGGCCTACGCTAAATTCTTGGTTGTTACGGACGCGCACCTCGGGGCCCTGCGACCGGGAACTAAATTAAAGGCACTTTGTCTCGCCCATGGACAGATAACCAATCAGGGATTGCAGCATTTGAGCGGTCAAGGTGAACTGACCTGGCTTGATTTGACGCGCTGCGAGATTACAGACGATTCCAGCGAGGTGTTGGTCGGTTTGGTGAATCTGAACCAGTTGTCGCTGGAATCAACTAAAATTACGGATAAGTCGATGGCGGTGATTGGGGCGTTGCCAAACCTTGAAGAGCTAGATTTGTCGTTGACGCAAGTTGGCGACGCGGGTGTATTGCATTTAAAAGGGAACAACAATCTAACGGTGTTGTGGTTGACGGGAACTAAAGTATCGGATGATTCCGAGCCAGTGTTGATTACGCTAGCTAATCTTGAGTTACTGGAACTTACATCTACCGCAATGTCAGCGTCGACGATACAACAGGTGTTTAGTGTTCTTCCTAAACTGAAGCCGTAAATTACTCCAACTATTTTACACGATTGAGGATGCGATCATGCGCCCTTGGGTTTTATCAGAAGTTAATTATGGCACGATAAAAGACAACCCCTATGAAGTGGCAGTGCTTCCAATGGGCGCGACGGAACCGCATAACCTACACCTGCCCTATGGTACCGACATGTACGAAGGTACGGACATTGGTGAAAGTGCTTGTGCGTATGCACACGCGCAAGGTGCCAAAGTTGTTGTTCTACCGACAATTCCTTATGGCACGGAAACGAATATGAGGAAGTTTCCGTTAGCGATGAATCTATATCCCACGACACTGTTTAAAGTGATCGAAGATTTAGTGGAATCGTTGGTCCGCAGTGGCATCCATAAAGTCGTAATTCTCAACAGCCATGGAGGGAATGATTTCAAGCCTTTGTTGCGAGAGATGTCGGGTCGCACGGACGCCCATCTATTTTTGGCGAATTGGTACAACATGCTCGACGATGTGTATCACGATATTTTCGAGCACATGGAAGATCATGCGGGCGAAGCGGAAACATCGTTAATTCTCGCTTATCACAACGAATTGGTTTCGCGAAATGAGGATGGCTCGTTTAATGCGGATGATGGAAAAACGAACCCAACTCGCTTTGATGCAGTTAATAAAAAATGGGTGAGCATCACTCGACAATGGGATTTATTGACTTCGAACTCGGGCTCTGGTTATCCTCATGCAGCGACCGCTGAAAAAGGTGAGCGTTTGATGGAAGTGTTAACCGAACGCATCGGTGATTTTTTAGTGGAATTATCTAATTCAGAATTGGATGCGAGTTTTCCCTTTTAAAAGCGCTTGGCGGTAAGGTATCTCTAGGGTGCAATCCAGAGCAACGGTTGGTTGGCTTCGTCGACCATGACTTCGCAATGCAGGCCGGCTTGAGACAACGCGATGTCGAGAATTTTCTTATAGAATATTTTTCCCGCGGGGACGTTTACTTTTTTATCCAAGTTAATTCCGCGTTTAGCGATGCTGGCATAGTCAAAGAAAATGGGAGTTTGTAGTCGTTGTCCAATTGCTTTTACTGTTTTTGAGATTTCGGTATTCTTAATTTCAACACTCAGTTCATTAAACAAATCTGGGGCCGTTTTGCCTGGGTTTTGCGACGGCTCCCAACCGACTGGCCAAAATTCGAGATCTTTTACCGGCTTGGTTATACGAATTCTGACCCCGCTGCCGATGGGTTTGTCGGGTAGCATGATGAGTCCGGTGGACTTTAGTACGATCGCCATAGCTGTGCCGCTGGTGACCCCTTGCAACTCATCGTTAAATGGTACTTCGGAAAACAGTTGCGTCCGTGCTGCTGGATCGACAGAAACTTGTAGATTCCAAATTCTGGAAATAGATCGTATAACCTCCTTGGTTGTTCGTCCCGCGGTTGCTGTTTTTACCTTAAGCGTCAGTTGATCGTAGACTTCGACAATCTGATCACGACTCAGGCCGTACGCCCCTTTTTGCGTTGTCAACTCTGTTGCACCGTCGCCCTGCAATCGCTTGATCCACAGTTTTGCCTCGTCGATTTGGCCATACTTGAATTTACCCCCCGGCAAATGCAGCGTATCGCCTGCTAGGATACCAGTGACCACATAAGTCGGTGATTCTTTTCGTCCCAGTGTTTTGACTTTCGGCATGTCCGTCAATTTTGCACTGCGTAATTGGACATTCGTGAATCCGGCTTTTTGCAAAAAACTTGCCCATGCTTTAATGCGTGTGATGGGCAGGACCGTTTCCATGGCAACTTCTAAGTCAACCACCGCAGCCGTCGCCTGGCAGGTACTGAGCGTTAAAATTAAAAATAGGGTCGCGGTGGTAACTCGTTTTGTCACGATTTACAGTCCTCCGAAAGGCATCAACGAATCCTAATATTAACAGGGATCGGAGTTATTCGTCAAAGGCAGCGTCGAATTGGATATCCGAGGGAGCGAAGTCGAGACTCTTAGTAAAGGCACACGCTTCTTTAGCGCCATATTCACGATCCATGCCACTGTCTTCCCATTCGATGGAAAGTGGTCCGCTGTATTCAATTTCATTTAAAGCGCGAATGATTTCTTCAAAATCGACACCACCTCGACCAGGGCTACGGAAGTCCCAACCACGGCGAGGATCTCCGAAATTCAAGTGGCTACAGTTAATGCCGGTTTTTCCATTGAGTGTTGTGATCGCATCTTTGATGTGAACATGGAAAATACGGTCGGGAAAAGCGCGAATGAATTCGACGGGGTCGATACCTTGCCAAATTAGGTGGCTGGGATCAAAATTGAAGCCAAATTCTTCTCGGTTGCCGAGTGCTTCTAACGTACGTTGTGCTGTGTAAATATCAAAGGCAATTTCCGTTGGATGAACTTCCAAGGCAAACTTAACACCACATTCTCCGAAGACATCGAGGATGGGATTCCAGCGCTCGGCCAATAGATCAAAACCTGCTTGAATCAAGGGCTCTGTAGCTGGCGGGAACGAGTAGATCATGTGCCAAATGCTGGAGCCAGTGAAACCGTTGACTATATCGATCCCAAACTTTTGTGCGGCTCGAGCGGTATCTTTCATTTCTTCAATACAGCGTTCGTTAATGCCCGCCCCATCTCCGTCGCCCCAAATTTGGTCGGAGAGAATCAATTTATGTCGTTCATCAATGACGTCCAGAACACCTTGGCCGACCAAGTGGTTACTGATTGCAAAACATTGCAGGTTATGTCGTTCTAGTTGCTCGTGTTTTTGAGCACAGTAGTTTTCATCATTAAGAGCTGCTTGGACGTCGAAATGGTCGCCCCAACAGGCGAGTTCGATTCCATCGTAACCGAACTCGGCCGTTTTTTGACACATTGTCTCAACTGGTAGATCAGCCCATTGGCCGGTGAAAAGAGTGACAGGACGTGTCATGGTTCGAGTTCCTTAGATTGATGATTTGGAATAGATAATGCTACTGTTATTGTGTCGCTGTTTTGCGGGATATTCAAGTCCTAGTGGTAGCTTCCGGTCATTTAGCCCGCTCGGATGCGTTTGCGGGATAGTTTGGGTAAAACTGTAGCCGTGAATGAACCCTTGGTTTGTTGGTTGGAGGATTAGCTCATCAATTGTTCGAGTTGATCGACGAGTGAACTAAATTGGGCGAGTGCAGTATCGACGGGACCAGACTGTTCCATGTCCACACCCGCACTTCGTAGTAAATCGAGGGGGTCTTGGCTGCAGCCACCTTTTAGGAATGTGTGGTATTCGTTCAATTCATCAGCACCACCAGCGAGCACTCGTCGACTCAAGGCAATGGCTGCGGATAATCCGGTTGCGTATTTGTAGACATAGAACGCGCGATAAAAGTGCGGGATGCGAAAGCACTCTAGAGGCAGACAATCATCGATGACAAATTCCGGGCCGAAGTAATCTCGCAACAACTGTCCATACACGTCTTGGAAAGTTTGCACGGTCAACGGTTGTCCCTGTTCGGCCATTTCATGTGTGATTTTCTCAAACTCAGCAAACATCGTTTGACGAATGATGGTACCGCGAATTGCATCAATATCTCGGTTTACTAAAAATGCTCGCTCGCGATCATTGTTGGCTTGTTGCATCATGGTTTCACTTAGCAACTGCTCGTTAAAGGTGCTGGCAACTTCGGCAACAAAAATAGTGTAGTTGTAGTATTCGAAGCTTTGAGCAGCCGAACTGTTGAACGAATGCATTGAATGTCCCGCTTCGTGTGTTAACGTAAAGACATCGTTCAGTACCGCGGGTTTGTAATTCATCAGGATGTAGGGGTCGCCGACAAAGGAACCCGCGCTGAATGCGCCACTTTGTTTACCCTGATTTGGATAGCGATCACACCAGCGTCCGCGTAGGCCCGCTGCAAGTGTTTCACAATACTCTGTGCCCAGAGGGGTTAGTGACTCTAAAACAAGATCAGTTGCTTGCTCCCATGAGCGATTGACTTGCAAATCACTGATGATGGGAACATACGTATCGTAGGCATGCAGTTTGTCGAGGCCCATGAGTCGCCGCCGTAGGTCGTAATAGCGGTATAACGGTTCAAAATTATTACGGACGGATGTGATTAAATTGTCATATACGGTCGCTGGTACATTGTCGGGAAACATTGCGGCTGCGCGGGCACTTTGATAGCCACGGGCGCGAGCGTAATAAACATCCTTTTGAATCGAGCCGCACAACGTCGCAGCGAGGGTATTTTCATGTGCTTTGAATTGGTCATAGTATTGATGAAAAGCCGTTTTTCGCACATCGCGATTGGGCGAAATCAAGAGTTGCGAGAAAGTAGCATTGCCCAATTCAACTTGCTCACCTTTTTCATTTTCGACAAATCCAAATTTCAAATCAGCATCATGCAATTGGCGAAATGTTTTGCTCGCGGTGCCGGCCATTTCAGATTGCATCGCCAATAATTGTTCCTCTGCAGGGCTCAGTGTATGGTCTCGATATCGCAGAATACGTGTAAGTAGTAACTGATAATGCTGCAGGCAATCGCTGGCCATGAGTGAGGACATTGAATCAGCGTCGATGGCTAACAACTCAGGTCGGATCCAACTGCCAGCTTCCGCTGCGCGGGCACCAAGATTCTGCATCCGCGACTCGAGCGCTTGGCAGTCAGCGTCCGCTTGATTCTCGGTTAGCCGTAGGAAGGCATAGTAGCCAAGACGTTCCATGAGTTGTTCAGTTTCGCTATCAAAGGCGAGCAGTTCGGCCAAGGTTTCAGCACTCTCGCTGAGCCTGCCTTGAAAGCTAGCATACTTTTCCAAGCAATTCTCCGCTCGCTTATAATCCTCATTCCACTGCTGCACTGATTGATACAGACTGCCGAGATCCCAGGTATCGCTGTGCGCGACTTCACTACGAGCGGGTAAGGTTACCGTTGTTACTGCTACTTTTGATGATCGGGATTCTGACATGAGTAATAAACCGTGAGAGTGTTGTTGGAGAGCAACCTAATATGCAAGCTAAAGTTTGAATAGGTTAGCAATAAAAAGGAACAGGATGGGTTGTTGTGGATGTTACCGCAGTTACCACTGCCAGACACCGGAGCCCCATGATAGCCCAGCGCCGAAACCACTAAAAAGTACTTTGTCGTTTGGGTTGATCAGGCCAGCTTGATAGGCTTCGTCGAGTGCCAATGGAATACTAGCGGCGGACGTGTTTCCGTAGCGATCAAGGTTCACAAAAACGTCGTCTTTGTTGAGGCCCAGTTCGGTTGCCGCCGCTTGTATGATCCGATTGTTGGCTTGGTGCAAGATCGTTAGATCAACATCTGCCGGTTTTATTTGAGCGTAATCTAAAACTTGGTTGACGGAGTCCGACAATGTGCGGATCGCCCATTTAAAGACACTGCGTCCATCCATGGTCAGATACTGTAATCCTTGATTTAACGATTCTGGTGTGGTTGGGCAGCGAGTACCGCCGGCTGGCATGTGAAGTAGCGGTGCCCCGTTTCCATCAGCGCCGAGCGTGTAGGAATGGAAACCTTGGTCTGGTGTGCCGGGACCGATGACAACCGCACCAGCTCCATCGCCAAAGAGCGGGAACGTTTTCATGTCTTTGGGATTCACTGTACGACTCATCAAATCGGCACCGATGACGAGCACTCGCTTGTAGGTGCCGCACGCGACAAACTGCATCCCAGTAATTAAAGCGTACATAAACCCCGCACAGGCTGCTCCAATATCCATTGCTGGGGCATCGGACCCGAGCATGCGTTGAACGTGGCAGGCAGTTGATGGTGTGGGTTGATCGGGAGTGATTGTTGCCAGCAATATCAGATCGATTTCGCTAATATTGATATTACCATTGTCCAGACATCGCACTGCTGCTTCATAGGCGATATCGCTTGTGGCTTGATCGTCGGCGGCCCAACAGCGAGCTTGGATTCCTGTTCGTTTGACAATCCAATCGGCGTCATAGCCTAATTCTATAAGCTCTTCATTGCGGACGACGTTTTCGGGAGCATAAGATCCGGTGGCTAGTATTTGGACACCTGTCAAACGATTGACTTGGCGGCTTTGAGAGGCGACCACAAGGCAATCGGTTTCTGGAGGTGACGACGAAGAATCAGGGTTTGTCATATAGCCAATAGTTTAACAGGGGGAGGTAACAGGGAAAGCAGTGAGCGGTTGAGGAAACTTTAGACTAATCGATGTTGGACGTCGATCCAACTACCGGAGGTATTAGATTCGAGCACTGCATCTGCGATAAGTTGAGCATTGAGGCCATGGTCAAAGCTAGGTATAGCCTCACGATCTTCAGTGATTGCGGAACAGAATTCCCAAATAAGGTCATAACGGAATACATCGGCTGGTTTACCTTGCGTTATATCGCGTGGGCTCCCGCTGGGTTTAAGATATTCTTCTGGGACATCGATGGCGTCTATATCTTGTCCAGTTTTACCTATCCAAATTTTATTGGGTTCGTGCAAGTGATAGCGAACGGTTCCTTCGGAGCCATTGATTTCGGCGAGTTCGTGGCCAAAGCCATCGAAGTTATATCCTTTAGCAACGGTGGTTCCTTCCCAGACGCCGACTCCACCGTTTTGGAAAACACCAATCAGTGCCGACCAATCATCGACGTCTGACGGAGGGCAAGATTCTCCGGCGGTGGTTTCTTCGCGAGAACAGAATTGAGCGACGCTGCCACAGAGCTTATCAATTTTTCCCATGAGGTCCATCGCAAAATCGATACGATGGATTGTCATGTCAAACAAATCTCCCGCTCCAGCGGTTTTCTTATACTGTCTCCAGCCCCAACTTGTTTCGGGCCAATCTAAAAATCGTTGACTGCGAAAATGTCGCGGTGCTCCGATGGCACCGGAAGTTACAAGGTGGTGGATGTATCGCATTGATGGTGCGAAGCGATAGGTAAAGGCGGTCATATGCACGACGCCAGCGGCGACCGCTGCGTCACGCATTTCGTGAACTTCGTTGCCGGACAGACCCAATGGTTTTTCGCACATGATATGTTTACCGTTGCGAGCGGCTGCGATAGCCATGTCTTTATGAGTAAAATTGGGTGTGGCAATAATGATGGCATCAATGTCCGGGTCGGCGCACAACGCCTCGTAATCGGTGGTTGTTTTTTCGATGCCCCAGTCACTCTTTCGTTGCTCAAGTAATGCTTCGTTACCATCACACGCGGCAACAAGTTCCGCTCGAGGATCAATCCGAATGCCGGGCACATGGTGGTAATCGCTAACTGCTCCAGCGCCAATGATGCCAATACGGATGGGCTTTGACGCAGCAGATTCAGTGTGCACATTCATTAGATGTTCTCGATCACGGTGTAATAGAAAGCTTGGTAAGGTGTAAGCAGTTTAATATTTTACTTGGATTCGATAAACGCCCTCGGATTGACTATTGGTCGGCA
>LWDU01043091.1_pt1 | contig 72089 bp, 52 predicted proteins | sample 727161 | NCBI WGS metagenome assembly LWDU01 (sample SAMN04566230, study PRJNA314399) | hydrothermal vent metagenome | isolation source: deep sea hydrothermal plume seawater | place: Mexico: Gulf of California, Guaymas Basin | collected 2004-07-11 | reverse complement strand
AAGTTTCTAATATACCTAAAACCATAGATCCAATTTTGTCGGAGTTTTCTGGCGATAATGCTATTATATTGGAACCAACACCCACTTTAACCATTTTAGTTGAATCAAAGGTTATAGTTTGCTCCCTCTCCGTTAAATTCCAAGCGGTAATAAAATGAGATAAATCGATACCCAAAGGTGATTGAATCAAAAGCTGTGCCAATGCTTGATCGGGCTTATCCATTTCCATCGTACGCAAAAAATCAATACGCTCGGGCTTGGCACGGCCTCGTGCAGGGCTAAATGGGTCAACTACACGCCCTCCCGCAATGGTCCTTCGCGCGGATTGATCTCTAAGAATAAAACCATCGCTTTTAAGAGCTCCAACCCGACGATCAAGGACAATCTGAATGAGGCCGGTTTCACCAGGTTCAATCGATCTATTTTCCAAAATAGCCACCCGGCCGGGAACTTCAGCTGCGCCCAAATGAACGTGAACAGGCGTCCAATGCGCAAGAGATCGAACTTCACTCGATAATACCCGGATGCGCGCATCAAAGCGCGGAATAGGGTCATGAACTTCTTTAGCTAAAAGCCAACCACCCCGATGTATATTAGCCTTATTTAATTGGCCTCCCGTTATATTAACCGCGCATCTCTGGCCTATCACACCCGACTCAGATTCCTTATTTTGAGCATGGATTCCTCGGACGCGCACATGCGTTCCTTGGGGAGATAAAATGAGGTTATCCCCTACATTTACTTTCCCTGAAAAGACACTACCCGTTACAACCAGCCCCGCTCCGGGTACTGTAAAAGATCGATCAATAGCCAGACGAAAGTTTCCCGCCAGAGGCCTATCACCAAGAAGTTCGGACATCGTTTCAAGGTAATCGCAAATATTCTGGACACCATCACCAGTAATCGCGGAAACCGGAAAGACATCACTATTCTCAAGAAACGTGCCCGCGATAGAGTTCGAAATCTCAAGTTCAACTTGCTTGAGGCGCTCTTGACTTACTCGGTCAATCTTCGTTAAAGCAATAATCCCCTCTGACACTCCTAACAGATCAAGAATTGCCAAATGTTCAACAGTCTGCGGCATAGGCCCATCGTCGGCAGCTATAATCAACATCGCGCAATCAATACCCGTGACGCCTGCCAACATATTTCTAATAAACTTCTCATGGCCCGGAACGTCGACAAAGCCCAAGGTCCTGCTGTTCTCCGTTGCCCGATAAGCAAATCCAAGATCAATAGACATGCCTCGTTTTTTTTCTTCAGGTAAACGATCCGTATTGATGCCCGTAATAGCTTTGACCAGCGATGTCTTACCATGATCAATATGGCCAGCCGTCGCAATAATCATATTTTGAGTTCGCTCAACTGTGCCAGAAATCCATCAACGTCATCAAGACACCGCATATCCAAGATAAAAGCATCATCTTGAATTCGACCAATTACAGGTATTGGCAACGCACGAAATGATTCTGCATATTTCTTTAGTTGGCTACCTCGTTTACCTTTTATAGGGCTAATTGAAAGAGCCACACTCGGTAAACGATCCACAGGAAGAGATCCACTTCCTATTTGGCTTAAACACTCGATTTGCTTTATACCAATCTCATCACCAAGTGCCGCTCTAAGATTTTTCTCAATGAGTTGTGCTATTTTCCTAATTTCATCAGCTGTTCTGGTAAGCAACTTGAGCGTTGGTATTCGTTCCGCAGCTTTATCTGGATCCTGATAAAGATGGAGCGTTGCTGATAGCGCCGCTATGGTAACTTTATCAAGCCTCATCGCTCGCTTCATAGGATTTTTTTTAATTTTGGCAATCAAATCCTTTCGACCAACAATAAGACCCGCCTGCGGCCCTCCTAAAAGCTTATCACCGCTGAACATTACAATGTCTACGCCGTTTTTAATTGCATCCTCAACTAATGGTTCATGTGGAAGGCCAAATCTTGTCAGATTGATTAGTGAGCCGCTGCCGAGATCCTCAATCAACGGAAGATCATGAGAGCGAGCAACTTTCGACATTTCCTTTGTTGACACTTCTTTTGTAAAGCCCTGAACAACATAATTACTTGTATGCACTTTCATCAAGCAACCTGTCTTGGTCGTAATGGCACTTTCAAAATCACTAAGATGCGTCCGGTTTGTAGTTCCAACTTCTACGAGCTTACAGCCGGCACGCNNNNAGTAAATTATCAATATGATTATCCCGATCACCACGTTTACCATTCTCAATATCGTACTCCAAATTGGAAAATCCACTCGCAACTTTAACCATTGCCTCGATTGCCTCGTCCGCCAAAACGGCACGCCCGAGATTAGTATGTAAAACGGTACCGGTGAGATTATATACAGTGCGCAAGGAGGGTTTTTTTTCTGTTTTTAGAAACTGTATTACTGCAGAAACAATGGCCGGTTCTTCAATAAGTGGTATTATTTTTTCTTCTAATTCGGGAATTTTAATGCGTATATTATCAATTACGGTTCGAACGGCATCCGTCACCAATGTCCGGCCATATTGTTCGATTAAAACTATCATGCCATCCAAACGCAGAATAGCATCTATTGAAGGTACAGATGCATGTAACGATTTTGACATAAAAGGTGTCTCAGTGTTGTTGTAATAACATTATAGGCTATGACTAGAAGGGGACTGCGTCAAGATACCCCAAAGGAACCAAAGAATACAAACTAGAGAATGTTAAATAATACCGTTTTCAAGGTATTCTCCTACCTTATAATTAGCCTGCCTAACCTTCTTGTTCAATTTTATTTTCGATTATACCAAGGCCTGTGATTTCAACTGACACTGTATCTCCAGGCTCCATCCATAATGGGGGTTCACGGCGCGATCCAACCCCACCGGGAGTTCCTGTACTTATAATATCTCCTGGCCGTAAAGTATGTATCGTTGATAAATATTCAATCTGCTTATCAATTTTATGATCCATATCAGCTATGCTTGTATACTGAACTTCTTCACCGTTTAGGCGTGTAGTTAATGATTGAGCATAAGGATCACCAAATTCATCTGGTGTCATCATCCAAGGACCAAGCGGACCCGTACCTTCAAAATTTTTCCCTGGACAGAATTGAATTGTATGGCGCTGCCAATCTCGGATCGTCGCATCGTTAAAAATCGCATACCCCGCGATATGCTCATGCGCATCTTCTTTGCTAATATGGCGACCTCCTTTACCAATGATAACCGCTAACTCGCCCTCAAAATCAAGCATATTGGAGATTAAACCATGATTAATGCGAATAAAAAACATGGGTTCTTCTTGAGCTCCTCGACCAGTTTCTTCTTGATGTTCTTTATAGTTAACCCCAACACACCAAATAACCGGTGTATCTGAAATTAGAGGTAAAAGTTGTACATCCTTAATTGATAAATCACCGGATTTTCCATGCACAAAAGCCTCCACTTTGGCTTGCCATTCATTAACATTCAAAAGACCCATCATCGTCACTGGTAACTCAGGAGTAACCGATGCAAGAGATAGAAACTTTTTTTCATCGACCATTACGCCAAGATTATCAATACCATTATGTCTATAAGCTATTACACGCACGTTTCGTTCCTCTTAATAATTTTTCTTTGTACGATTTATAAAGTAGATCTTTTGCCGAATTTTTTCATAGCGATCAATAATTTAAAATTAACCTCTAATCTTTTTAATTTGAAGTAGCTCCGGGCTGCTCTACTAATGGATCTCTCTTTTTAGCTTCTCCATGGGCAAGATAGCTCACGGCTATGATAATCATCGCGGCCCCAATCCAAACCCACAAACTTGGGATTTCGCCAAATAAAATAAATCCAAAAAGTGCCGCCCAAATCAAACGAACAAAATGAAAGGGCTCAACTGCACCCATATCACCTAATTTGTATGCATGTACCATAGATAATTGGGAACAAGTTCCACAAATCGAGATTATTAAAATTAATCCAAATTGATATAAATTTGGAGTTACCCAAACTACTGCTGCTGGAATAGAAGATAACAGTTGGTGTTTTTCAGTTTTAGATAATACCTTTGAAAGCAACCGGGCAACTGCAGGGAAAAGACGAGTGGCAAGAACCAAAATAATACCGAATGATATAATCTCGTAGCCTGGACGAACAATAGCCACCACCCCGGCGAAACCAAAAATTAAAGCTGCCCAGCGCTTTAACTCAGAAACTTCCTTTAAAAAAATAATTGCCCCTAAAATGGTGAATAATACCGCAGACAGATTAAGTGCCGTTACCTTCGCTAGGGGTACGAGACTAATTGCCCAAAACCAGGCCATTCCACCTACTGTCATACAGGCCCCTCGCAAAATATGTCCCGTAAGGCGATCGGTTCTAAGAGCGGCAAAACCAATATTTATAAAAATAGGAATAAGTAAAAATAAAGCGATTGATTGTCGCAGAAAAAATATTTCAAAAGGATGGATTCTAAAAGCAATATACTTAATCGCGGCATGCATTCCCGCGGCACAAACACTAGATACTAGCATTAAAGCTATGCCTTGAATATTACCAGATAAACTCATATAGGAGATCAATAGCAATCTAAAACAAGTATCATTATTTGCCAGGGAGATTAGCTTTTAGCACGGCCAGCGGCATATACGGCCAAAGAGAATCCATCTCACCTACTGCAACTTCAATGAGTACCGGCCCATCTTCAGTAAATGCTTTGTCTAAAACACCTTGTAAACCTTGCGGCGTATCCACCCTAAAACCCACCATACCAAAACTCTCTGCAAGCTTCATAAAATCGGGATTAAGGAGATCACTGCAAATATACCGCTCATTATAACGTTCTTTCTGGTTCCTTTTTACGTTACCAAAAGTATTATCGTTGAATAAAATTGTCACTAACGGAATTTTATGTAGTACGGCGGTGGCCATTTCTTGGACATTGAACATAAAGCCGCCGTCACCGGTAACAGTAACGACTTTCTTACCTGGATTTGCAACTTGCGCACCCAAACCTGTTGGAAATGCATAACCAAGGGTTCCTTGGTACCCAGGCTGAATATTCGTTCTTGGAAAGTAGGTTGGAAAGCCGAACCAGGAGTAAAAACCCATTTGGGTGACACCAAAACAAATAATTCCATCCTCTGGCAAAACGTTACGAATAGCCTCACCATAACTTGCTTGAGGCTGACCTTGAGAGAATTTCTTAACAGCAGCCTCCTTGACTATATTAAATTCATCTTTACGCGATATACGCTTGCCGTTATGTCGACCAATTCTATCATTTATGCCAGCCAGAGATGTTTTAGCTATTGCCATAATATGTACATCAGCCACCCATGGATCCTTCACTCGGCGTGGATCTGTATCAATACGAATTAATTTTTTGTCTTCGTATCCTTCCCACATTAACATTGGCGGATGAAAACGTGTGCCCACAGCCAACACAACGTCAAAATTTTTCCACATCTCCTGGCCGGCAACCTGATTTTGACCAATATAGTGCCGCTGATCCACAGCACCTTGTCCATTTTGTGACATAATAACTGGCGCCTGAATTTTCTCAGCTAATGCTAATAAACCCTCTTCAGCACCAAATACACCGCCGCCAGTGCATATTGCTGGATTTTTTGCATTGCCTAAAAGGACCGCTGCCTGTTCCAGCAAAGAGGGATCAGGTTCGACCTCCTGATCTGAAAAATCAGTAATGGGGCTAAGAAGCTCAACCTCTTCTTTCTTACTCATGATATCTGGAGACATTTCAAATAAAACAGGCTGGCGGCGACCCGTATTAAGCTGTGCAAAAGCTTCCCGTATAATATCTGGTGTCGCTGCCGGCGTTTCTGCACGGCCTTGCCATTTTGTGACAGAGGCAACAGCTCCCGGTTGATCATCCAGTTCATGCAACATTCCAGTTCCTTTACCAATAGCATTAGACGGTATTTGCCCTGCAATACAAAGAACTGGAGCACTGCATGCATGAGCCGTTGCCAAACCGGCACCAGCATTCAAGAGACCCGGACCTGGAACAACTAGGTTGGTCCCAACTTTTCCGGTAGATTGTGCATAACCAAATGCCATATAAGCTGTCGCCTGCTCATGACGACAATGTATAATATTAAAATCTTTTTGGTAGTCGTAGAGAACGTCAAAAAGATTATCTAACTGAACGCCTGGAACTGTGAATATTGTATCAATTTTATATTGTTTAAGCGATTCAACGAGCGCCTCAGCCGCTTTCATTTCAGCCACATAATCCTCCTATAAATTTTATAACCAAGTTTATTAATTAACATGTTAATTAAATTGAAGTTAGTGTCAACCAGTCGAAACTCAATACGCCAAACGATTTATAAAATTTGAAATGCCTTATTTATTCACACGATTAATAGTCTTTTTACCAATATTATTCTCATATTAATGGCATGTTCGTAAACCAACATTGCAGTACAAATTCTCTCAAAGATTCTTGCGGGCATTTAATAACGCAATGAAGTTTTCTTTGGAACCTGAGGTCAAAAACAAGACAGCACAACCAAGGAGTTTATCTTTTTTCTCATTACCAGCCGCAGGGCACTTATCAACTTGTAATTGGCGGCTCTTGATATTTTTTCTTACTTGGCCTGTTGTCAACAAGGCATTGGGCAAATCAGCCTCGCGTTTGCCTTCAGTCTCTTCCTTTCCTAGCACGACAAGATCTGGATCAATGCCAGCACCTTGTATTGTCCTTCCCGACGGCAAGTAGTAAAGAGCTGTTGTTAATCGTAGCGCTCCGTCCCAATCGAGTGGGGCAATCGTTTGAACAGAGCCTTTACCAAATGACCTTAGTCCCATAAGTGTCGCCCGTCGATGATCTTGCAAAGCCCCTGCCACAATCTCGGAAGCAGATGCAGAACCTCGATTAATTAAGACAACAATTGGTAACCCACCAGTGATATCCCCATTTTCAGCATCGAAGCGACGCATCTCACCTTCGCGATCTCTAACTGACACTATTTTACCTTGACTTAAAAAAGCATCTGTTATTGCGACAGACTGGTTCAACAGACCACCTGGATTATTACGAAGATCAACGACTAATCCAGCTAAAGTAGGTCCTAATTGCGAGCGGATATTTCGAACTGCATCTTCAAGAGCATTTAAAGAACGTAAATTAAAGCGCGTAATTCGTACGACACCAATATTACCCTCAATATGCCATTTCACTGGTATAACTTTGATTATAGCACGCGTAATTGTTACTAAAAAACTTCCTACACCTGATCGACGGATTGTAATACGCACATCGCTCCCGGGTTTGCCACGTAAACGCCGAACGGCGCTCCCTAAACTCATCTGTTTGATAGAATTTCCATTAACATGAGTAATCAAATCACCAGATTTTAATCCCGCTTGGTATGCCGGCGTATCCACCATCGGTGAAATAATTTCAATAAGACCATCTGTCATCTTAATTTCAATACCCAAACCCCCAAATTCACCACTAGTCGATGCCTGTGAATCTCTAAATTCTTGGGGGTTCATATAACCTGAATGAGGGTCAAGCGAACTTAACATTGAGTCGAGTGCCGCCTCAATTACAATTTCTGAAGGTATAGTTCCTGGTCTACCCTCTATTGCGTTCAATCCCTTAATAGCAAAATCAATCAATTTTTTATCACTTATTGCATGAACGTACTCAGCTCGAACTCTATGATAAGCATCTGAAAAATGCCTTAGCTGGGTAGCTCGAGCTGTATCATTAGCAGCCAATTGCCTATAAATTTTCTCAAACCGTTGATAATCCATTGTAGATTGTTGTAGATTACCAAAAGGTGCGTTTAGACCTCCAACGACCCGCGCCATCGTTGTTCCGCCGGAGCAACCGGTTAAGCTATTTGATAGGGTGAAAAGAAGAAAAACAACAAATGACATTGTTGTTAATGTCCTGGGCATCCAGTTTTTATTCACGTATTTTCTACTTTCTTTTTATAAATTAGAAATTTAGTCAACAGATGTATTCCGAGCAACCAATTCTTTTCAAATACAGTTAGGGTCTTTCCACTTCAATTGTGCTACGCAAATTGATTAACCTCTCTTACTTGAAAGAGATTTATTGATAATAAATTAGCTAAGACACATTTGATTTATTCTTGTATTCGAATTTAATTGCTATGATCTATTAAAGTATGAATAGCACAAAGTAAAAAGGTGAATAAAACAAGAGCTCCAATTTGATGAAGCGAAGCAACAAAAATTGGCACAACAAACATTAATGTAATTATGCCTAAAACAAACTGAACCAATACCATGATGAGCATGGCATTAAAAAGTGCGCGTGCAGAATTTGAGATATTCGTTTTTCGAGAAGCCAACCAAACGCCAACAATCAAGAATAAGGATATTTCAGCCAAAATACGATGATCAAACTGCACGGTCGTAATATTTTCAAAAAAATTGCTATACCATGGATTCCTATTCCACAAGCCGTCTGGTACAAATTGGCCGTCCATCAGGGGAAAGGTGTTATAAGTCAATCCTGCATCCAATCCGGCAACAAAACCTCCAGATATCATCGTTAAGAATATCCAAAATACTGTAAAAATGCTGGCAATCATAAGTCTTGGTGAAGTAAGTATCAACACTCCATGCCCGATTTTCACTAACGACATCGCGACCCAAAACATATAACCATATATAGCAATAGCTGCTGAAAGATGCGCGGTTAAACGGTACTGACTTACATCTGGATTATCTATTAAACCACTTTTTACCATGTACCATCCAAGCACTCCTTGGAAAGCGCCCATTAAAAAAATTATAATCAGACGAAGCATAAGCCTGCGGTTTACCCAACCTTTAACGAGAAAAAAAATAAACGGCAAAAGAAACACGACCCCCATGATCCGGCCCCATAAGCGATGGCTATATTCGAGCCAAAATATTGATTTAAAACCTTCGATTGTCATACCGTCGTTTAGTTTTTTAAATTCAGGCGATTCTTTATATAGATCAAAAACATACTGCCACTCCTGAAGACCTATTGGCGGCAACCAACCCATTACAGGACGCCAATTTACCATTGATAATCCGGAGTGAGTTAATCGAGTTAACCCTCCTAAGATCATCATAAAGAAAACCATACCGCACATAACAAAAAGCCATTTAGCAATAACTTTGTCCGTTGCATGATGTTGAGAAATTAGATCTTGATCTGGGAGATTAACGCTTGCAGTTTTCATAGTAGTTTTGTCTCATACAAACTTGCCGATGCCAATATACTTAAATAATGTAATATAAAATCAAATGATTGTTTTAGGACTTAAATGCTTTAGTCATGATACGGGCGCTGCCATACTTTCGGATCACGAGGGCAAATTAAAAGTTGTTGCGATTTCTGAAGCGCGGCTTAACCGGCGGAAACATTCATTTGCCTACCCACTAATGTCAATAGCCTATTGCCTTGCCAGTCTGGGTCTAGATAGTTTAGATGACGTAGACTTGATTTGTATAGATCGCCATATGGAAATATGGCCGGATAGAAACTCCCAATTTGGTTACCAAAATGCCCTTAAGCGCTACCAACCACGTTACGACGATAACCATCGATGGAATTACCTCATCGAACAAAGTATTAAATTTGACCAATCAAAATGCCGTCTGATTAATCATATAGACGCTCATGCCGCAAGCGCGTACTTTGCCTCTCCATTCAATGATGCCGCAGTCCTTATTGCCGAGGGCGGAACAGGTATTTATCACGGACAAGGTTCCAACCTAAAAATTATCGATAGAATAGGCTATTTAGGCGCGACCCTCCAAAACGGTAAAAAGCTTGCTGAACGGCGCGACCATTTTGTTAATTCATCTTTCTTTTATGATAAAATATCAGCTCATTTAGGCTATGATATATTTGGCGCAGGTCAAACAATGGCTCTCGCTGGCTTTGCTCACCAATTTCCATACGAGCCTCTAATTAACATTGATCCACATCGATACGATGATTTTATAATTAACCACGACAAAACAGTTTTCAGTATGAAAGATATACCAACCTTTAAAAGTCAACATAGTGAAAAACTAATTTCAAATCCTTGGATCAGCCTCGCTTATCAAGCACAGAAAACTTTAGAAGACGACATTCTTTATCTTGCCAGGCTAGCACAAAAAAAAACAGGGGCTAAGAAAATTTGCCTCGCTGGTGGCGCTGCACTTAACTGTATTATCAACAAAAAACTAATTGAAAGCGGCGTATTTGATGAGATTTTTGTCCAACCAGCAGCCTCGGACGAGGGTATAGCCCTTGGGTGCGCATTGTCTGGATATTATTCGAATGGAGGATACGTTAGGCACCACATGTCCGATGCTTATTTGGGGCAAAAAAATGAACCAAGGACATTATCAGTAGTGATAGAAAAATGGAAATTAAAAGCTACTAAAACGTCTACCCAAGAAATCGCGCGTTTATTGGCAGACGGAAAAATTATAGGTCGCGTTGCGGATAGATCAGAGTATGGTCCACGAGCGCTAGGCAATCGCAGTATTCTTGCAGATCCCAGGCGATCTAACACGAAAGACCGTCTTAACACTAAAATTAAACACCGCGAGAGTTTTCGCCCTTTTGCACCGTCTTGCCTTGAAGATAAAATACCTGACTACTTTAATTCACCGGCCAAAAGTCCATTCATGGTTATTGCGGGAACCGTAAATGAAAATAGTCGCAATAAAGTTCCTGCTGTCACTCATACCGATGGTTCCTGTCGAGTTCAGACTGTAAACCGAGAACAAAACAGTGACTACTATGATTTAATCGAGGCCTTTGGGGATATAACTGGCTGCCCAGTATTAACCAACACATCTTTTAATGATCGGGCCGAACCAATAGTTGAAACCTATGAAGATGCAGCTAATTGTTTTTTGCGAACAGGCTTAGACGCACTATACTGCGATGGAATTCTGGTCCAACGCACAGAAAAAACACCAACATTAACATCAGAACAAAATCTTCAAAATACAATTGCTCGCGTTAACAGCGAATACACAAACATTATTGATCGATTTTGCAATGTATCAGCTTATGTGAGTTTAGCTAATGAGTTAAACAAAAACGAATAATACTCTGTCCTAAACATTCTGTATTTATTTTCTAACAGAAAATCTTTCTACTACAACGGATAATGATTCAGTCCCGAGACTAAATTAAATATTTAAATTTTTTATATCACTCCGTTTTGATCACTAGCCTACGCATTTACATCTAAATCTACATCATTGCTCAAACATTACTTTTTCAAAAAACTTTGCATGATGATCTATCGCGGTTCTGTTATCAAAAATATTTCTATGTCCTTCTTTTATTTTTTCCTTAACCATTTTAGAGAAAGTAATATCCAGACATAGACGTTTTGTGATTTCAATATAATCTTCTGGGTTTTTTGACACACACTCCATCACATTCATTTGTTTATAAATACCGGAACTAACACGACTACGCATAAATTTTCCAGGCAGAGTAACAACAGGCGTACCAGCAGCCAGTGATTCAAAAGTAGTCATGCCACCAGAAAAGTGGGGGGTGTCAAGAATTACGTCTGCCGTGCGCATAAGATCAGCGATCTCTTTTTTATTCTGGCGAGGCAGTATTTCTATACGATCACTCACATCGTATGTTTGTTTCAGCATACGAGTTTTTAACAAGTCACTCCAAGCAGGATGGCTGCCATCGATGATTTGAATACTGGCATCCGGCAGGGCACGTAAAATTTTACCTAAGATTTTATCAAAATCAGGGTGGTATTTAAACAAGGATTGCGGACAGAATATTCGCTGTCCATCCGAACGCTCATGTTTTAAGATATTCTGGAATTCGTTTGGCTTGGTAACACACGATGGGAGAGAATTTAACTTTAATAGCTTTTCACTATACGACTCTTGGGCATTTTCAGGTTCTATTAAATGACTAGATACAAAATAGTCGATATTAGGTAACCCCGTAGTTACAGGATGCCCCCAAGTTACGCATTGAACCGGAGCCAATCGGGCAAAGCCCAAAAAATAAGTCAGTGGCTCCATGCCAATATCTGTAAAATACAAGATATCCAATTCAGCCTCAGCAATCCTCTGCCGTGCTTCATCAATACGTTTTGGTAAGGATATAAATTTTAGGCCCCCTGTTTTAAAACCTTGCGAGTGTGAATCTTCAACCTCAGAAAAAGAAAATATAAACACCTCAAAGCGCGCTTTTGGGAGTCCATTGATTAAACTCTTATTCAACAAAGATATTGTGTGGGTATGAAAAAATGAGGACACAAAACCTATCCGCGGAATACCACCTTCTAGACCCGCCATCCAACTGCGAACATGTGGAGCCTCGAATGATAAAAAAGGGCAGACCTTTAAATACATTTCAGAAATTTTCAACTGAATCTCCTTATCATCAAGTCCGTGATAAGGAAGTAAGAAATTCGTCGCTCCAACCTCTTTAATTGGATCTTCAACGATTGAATCCTCACTCAATAGATTATCTAATTTAGATATAAGTTGGTTGCGGCATTCAAGTATTTGCTCTTTAGAATCGACAATTACGGGTAGAACTAAGGCCTCCCGAATACGAAGCCCAATATCTGCCCGCAAATATATAGCCTTATTATACGTACTTTTAGCAGCTGTGTGATCGCCTGTTGTTTCATAGAGATCTGCTAAATTCTTATAAGCCGCAATATAGTTAGGATCTATTTTAATCGCTTGTCTATAGCAAGATAGGGCTCCCTCAAAATCCTTATTATTCTTTCTTATATTGCCAAGGTTATTATATGCCGTAGTCATATCTGGGTTAATACTAATAGCCACCTGATAATTATTCTCAGCAAAAATAAACTCGCCAAGATCACCATAGACCAACGCGAGATTATAATAAAAATCTGAATTATCTGGCACACGATCTATGGCTATTTTTAAGAGATCACGCGCAATTTCAAAATTACCCAATTCTCGATTAATGACGCCTGAATTTGCAAAAACCTCTGCTGACGCGCCACCGGCTTCTATCACCCGAGCAAGTAAATCATTCGCTAACTCGATATTACCAGATGCAAAAGCAACGAGCCCTTCTTGATATAAATTTTTTACATCATCCATAATCTTGTTTTAAATCTATTTCTAATTGCAGGAAAGCCCGCGCCCAGCTTGCATTAACATCTTGACGATAAAGTGTAAAATCAGGAAACCATGGCGAGGTATCTCCATAAACTTGCCACCGGAATTCTCCTGGATGCGTGACTAAAACTCTCGCAGTTCTGCCAGTCGCTGCGCGTAAATGCATATTAGTATTACTAACCCCAATATAGTCATCCAATACTGCCATTAAAGCTAACGCATCTTCAAGCCTCACATTGACATCGGAAAAATCGTAAATCTCCCGTCCTAGAAGCGAAGAAATCTGCATTAACTCACTAGGCTTGGAATGTCGTTGCACACTAATAACGGTGGCAGAAATTTTGCTGAGTACTGAGCCGATATTTTTGGGCGGAGCATTTTTAAATAAAGTATTAGCACCCGCACCCCCTGCCCTGTGGGTAATCCCGATATAAGGAGCGGGCCCACAATCGGTCAATCTAGCCAGCATATTAAGCCTGATTTTTTTCTTTGGTTTTATGGTAACACTAGGAACAACAGTACTATTTCCCAATAGATAGGGAAGGTCAGCGATAGAAAAATCAGGTTCTTTAAGGTCTTCAACTATTATTCCATCAACCCGCTCAAATAAACTTTTGGCCTTAGAATCTGGTTGAAATTTAACAGTAGCCCCACGGTTTTTTAATTCAGGCAGAAAACGAGAAAAAAATATTTGATCACCCAGCCCCTGCTCTGCCGCAACGTGAATTGTTCGCCCGGATAGATTAGGAGAAAGACGTTCATTTGGTAATAAAAAACTTTGGCGATCGACCGTATGACGATAGCGATAATTTTTCCAGCCCTCACTCAGTTCAGCCATTGCTAATTGAAGAAATCCCAAGTTCCATTTATTTACAAAAAAATCAGGCGCAACTTCTGCTCCCCTTTTAAACTCAGAGCATGCTTCCGAATACTTACCTTGCTGGCGAAGACATAAGCCTAGACTACAATATAGCTCAGGTGTATTAGGTGAATTCACAATGCCCTGCCGATAAAATTTCTCAGCCGCTTTATGTTCTCCTAAATCATCTAACACAGTACCTAAATTATTTATCGCTTGTACATAATCCGGTTTAGCTTTAAGGGCGAGTTGATAATGTTCGCGTGCTTCTGGTAAACGATTAACTTCTCCCAATAACACCCCTAAATTATAATGAGCCTCGGCATAATTGGAATGACGTGAAATTGCAGCTAAAAAAGCTGTTTCAGCTCGCTCTGTTTTTCCTTCTTGCATATACAATACACCCAAGTGATTAAGTGGGTCTGCAAACTTAACTTGCAATTTCGAGGCTCTTTCAAAGGCTAGTTTTGCTTCGTCTAAAGAACCCATTAATTTATAGGCTTGAGCTAAATTATTTTGAAGATACCCGTCTTCTGGAAGGTCAATTGCCGCTTTCTGTAAATAAATAACAGCTTCAGCTACCCGATTAGTTTGAAAAGCCACTACGCCTAGAAGTTGCTGGGCTTCAGCATTGTTCTCACTGTCCGGCGTAGCCCTCAGAAGTCTTTCAGCTTCGGCAAATTTAGCTTTTCTAATTAGATCTCTGGCTTTTTCAATATCTTCTAGCGAATTCATTATGTATTTTCAGTCATTTTCAGAACCCTTATTATACCGTATCTTACGCATGATGATACGACCCTTTAGAGACAAAGACACAAAATGAACAAGATTAATAATATAAAACCCCAAGCAAAATCTCTTAAGTTTTCTGAGATTAGTAAAAAATTAGTTCGAGGTACAATAAAATGACCGTGTTTGAGAAAAATATTGCCAATTCGGAATTACTAATAGTTGGTCATGGTCGCTCGGGATCACAAGAAAGTACCATTCTAATTAAGGGTCATGCCAAAGGAATCAAGAATCGGAATCTATTCAAAGAAGTTCGATGTGGTTTCTTAAAACTAAGGCCATTTTTTACTGAACAGCTATTAGTTACTAAAAGTGAATCAGTATATGTTGTACCATGTTTTGCCGGTCCTGGTGGTCTTACAAATTCTACCATACCAGAAGAATTAGGACTTTCAGGTTCAGTAACTAAGAAAAGAAACCAAGTAATTTATTACAGCAAACCCGTGGGCAATCATGCAAAAATTATAAATCGTATGTGTGAGTTAGTCCAGAATACAATGCTAATTTCAAAATTACCCAAAAAAGATACTACTATAATAGTTATTGGACACGGCTCAATCCATAATCGGCAATCCGAGACTAACACACGGGCCGTCGCAAAACAGATAAATCATTTAAAGCTCTCAAACAAAGTTATTGTAATGTTTTTAGATCAAGCGCCAAACCTTGCCGACTGGAACGCCCATTGTAAAACGACCAATGCTATAGTTCTAAGCTACCTTTTCTCTGGTGGTAGCCATGAGACTATAGATTTACCCAAACTCATGGGATTTGAACCTACTAACGCCAAAGAGCGCTTTATTAATAACCAGCCGATAGGGCCAATTTGTGCAAATGGCAAACAATTATGGTTGTGTCCTTTAATAAGTGCAGACCAAATCATTCAGGAGGTTATTTTAGAGCGTGTTATAGAAATGAACTAGACTTACCAAAAAAATTTTATTCCGTGCCCAATGCTGTTCCACCAAACTCTCTCGCTAATGCCGATTGTAAGATCATATAGACCTTGCCTGCATCTGAAGTCATAAAACTCGCACCCAATACACCCTCTTGACCGCTGCGCCGCGCACTTTCTATTAACTCATCGAATTGGGCCAAATAGCGAGTGACATAGTTACGGAAATTAGAATCGCCCCGATATAATTGATTGATTTTTGCGAGCCTAGCCTTATTCCGCATACCCAATATTTTACGCAAGAAAATACTATTATCACCTCGGCTATAACGCTTCCAGTCATCCTCTGTAATTCGGGTTTCCATAATTCTATTAATATCTATAGCAATGGACGCCAGCCCTTCAGACACTAGAGCCATCCGGCTTAAAAAATCCTCATGGCCAGATTTCGTTACCAATTCTTTAAGAGCATCCGTAATTTCCACAGCTTGCTTTGACGTATGAGATAAATCCTCAGTCTGACGAGCAACGGTACTAGCAACGTCTTTGGCATCATTAGCAAGCTTACCCGAAGCCGCCGTCAACTCATCCGTACCTTTCTTGATTGATTGTCCCCAAACTTCCATATTATCAACAGCACGGTTTGAAGCTACACTCGCTTCATCAGCTCGACGAGTAACCGTCTCTCCAACTATATTGATTCCGTTTAGCGCTTCGTTAAAAGTCTTGGTTAGGTCTTCAAGTTGCTTGCGAAGACCGGCCCCAGCACCGCCCATATTCTGTGATAGTTTGTAAGATGCATCACTAACATCCTTGGTCTGTTTATTGAGCGCATCGCTAATCGTTTTTAGTTTTTCCAGATTATTATCCGCCGCAGTACCCGTTGCATGTGCTGTTTCCTTCATAGCGTCATGAGCTGACCTTGTTGCATCTGTCGCGAGGCGAGCCGTTTCTGCCATTTGATTAGCCCGCACATCCATCATATCCGCAGCACCACCAAGTTTTGCGATTGCCCTATCTGAAGAAAGCGTTAGATCATCTAGGCGTTGACGAACAACATTACTGGTATCTTCGAGACGATCAACACTTTGCTCAGACAACTTCGATAATTCCTCTGCACCACTTTTTAGAAACTCATTGACACCGGCGGTTTTCTCAACGGCTCTATCGGATACAGAATGGATTTCATCTGAATGTCGTTGCAATCCAGAAGTTACAGCCGAGAGCAATTTTGCCGCCCTATCTACTGCAAGAGCAACTTCGCGAGACCGTTCTTGGAGCGCGCCTCCAACTGCATCAACTTTCGCAGAGGCTTCATCGGAGACCCCTGAGATCTGTGAACTTCTCTCTTGCAATGTATCTGCAAAAGCCTGCACATGTGCATTTGACTCAATTGCAGACTGCGCAAACTCTTCAGCTCTTTGACGAAAATTCGCCCCCAAACGATTTAGACGTTCCTCTGTATCTTCGGAATTACCTTTAATCTCTCCAAAGTTACTATTTAAATCTTCGGCAATATTAGTTAAACGCTTAGCTGCCTCATCTGCAGCCGTCGCAGCTTCACGAGATTGACGTAATAAGGTATCGCCAACAGAGCCAACATCAGAAACCGCATTTTCAGAAGCGGAAGCTAATTCACGAGAACGATCATGGAGGGCAGCTGCTGCGTCACTTACCTGACCAATTAAATCACTGGATAAGACGCGCATTTTGTCAGCCCTATCTTCAAAGGTCTCCCAGGTTTCATCCATTCGCATTACAGCATCATCCGTAATATCTGTTAACTCACGAGAACGTTGATGCAATTTCTCACCAACATTCTCAATTTGATCGGCAGCATTATCTGTTGTTCGACTAAGATCTCGAGATTGCTGCCGTAACGCATCTGTTACCAAACCTATTAAACGCGCTGCTTTATCCGCCGATCCAGTAACTTCTGCTGAGCGATACGCCATTGTTTCCCCTGCGGTATCAATATCGGAAACCGCCTTGTCCGACGAAGCTGTGAGGTCAGTTGAATTTTGCCTGAGGATTTCAGCAACATTCTTTACTTTTTCAGTCGCATCAGTTGCAGCATTAGACAATTCCGCCGTGCGACGACCTAGAACAAATCCAATAGAACGCAAACGGTCTGTTGTTTTTGTAGACAACTCTCCTACAATCTCTCCTCCGTCGCGAAGTGCTTCTCCAACTTCACCAACTTTATCAACAGCCACAGCAGACGCGTCGTTTAACTGTCGCGTTTGATCCATTATTCTATCGCTGATTTCTGCAATATTTACGCTAGCATCGTCAGATACCGAGGAAATTTCTCTAATTTTATCCTCAACTTTCTCGGTAAGTTTTTGCAGATTGGTTGTCGCAGAATCTGATTCGGCAGCAAGCGTAGATAGACGATTGCTAAATTCATTATTAACACCACTGACATTGTCAGCAACTTGAAGTAATTCTTGGAGATCGCGCCGCAGTGCGGCTGCCACTTTATCGACGTTACCAACACTATTATCTGAAACATCTTTAAGTTCCAAACGAGCTTGGTTTAGACGTTCAGCTGTCGCATCTATATTAACGTTAGCTTCTTTTGAAGCCTCTGATAATTCAGTTGCTCGTTTTTGAAACGCGTCAGAAGTATTGCCCATACGTAAGGTGACTAAATCATTCAATTTCACAATGTGATCTGACTTTTTCTGAAGCTCATCACTCACCTCAGCAATATCCATGACGGCTTTTTCCGAACTCGAAGAGATCTCCTCACTTTTAATGCTGAGCGTCGCCGCTACTTCATCTATCTTTATAGAAGTATCTTCGATTGTTTCTTTAAGAGCGGTTCTGACGTCTTCAATTTGAGACGACACAACACTAGTTCTGATGGAAGCTTGGTCAGTTGTTTCTCCAAGCATATCTATGTGCTGGCGATATTTATCTGTAACCTCATCTAAACGATCTGCCGCGGCACCACTTGCTGCAAGCAATTCTTTTGTATCCTCTTTAACTTCTTCACCGGCCTGTTTGACTTGCGACATTATAGTATCTGTTCTCGCCCCTAGATTTCGTGTCTCAGTGCTAATCGCAGAGACGATTGTTGATGTCTTTGCGGTCGCGTTTTCTATAGCATCTGTGAGACTCTCTGCTTGATTTGTGAGTTGAGCCGCTACTTGATCAGATTGAATAACCATTTGGTCAGATCGAAGCTTTAACTCTTGGGTAAAATCTCGCAAATTCTCGGTCGTCGATGCAACCCGTTGAGATGCCAACTCGGTTGCACCTGAGAGTGCTTCTGTATTACTTGAGAGATCATTATTCATTTGTTGGGCACGAGCTGTTGCTTCTGCAGATATTGACGCCATATGTTCCGAACGATTTTTATAAACCTCTGCTGTATCATGGGCTTTCTTAGAAGATTCCTCAGCGACCCTCATCAATTCTTCACCACTTTTTTGTAAGGCACCTGTGATGTCTTCAGTTCGAGCCGCCGCTTTCTGAGATACGTTAATTAGATCAAGGCTTTGGTGATGCAATACATTCCCTGCTTCTCGAGCCCGAGCAATAGCTTGATCAGAGGCATTCACAAGGTCTTCGGCTTGCTGCCGAAGTTTATTACCAGCGCTATCTGCTTTTGTGGATGCCTCTTCAGATGCCACTGAAAGTGCAGATGTTTGTCTTTTAATCAAATCTGTCGCATTACTCGCACGTAAGCCCAAATCCTGAGATGCATAAGTCAACGCCACCGTTTGAGCGCGTAGAGATTGAGTAATCTCTGTCACTCGGCTTTCGGCATTATCCGAAGGATACGTAAGCTGCTGCAAATGCCATCGTAATGCCTTTGATTCTATCTGATAGATCCGTGTTTTTTCAAAAAAGGCGACAACAATCCACATTAACGCAATTGGTGTCACGATACCCGCTGCTACCCCCCCCAACTCATGAGGCAGTAATTGAAAAATATCTACCATTGTTGAGTCTTTAAATAAAAAATTTAACGAAATCACAAGCCAGAAAATAGTTATGGCAATAGCCGCCACTGTAAGTAAACGATAGCGTGCATAAAACGGCGGCTCGAACTCTGGCGCTTCCAAGTTATCGAAAGAATTTAGCCCGTTTTGCTCTGACCAATCCGAATTCTCTGAAACATCAGAAATTTCCGCTTCTACAGGATCGTAGTTGTTACTATCTGCGTCGTGAACAACTTCTATCGTTTTATTTTCCATACTCTCTTTCTTTTGCTTATCTGTTCTATCAGGTGCATTATTCACCATACTTTAGCTCCCAAATAGGTTCAAAAATCTTAGTGGCGCCCCGTTTTTAAACCGGAACGAATTCACTCTAACATAATTTCGCAATTCTTCACAATTACCCTATTATAACCAATTGTATAAAAGTTTGTTGATAACGAGTACCCAAACTATGAATAGATAGTGCATAAAGTGTGTGTAAATAGGAGAAGCTATTTATAAAAACCACTTTGCATGTTGAAATAAGACAGGTACAAATTAATCGCGATATCAAAAAAAAAGGATCTAAAGATGAATGATCAAACAAGAGCAGAACTTGAGGCTGCAGCGTTTAGGGGGCTGGTAGCACACCTTCAAAAACGGACAGATGCGCAAAACATCGATATTATGAACTTGGCCGGTTTTTGCAGAAACTGTTTGTCCAAATGGTACTTGGCGGCGGCCAAGGAACGCAATATTGAACTTGACTTTGATGCTGCGCGGGAAGTTGTATACGGCATGCCATATGCAGAGTGGAAAGAAAAGTATCAACATGAGGCATCGAAAGAACAACAAGAAATTTATGAGAAAACAAAGCCGCTACACGCAAAAATAACTTGATATCAATGATTTTGCCTTTCTTTCTTGTAAAAAATAACAAACGTTATTAGCGACCCCAATGATAACGTAGCCATAATGATATCGGCAATGTGAATAAGGCCGACTGCCCGCGAAATAACATCGACTTCAACGCCCTCGGTGAGCCCTGCAATATTGGCAATTAATCCAGCCAGAGCTGAGCCGAATGCCACCCCCAAATTGCGCATCGTTTGAATAGAGGAAGCAACCAGCGCACCGTCCCCTTCCTCAGCACAGTCAATTGTTAAAGACGTAACGTGGATATTTGAGAAACCAATTCCAAACCCCATTATACCTAAGGATAAAACTATTAAAATTATTGGTCCTTTAACAGCAAACAATACTAGGCCGATAGCACCAAAAACCATCAATAAGCCACCACCAATTATTGCGAACTTTACTTTCTGTCCTTTCCACGAGGCACATATCAACGCTCCAATTGTCCAGCAAAATGATAGGGTTGCACTGGTATATGCTGCGATAATAGGTGTCTGATTATGAAGCACCTGTAGATAAAGCGTGGAGTACAAAAGAGCTAAAATAAAAGTGCAGGTAAAAAATAAATTAAACCAGTAAGAAGAACCAATCGCCGAATTTGGAACAAGAGTCTTTTTAGGAAACATCGGATTAACCGAAGTCACGTCGCGTTTCATTGCATAACTAACCATTATAATTGCGATTGCGAGCAATCCTAACCTCAAAAAATTATCATCAGTTTGGGATGTGAAGCCGATACTCATTATACCTGATGCAAATAAAACAAGTCGTGTCACCGGGAATTTTTCAGCTTTATCTCCTTTACCGGTGTGTTCGATATGACGCCACACAAGAACACAAAAAATTAGAGTAAGGGGAACGATGGCCAAGAAAGCTAGTCGCCAAGATCCGAGTTCGGCAAATACACCCCCAAAAGCAGGACCAAAAATCGTTGCCAAACCCCACGTTGTAGAAATTATGGAAAACATCCGGGGGCGAAGATCTGATGGATAAAACTCTCCAACCAGGCCAAAGGATTGAGAAATTATCAACCCTCCTCCCAACCCTTGGAGCAAACGCCAGGCAATTAAAATTTCAATATTCGCGGCATAAGCAGGAAAGAGCAAACCCGCAAAAATAAAACCATCGCGCTGACCAAATTTAACTTTTATCGGACCAGCACTTGCAGCACCAACAATTGCACCAACGGTGAAAATCATGACCGGCCATGCGTAAAGAGATGTGCCTCCAATATCCTCAATAACCGTAGGCATGATTGTGGTAATGATGAACGTATCCACTGCAAATAAAAGGATGCCCAAATTGGTTATAATTGTGGGTAATAGAAATTTTCCAGAGAACAAATCACCCCACGTTGGATTTACATTAATTGATGTCTGATTCATAATTGACATATCAGCCTTTGATTTCAGTAATGCAAACAAATAAGAATTTCGGAATTTTCATGCTGTATGAACCTTCAGGTTAGTCCAAAGAAAACTCTAAACAGCCACATTCCTGATGCTCACGTCATTTAATTCTTATATAATGAGATTCTTGTTTAAATGCTTTGCTGGGGTTACACTATATTAGATATTGGAGTTATACTTAGCCTTAAAACTACAGAATCGAAAGCACTCCATGGGTACAAAACCTCTAGATGGTAAAAAGATTTCTGAAGATCGTAAGGAATATTACGGTAAACTGCGCGGTCATAGTTGTGCTCCATTGTGGGAAAATCTGGCGCACCTTATAACACCAGAGCCAGTTATTACGGCGATTCCTTATCTTTGGGATTATTCTGAAATTCGAGAAGACCTATTGCATTCTGCAAAAGTTATTTCTGCAGAGGAAGCAGAGAGAAGAGTGTTAATGCTCGAGAACCCTACTTTAGAAGGAAAGGCCCGAATCACAGAGAGTATGTACGCAGGATTACAGTTAATCATGCCGGGTGAAGTTGCTCGTGCGCACCGTCACTCACCCGCTGCCCTAAGATTTATAGTTGAAGGCTCTGGAGGTTACACTGCCGTAAACGGCGAAAAAACATACATGGAACCAGGAGATTTCATAATAACACCTTCTATGGCCTGGCATGACCACGGTAATGATGGAAGTGATCCGGTCATTTGGATGGATGGATTAGATTTACCCTTGGTAAATCATATTGGGGCCATGTTTATGGATCATTACCCGGATGAACAATTTCCAGAAGGCCAACCGCAAGGGGATAGTTCAGTCCGATATGGAAATAATATGCGTCCCATCGGCGAAGGACCCGACGGCCTTGATTCACCTATTTTCAGCTATCCATATTCTAAATCACGCGAGACCTTGGAAGAGCTTAGTAAAACAACGGAATGGGATCCATATCACGGTCTTAAACTCGAATATATAGACCCAACGAGTGGTGGCCCCGCGATGTCCACAATATCTACGTTCCTTCAGTTACTGCCAAAAGGCTTCAAAACTGAAAAATACCAAACAACTGAAAATACGACCTACTCTGTTATTGAAGGCAAGGGCCGTATTATAGTCAATATGGGGGATTCAACAAAAACCATTGAATGGGAGGATCGCGATATATTTGTCGTACCGTGTTGGTACCCGCATCAACTAGAAGCAGACGAGAATGCAACAATTTTCAGCTTCTCAGACAAAGTAGTCCAAACTAAACTTGGTTTGTATCGGGAGCACCGCGGCAACAAATAAACGCTGCAAAAAGTCAGATAAAATTTCAGAACCCGCCTCTTGTTAGATGCGGGTTTCCTTGTTAGATATGCGTTTAACGATATAAGTTTTGTAATTTTAAGGACGATAAGCTTTATGGCTAAAGTAAAAAATATTTTGTTTATAATGTGCGATCAATTACGCGCCGACTATCTATCTTGCGCTGGCCATCCCAGGCTCGAAACTCCGAACATCGACTCATTAGCTGCACGCGGAGTATTGTTTTCTAAAGCTTATTGCCAAGCTCCAGTTTGTGGTGGCTCTCGTATGAGCTTTTATACGGGTCGTTATAATTTCACCCATGGCGCTACTTGGAATGGTGTCCCACTTAATTTAGGTGAGCAGACCATTGGCGATTATTTACGCCCGTTAGATTATCGCGTCGCTCTGGTTGGTAAAACTCATATGAATGGAGACATAGGCGCAATGGAACGGCTAGGCGTTGACCCTCATTCTCCCTTTGGCGTATTTGCAAGTGAATGTGGTTTTGAGCCATACGAGCGAGATGACGGACTTTGGGGTAATGATGATTTTGCGCCAGATGACCTAGCTTACAATAATTACTTAAACACCCAAGGGTATGAAGGTAAAAATCCGTGGCATGACTTTGCCAACTCCCATGAAGGACCAAACGGTGAAATCCTCTCAGGCTGGCATATCCGCAATAACCATTTACCTGCACGGGTCAAAGAACAGCATTCTGAAACAGCCTATATGACGAACAGGGCAATGGAATTTATTACGGAAACAGGAAATAACCCGTGGTGCCTGCATTTAAGTTATATTAAACCCCACTGGCCGTATGTCGCGCCAGCGCCATATCATAATATGTACGGTCATAACGATATGATCCCGGTAAATCGACATCCAAACGAGAAAGAAAATAGCCATCCAGTTTATAAATTCTTTATGAACCGATCTGATAGTAAAACATTTTCGCGAGATGAAACTCGTAATAATGTTATCCCGGCATATATGGGCTTAATAAAGCAAATCGATGATCATATGGGTAGATTATTCAAATTCCTAGAAGATGCCGGACGGATGGATGATACAATGATTATTTTTACATCCGATCATGGTGATTATTTGGGCGATCATTACCTGGCTGAAAAAGATCTTTTCCACGAGGAAAGCGTTCGTATACCCATGATTGTTTATGATCCGGATAAAGCATCCGATTCAACTCGAGGATCAATTGATGACCACTTTATGGAATCAATCGATCTTGTGCCGACTTTCATAGAAGCGGTTGGCGGGGAAATTCCAGAACATATTTTAGAAGGGCGTTCACTTCTACCTCTTCTTAATGGCAAAAAACCAGATGATTGGCGGCAATATGCTATTTGTGAGTCAGAATATGGTGCCCGCTTTGCCAATTGGGAATATAATATCAAACCGAGCGAAGCCCGCGGCACAATGGTACGCACGGACAAATGGAAGTACATCCATCATCAAGCCTTTAGGCCAGAATTATTTGACCTAACGAATGATCCTAATGAATTAACAGATTTAGGTGAAGACCGATCTTATGAAGAAATCCGGATAGAGATGCGCAAGCACATGTTTGAGTTTTTACAGAAGCGAAAATCCCGAACAACTTTTAGTGATAAAGCAATGGAAACAAGAGCACGGCGTTCACTAGACAATGACGCAAAAAAACCTGTCTATATTGGTGTTTGGTAGTCAGTCCTATCTATATTCATAATATCCAATTTGTAATTCTGTAATATTTGATTCTTGCTCGCATTAATTTTATTTTTTTATTAAAACTCAAATTCTGCGAAGCATTATGATATGATCATGTGAAATCAGAATTATTTATTTCATGAACTTGATTAACATATCAATTTATCTATGATGTCGCGCTGTAACTGGGACCTAATTTACGTTAAAATCAGATAACCAGCAATGAGGCTGGAAGACGTGATACAACAGGAGAATAAAATGAAACAATTAACCACGGGAGTACTATTGTCAGGTGCGGTTCTTATCGGGACTACGATGAGTGCCCAGCCTGCATTGGCTGCAGATATAACACTTCAATTTGCAAACTGGCTACCCCCTTTCCATCATTGGACAAAAACTGCCCGTCGATTTGCTGACTCAATTGAAAAGCAATCTGGCGGTAAGATCAAAATTATCGTAACCAAAAACTCGCCAGCAAAACCACCAGGGCAGTATGACCTTGCCAAAAATGGTATCCGCGACATGGTTATGGGCGTCTCGGCTTACACACCCGGTCGTCACAAGTTGTTCAGGATGGCTGAGGTACCTTTCGCTACTAAAAATGCTGAGACTGGCAGCCCTGGTCTCCATAAGTGGTACACCAAGCATGGTTTCGACAAAAAAGAGTTTACAGGTACTAAACTTATTTCCGCATTTGTCCATGGGCCGGGCTTGTTGCACAGCAAAAAGGAAATTAAATCTCTAGCCGATATCAAAGGTGTGAAAATACGTGTTGGCGGTGGTGGTGTTCTAATTGCAAAAAGTCTAGGTGGAGTACCCGTGGCAATGTCAGCAACTAAGGCGCATGAGAGCCTCCAACGAGGTACGACTGATGCGGCCTTTTTTCCATACGAAGCCGTTAAGGGGTTCAAACTTGCGAAACTTGTCAAGCATCATTTGGAAATCCCAGGTGGGCTCTATACGACATCATTTTATGTCGCAATGAGCGGAAAAAAGTGGGATGGCCTCCCTGGTTGGGCAAAAGATGCCTTCAACAAAGCTGGCGGGGCTACTGGCTCTAAATTGATCGGCCAAGGTTGGGATGCTGCCGATAGAGCTGGAAAGCAAGCTGCTGAAAAGGCTGGAAATAAAATCCAAACTATTTCTGCGAGTAACCAGAAAGCCTGGGCTAAAACTCTTCAATCTATTAAAGCTGGTTGGATTGCAAAAGCCAATAAAGAAGGTATGAACGGTGAAGCTCTATTAAGTGAGTTACTAACAATGATGAAGGGCTAAACCTTCATAATGATGGTTCAATCAAATCAGAAATTGAACAACCTTAACGAGCGGGTCACGTTGTGGCTCGCTCGCATTGGTTCTGTGGGCCTTGCCGGTATGATGTTCCTGACCTTGTTTGATGTTATTGGCCGTGCTTTGAGCCATTGGGATTGTTGGGTTTGCAATCCCATTGCAGTTTCAGTTGAGGTTACAGAAATTATCATGGGTATGATGATTTACCTGGGCCTAGGCTATACGACATTTCTTCGTGGCCATATTCGCGTTGATATACTTATTATAAACATGTCTCCACGAATTCAGTCAGTATTTGATTTTATCACAGGTATTATTGCCCTTTTAATCGCTGTTCTGGTTAGCTGGAGACTTTGGATTTATGCAAATTCCCGTCTTATTAATGGTGATTTGACACAAATCGGTGAAGTGCCCGTATGGCCCTATGCATTCATAATGGCTTTTTCGAGTATGCTGATGGTAACTTCACTTCTCCTCTACATCTACACAACCGGTCGTATGGCATTTGGTATCGATAAAGCCGTAGCCCCTGCAACTAATTCAGCAATAGAGTAATCAGCAATATTATGGATCCAATAACACTTTCAATTCTTATATTTTTACTTTTATTTTTATTACTCGCGATTGGCCTCCCGATTGGGTTTGCAATGGCCATAACAGGATTTTTGGGAAGCGTGGTGTTAATTGATTTAAATGCTGCTCTCTCCTTGCTTGGTCAAACAGCTTATGAAACACCCATCACATTTAATTTAAGTATAGTACCCATGTTCATTCTCATGGGTTATTTTGCCAGTAATTCCGGACTTAGCGAGGCCCTATTCCGCGCCTGCAACACCTGGCTTGGCTATCGCCGTGGCGGACTAGCTCTCGCGACAATCGGAGGTTGCGGAGCCTTTGCCGCTGTCTGCGGATCTAGTATTGCGACGGCAGCAACTATGACGCAAGTCGCTTTGCCTGAAATGAAGCGCTTCAATTATGATTATAGCTTGGCAACTGGTTCTATCGCTGCAGGGGGTACTATCGGAATTCTTATCCCGCCTAGTGTTATTTTAGTGCTCTACGGCATCCTTACAGAAACAAATATTGGTGAATTATTCCTGGCAGGATTCGTGCCAGGAATATTAACAATTATCTTTTTCATGGCGACCATTTCAATTGTTACCCGAATTTTCCCAAGCATCGGTCCCCGTGGTAAAAAAACCACGCTCATGCAAAAATTAGCAGCATTTAAAGATGTCTGGGGAACAGTTATTTTGTTCGTGTTGGTCATAGGCGGAATCTATACTGGAACATTTTCTCCCGAAGAAGCTGCTGGTATTGGCGCCACAGGAGCGCTCGCATTAGCACTGCTTGCACGAACGATGACGTGGTCCATATTCATTGATTGTTTGATGAAAACGGTGAATACATCAGCAATGATTTTCACCATTTTGATAGGTGCTATATTATTTAATAACTTTTTGGTATTGAGCGCTGTACCCGATGCTATCGGAACCTGGATTGGCACCCTGCCATTTTCAAGTACGGTCATAATGCTCATTATCTTATTGATATATCTCATTATGGGTTGCGCTTTAGATTCTCTAGCTATGATTTTATTGACTATTCCAATTTTTTTTCCTGTCGTTGCTAATCTTGGGTTTGATCCAATTTGGTTTGGTATTATAGTCGTCATGGTTGTTGAGCTTGGATTAATTACCCCTCCGGTGGGAATGAACGTCTTTATTATTAAAGGAATGGCACCAGAAGTCCCCCTTAGTAAGATTTATAAAGGCGTTCTGCCATTCGTTATAGCTCAACTTATCCTTATATCCCTAATCGTGTTTTTCCCACAAATTGCGCTCTGGCTTCCAAGCACCATGGGTTAAACAGCCCAGACTATCATAATATCAGTCAATCCCTGATCACCTTACTTAGCCTGTTTAGGTCCATTTACAAGTAAACTGGCAAGCGTAAGAATAATTTAAAAGAACCACAGCCCGTTAACCGGTCTTTCATTGCTTTCTGCAATTATGTCAAATTAGTAAATTTGTGTTTTAGGGAGCATGATAAACCATGGGGAAACTCTTTGATCCGCAGTATATAGAGACCCAGCTTATAGCATTAACTGAGGTGCTTTTATCTGAGGTATTCATCCTAAGTAGTCTCAGTCAGCTAATTATCATTGTTGGTGCTTTTATGGCGGCGTGGATAGCCCGCCCTATAATCACTCCTTGGATCACCAAACTTGGCGAATGGATTGCTGATTTTAGTGAATCAAAGGAAGCTGAATTTTGGGTTTCGAAACTATCGGAAGCCGCGGTCCTCATGGCATTACCATTTATTTGGATACTTCTACAATGGGTGTCTTCACTTGTTGCTGAGTACGCTGGTTGGCCCCATCACCTTCTAACTGTGACAGTCAGCTTAATTACAGCTTGGATTATTATTCGATTAACCGCGACCTTAATTCGTGACAAAAGCTGGTCAAAGTTAATTTCGATTACGGCTTGGACAATCGCAGCCCTTAATATCCTAGGTTTAATGGAGAAAACAGTCGCCTTCCTCGACAGTCTCGCGATGGATATGGGCGAATTACATATTTCTGCCCTAACAATTATAAAGGGAATGATGGCGCTGGCAGTCTTATTATGGTTAGCCCGTATGGCATCACGCATGCTCGAGAAAAGAGTTAGCAAGTTACCAAACATGACACCATCCGTTCAGGTTTTGCTCACCAAACTATTTAAAATATTTGTAATCACCATTGCTATTGTGGCTGCGATGAACAGTGTCGGCATAGATTTAACCGGATTGGCTGTCTTTAGTGGTGCGGTTGGTGTCGGTATAGGTTTTGGTTTGCAAAAAGTGTTTGCTAATCTTATTAGTGGTTTGCTGATCCTAGCTGATAAATCAATCAAACCAGGCGACGTCATCGAAGTTGCTGATACTTATGGCTGGGTCAATACACTTGGTGGACGTTACGCGTCTGTTGTAACCCGTGATGGCGTTGAGCATTTAATCCCAAATGAAGAACTCATAAATCAACGAGTAGCAAATTGGACTTTTAATGACTCCGAAATTCGCATTAAACTAGCAATTGGCGTTTCATATTCAAGTGACTTACCACACGCAATCGAAACTTGCCTCAAAGCAGCTCGTACAGAAGGCCGAATTCTAGCGTCGCCCGAACCAGCTTGCCTGGTCAAAGCGTTTGGAGATAGTTCAATTGATCTAGAGCTCCGGATTTGGATTAGAGACCCTCAAAATGGTATTTCTAATATAAAAAGTGCAGTTTACTTGCGGATATGGCAACTGTTCAAAGAAGAAGGTATTGATATACCATTCCCTCAACGGGTAATACACATAGAACCCAGTGGGGCTGAAGGTCAAAGAAATATCACACCAAATGAGGTTAATACAGTTACAAGCGGAACTTAAGATAAGCAACTTAATGGCAAATTTACCCGGAAAAAATGGTCTATTTATCGTAGAATTGTTGCAGTTTTAGACCAATTAAACTTGTTCACCTAATTATTCGATCTATTCGTGAAAACGACTTATTCAAAAGATTAAATTACAACCACCACTGCAGAACATATTCATAAGGACCCTCACGATTTACCAAATCGGTCCGTTGCAGCTTAATCCTATATCCATTAGAAGTTTTTTCTAGATAATGTCGGTATTTTCCTGTGAAATTTCGAACTTCGTAACGGAAGTACTCAGCACAATGAAAACGGGAACGAACAATAATATTCCCGTTATTATCTTGATTTTCAATGATAACATTTGAAACTACGTGACATAAACGATTATTGGGTGCCTGACTGTGTGCCTGAGGATGTTCATTCCGTCGAATACGCATCTTCATCATATCGAGGTTCTCCCAAAATATATTGGGAACGCCCTCCCCTTCAGTTTGTTCTTCTTCAGCTGGCATCCAATAGTGTCCATCAGCGGTAAAAAGAGAGAGCCACTGATCCCACCGCTTTTCATCAAGGAATTCGGCCTGCTGATGCAGAAACCGCTCAACCGATAACTGCGTTTTAGTAGTAACGTCAGCAAATTTGAAGCGATCTGAATTAGCAAGTATTTCAGTTGCATTACTCATAATCAACTCCCACCGCCATTTGACATCATATAATTTTTCCATGCCTGCATCATATGGCGAAGGGGCAATTCGCTCATTGAGCCTGGTGTTGACTTCCTAACCTCACCTTCCACTACGTCAAAGCCAGCATTCCGATGAAAACTAACCCAATCACCACCTTGAGATTCAAGTCCATGCTGGACTTTCCACCAATTAAAAAGGTCATCAGCATTGACCATAGTCGAAGGGGAATTGACCAAATAGTAATAGCCAAGTGCTCGCTTATAAATAGCCTCTGGCGCACCTTTTAATCTAAAGTGCCAAATTTCGGTCAACGTACGATCCGGACCCAATGGTCTGATAGTTCTTAACTGTTGCAAGGGTGGTTGAACTGAAAGACACGGATAGACCAAAACATGGTGTAAATTTACACCAAGAATTTCCTCTGCTTTCTTTTCACCGTAAGCATCATACATTAACCTTACGTATTCATTGGTATCTGGATCATCAGGACGTATCCCCATATAACCCTCCAAACTACAATGTCCCTGTGGATGAGCAACGGTACCAAATTTGCCCCATCCATCAATGCCGATGCGCGCAAAATCTGATAAAAACCCGTATGCTATGGGCGGCTCTTCACCTGCACTCCTCATATCTTTTTCAATAGTCATGGCTGCAATGCCCGTCGACTCATGAGTTGCACCCGGATGAGATGCATCTAACTGGTTTTCCAAAAATATTTTCCAATTAGATTGTTGCACCATCTGAAAGCATTCACCAACCACCTCAGTTTCACCGCCTGGCGCCCGATCAATCAACTGATCAAAGGCAACTTTTGAATTACCAAGATGGCTCTCTAAGCTGGGACCGTCTTCAGCTAACGATGCAAACCAAAACCCACGATAATTATCAACACGCGGAGCTTTTTGTACCTGAAATTCCGGATCATCCATTTTTAGATTAGTACCATCATATCCTTCTGAGGCAGGAATTTGATCAAGTCTGCCATCTAAATCAAAAAACCAGGCATGATAAGAACACCGAATGCGTCGACCGGCATTCCCTTTTCGGGCAGTACATAACTGGGCTCCCCTGTGAGGACACCGGTTATAGAGCACGTGGATTTCACCATTATGATCACGGGTCATCATCATCGGCTGTCGGCCGACACGAGCCAAATAATAATCACCTGGATTTTTTACCTGACTTTCATGTCCAATGTAGACCCAGAGGCGCTCAAAAATGCGCTCCATTTCTAGATCAAATAAGTCCTCGTCTACGTAAGCTTTCCGGTGCGCTCGATCTGGTTCCACCAGGGCTGAGATCTTGTCGTTGGTCCAGTTCATTTTACCACCCTTTTTTTAAATTAACCTGAAGTTAGCTTAATCCCTTCCGCCCGGAGTAGTAATCACGTTCAATAGAACTGAAGTACCGCTACGTACTTTTTCTAATGCCCCTCGCATCGCGCCTTCAAGCTTTGCCGGATCATCGACCATTTCACCATACCCTCCGCAAGCTTCCATTATCATTTCATAATTCGGACTAGGAGCTAAACTAGTGATTGGCATTTCATTTGCCTTGACGGCCTTTCCATTCGGGTACATTACTCGTGTAGATCGATTAACAGCAAACCATTGAGCATTATTCATAACCACCGTCAGCGTCGCTAAATTCTGCGCTTTGGCTACAAAATGAGCTGGTGTGGGGCCGCCGAACATATAAGAACCATCGCCTACAAATAAAATAACATCGCGATCAGGTTCCGCTAATTTTGCTCCCAATGCTGCACCTAAACCAAATCCCAAACCACCGGCTTGTGCACCACTTACAATACTTCCAGGTACTTTATAATCTATGTGATCAATATTAAGACCGAGTTCACTTACGATAATACTATTATCGGCCTTAACTTTATTTAGACATGCCGCAACCCAACTTGCCAAGATTGGAGTATTGCTCCCTGCCATATCCATTACTTTCTTTTTCTTTGCCATATGCTCATTATGGATTTTTGTTATTTTAGCTAGACGGGTTTTAATATCAGACGACTTTAGATCTTTATGAAGTCTTAGGGCCTTTCCTATTAGTTCAATACTTTGTAAGGGCTCACCTGAAATTGCGACATCCATCTCAAAACCCCGGTAGGGTAATCCAGAATAATGAGGGTCAGGAGAGAGATGAATGAGTTTAGCTTTTTTATTGGGCTCTACATTTCTCGGGACCCATGGGACTGCACTCTCAAGCACCAAAACCAAATCGGCATCGGGAAGATATTCACCAACGGCAAACCCGAGGTTCATCGGATGATCAGAGAGCAAACTTGGACCTCCAACCTGGATAACCGGTAAGGCAAAACGTTTAGCTAAACTGCCCAAGATTTCAGTCACACCTGATCGTTGTCCAACTGCCCCAGCGATAATCAATGGGTTTGTCGAAGCAACAATTAAATTTGCTGCTTGCTCTATAACTGATTCTGAGGGAACAGCCACGGTATTACCCAAAGGACGTTTCCTTGGCAATATCCTATCTTTACTTACCATATGACCTAATACTTCACGTGGTAAATTCAAATAGACCGGACCACGAGGCTCGGACATTGCTATATCTAAGGCGCGATTAACTATTTTCTCAACAGGTTGATTATCCCGTAATTCATAGTCCCATTTAACGTATTCACGCAACATACCGCCTTGGTCAAAATTCTCCTGGCTCCAGTGAATTCCAATATTTCTCGATCCAATATCGCCAGTTTCAGTAAGTGGTGTACGTCCGGCCATAACCAAAATTGGTACGTTATCACGAGATGCATTCATCACCCCACAAATTGTATTTGCTGTCCCAACCGTCACGTGTACCATCACTGCCGCAGGCTTTCCAGAAACCCGGTAATAGCCCTCCGCCATCGCCATTGCGACATTTTCATGGGGCACCGTTACAAACTGCGGAACCTTAAATCCCGCCTGCGAAGATGCTACTAAAGCTTCAATAATAGGAGCAAAGTCGGTTCCACCATTGGCAAATACATACTCAATACCATTATCCATGAGCGCAGCGAGAAAGGTTTCTGCAACAGTAATCTGTTTATCAGATATTTTGATAACTTTATCCATTTAAAAATTTCCCACCAAATTTATTTAGATATAGCTCTACAATAAAATAAATATTAGTCAGAATTCTAGATATTACCAACAAATATTTTTACAATCTATCTAGTTAGAAGTACGCCTCGCCAGGTCCCACGGGCGGTTCCCATTCACAATCACTAAATGGACCGGCACCTTTGACTCCAACATAAGTTATCCGATCTTCATTGGTCTTATTTTTCAATAAGGCCCGAGAAAGCCAATCAATAATATAATGATGACAGTCTAATTTTCCTAGATTTGGAATACCCCAAAGCGGGTGAAATTGATCCTCAATAACCCACATTTCTTTGCGAGCTGTTATATCACCGTAAACTTCAACAGCATCTTCCAAAGGACATAAGGGGTCAAACTCACCCGTAACCAACAACGTTGGACATTTAACTTTATCTGCATAGCCTTTTACAGTCATCCCGATCGCCATTTTATCAAACTCATCTTCGTCATCCATGCCCGCCATATACATAAACTGCTGTTTGAAACGGGGCGAAGACTGGGTAAAAATTGTATTATTTGGATTGAAACAGGCTACTCCACTGGCCAATGCCGCTGGGCGATGGTCATAACTCGCAAGACGCAGGGACCAATAGCTACCCATACTCACACCATAAATTCCAATTTTATCCGATATTATTTCCTCTCTAGACTGTAAATAATCAATTACCGCGGCGCCAGCGCGTTCATAATTATCACCAACGGCACGAATTTTCTGGATATTAGAATTACCTTGACCCGGTCCGTCCATCGACAGAATGTGCATACCGCGAGCAATTGCAGGATTACCATGCACTTTAGGAAAAGCTTCCTTTGTTTGATCCATCCCAGGCACATAAATTACACAAGGTGCTTTACGCCGATCTGGAAGGAGATGAAGCAAACAAGAAATTGTTTTTCCATCATCAAAAGGAACTTCCACACGCTCTACAGGATAGGGAGCAACTGCAGATCGAAGATCAACAACCTTATTCAAACAATCATAAAGCTCCAATTTAACCGGATTATCATCATAAAATATCGGGTGTTGTGCCATTCGATAAGCTTCGATAGCGTGGTCATAGTGTTCACATGCTGTCGCATCAAAGCCCTCAGCCTGTGCTCGGCACCCAAGACTTTCATCATGTTCAGCCTTTAAACGCCATTGCTTTGGCAACATACGATAATTATGCGCGCGCGTTGGCGTCTCTAAATCATCACGCTCAAAATTCTGAACACGACCCCGCATATTAAGTGCAAGATCAAGCATCCATTGTTGGTTATCACGTTTGGTGCGAAGCTTGCGTATCGACATTTTTTTCTCCTTCTAAACAGTTTCCATAGCTTTTATGAAAAATAATACGATAAATACGCAATAAAACCCCTATTTTTACTCTTATCTATATTATGATTAAATAATAGGCGCTAAAAACGGTGTTTATAGAAATTTTTACTACGCTATAACAAAATTACACAGCGATTAGCTCGCTCAACCCTATAATAACAACATCTATAAGCTTGAAAAACAAACAGCAATAAAGCATTAAATAGGACTAAATCTTACAGACAGTTGCCATCTGCTTTGTTAGGAACGTAAATATGAGCATGTCGCCAAGTGAACGCATCATTTTTAGCCCGGTATTTGGACGATCAAAATTAAGTCTTCCAAACGACGCACGCATGGTAATTTGGCCTTTGCTGGCTATGGAGGTATGGGATATTAATCGTCCGATGCCGCGCGTCGTATTAGCTCCTCCACAAGGAAACTTGCTTACACCTGACATACCAAATTGGAGTTGGCATGAGTACGGCATGCGTTCAGGAATTTGGCGCCTAATCCAGATGTTTGATGATTTGAATATCAGACCTTGCGTTACCCTTAATGCGCGCGCCTGCACAGACTACCCGCAGGTCACAGAAGCTATTTTAAAAAGGGGATGGGAATTCAACGCACATTCATATGATCAAATAGCAATGCATAAAGTCGAAAACCAGCAGGAAATGATTGAGAATACTTTAGACATCATTGCAAAATTTTCAGGACGCAAACCACGCGGATGGTTCGGGCCGGGGCTTACACAAACATTTGAAACTTTAGATCATCTTGCAAAAGCGGGGATCCAGTACTTTGGTGACTGGGTGTTAGACGATCACCCCATTCCCGTTAAAACAATTCATGGCGACGTTATTGCCTTACCCTATAATTATGAAATTCATGATATAGCTCAACAAATGATCCAATTTCACGAGTCCGAAATTTTCTTAAAACGAGCGAAAGATCACTTTGATTGCCTATATAAAGAAAGTGCTGAAAATGCCCGTTTCATGTGTGTTGCTACTCACCCATACATATCTGGTGTACCACATCGCATTAAATATGTTCGAGAGGCATACGAATATTTTTTGTCAAAACCAGGTGTAATCTCAATGGACGGCGAACAAATTTTGGATTGGTATCTGACGCAGAACAAAGATGTAAATTTAGCAAGTGCGACATAAACATGGCTAAGCTTAATCACAATATTAAAGATCCGGTAAACTGTTTTGTTCCCCATTCACCTCCAATCATAAAAGGCTCGACCTCAGGACCACTTCAAGGCCTAACGTTCACAGTAAAAGACCTTTACGATATTGCTGACTATAAAACTGGCAATGGCAATCCAACGTGGTTAGAAACCCACGAACCGGCGGCAAATACGGCGGCAATCGTTCAGTCTTGCTTAAACGCTGGTGCAACAATGATAGGTAAAGTAATTTGCGATGAATTTTTTTATAGCTTTATTGGGGAAAATGCTCATTACGGCACGCCCCTTAATAGCGCAGCACCCGGTAAAATCCCTGGAGGCTCATCATCGGGCTTCCTTAGGAAGCGATACCGGTGGCTCAGTTAGAATACCAGCCGCGTTTTGCGGGCTTTATGGCTTAAGACCTACTTACGGACGGCTTAATTTACATGGAGCTACAGCCATGGCACCAAGCTTTGATACAGCGGGTTGGTTTGCCCGGGACCTTGATGTTTTTTTAAAGGTCGGCAACGTGCTTCTAGATCGTCATTCGGCTACGGCTGAAATTGAAAAAGTACGAGTAGCTGAGTTTGCTTTCGATTTTTCTGATGATGAAGTTTCTATACCACTACAAAAATGGATTGAATCTGATCAATGCAATTTATCTCTACAAAGTCCCGTAACAGAACTACCGGACGAAATTATACTCGACAATGCTCGTGAAGCATTTCGTATTATTCAAGCCAGAGAAGTTTGGCAAACTTTTGGCTCTTGGATTGAAAAAACCAAACCCACCTTCGGTCCTGGGGTTAAAGAACGAATGGATATAGCTAAAACTGTTACAGATGAAGAACGAGATGCGCAAATATTATACAAAAAGAAAGTTACTGCCGCTTTCCAGGAAATGGTGCCGCTGGGCACTGTTCTAGCACTACCCGTCACGGCGTCTCTTCCTGTGGACATCAATACTGATCCAGAAATTCTGAATACCTACCGAGCCAAAACACTTAGCTTGGTTTGTTTAGCCAGTCTCTCTGGATTACCGCAAATTTCAATTCCAGTAACACATTCAAACGGTATTCCAGTCAGTTTAGGACTAATCGGTTGGGCAGATGGAGATGAGGCACTATTATCATTGGCATCAAACTTAATGCAAAGGTGAGTTACCAAAATCAAAGATTATCGCTAAATCAATTTTTTCCTAATCTAATACCCTGAATACTATTAAGGAAAGAACCCTTGAAAATATTAGATACAGATATGAGAGCAATCATTAGCGAAACTATACTTTGTTTTGCTGCGACAGTTAATCAAGACGGAAGCCCCAATCTCTCTCCAAAAAGTACCCTAAAAGTTTTCGACGATAACCACTTAATATTTGCAAATATCGCATCACCAAAAACAATTTCTAATCTAAAACAAGACCCCCGTATCGAAATTAATTGTGTTGATACTTTTTCCCGGCGTGGTTACAGATTTAAAGGTAGAGGTATTGTTCATTCGATTGGTAGTAAGATACACGGTGATCTCCTTCTCGAAATTAAAAATGAACATGGCAAAAGGATCCCTGTTCTTGATGCCGTCCTTATCGAGATCCTCGAAGCAAAACAGGTCCTGTCACCTGCGTACCAATTTGTCAAAGGTGTGACTGAGGATAGTTTACGCAATGCGTATATGAACAAATATAATGTTCAGCCCTTAGTAAAAAAATAATTAGACCTTAAACGAATATAAGAAATACCAAGAAATAAACGATTAGATAGTGATGAGAGGTGTGAAATGAGTGACGATAACGGGTCAACCAACAAAAATTATAAAACTGACTTTCGCGATGGAATGGCCATTGACTGGGATGTACCAATCAAAATGGATGATGGAATCGTCTTACGTTGCGATGTCTATCGACCTCTAAAAGATGATCAATATCCGATAATTCTCTCTTACGGACCCTATGGTAAGTGGCTCCACTTTGAGGATGGATATGGCGACCAATGGAGACGAATGTGCGAATCGCGCCCTGATGTTCCAGCCAACTCGACTAATAAGTACCAACAATGGGAAGTTGTAGACCCGGAAAAGTGGGTTCCTGATGATTACATCGTTATTCGGGTAGATTCAAGGGGTGCGGGTCGATCCCAAGGCGTTATTGATATATGGTCATTACGTGAAGCTCAGGATCAGGCTATTTGTGTCGATTGGGCTGGTGTTCAACCATGGTCAAACGGTAAGGTTGGTCTAAACGGCATTTCATATTATGCAGAAAATCAATGGCAAACTGCTGCCCTGCAGCCCAAGCATTTAGCAGCTATGTGTGCCTGGGAAGGGGCCCTTGATTATTACCGTGACATGGCTTGGCATGGTGGTATTTTTTGTCGTGGGTTTGTACAAGACTGGTCAACGGCTCAGGTCTATACGTTGCAAAATGGTCGTGGGTCTCGCGGGCATCGCTCTCGTATGACAGGAGATTGGGTATCCGGTCCCGAAACACTGACCGAGGAAGAACTCGGTGGAAATCGTCGGAACTTTTATGCCGACTGTTTGGCAAATAAATTAGATACAGATGAATTCTGGCAATCGCGTATGCCGGATCATTCTAAAATCAAAACGCCAATGCTTTCAACCGCAAATTGGGGTGGTCAAGGTCTTCATCCCCGGGGTAATTTTGAAGGATTTGTGCGCTCTGCCTCTAAGAACAAATGGCTTGAGGTCCATGGCATCGAACATTGGACCCATTTTTATACAGATTATGGTCTGGATTTACAGAAGCGATTTTTTGGTCACTTTTTAAAAGGTGAAGATACCGGTTGGATAGAAAGACAGCCAAAAGTTCAGCTCCAAATTCGTTATCCCGGTGAAACATTTGTCGAACGCCATGAAAACGAATGGCCATTAGCACGAACTGATTGGACCAAATTCTATATCCATCCCGATAGCATGACTATTTCAGAGGAAAAACAAACGTCAAAATCTTCGGTAGAATATCTGGGGCTATCGGATGGTGTAACTTTTTTATCTGATCCGCTTACAGAAGATATGGAGATCACGGGCCCAATTTCCTCAAAATTATGGGTTTCCTCTGAAACAAATGATGCCGATTTATTTTTGGTACTCAGAGCTTTCACTCCAGACATGAAAGAAATTACCTTCCAGGGCGCCCTCGATCCTCATACACCACTTGCTCAGGGTTGGTTGCGATGCTCGCATCGAAAGCTTGATGAAGACCTGACCCTACCCTATAGGCCGTACCATACTCACGATGAAATCCAACTACTTACGCCAAATGAAACCTATGAAGTAGATGTTGAAGTTTGGCCAACATGTATTGTCATGCCAAAAGGACACAGAATTGGCTTCTCAATACGCGGAAAAGACTACGTCTACCCTGGAGATAGTGGTACTAATTTTGGCGAATATGCAAGTTGGACGGGATGCGGTCTTTTTAAACATGACGATCCCGTCGACCGACCTGCTGAAGTTTTTGGGGGCGAAGTTACATTGCATACAGGACCTGATCAACAAGCATTTATTATGTTACCAGTCATCCCAACCGGCTGAACTTGGTAAATAAGGATATAAATATTATGGAGGATTTTGTCACAGATTATCGTGATAATATGGCAATTGATTGGGATGTTCCTATCAAAATGGATGACGGTATCATTTTAAGGTGCGATGTTTTTCGACCTATGGATGACAACCATTATCCCGTTTTATTAAGTTATGGCCCGTATGGTAAATGGCTCCACTTTGAAGATGGATATGTGACTTGCTGGCAGCGGATGGCAGAAGAGCATCCCGATGTTACAGCAAACTCTACAAATCAATACCAACAATGGGAAGTTGTAGATCCCGAAAAGTGGGTATCTGAAGGTTATGTTTGCGTTCGCGTAGATTCAAGAGGTTGCGGCCGCTCTCCCGGATATGTTGAGTGTTGGAGCCCACGCGAAACCAAAGATTTTTACGCCTGTATTGAATGGGCTGGAGCCCAGCAGTGGTCCTCAGGCAAAGTCGGACTTAATGGAATCAGCTATTACGCGATTAATCAATGGCAAGTTGCAGCCGAACGGCCACCCTCTCTTGCAGCAATGTGTGTCTGGGAAGGTGCCGCAGATTTTTATCGAGATATGAGCCACCACGGCGGGATACTTACTACCTTCGTAAAAAATTGGTATGACAAGCAGGTTCATAGTGTCCAATATGGCCTTGGCTCTCGCGGTGAACTTTCACGTATGACTGGAGATTGGGTCTCCGGCCCAGAAACTCTAACTGAGGAACAACTTGGAGCTAATCGAGAAGATTTAGGAGCTAGTGCTCAAAATCATACCCTAGAGGATGACTATTGGAAGGAGCGGACCCCCGACCTCTCGAAAATTAATATTCCATTACTCTCATCCGCAAACTGGGGTGGAAATGGTTTGCACCCTCGCGGAAACTTTGAAGGCTTTTGCGAAGCCGGAACTGAAGACAAATGGCTCGAAGTACATGGGATAGAGCATTGGACCGAATTCTATACTGATTACGGGCGAGAAATTCAGCTAGCCTTTTTTGATCATTTCTTAAAAGGTAAAAAGAATGGATGGAATGAACGACCCAAGGTTCAATTGCAAATTCGGCATCCCGGTGAAAAATTTGTGGAACGATTTGAAAAATCTTGGCCATTAGAACAAACCCAATGGACCAAGTTTTATCTTGATGGGGATAGTCAAAGCCTTGTTCAAGAAGCCAATACTATAGAGACCACCCTATCATATAAAGGCCTCTCAGATGGCTTAACTTTTATGTCCCTGCCACTTGAGAATGAGATGGAAATAACCGGTCCAATGGCTTCTAAACTCTGGATTTCATCCGATACAGTAGACGCTGATTTATTTTTAGTATTTCGGATTTTTACACCAGACTTAAAAGAAATTACATATCAGGGTGCTCTTGACCCACATACACCCATCGCTCAAGGTTGGTTGCGCGCCTCACATAGGAAGTTAGACCATAAAAAAACCAAATCTTGGCGACCCTATCATACACATGACGAAAAACAGTCCCTAAAACCAGGGGAAATATATGAGCTAGATGTTGAAGTTTGGCCAACTTGTATTGTTGTCCCTAAAGGATACCGTATTGCATTAAGTGTAAGAGGCAAAGACTACATCTACCCCGGGCCTGTTGATTCTGGGCTTTCAAATATGAAAAATGCGTTTACTGGCGTTGGACCATTTCTGCATGATGATCCAGATGATCGGCCACCCAAGGTTTTTGATAACGAAGTGACACTTCACTTTGGGAAGGATCGGAAACCATTTATCCTCCTACCTATTGTGCCCAAGAATTGAGTAAAAGTGTTAAGAATACTATACTAAAATACAGGTAAAGAAATTTAACAAAACAGGGGTACATTTAATATGATCAAAGCTGGTGTTGTAGGATTAGGCTGGTGGGGGCAATTGTTAGCGCGTTCCATCAAGGATAGTAAGAAAATCAATATAACCTCCGGATTTACTCGAACTCCGTCCAATGCATCTGACTTTATTGCTGAAACCGGTATTAAATTATATGAAGAATATGGGCAGTTACTTAAGGATAAAGATGTAGACGCTATTATTCTTGCAACCCCCCATTCGATGCATGTCGAGCAAATCAAGCTGGCAGCAGAACACAAAAAACATATATATGTGGAAAAGCCTATTGCTTTAACGCTTAACGAAACACGCGCCGCTCTCGAGGCGGCAAGGACGGCTGGGGTAGAAATTGCTGTTGGATTCCAGCGACGTTGTCATCCTTCTATGGTAGCTGCATTAGACGCGGTCAGAGACGGGAAAATAGGTCGGATCCTTCACGTTGAAGGACACCAATCCGCTCCTGGGCTTCGAATATATAAAGAAGGTAGTTGGCGACAAGCTCGGGAAGAGCAACCAGCTGGTGGCATGACGGGAATGGGCATCCATTTGTTAGATGGTATGGTTAGCGTCTTAGGGGCAGTTAAGGATGTTACGGTTAAAAGCAAAAAAATACTCCAAGATAATGATAGTATTTTAGATGACATGACTTCTGTGCTGTTAACGTTTGAAGCTGGGGCTACGGGATATATTGGGACATCAATAGCAACATCAGGCTATTTTAGTCTTCGATTTTTTGGAGAGAACGGCGTGGTAGAAGTCAGAAATCCAGATTTAGGAGAATTTGTGTATACAGATCAAACTGCAAAAATAGAAGTCACCGAGAATGAAGACTTTAACATGGAGGGGACCAGCCTTGAGCTGTTTGCAGATCAAATTACTGGTAACGGCAGCTTTCCCGTTTCAGACAAAGATGTGATGCATTCAAGCGAAGCGTTAGAAAAGATTATTTTGGCGGCAAACTAGAATAAACTGGTCAGACTAACTTTCTAATAAACACCAACTTTAACCCGGAAAGGGAAGTTGCCAAACCTCATGTCGTACGTAATTGGTGCGCCGGCTTAAGGTCATCTGCAGCAAGCTGATAGGCAACCCAGAATGAAGTTAACGCGCCAATTAACTTTTCAACATTCGCGTCTTCAGACATTTCAAAGGTGTCTAATCCACAGCGACGCATAAAATGTAACTGATCTTGAGTAACTTTACCTACAACGCGCAACTCAGCTTTAAAGCCATACCTCTCCCTGAGGAGCCGCGCATAAGAAAATGTGCGGCCATCGGCAAGAACAGAAAATTCCAGTGCAATAAGATAAAAACAATCAATATCCCCGGCAACCAAGCCTGTTAATATACGATACTTTTCAATAAAAATCTTTATAAAATTTTAGCTTCTTTTCTCTACAAATTCTCTAATTGAAAAATAATAGCTATGGGCTCAGCATGGTAAATGTACAAATCAATTTAGAATCCGATACTTTTCATCCACCTAAACTCGATGATCCTAAGGTAACATTTTCGTATGCTAAGGAATTCATGGAAGAAGGTGACTATAAAAATGCAATTATTCATCTAAAACAACTTGTCAAATTGTCGCCTGATAATGTTAATTTTAATTTAGCGCTATCCCTTAACTTATTTTTTATCGGTAAGATTTCTGAATCCGTCATGAGTTTTAATCATACTATAGCCCTCGACAATCAATATAGGAATACCCCCGAATTTGAGAACGTTATAGCATTTAAAAAAGAACTTTTTAAATTTCCTCATAGCTACTTAACCGGTTTTTTGCAGGGGAGCCATGCCCCTGAAAGACAGGTATTTATGTCAGCGGCACTCGATACGTTAAATCCATCTGAGACGACAATTGAAATTCTAGAAATCGGCTCCTATGCGGGTTCGTCATTGCTCACCTGGTCAAATGCTGCGGACAGATTATTAAGTGGTGAATGCTGCATAACTTGTATCGATCCTTGGGGTAACTCGGGAGCAGAACTATTTGACGACGAAATGGCAGTGCCGTTAACATCTAACCGGGTCTATGAGGTATTCTGTCACAATGCAGCTTTGTCCGGGGACAATGTCCACATAAAACCTATCAGAGAAATTAGCGAAGACATCTTACCTAAACTGGAACCTAATAAATATGACCTTATATTTATAGATGGTAGCCATCATTATGCAGACGTTTTGAACGATATAGTTGAAAGCAAAAGATTGTTAAAGTTAGGAGGAATAATCTGTGGAGATGACTTGGAAGTGCAATTGGGACAATGCGATCAAGAGTTTGTTAAAATTAATAAGAAAACAGATTATGTCAATAATCCAGCGAATGGAAAAGGGTTTCACCCCGGAGTAACCTTGGCAGTTGGAGAATTCTTTGGTGATGTTTCTTGTTTCTCTGGATTTTGGGCAATGCGCTTAACTTCAAGTGGTTTTGAAAAAATATCTTTTAATGAAGCACGAGGAGTGCGTCCAAATCATTGGCCTCCTGATTTCCAGGGCAGAATCACCGCCTACTTCAAACAATCTGATGAACTTGGACAGTTGCTTTAATTGGGGTTACTTTTTTTTATTAAAAGGTGAATACTCCGCTAAAGCGGAGCAGAACTCATCGTTACAACGGTGAAAAATGGTAGACACTACAGGATTCGAACCTATGACCGTCCGCTTAAAAGGCGGAAAGAATTAGTTTAAATGCTCTATGTCAATGGTAACACGTTTCATTAGATTCACACGATAGCCCCCGCCCTCTAATCTCAGAAATATTTTTTGCCAACATTATTGGTATTGCGCAGTCTTATATCTAATTTCATTCAATTCACTTGTAAAGTAGCTCCGTATTGTGTGAACTAGCGACAGGTAATTTTGGAGAAACATACTCATGTATCCTGATTTAAAGCTGTTCATTGGCGGCGAGTGGCGTAAAACGACGAGTGACTTGCCCGTAGTAAACCCAGCGACTGAAGACGAGATTGGACGCCTGCCGCGTGCCGGCAAAAACGATCCCAACGATGCGTTAGACGCGGCCGAGAACGGTCTTCGAATTTGGAGCCGAACTGCTCCCCGTGACCGTTCGGATATCATTATCCGCGCTGCTGCACTGATGCGCGACCGGCAAGAAGAGATCGCCCAAGCTATTACCGCAGAACAGGGCAAACCCCTGGGGCAGGCGCGCATGGAAGTTATCCGCGGCACAGAGTTTTTTGAATGGGATGCCGGGGAAGCATTAAGGACATATGGTCGCATTATTCCCGCCGCGCCTGGTCATAAAATCGCCGTACACCATCATCCCATTGGAGTTGTTGCGGCCTTTTCGCCCTGGAATTTTCCGATGAGCCAACCTGCACGTAAAATAGCTGGGGCTTTAGCTTCGGGATGCTCGATTATCCTTAAAGCCGCCGAGGAAACGCCCGCCGGCGCGTTATATATTGCCCGAGCGTTTCAATTAGTTTTCGGTACTCCGTCGGAAATTTCAGAGTACCTGATCCCGCAAGACTCTGTGCGGCTCGTAGCTTTTACTGGTTCGACCAACGTCGGGCGTCATTTGACCATGCTGGCCTCAGAGCACATGACGTCAGTGCTTATGGAATTGGGTGGCCACGCCCCGGTGATCGTTTGTGAGGACACCGACGTGAATCGGGCCGCGATCAAGTAGTGCCGAACGTAAGATGCGTAATGCCGGACAAGTCTGTACCTCACCGACGCGATTTTTTGTGCATGAAAGTATATTTGATGACTATGCCGACGCTTTTGTAAAGCGCGCTGCCGAAACCGTTGTTGGAGACGGCTCTGTTGATAGTGTTGAGATAACACCATGGTCAGACATAGTCTGAGAAAATTTCGACGACAACGGGATCGGTCATTGGATTGGTTCCTTAGGTAAGTTTGTTTCATTCTAGGTACGTTTTCAGAGGTAATTTAGCAAGCTTTCGTTACTTATCTAATCTGGCTCATAGATTGAGCACCTAGTCTGATATTGCTGAATTTTTGTATTACCGATAATGTCTGCTTTCGAGGGTGGAACAGACGCTATTCACCTTCTGTGATTTCGGCAGCTATTGGCCAGAAGCGGACATTGGCACACCCTTTTCCACGAGAGGAAGCACTGACCTTAGTGCTTAGGAGGTGTAATTTTAGAGTGAATTGAACTCTAAGGGAAACACCTAATCAAGTTAACCGATTTGACATCATTGCTGATCTAAATGATTGAGTAGTCTTATTCTGCCGAACTATTCAAGCCTTTCTGCAAGGTCAGGTATAACCGAAAAGAGGTTCCCAGCTTCGTATTTTTCATGTTTGGAAATAGTTAGGAGGATATTTTCTTTGGCTGCATCAAGAACCATAAATTGCCCACCATGTCCTTGAAACACCATTGATGGCTTACCATTAACTGAGTAAACCCAAGACATGAAGCCATATTGTCTGAGGTCAGATGGTGTTTTAGCTGCGGTGTTCACACCTTCAGAAAAGAAATTACCTAAACATGTTTTTTCTTTCATGCCGGTCATTACATAATTTCCAAAAGCCATCCAATCTCTTGCTTTCATAACTAAATGAGCGAAAGTTACGGTTGTGCCGACCGCATCAGAGGTCCAATGGAAATATCCATTTGGTGAAAATTTTGTAAAAATTCGCTCGTAGAAAGTCTTGCTTAACGGCTCACCTGTGATGTCTTCCGCCAGCACCGACAGCGCTGCAGGGTCTGATGAATGGTAATTCATCATAGTTCCTTGCTTTCTTGATGCCGCATCGTAAAAATTAATTGCTCCGCGCACACTCGCTTTTCCGCCATACTTCCTGCCTCTGCCCAGCATTCGTAGATTAAAAATCTTTTCGTCCGAGCGTCCTTCCGGGTTAACCCCACTGTTCATTTGAAGGATGTTTCTAATTTTAATGTTAGAGTATGGGGTTTTAGACAGAAACTTTGAATATTCTCCGGCAGTGTCATCTAGAGATTTTATCTTGCCCTCGCAAATTAGCTGCCCAATTACGGCGCCAGCCGCGGTTTTGGTCATGGATAGACCCGAAAGCAGTGAATTAATAGTAATGCCTGCATCGCTGTTGTAACGCTCGTATGTAATTTTTCCTTTCTTTAGGACAATTGCTGCAAGATTATTCTTATCTGCTAGGAAGGTGTCGTACTTGGAAGAAGAGACTTGAGGGCTATCTTCTGGCGTATTTTTTCCGAACGCGGCAACATTTTGAACCCATCCTTCCTCCCCCTTTTTTTTTCTCTGCGCTAATTCGCTCATGTTTTTAAAACGTTTTAATAGCCTATCCGGGTCGTGGAATGCATGGGAAGCAAATGAGAAACCAAAGGCAAATGTCAAAGCTAATGTGAAATATATAATTTTCATATTTTATCCGGTCTATCTTAAATCAAATACCTAAGTTGTCTAATATCTGTAAAAAATGCTAAATTTCGAACTTCCTATCAAATTTAGATCAAACACTCATTTTTTATAACTGAGAACGAGTTTTTTTACAACTGAGTATGAGTATCAACAGAACAGAGCACGAGTTTTTTACAACCGAATACGAGTATCAACAGCCCCCTCAATCAGCCTTAATTTCTTGATACGCTATGTCCGCTTTCGGGGGCAGAGCGGGTATTAAAATTGGAAATGAATCATACCTAGTCACTGGTTCGAACCTATAAATACCCTACCTTGGGGAACGAAAATGCTCGGAAATATTCACCACTTTGCTTGCACCCTATTGATATCTAATGACCAAAATAGAGCTATAAATTGGTGAAGAGCCTTGAAAACAAACGATTTACGTGGATTGAGATGGGACCGTTGGCCAATGATCGCCGCGTGTCCGCACTGTCAGAACTTGTCGAAGATGCACGCGACAAAGGTGCTGACGTTAGAACTGGCGGTGGGCAGCATGGGCAACAGAGGTTACTTTTTTCAACCGACAGTACTAAGCAATGTGCCGGATGACGCCCAGATTATGCATGAAGAGCCCTTTGGACCGATCGCAGTAATTAATCCTGTCGCATCGCTTGATGATGCCATCGAGAAAGCTAACTCTGCCCCCTATGGCCTAGCAGGCTACGCTTTCACCAATCAAGCCGACTATATTGACCGTATGATTGATGAAGTTGAAGTGGGTAACTTGTCAATCAATACCCTCGAAGCCTCCTTGCCGGAAACGCCATTCGGCGGGGTCAAATCCAGCGGGTATGGCCGCGAGGGCGGTTCCGAAGGACTTGAAAACTATATGATCATCAAGAACGTCTGGCATTCCTCTGATATTGTTTAACTAGGAGGGAATGAGAACACAAAACAAACGAAAAGTGGCTACCGTTTTTTTCCCATTTTTCACCCCTCCATAACCCACAAATTTCTAGGGGAAATGGTAGGCACGACAGGATTCGAACCTGTGACCGTCCGCTTAAAAGGCGGATGCTCTACCGACTGAGCTACGTGCCCCCAAAATAGACCTTGTTCAAACTACAAAATCAAAAAAATCAGCATAATTCTTAGTATCTTTTGCGCGGCAACATAAGCAGAGCGCTGCACTTGGTCAATAGTAATTACCCTTATTATCTAATAATAGTTATCTATTTAACAGAAAATTTCCTCAAAAGCTTTTTTCGAACATTGAACGCAACAAAATGGGTTATATCTCCTCCCATACTAACGATTTCTTTAACCAAACGTGATGAAATAAATTGATGTTTCTCTGATGCTGTTAAAAATACTGTCTCAATTTCAGGGTTAAGTCTTCGGTTCATTCCGGTCATTTGAAATTCATATTCAAAATCCGATACCGCCCTTAAACCACGGATAATCAGCGAAGCGTTGCAGGACACAGCCAAGTCTGTCAGCAAACCCTCAAAGGGTTGAACATTTACCCGATCTGAAGCGCCATCAGGTAGTAATGAAATTTCATGATTTACCATCTCCACTCGGTCATCCAGATTAAACAGGGGGCCTTTTCCAGCATTAATTGCAACACCAATAATGAGCTGATCAACGACACGAACAGCACGGGAGATAATATCCATATGACCATTCGTTACGGGATCAAAAGTTCCGGGATATATACCTATGCGTGCCATTTAGCGCCCATTTCTTCGCTTATCCTTCGTCAGTGCTCGAAGTATCTTTTAAATTCTTACTTATTTCAACATCGTCGGCAACATTAACAATCTCGGGTCCGACTACTTTAGTCGTATTTTTCTCTTGATTATCATTTTCATCATCTTCTTCACCATCCAAATCTCGAAAACGGGTCACAGAAACCACCCGTTCTTCATCAGCAACTTTAAACAAAGTAACACCTCGTGAACTCCGGCCCGTAAAACTAATTCCTTCAACGGGCATACGAATAAGCTGACCGCCATCTGAAACCATAACAAGTTGATCCGTATTGACCACCGGAATGGTTGAAATGACTTGGGTCAGTTCTTTTCCTCGCTTAATATCCATACTATCGATACCTTTGCCGCCACGCTTGGAAATACGATATCCATACGCAGAGGAGCGCTTTCCAAAGCCATCAATTGTGACGGTAAGAATAAATTCTTCCTCTTGCTGCATTTCTTGGAATAATGGTTCCTTGAGCCGTGCAGCCGCAGTTTCATCTCTAGCTTTATCTTCAGCGCGATCCGTATAATCACCACTGATCAAACGCCGAGCAGCGTTTACCGAGCGGAGATACTCATCCCGTTCTGCAACCTCTACCTTGATATGATTAAGACCGGACATGGCAATGACTTGATCATCATCGACCAAGCGTACCCCCCGAACGCCCGTTGAATTTCGACTAGAAAACACCCGCACATCTGAAACTGGAAAGCGAATACATTTACCCTTTCTAGTTGCCAAGAAAACGTTGTGTCCTTCTTCAAAAACTCTTACCCGTACAAGGTGGTCGCCTTCGCCCAACTTCATAGCTATCTTGCCGTTAGCATTCACTTTGGTAAAATCGGAAAGTTTATTTCTTCGCACGCCTCCAGAGGCAGTTGCGAAAATTACGTATAGATCATCCCAGGTTTCTTCATCCTCAGGAAGGGCCATTACTGTGGTGATTGTCTCGTTCTCATCCAGCGGCAGAATATTAACGAGCGCCTTGCCTCGTGCTTGCGGTGTACCTTGCGGAAGCTTATAGACCTTTAGTTTATAGACAATTCCAATTGATGAAAAAAACAACATCGGCTGATGAGTATTTGCTATAAATACTTGAGAAACAAAATCTTCATCCTTAGTGCTCATGCCAGAACGCCCCTTGCCACCGCGGTTCTGGGCCCGATACGTTGATAGAGGAACACGCTTAATATAGCCACTATCGCTAACGGTAACGACCATATCTTCCCTCTGTATCAAGTCTTCAATATCACCTTCAAATTCTGAATCTTCAATACTAGACCGGCGTTCATTTCCAAATAATTCCTTCATTCGTAATAATTCTTCGACCAAGATTTCGAACAAAAGCTCTTTAGAACTCAAGATTTTCAGATATTCCTCAATCTTCTTACAAAGTTCTTTTAAATCGATAGCAATTTTACCACGCTCCAATCCAGTTAAACGCTGCAGACGCATCTCAAGAATTGCCTTTGCCTGTTCTTCCGATAGAGAGTACTTACCCTTAACAACCAAGTGCTCAACATCATCTATGAGCGCTATCAGCGGAGCAACGTTTCCGACTGGCCAAGCCTTTGCCATCAACTTATCACGAGCTTCGACAGCATCTTTAGCACCTCGGATTAATTTGATTACAGGATCAAGATTTTCAACAGCAACAGCTAAGCCAGCCATTATATGAGCACGATCCCGAGCTTTATTAAGTTCAAATGTAGTTCGGCGCGTGATCACTTCCTCGCGGAAGTCTATAAATGCTAACAATATCTGTTTTAGATTCATTTGCTCAGGCTTACCTGCGTTTAGGGCCAACATGTTGGCCCCAAAACTTGTTTGCAGCGGAGTAAACCTAAATAATTGGTTGAGCACTACTTCAGCCACTGCATCCCGTTTAATTTCAATAACAACGCGAACACCATGTCGATCAGATTCATCCCTTAAGTCAGAAATTCCTTCAATCTTTTTATCCCGGACACATTCCGCCATGATTTCGATCATACGAGATTTATTTACCTGATATGGAATTTCGGTAACAATAATGGCTTCCCGATCTTTACCAAATGGTTCAATATGGGTTCGCCCACGTATACGAATTGAACCACGTCCCGTGTGAAAGGCTTGTATTGAACCAGTGCGACCTAAAATGATACCCCCCGTCGGGAAATCAGGTGCAGGAATATACTTTTCAATTAGTTGCTCAATAGCAATATCGCGATCTTCAATAACCGCACAGCAGGCATCAATTACTTCACCCAAATTATGTGGTGGGATATTAGTTGCCATGCCGACAGCTATCCCGCCTGCGCCGTTGACCAGCAAGTTAGGGAATTCAGCTGGTAATACTGTAGGCTCGCGCACGCTGTCGTCATAGTTGGGTTGAAAATCGACTGTATCTTTGTCAATGTCCTCAACAAGCGAATGAGCAGACCTTGCTAAACGGGCTTCTGTATATCGCATTGCAGCCGCCCGATCACCATCCATTGAGCCAAAGTTACCTTGGCCTTGAATAAGCGGTAGACGCAAAGAAAAGTTCTGTGCCATCCTAACCAACGAGTCATAAATCGCAGTATCACCATGGGGATGATATTTACCCATAACATCACCAACTATACGAGCCGATTTGCGAAACGGACGGTTATAATCGTAGCCACCTTCTTTCATTGCATAGATAATTCTTCGATGAACAGGTTTAAGACCATCACGCACATCTGGCAAAGCTCGACTTACAATCACACTCATCGCATAGTCGAGATACGAAGTTCTCATCTCATCTACGATACTGACCGGTAATATATCAAACTGAGGTTCGCTGCCACCACCCTTCTCAGGATTATTATTATCAGATATATCTTCAGGGGGGAGATCGTCAGGTGGGCTCAAGGGAATATTCCAATCAAATTTTAGCGTTCCACTGCAATGATTAAGCTTTGGTTATTAACTTCATTTAGTAACTCAATCATACCAAATTTTAGAGCTTCCCACAATGTAATCTAAGGTTAGAATTTAATAATTTCACACACAATTGAGAGGGTATAACACTTTGATTCTAAATAATTATTTTCTTTTCTATTAAATTATTAAATTAACAAATAAAAAAAAGTATATATCCCTTAGAAGTACACGAAAATTCTCCGAATCAGACGTAATAATTATTTCACATTGAGACTAAAAAGAAAGGTATTAAAAGATTTCTGGGATATTATCAAAAAAAATAAACTAGCCCAGCTGTCATATATTCAAAGGTTAAAGATAAGATATTTTATAGTATTATTATAAAATATTAGAAGCTTGCACGAAGGATACAGTTCACGTAAATCACACATATGGAAGAAACTCTGAGTTCTTCAGAAAATTCGAAACGAAACATAAACAATGTTGTTGTATTAGCTCTATGCCAAGCACTACATAATAGCGGGCGTACGCTTACCTTCATTGCGGCTTCATTAGTCTCTATTTCGATGTTGGAAGATAATCTGACCTTTGTAACCGCGCCGGTAACAATGATGTTAGTCGGAACTGCCGCCGGCACGTTACCATCCGCGTATTTAATGCGCGCCTTAGGTCGAAAATGGGGTTTCGCCATCGGCTCGTTAGTTGGCGTTTTTGGAAGTGCCGTGGCAGCCTATGCGATCTCAATCGATACTTTTTTGTTATTCAATATCGGAATATTCATGTTTGGAATGTATGGCGGGGCAGCTCAGCAATACCGATTTGCAGCAGCCGACGTAGCACCGGAGCACATCAAGGCAAAATCTGTCGCCATCGTTATTGCAATGGGTGTCGTCGGCGGCATCATTGGTCCTGAGACAGTTCTATTGACAAAGAATACTATCGGCGCTTTGCCATTTGAAGGCACATTTTGGGCTCTCGGAGTTTTTTGCTTATTATCCGCAGTCATAGTTCTTGGTGTAGATATTCCCAAGCTAACCAAAAAAGAATACTCAAATACGGGCCGACCTCTATCTAAGATTATGCTTAATCATACTTTTATAGTCGCCTTAATTGCGGCCCTATTTGGCTATGCAGTGATGAACCTTTTAATGACGGCAACACCGGTCACCATGAGGTCTGAAACCTTTACCGACAATAATATTACAAGGGTCATCCAGTGGCACGTTATAGGTATGTTTGCGCCCGGTTTTTTTACTGGAAGTCTAATAAAATATTTTGGTGTAGTTCGCATTATTGTCGTTGGTAGTTTTCTTCTGCTAATCTCCGTTTGTGTAGCATTGTCCGGCGATTCACTCACCCATTTCTTCATTACTTTATTCTGTATCGGTGTGGGCTGGAACTTTACATTTACCGGAGGTACACTCCTTATTACCGAAGTGCACTCACCCTCAGAGCGGGCTAAAGTTCAAGGTGTTAACGACTTCATTCTCTTTACCGGGCTCGCCTTGTCTTCTTTATTTGCTGGAGTAATTTATCATTTTATGGGTTGGATGTGGGTTAATCTCGCAACAACACCCATGATTATCGCCGTACTTCTCTCAGCAATCTGGTTGCGTACCATAAGACGGAAAGAACAAGCACAATAAAAGCTCTTCCATGGAATAATTTATGGTTGCATAAACCGCATAACAGACTGAAGAAAGACTTCTGGATTATCCGCATGGAGCCAGTGACCCGCATTAGCTATCTTGATAACTGATGATCTTGGAAACAAGCGAGTGATTTCTTGGTGATGGTTTGGTTCAATAAAATCTGATCTAGCACCGGCTAAAAACAGGGTGGGCCCAGCAAAAAAAACCTTTTCTGAAAAAGATGGAAATCCATGCAGGTTGGGTAAACCTGCTTTTAAGACAGAAATATTAATCCGCCATTCATATTTATTTTCACTACGAACTAAATTTTGCAATAAAAACGACCTCAGTATTTGTTCAGGAATTTTTTCCATTAGGAGTTTATCAGCATCGCTCCGAGAGGTTACCGACGAGAGATTGATACTCTCAAGCGCAACGATAATTGATAAATTATCGTGATTGTATTTAACCGGAGCTATATCAGCGATAATTAATCGACCAATTAACTCCGGCTCAGTGAGAGCGATAGTCATGGCTATTTTACCACCCATCGAATGTCCCAAAACCGTGGCGCCTTTTAAATCGTTTTCAACCATAAACTCTGAAATTATTTGAGATAGTGACTCGTAGGATACAAAGTCGGTCCAACTCGACGCCCCATGATTAGGCAGATCTAGTGTTAAAATTCGATTGGTAACGGAGAGTTTACGGGCTATTGCAGCCCAATTTCTACTTGAACCAAAGAGGCCGTGTAAGATTAGGATAGGTTTTCCACCAGCACCTAGATCACTATATGCAAGCCTCATAAGCTAGTTAAAAAGGAATTTCGTCATCAAGGTCATCACTAGGGCTGTCGCCAGCATTAATATCATTTGGTCCGGGCCCAAAATCAGGTTCTTGGGACCCTGCTCCCCCATAATTTCCAGCACTCGTGTCCCCGCTTTCACCCCGTCCATCAAGCATCGTCAATTCACCCTTAAAATTACCAAGAACCACTTCTGTTGTATATTTCTCAATACCCGAATTATCGGTCCATTTACGAGTTTGGAGAGCGCCTTCCAAATACACCTTCGACCCCTTTTTTAAATATTTCTCTGCAATATCGGCCAAAAACTTGTTAAAAATAACGACGCGATGCCATTCAGTTTTCTCCTTACGTTCACCACTAGCTTTGTCATTCCATGTTTCTGACGTAGCAATTGATATATTTGCTATTTTATCACCACTTTGTGAAAAGCGAACTTCTGGATCGCGGCCAAGATTACCTATCAATGTGACTTTATTGACGCTACCTGCCATTGGGTTCCCCTGTTTCTGTGTTACTTTAAATACACCATACGTACTCCTTTTTAAACATCATCTCACGTTTTAAAAGGGCTATTCGCTTATTATGTTGAGTTTGTGCGGTAAGGGAAGGAGTTTTCCGACTATAGGAAAGAGACTAATTTTAGAATAATTCAAAAAACGTCCGAATCTAGATATCGAGAACTAGTTTTTCACCGGGCATTGCTCGAGAAACACAAACTTGAATAAAGTTTGCACGATCACTTTCATCCAGAAATTCATCTCGATGATCAACTTTTCCCGAAATTAATCCAACCTTACAATTACCGCACCATCCGTCTTCACAGGCATACATTACATCTACATTATTCGCCCATAAAAGTTCTATAATCGATTTATCTTCTGGAACCGTAAATGAAATGCCGCTTTGTTTTAACTCAACCTCAAAAGGTTGATCACTTTTTTCAGACAAACCAACTTCTGCAGATTTTTGGTCTGAGTTGGCACTAGAAAAAAGCTCAAAATGAACCGTATCATCTTGCCAATGTGATGCCGCATCACGGACCGCATTAATTAAACCACCCGGCCCGCATATATAAAGGTGCTGGCCTTCCTCTTGTGCGCCAAGAACATCGTCTAGCTTAATTCCGTTTGAAGGATTTCCACCATCATGATGAAACGTGACACCATCCACCCCAAAAATTTCAATAATTTCCTCGTAAAAAGCCGTTTCCTCTTTGGACTTTGTACAATAATGCAAATGAAAATCTGCCCCTAATTCTCGCAAGCGATACCCCATTGATCGTAATGGTGTTATACCAATGCCACCACCAATTAGGAGATGTCGGCTAGCCTTTTCATCTAATGGAAATAGGTTGGTTGGCGGCTCTGCAATAATAAACTCATCTCCAATGGAGACCTCATCATGCATGTATTTTGAGCCACCTCCGCCGTCAGCTTCACGCAATATAGCTGTTTCATACCTTTCAGTATCACCGGGTTTATTTGCTAGTGAATATGATCGGCGCATATGATCGCCAATCTGAAGATCAATGTGAGAACCCGCATCCCATGAGGGTAACAGTTCATCATTGGCTGATTTTAGCTCAAACATTTTTATATTGGTTGTGAGTTGTTGGATATCCGATACTTTAAGTTTTATCTGGGACATCGCGAATTCCTTTTTTTAGATCATTCTTTCTTTATGGTCCGAACAGTATATATATGAAAATTAGCTCACTTGTCTAACAAGATATATTCTTTGACTTAAATTTCTAATAACCACAGCAAGTGACAATTTGGTTTGACCAATTACAACGAAGCTATATTGATCTCACCATGGACCGACCTAGATTGAACAAAAATACTTTCATGGTTATTTCCCTAACATTTGCTTCTTTGTTAGGTTTTCCGGTCGTTGCGCCCGCCCTCCCAGCGGTCCGAGATGCGCTCAACATATCAACAGAAAATATTGGCTGGGTTATGGCAGCATATTCTGCACCTGGAATCATATTCATTCCATTAGTAGGACTAATCGCCGATCGGATCGGAAAAAAACAAGTTTTATTGCCCTCACTATTTTTATTTGCATTTAGCGGTGCTGCTTGCATCTTTGCCACCAAGCAGGAAACGCTATTCTTCCTCCGTTTTCTGCAAGGTATTGGTGCGTCTGCACTTTCGACAATTAACGTATCCATGGCAGCAGACTTTTTTAAAGGCCGCGAACGAATAAAAATAATGAGTTATATCGGTGCAACACAAAACATCGGTAGCGGATTATTACCAATGGTTGGCGGAGCATTGGCTGCAATTATGTGGTTTTACCCATTTGCGGCATCTTTACTCGCATTACCGGTCGGAATTTATATGATTTTTAAAATGGATAAACTTCAGCCAAATAGTAATGTAATAAAATCTGATACCCTTGGTTTTCTTAAACACGCTTGGTCGAAATTAAACAACAGGATCGTAATTGAGTTGGTATTTATGACAGGTGGTTTTATATTTATCGGTTTCGGCGCATTTATCACTTATTTACCATTATTTCTAAATGATACATTTAACTCACCAGCAATCGTAATCGGCATTATACTTGGGTCTCGAGCCATAATGGGGGTTTTAGTGGCATCACAGCTCTCCGGTTTAGCACTTTATTTTTCCTACCGTACTTTGATTTGTTTTGCTTTTTTGATTTTAGCTTTAGGCTTGGCTATCATCCCTTTTGTCCGAAACCAATGGATGCTAGTATTTACAGCTATGTGCTACGGCGGGTCATTTGGCATTTTAAGGCCCTCACTCCAATATTTACTGCTTGATTATGCGCCAGAAGACCTCCGATCCACATTTGCCTCAGCTATAAATTTTGGTTTGAGAGTATCCCAAACAATATCACCTGTTTTTGCAGGATTACTGATGATTTTTAGCAGCTATAAACAGTTATACATTCTAGCCGCTACCTTGGCTCTGCTCATGGCACTTTATGCGCTAACAGCGGTTTCTCTCCGCAAAATTAAAAAAAAATAAAGAGATATTTGGAATGGGCGTCTAATTGTCCTTGCAAAGATTAAAATGTACAAGCCTCAAACAAAAAATTTTATCTATTCGTCATAAGAGCTAACCATTTTATTTTAAAATGCAATTATTGAGACTCGCTTTTTCTGAATTGGCAGTCCATATAAACTATTATGGCAGATATAATAATTAGCGGTGCCCGCGAACACAATTTACAAAATATTGACGTAACAATTCCAAGAGATTCATTAACAGTCATCACCGGGCTGTCAGGTTCAGGGAAATCGTCACTGGCGTTTGATACAATATATGCTGAAGGTCAACGGCGGTACGTTGAAAGTCTATCTGCTTATGCACGGCAATTCTTAGAGTTAATGCAGAAACCTGACGTCGATTCTATCGAGGGACTTTCTCCAGCAATCTCAATCGAACAAAAAACAACAAGTCGCAATCCGCGCTCAACGGTCGGCACTGTTACAGAGATATACGACTACATGCGTTTAATGTTTTCTCGTATTGGCATTCCTTACTCGCCCGCTACTGGTCTTCCCATTACGGCCCAATCTGTCTCGCAGATGGTCGACCGCGTATTAGGTATGAAAGAAGGAACAAAGTTATACTTACTAGCACCAATTATACGTGGCCGAAAAGGTGAATACCGTAAAGAACTAAAAGAGCTTTCCAGCAAAGGTTTCCAGCGCGTTAAAATCGATGGTCAACATTACGAGATTGAAGACGCTCCCGCACTCAAGAAAAATTTCAAGCATGATATTGAAGTTGTCATTGACAGGCTAGTCGTGCGTAAAGGGCTAAGTCAACGTCTGGCAGATAGCTTTGAGACTGCCTTAGAACTAGCCGATGGTTTAGCCTTAACCGAGAATGCGGATAATGGAGAACGGGTATCATTTTCTTCTAAATTTTCCTGCCCAGTTTCAGGGTTTACCATCGAGGAAATAGAACCCCGTCTATTTTCATTTAACAACCCTTACGGTGCGTGTCCCACATGCGATGGCCTCGGCACACAAATGTATTTTGATCCAGAGCTTATAATACCCGATGATCGGCTATCATTGGAAGAAAAAGTAATAGCACCATGGTCTAACTCAAGCTCGGAATATTATCATCAAACATTAAAAAGCATAGCAACATTTTTTAAGTTTAACCTTAAAACACCATGGGCCAAACTCAAACAAAAAGAACGTGATATTATACTTTATGGCGCTGGTGAAAAAAAAATTCCGTTAAATTATGATGATGGCAAACAATCCTACGAGCTTATAAAGCCGTTTGAAGGTGTCATACCCAACATGGAAAGACGGTGGCGAGAAACAGATTCATCGTTAATTCGCGAAGACCTCGCAAAATTCCAAACAACTTCGACGTGCGAAATTTGCGAAGGATACAGACTTAAACCCGAGGCGCTGTCCGTTAAAATAGATGACAAACACATTAGTGAAATCACGCGTTTATCAATCCACGAGGCTGAGGTATGGTTTTCCAACCTTGATAAAAAACTAACAAAAAAACAGAACGAGATCGCTCGCCGTATTTTACGCGAGATTAATGAACGCCTAGGTTTTTTAAACAATGTCGGCCTAGAGTACCTAACATTAGCGCGGTCATCTCGCACATTATCCGGCGGTGAAAGTCAGCGTATTCGTCTAGCCTCGCAAATTGGGTCAGGTTTAACCGGAGTACTTTATGTCTTAGATGAACCATCTATTGGACTTCATCAACGCGATAATAATCGTCTACTGGAAACACTCAAACATTTGCGAGACCTTGGTAATACTGTGATCGTTGTTGAGCATGATGAAGATGCAATAAGGTCGGCGGATCATGTAATTGACATTGGCATAGGAGCCGGTATCCATGGAGGTAAAGTAATTGCAGTCGGCACTTCTAATTCTATTATGAAAACGCGTGAGAGCTTGACCGGACAATATCTCGCTGGCACCCGTCAAATCGACATACCTCAGCTACGTCGTCCAGGCCACAAAGGACAGTTGGTTAAGGTTTTAGGTGCGGAAGAAAACAACCTAAAAAATATTACGGCCGAATTTCCATTAGGTACCTTTACCTGCATCACTGGCGTTTCTGGCGGCGGCAAATCTTCACTAGTAATAGAAACATTGTACAAAGCACTCGCTCGACGCTTGAATGGAACCAGGGTCCATCCTGGCAAGCATAAGAGAATATCGGGTGCTGAATTCTTGGATAAAGTTGTCGATATTGATCAATCACCAATTGGTCGCACACCACGCTCAAACCCGGCAACTTATACGGGCGCTTTCACCCATATCAGAGATTGGTTTTCTGGTCTTCCAGAAGCAAAGGCGCGTGGCTATAAGCCAGGGCGTTTTTCTTTCAACGTTAAGGGTGGACGTTGTGAAGCCTGCCAAGGTGACGGCGTAATAAAAATAGAAATGCACTTTTTGCCGGACGTTTATGTCAAATGTGATATCTGCCAAGGCAAACGTTATAATCGGGAAACATTAGAAATCTGTTTCCGTGGCAAGTCAATCGCCGATGTTTTAGAATTGACGGTTGAAGAAGGGTTGGATTTCTTTAAGGCGGTACCTACGATACGTGATAAAATGCAAACCTTATTCCAAGTTGGCCTCGGCTACATTCATATTGGTCAACAAGCAACCACGTTATCAGGTGGTGAGGCACAGCGGGTTAAGCTAGCCAAAGAACTCTCCCGACGGGCAACTGGAAAAACCCTTTATATTCTAGATGAGCCAACAACGGGATTGCATTTCGAAGACATTAAAAAACTGATCGAAGTTCTGCAGTCCCTAGTAGACAATGGAAATACGGTCATCGTCATAGAGCACAACCTTGAAGTAATAAAAACAGCTGATTGGTTGATAGACCTTGGTCCAGAAGGCGGGGACAAAGGTGGCAACATCGTTGCAACTGGCACACCAGAGGATGTTGCGATGGTAAAAGAGAGCTATACCGGCTATTACTTAGCACCGCACTTAAAGCTTTCTAGAAAAAAACGAGCCAAAGTATAATTTTAATAAAACTTTATTTGACGCCCTTAAGTAATAAGTTGATTCATCAAAAAAAGTGGCCCATCCACAATTATATTGATTGATAATATCTGTTTGGGTTTAACAGTCAGAAATTTCGGTTTTATCACCGCACGAATTGAGTCATCTGATCATAAAGCCTAATCATTTGATAAAATGAAAGAAATAAATATGCTTAAACCTATACATGTGGTAGGAGGCGGATTAGCTGGATCTGAAGCTGCGTGGCAAATTGCGCGCTACGGAATACCGGTAATTTTATATGAAATGCGCCCAGATCGTAAAACCGATGCCCATATAACGGATGGATTAGCTGAATTAGTTTGCTCAAACTCGTTTCGATCTGACGATGCCGATTATAATGCTGTCGGGCTCCTCCACGAGGAAATGCGACGTTTGAATTCTCTAATTCTTAAAAGCGCCGATTCAAATCGTTTACCCGCAGGCGGAGCACTCGCAGTAGACAGAAATGGTTTCAGTTTATCAGTTCAAAAAGCTATTGAATCTGAACCTTTGATTACTTTATTGCGACAAGAATTAACGAAGATCGAGTTTCAAGAAAATGATAGCATAATTATAGCGACTGGGCCCCTTACTTCCCCCTCTTTAAGTCAAGCAATCATAAATATTACGGGGAGAGATAATTTAGCCTTTTTTGATGCCATCGCGCCAATCGTTTACAAGGACAGTATTGACTTTGATAAAGCATGGTTTCAATCGCGCTATGACAAGGGCAACAGCGCAGATTATATCAATTGTCCAATGGACCAAGGCCAATACGAATTATTTATCCAAGACTTGGTAGAAAGCGAAAAAGTATCCTTTCACGAATGGGAAAAGAATACGCCCTATTTTGAAGGTTGCTTGCCAATCGAGGTAATGGCAGAACGAGGCCCTCAAACCCTTGCCTTTGGTCCAATGAAGCCCGTTGGATTAACTAATCCACATAATCCAACGCAAAAGCCAGCAGCAGTTGTGCAATTACGTCAGGATAATATTATTGGCACGACCTACAACATGGTTGGCTTTCAAACTAAATTAACATATAGCGAGCAAAAAAGCGTCTTTCAGAAAATCCCAGGGCTGGAAAATGCAACGTTCTCCAGATTTGGGGGCTTACACCGCAACACTTTTATCAATGGACCTAAGCTTCTAAATCCAACCCTCAAGCTAAAATCTAAACCGATATTGCGTTTTGCTGGACAAATTACCGGCTGCGAAGGATATGTCGAAAGCGCAAGCATAGGTCTACTAGCTGGGCGATTCGCAGCTTTTGAGCGTCTTGGACACGAAATTGTATTACCACCATTGGAAACGGCAATAGGATCTTTACTTAGACACATAACAGGTGGTAACGACCCATCAAACTATCAACCCATGAATATAAACTTTGGTTTATTCCCCCCAATAGAAGGTTCTACAGTGAAAAGTAATAACAATAAAATCAATAGGTTAAAAGGGCGAGACCGTAAACTAGCGCTTACCAAATGCGGTCGCCAGAAAATGACAGACTGGATACCACTCATAAAAAATTATTAGGCTTTTTTATAAGAAATTATTGTTATCAAACTATTTAAATCGAACATAAATAGACAGCCCCATATAATGACGGCAATATACTATTTTTAAAGTTAAACTTAATCAGCTGGCAGGCTCATATCAGGTTACTAACCCTGATAGGAGTAGGTATGTGTTTAAGATAAATCTGCTGAATTTCAATGCTACAACTTCAAAAGAAAGAACCTTGAGGTTTACTAAATACCTTTGGATACCGCTATGCATCGCGGGACTATTAATTTGGAATTTAAATTTAATTTCCATAAGCGTTCTTTCAGCGCAAGAAATTAACTCCCGAGCAACTCTTACTGAATTACTGTTCAACGCTGTAAGAACTAATAATATTAATGCTGCACGCACTGCCATAGAAGCAGGAGCAGAACTGTCGCGTATTAATTTGAACGGTCAAACCACTATTGATATAGCCATCAGCAATAACCATTTTAAGATGGCAAATTATCTAGTCTTTGCCCGCCGTATTGAACAACAGTCAGAGCTTAAGATACCAGCCGCCATCTATTCTGTACAGCACGGGTCACCTGAAGCTGCACCCATTGTAAATATATCGCGCTATAATTTGCCAGCCCCTGTGCCCGCAACCAAAAAAAATATTTCACTCAACAAAAACGAACAAAAAACAAAAAAAGATCCTATGCAAACAACTATCATACAAGCTAAGATACTGGCAAAAGAACTAGATAATAAAAATCAAGCTACCACAAACATATCTAAAACCAAATTTCAGACGCCACAGCAAAAATTAACTAGCATGAATTTTAACGAACAGCGAAAGAAAATTGATAAAACTGTCAGCAAGATAACAAAACAAGAATTTAAATCCTCTACACCAATTTTTTTTATGGATGTAGACGGCTATCTAATCAAGTCAACAGCTGCAGAAATTCGGCGTATCCAAAAGACCATTAAGCAAAAGCCTGCGCGCTTGTTACCAGACATAGAAACCCGCAAGTCGCTTTTTATCCCAAAGCCAAGAACAAAACCTAATTTTATCCCGCCAGTCGTTGTGCGGCCACCCCATACTCGGCAAAATAAAATTTCCAAATTAGCGGGAAAGCTAAATATTACTGCTTCAAAAAATCCGGAACCAACGGCACCTAAAAGTCAATTGCCGAATGTTCATAAATCATCAAACCTGCAAACACTCCAAAATAAATTTACCAAAATTGACCGTATTAGACCAACCCGCCGCATTTCACCCGAACTACTCAAAAAGTTGCGCAATGGCCTCGAAAAAACTAAACTCCAGCGAAATTTGGATACAGAGAAAACAAAAAATGCTACCGTTAGGCAATTAAATTCACCCATAACCCCACCAAAATTATGGAAGAAAATCAATACAGCGCCCTTACCGGCGGTCAAAATTTATCCAAAAGAAATATCAAAAGTTGCACCGCAAGCGCGCATAGAAACTATTAAGGAAACAAGTAACGCCGAAGAGAAAAATATTTTCGGAAAAATTCTCAGTGGTGTAACTAATTTTTTTAGTATCACTAGTGACACTAAAGACCATAAAAAAGACATAAAACTCTCTGTAGATAAGTCTAAAACTAAAACTCGCCAAAGCCACAATCCTGTAAAAAAATCAAAAAAGTTACAACCTTTAGAACCTCCCATCAAAAATCGGCCAACAGCACAACTTTCACTCGTCCTAACACCCAGTAATTATAAAAAAACCAATCCAAAATTTAAATGGGCTGGAACAACTGAAGCTTTAAATAGTTATTCCTTAAAAAAACACATGGCAAAAACTCGCGAAACTAACGATAAACAACCAAGTATAAAAGAAATTACACCACACCGGCTTAATGCTATTGATGAATTATTTCAGTCGGACCCTAATTTCTATGTAGAGGCTAAACAGAAAAAAGCCTATTCAACCGGTGGGGAAACTAACCATAGTCCGCTACGCCAACATTCTGTTTCGATGCCCCTCACCCGACTTCGAAAACCATTAACAAATGTTTCTCTGACCTTGGGAAATTCCGTAACTACTGGTCAAACTAAGTTGCCCCGCGGTATTGCAGAACCTAATCCTTGCGTCCAGAAACGCCGGGGGAAAATTTCTTTTTGTATTGTACCAATCGATTGGCCACAGAAAATTGAAAATACCTTTTCTATTAATACTAGCCTTTACCAAGGAACTCGTGCGATTGCCCGCTACGATAACGGTAAAGCCACCCACTTTCACGTTCTCTATAAGACGGCAAACCACGACAGAATCATTGATTTTATGAAGGAACGTTACGGCCCACATACCGATATTTGGAAAAGAGTGATAGCACCTTTTGGTAAACCACGTCAGTCTAACCCGACCTTTATATGGCGTAGCCATAACACTGATATAAATGAGGTTACTATTTTAGAAGTCCGTAAGTTTGATGATTCAAGAACTGTATTCCCAGATACCGAGCATGGCGCCATTCGACTATACACTGCAGGTGGGCCGCCAGTATTTCCTATCATTACCGCACATGACATTATGTCAATAGATTGGGCCGCACGTTCAGATCATCTTGATGATGGATCTCCAACACTAGCTAGAACGATCCGCGTGCAGCCATAAAGGCAACCTTCAGCTGTCTCCAGGCCCGGCCAGTTTCAATCCTAGACGAGAACGGATTGAAACTGAGTGATTCTATTCTATTAAGATACATTTCGGCTAAACTTGCATGTAATAACAGAGCTACATACCTGCGTTTAACTTTACCGTTTAACAAATTTCTGGCTTGAGTTATTTCAATGCGGGCAAGATCAACAATATAGGCTGTAGCTTTAAGGATCCCATATGTAGCATTTTGAGAATAGAAGTCATCATTTTTAAACCCAAATTCCTCCATAAATGTTTTCGGAATACACATTCGTTTCTGGTTTGCTAAATTTGTTGACGCCCTAACTATTCCGGTCAAGCCCCACGCCATGCCAACGCTTTCTGCAGCTTCTATTTCATTGAGTGATAAACTACTACTCGGAGGACATAATATTTCCATTAAAAGTTTACACAGCGTAGCAGATGTTCCGAAAGTATACCGACGCAGTTCAGCTTCATCTTTGAGGGGTTCCTCAATCATATCTCTAGACCGAGCATCAATTAATTGGTCAAATAATTCGCGGCTGAGTTTGAATTTTTCTATAACCACGGCAAGTTCCGCAACCACCGCATGATCAAAACTTTCACCACTAGAATTACCATAAATAAGCCGGATGGCGTCACGCCACCACTGCAAACGAATTTCGCCTAGAAGACCCTCCCGCACCATTTCACGCGTTTTTGCAACTTCTATGTTAAAAGCAAGCACGGCAAACAGACCTTCACGGGTCTCTTCCGGTGCAAAGAGTGAACATAGAAAACGGTCTCGATCGTTTCGACGAGTTTCACTCGCAATATATGAAAGTGCATTGGCCATCCATTTATGTCATATAGTATTCAAGAAGTGATACCAAGGGACGTAGATAAAGTTTTGATAAATAGGGCAAATGATACTGGTACAGTTTATGTCGTCGGAGCAGGATTGGCGGGATTATCGGCTGCTGTTAGTTGTGTGCTAAAAGGTTATAGGGTTCAAGTTTTTGAATCAACAAACCACGCTGGTGGGCGTTGTAGATCTTTTAAAGATAAAATACTTGGTCGAACCATTAACAACGGTAATCATCTAATACTCAGTGGTAATCTAGGAGTTAAGGAATTTCTCGCCAGCTTAAATACTGCAGATAACTTTAAAGCCATGCATCCAGTTCTATTCAATTTTCAAGATATAATAAACAATGAAAGCTGGTCACTCAGACCGAGTAACGGTCGAATACCATGGTGGATATTTGATCCTGGTAAGCGCATACCTAGAACTTCTTTTATCGATTATCTTGCTCTGCTAAAGTTAAAATTCGCTAAAGATGAAAATATAGCTGCTCTGGTCAACCCATCTCGTCCAATTTTTGATCGGCTCTGGCAACCTTTAAGCCAAGCAGTCCTGAATACAGATGCTCATGAAGGTTCAGCAGCATTAATATGGACAATGTTATCTCAAACTCTTTTAAAAGGTTCCGATGCTTGCCGGCCCATGCTGACCACGGCCGGGCTATCAGCAGCCTTGGTCGATCCAGCGATTTCTTTTTTAACAACCAATAATGCAACTCTGAAATTTTCTATGAAATTAAAGAGTTTAGACAAAAATAATGACAAGATAGGGTCAATAAACTTCAATGAACAGGCTATTGCGCTAAAAGAAAAAGATAAGGTCATTCTTGCACTACCGCCAAACGAAATATCTAACTTAATTCCGGATATACCTACACCAACAAAAACAAACGCTATCGTTAATGTTCACTTTCGGTTAGATGATCGGCCCATATTACCAAATAATGCCCCCTTTATTGGTATAATTGGCGGCGTAGCTCACTGGCTCTTTAAACACGATGATATTTATTCTGTAACCGTTAGTGCAGCTAATTATTTTGCTGAGAAGTCTAACGAGGAGATCTCAAAAATTATATGGAAAGAAGTAGCTAAAGTTATCGGAGATGATAAAAGAGAACTCCCATTATTCCGTGTCATTCGCGAAATGCGGGCAACATTTGCGCAAACACCCGACGAAAATAATCGCCGGCCTGATTCGCGTACAAAATGGGAAAATTTATTTCTTGCTGGCGATTGGACCAATACTGGCTTACCAGCAACAATTGAAAGCGCAATTGTTTCGGGCCAAAAAGTTGCCGAAATACTCTATAAATAATATCGGTTGGTAATTTTTCGCTAAGTAATTATATAAAAAGATAAAAAATGTATTTAACTTTTAGTGTTTTATTATAGTATGGATGTAATGTTAGCTTAAGTCGAAAAATATAGCAGATAACGTAATTTTCAAACACTAGAAATTAAGGAGATAGATAAAAACTTATGAAAAATCCGCTTGATTCATTAACTGGCACAGTAATTTGTGGCCTTATATTAACCGTAGTTATGGTCGTTCTAACGAACGCCATCGCAACTTAAGCTAGCAAAAAGGAACCTCTACCATGGAATTTGGAATGGAATATTGGACTTTTTTCGTCCGTTGGCTACATGTACTTTGTGGCGTTATGTGGATAGGATTGCTTTGGTACTTTAACTTTGTTCAAACACCAACCGTCCCAACAATACCGGATGATTTAAAACCAGCAATACCAAAACATATTATGCCCGTCGCCCTATTCTATTTTCGCTGGGCTGCGGTCGGAACCCTAGTATTTGGATTGCTTCTCGCTTGGATGCAAGGCTACATTGGCGATGCTTTAACACTTGGACTTACAAGTAACAACGCTCGTGATGCATCTATCGGCTTTGGAATGTGGATGGGTATCATCATGGCATTCAATGTCTGGTATATAATATGGCCAAACCAACAGAAAGTAATAGGTCTGGTCGAATGTTCAGCTGAAGAGAAGCCAAAATGTGCACGTGCCGCGGCTTTGGCATCGCGAACAAATACGATGCTTTCAATCCCGATGCTATATGCGATGGTTTCAGCGCAGAACCTATAATTGAATATAATTTTAAACTTTTTCTGCAAAAAATAGGGTCGCCTCGGCGATCCTATTTTAGCTTACGGCAAAATACATAAAGATAGTATTGCCTAAGATTTTAGGAAAAATAGTTTAGCCCTACGGCCATTCAAAAAACTGTAATCTACTAGGCCAAACGAGAATTCCTATATGTTATTCATGTGGAAAAAGTCCGCTGGTGATAATTAATAATACAAAAAAAACTAGTTAAAAAATTTTATGTCGCTCCTACGTAGTATTTAGTAAAAATATCCTTAGATTTTAGCATAACGCGAAGCCTCCCTTTATGCGTTTCAGGACCAATCCTTAATTTGTTACAACTAGATAAAATTATTATGTCTATCCCTCTGTATTAGATCGCTATACTTAGTGTGACAACGATAGCTTACCAATTACCCTTATTAGCCATTGCTACTTTATTTGGTGAATTCAAATATATTTCATAAATTCAGAAATTTTTTTAAATAGGTTTAGGCTAACTAAAAAGAAATAAAATGATCAATTGTTCTATAACTCAATGTTATATATTGCGCAGAAAAATTGCGGTATACGTTAGTGCGAGTTATAGAATTTCGATCGCTGACTGAATTGGCGTTTAACCTAAGGACGACCACCACTGCATCACTAAATTGATGAGATCGAGACTTTTAGTACGATTGTGATATTATCCAATAACTATTATAAATTTACTTCAAAGGCAAAGATCGTAAAAAAAATTATTTATTATTTATTATACTAACTAAAGTTTTGGCAGATTCCGTGGGCATTACAAGCAGATAATCAACAACAAATTAACAACTAATTTTTAGCCAACAATATTGTTAATGCCGACCTTGAACTTAATAAAACGTTGTAACCCAACACTATTTGGTTGCTATAGTTTTTAACTTTGGAGTGGGCTACGTGACAAAAATTGCTAGTAAGCTAGGCACAATTAGAAGAAGACTCGTTCCTGAGGAACGGGAACAAGAAATACTCGCTGGGGCAATAAACTATTTTGCAGAATACGGCTTTGAAGGACAAATTCGAGGTTTAGCGAAGCAATTAGACGTTAGCCAAGGGCTAATTTACCGGTATTTTCGGAGTAAGGAAGCTTTGATTGATAGAGTGTACGAAGTTGTATTCTTGAATCGATGGAACAACGAATGGGATAAAAAGCTCAAAGATCGAGATCGATCTCTAAACGAACGCCTCTCGTGGTTATACAAAAGTTATTTTTCCACAGTTGATAGATATGACGTGATTAGGATTTCCCTATCTTCTGCCATTCGAGGAGAAAAAATTGGTATAAACTATCTCGAATTTGTTAGGTTAGGACTTATAATTCCTATTGCAGAAGAAATTCGAGCCGAGTTCAATTTTCCGTCGCCCGAGGAACGACCAATATCCATACTTGAAGAACAAATTGTATATTCTTTGCATGCGACCTTTGTGTATTCTCTAACACGTAAGCATGTGTATGGATTTAATATTGGTAGTGAGCCAGAGTTTTTAATTGAAGTCTTTGTAGATTCATTTGTTACTTCGTTGGAGGACACAATGAGACGAGTTTTTAAGCGCGAGGACGCAATCGCAACGACATCCACGACTTTACTTGCAAGTTAAGGATTTTAAGGTTTTCATCCCCATAAAGAAAAATTGTTAGATCCGTTAAAATCTTATTTTTTATTATACTCAAAATAAAAAACAGCTATTTTAATTAGCATAGAGGTTTATTGAACAGAAACTCAGCAAAGTTGACTATAGAATATTAATGAACTAATGTTCAATAATAACAGGAGGTTAAGTATGCACGAAATTTTTATTCAAACTGACGACCAGCGGGCTATTATTGAAACAGTTCAACGTTTTGTTGCCGAAGAGGTCACACCGAGAGCGGCGGAACTTGATGCTAATACTAATCCTGAGGATAGTTACTCTTGGGAAATTGTCGAAAAAGCCCATGAAGTCGGTATACGTCAAATGACGCTCAATGAGGAATATGGTGGGCTTGGTACCGACTCGTTAACGACTTCCATGGTAATCGAAGAGCTTGGTAAAGGAGATCTCGGTGTATCTGTGATATTTGCTCAAACGCTTAAAATTGCCCAAATTATGCAAGCAGCACTCAATGAAGAGCAGCGCAACCGCGTCTTGCCCAACTTTGCCGAAGATCCCCGAGGAATGCTTGGCATAGGGATTACAGAGCCAGATAATGCCTCTAACTATTTCATACCACATCCAACACCGTTCCGCACTTCTGCAGAAAAAGTTGAGGGTGGTTGGGTCGTAAATGGAATGAAACACTTTATTTCAAACGGTAATCGTTCAAGTTTTTATCTTCTATTCGTCCAAACCACGAAAGGTGTTGGACTAGCCGAAGGAAGTACATGCTTTTTATTAGAACGAGAAAGGGAAGGATTCTCAATTGGGCGAGTTCATGATAAAATGGGGGAGCGTCTTGCAAATAACGCAGAATTAATTTTTCAAGATTGTTTCATTCCCGACGAGAATGTCGTTGGAGAAGTCGGTAATGGTTTTAATGTCCTAGCCAAGTTCTTTCCCCAAAGTAATGCTTACGCCGGAGCGAGTGTGTTGGGAGTTGCTGAAGCCTGCTACGAAAAATCAGTCGATTGGGCGAAAATTCGGGTGCAAGGAGGTAAGCCAATCATTGAACATGATGGTATTCGTGCACAACTCGCAGAAATGCGGATGCTAATCGATGCTTCCCGCTCATACATCCATCGAGCCTGTTACCTTGCCGACCATCAGGAGCAAGGCTGGGATAAAACTCTGGGAGTGCTACCTAAAACGATGGCATCACAAGCAGCCTGGAAAATTGCTACCTGGTGTCTCGAAATTCATGGCGGCCATGGGTATATGAAAGAATTTGGTGTTGCAAAATTAGTCCGAGATGCGGCCTGTTTTCTTCATTCGGATGGCGTTAATCGAACGCTATTTCTTAAAGCCGCTAATTTTATGTTTAAGGAGTAAACTATGAAAGCCATGATTCTCGAAGCGCCGAATACCCCTTTTATTTTAAGGGATGTACCGGATCCTGTGGCAGGTCCAGGCGAAGCGGTCGCCAAGGTTTACGCCTGTGGCTCAGGACTTACTATCCAGCATTATAAAGCAGGCAGAACCCCCGCAGTCTTTCCTCGTATCATTGGTCATGAAATATGCGCTGAAATTGTTGAAATCGGTTCTGGGGTGAGTAATCTATCAGTTGGCGACATCGTCACTTCATATTTTTATATGAACTGTGGGACCTGCAAATACTGCCTCTCCAATCACGAACCCCTTTGTGAGAATCTCGGTGGTTACGTTGGCCGTGAATGTGATGGCGGTTATGCCGAATATATAAAATTGCCTTCACGCTGGTTTATCAAGCTACCAGACGGCCTCGATTGGCAGAACCAGCCTGCGCATATTGGCGTCGCCATGGATGCACTAGCAACACCTTATAAAGTCCTACGCCGGGCCCGAATTAGACCCGGCGAAAGTGTCGCAGTCTTTGGCGCTGGTGGCGGGCTTGGCATCCATCAGGTGATGCTAGCAAAATGGGCCAAGGCACGAGTAATTGGTGTAGATACTAAAGCCAATAAGTTCGATGCCATCAGAGGGGCGGGCGCTGATGAAATTGTAAACGCTTCCAACGAAAATGTAGTTGAGGCCCTCATGGATCTAACGAACGGCAAAGGTGTTGATGTATGTGTCGATTATGTCTCAGCTCAGGTGACGTTGGAAGCGGCAACAAGCGCACTAGGCAGGCACGGCCGCATGATCACCCTCGGCGGCGCAGGCGAGGTCTTTAGCGTCAACGCCAAACATTTACTAGCAAATGAAATTGATGTGCTCGGCAGCCGTTATGTCACACCGCTCGAGATCACAGAAACTTACGATCTCATGGCACGCGGCGATATTTGGCCAATTGTAACAGAAATCAGGCCCCTCGAAGAGGCTGAAATTGTTCATGACTTAGTCGAAAAAGGTGAAGTTACAGGAAGAGCTGCCCTTTTAATTAATCAAAAAGATTAAGTTAAATTTTTAGGATGACCTTTAATCGTTCATGATTAGGCTCTATCATAAGTTGGATAGCCTCAGATAAATTTGTTAAAGAATAAGTATGCGTAATAAACGGTTCAAGCTTGACTTTTCCTTCCTCGACCAATCTGATGCTTGCTGGAAAATCGGCTGGAAGTGCTGCTCGAGCGTTAATAATATTAAGTTCTTTAAAATAAAACTCATAGAACGGCAACTCTCCTTTCAGTTCAGCATAAATACCAAAAGGTATAATCCGCCCACCGGTACGCGATATATCCATCGCCTCGGCGAGTACAGAAATATAACCAACAGCCTCGATCACTACGTCCGCACCCCGACCTTCAGTTTGCTGCAAGACCTTTAATTTTGCTGCTTCACCGTGCTCACTCGTTTCATCAGCACCCATTGTTTTAGCTAAAGCCCGTTTATAAGAATTTCGAGAAACCCCAATAACAGTTTTGGCGCCTAGAGCCTTTGCTACTTGAATTTGGAGCAGCCCAGTTACTCCAAGACCCAAAACAACCACGACTTCACCTGGCTGAATTTTTGCTCGTGTTTGCGCATGAAGAACTGTAGTCATAACTTGAATTAATGGAGCTACACCTGGATCTATATTCGACCCAAGAGCAAAAATATTTTTCGCGGGCACTAGAACGAATTCAGCAAAAACACCATCAACATCTCGTCCGAGCAGTCCACCATTCTCACATAGATGAGTTTCATTTCTATTACAATAAAAGCAATCGTCGCAATGTAGAACTGGATCAACTATTACTAGATCACCGGGTCCACTACCATCAACTCCGTACCCTTCCACGATTTGGCCGATCGCCTCATGCCCCAAAACAACCGGTATACCCATATGGCTTATTTGCACCAAAACCTGTCCTTCGTGGCATGTTGGTTTTGGAATCTCGGTGATCAAAATATTTGTCGGCGCACTTAACAAAGCTGCTTTCATTTTATGCCCTCACAATAATTCATATAGTTTAATGCTCAATTCTGTCATCCTGTGTGCAGCAGTATGTTCATTAAGGAACCGGCGGCGGCCGGCGGCGGCTATCCTAGCTCTCTCTATTGGTGCTTTTTTAAAACGATCAATCAAATCTGGTAATTCTTCCATAGATTTAAAATAAACGGCCTCCTCATCCGGCTCAAACAGTTCGACTGCATCGTCTCGCCAATCCGTCAATACAAACGCTCCACTGGCAGCAATTTGGAACACCCGGTGATGGCAAGATTTA
>LWDU01031859.1_pt1 | contig 72256 bp, 53 predicted proteins | sample 727161 | NCBI WGS metagenome assembly LWDU01 (sample SAMN04566230, study PRJNA314399) | hydrothermal vent metagenome | isolation source: deep sea hydrothermal plume seawater | place: Mexico: Gulf of California, Guaymas Basin | collected 2004-07-11 | reverse complement strand
TCGCTAGTCACACAATGTTCCCTTGGTGCCAACATGTCATCTCCGAGCAACGACCATGCTCGGGGGAGGTTATTCAACCCAACTGTTGACACTCATTATTATGACTCAATATCCCTGTTGCGACCGGGTACCAAGGCAGCAAGCATGCACAAAAGCGTGGATACTGCGGGGGCTGGCAATGAATTCCCATCATTGCCGTGGTGAGTTAGCCAATCCACTACTAGGACGACCGACATGTCATCTCCGTCCCAAGAGTTGGGTGGTTCCAGGACGATTGAGCCGATTTGGTCCGAACCGATGTTGACTGCTTCATGGAGTATGTGGCTGTAGTTCTCCTTCCCGTTGCTTCCCTCGAGGAAGTTGGCACTATCCTCGACGAATAGTAGCCAGCCGTTAACTTCCCAGTTTTCGATGGAGGACGAAATCATATTGCTCCAAGCAAAGGAGAATTTCTCCGAATCACCTTCCCTCTCTGCTGAGAGTGAGAATGATCCATTTTGATCGAATGGATGGCTAGACCCAATTGCCAATGCAGTTGAATAGTCGGTAACCAGACTGTTGGACTTGGTGCTGATTCCGGTGTACATCCTCTCGCCGTCGAAAACATTGGATGGGGCTGCCCGTTCCATTCCGTTCAAGACAGACGTCTCGCTAGATAGAATCGAGCCGCTCCCGTAGACGTCAACCCATCGGGAGTCTGTCGAGTTGCTTCCGAAGGGATCCAGGGTCTCGTAGAAGTATCTGTGGTAGTGAATCCTAATCACGTCCTGATTACCGATGGCCTCATCCAGAGCCTGTTCTGTCTTGACGCAGTTGAAACACCAAGTGGCGGTGTATACCTCGACGATGCTGGGCAATTCAGATATGCCGGAAGAGGCAAATGCATCGGTTGTGTTGTTTGTCAGATCAATGGAAATCCCTCCGATGGTTCCGGCGAATGAGTCTTGCCCGTCCATTATCCTGGCATCGTCCCAGAGGTTCTCGCTGGTTGCTGAAGCCTGAATTGGTAGTATAATGAGTGCTGTCAGAAGGACTGCCGCTAACTGTCTCACAAGTACCTCGGAGTGGCCGAGTTATTGAATGCTTACGGGTTATTGTGAGGCTTCGAAGGCATCTATCGCCCTATCTATGTCATCATCGGTGATGTGCAGGTGAACGACTGCCCTTACTGTGGATTCGGACAGGTCCAGTACGTCTACACCCCTCTCCGAGAGTCTTTCGACCAAATCCTTCGCCCCCTCTTCCTCGTAGTTGACGTAGACCATGTTCGACTGTACTGCTCCGAGGTCTACCGAATATCGATCCATGTCGTTGACGGCCTCTGCGAGCAACCTAGCTCTGGCATGATCCTTGGAGAGTCGTGATATATTGTTCTCCAGAGCGTAAAGTCCTCCTGCAGCGAGCATCCCTGACTGCCTCATCCCGCCTCCGAACATCTTCCTCCACCTATGAGACTCAGCAATGATTTCGTGATCTCCGACAAGTACCGAGCCCACCGGGGCACCCAGACCTTTGGAGAGACAGACGGAGATGGTATCGAAGTCCCTGACCACCCTAGCAGGATCGGAGCCGCTGCCAACCACTGCGTTGAACACCCGAGCGCCATCCAAGTGAGCGCGGCAGTCGTTCCTGTGGGCAACTTCGCAAATGGCATCCAGGATTTCCTGATCGTAAATCGAACCGCCACCGACGTTGGCGGTGTTCTCAGCGCAAACCAAACTGCAGTCGGGATAATGCGAGTCGCTTCCTGCTACCTTTCGAATGGCTCTTTGCACGTCATCTGGCAACATCTGCCCCCTTTCCCCCACCACTAATGAGATGGAACAACCGGCAAGGGCGGCATAGCCCCCAGCCTCGTACAGATAGATATGGCTCTTGCAGTGAGTTACGATCTCATCCCCGGGCCTCGTCTGGGCCTTGATTGCGATCGCGTTGGACATAGTTCCAGAGGGTACGAAAAGGGCTGCCTCCTTGCCCAGCATCCCTGCCAATCTGTTCTGTAGCTCTATTACGGTGGGATCATCTCCCAGAACGTCATCGCCTACGATGGCCTTCGCCATCGCTTCCCTCATCCTCGGAGTTGGTTGGGTGACTGTGTCGCTGCGTAGGTCAACTCTGTCTCCGGGGTAATCCCTCATGAGGTTCCCTGAAAGAGCGTTTCACATAACAAGTGCGTCTGATGATAGTACTACTTCCTGATGTCCTCTGAGTACATGTATGCCTTTCCACGCTTGCCGCCCTCCGTTTTCTTCTTGTTTGCGATATAGAGGACTGCCATGGTGCCGACTACGATTGCAGGAACACCGAACATAAGGATGGTCAACCAGAGGGGCCTCTCTATGTCGATGCAGCCAGTCTGTCCGGTGAGTTCCTGATCGGTTCCGGAGGGACACTTTGACTGCTCAGTTGAACCGGTCTCTGAAACGTAGTTGTCAGGATCCGCTGGCAGGCAGGCAATCTTCCCTTCCGCCGATTGGTATGTCCCGGGTTGGCATGGGTTCTGCGAAATTGCAGCCGAAGACGAGACAAAGCTGCCGGGGTCGGCGGGGATGCAGCTGTCCGCTCCTCCGTCTGGCTGGTAATTCCCAGACTTGCAAGTGGTCTGAGACTGGGACCCTGCCTCTGGGACGTAGTTTCCAGGCATGGCCGACGTACAGGAATCCTGCCCGCCGAAGGACTGGTATTCGCCCTTGGAACAAGGGGTCTGACTGGTTGAACCGTTCGAATCTGCGTAGTTGCCAGGGCTGGCCAACTCGCATGCGGACTGACCCGGTTGAGATTGGAATGACCCTGCTTCACATTGCGTCTGCGAAGATGCCCCAGACTGGTTTACGTAGTTCCCCGGAGATGCTTCTATGCAGTTCAATTGTTCACCGGGCTGGTACTTCCCAGGAGGGCAAGCTGAGGTGGTCGAACCATCCGAGCTAGCCACTTGCCCGGGAGGGGGGGTCTCGCATTCCGAAGATCCGTTTTCGGTCTGGAACTGACCAGGAGGGCAAGGGGTTGCGCCAATGGCACCGTCCAAGTCTACGTAGTAACCGGGTTCGGCAGGAGTGCAGGCAGCCTGTCCTGACTCTGAGGAATAGGTCCCGTTCTGGCATTGTGTCTGGGAGGTCGCCCCCGCTGTCGAGTAGTTTCCGGACTCAGCGAGAATACAGGAGCTCTGGCCGGATTCCGGCTGGTAGCTCCCGGCTTCGCAAGGGTTCTGGTCGACTGAACCCCCCTGATTGGTATAGTATCCCGGATAAGTCTCCAAGCAAGATGTCTGCCCGGGGGAGTACTGGAATTCACCCGGTTGGCACGGGGACTGAGAAGTCTGCTGCAACCCATCTGCGAAGTATCCTGGTGAGGCCTCGGTGCAATTTGCCTGCCCCTGCTGGGAGGAATATGTTCCCGATTGGCATTGCTGTTGGGAATCTGAGCCCTCATCTGGGACGTGGAATCCGGCTCCTGCTTGGAAGCAGGAGGTCGCACCAGACAGCATCTGGTATGAGCCCGGCGGGCAAGGAGTTTGCTCTGTAGAAGCGAAACCTATCACGAAGTGACCCGGGTCTGTATCAATGCACTCGGTTGCTCCTGATGATGGTTGGTAGGATCCTACAGAGCATTGATTCTGACGAATTGATGCTTCTTCTGAGACATAGTTGCCCGGATCAGCGAGTAAGCAGGAGGTCTGGCCTGAATCCGGTTGGTAGCTACCGGCTTCGCAAGTGGTTTGAGCAGAAGAGCCTGCATTCTCGACGAAGTTTCCTGCGCTGGCATCAATGCAATCTGTCTGACCGGAGTTTGGCTGGTATGTCCCAGAGCTGCACGGGAATTGCTCGTAGGGAGGAACTCCGTCAGCGTAGTATCCTGGATCGGCATCGAGGCAATATCCGTTTGCTTCGTAGGTCCCGGGGGTGCAGCCGTCTGGGAACGAATCGAAGAGGTTGACTATCCCATCATCGTCATTGTCCCTCTCGCCCATCAGGGCGTGTCTGCCTATACCGAGATCGACATAGGCGGGGACATCGCTGTCAACGTCCACGCCGAGCCCTAGTGCTCCCTGTCCATGGCCCCCCCAGCAGTATACGGACGCGTTGGTCGCTACCGCGCAGGAGTGAAAGTTGCCTGCCGTTATCTCGGCCACTCCAAGTCCGGATGGCATCGAGACTCTGACGGGAGTGGTGCTGTTGTTGGTAGTGCCGTCACCGAGCTGCCCGTTATCGTTCCTCCCCCAGCAGTAAGCGCTACTGTCATCCAGTATCGCGCAAGTGTGGTGGCTGCCCGCATCTATCGAGATTGCCGTCCTTCCGGGAGGCAAGGAAGCGGCCCTAGGATAAGTCGAGTGGTTGGTGGTGCCGTCGCCGAATTGCCCAGCAGTGTTGTTCCCCCAGCAATATACCAATCCGTCATCGAGGATGCCGCAGGTATGCTTGAATCCGATGTCCATTGCTACTAAAGAGCGGTTCGCTGGTAGTACCGTGATTGGGGTGGGAGAGGTTCTGTCGTTGTAGGTCCCGTCGCCGAGGTGGCCGTTCATGTTCAGACCCCAGCACATTCCGCTACCATTGTCGAGGATGACGCAGGTCGCGTCGATGCCAGCATTGATTGATACGGCAGTCCGTCCAGGAGGGAGATCGATTTCTCGTGGAGAGTAAACTTGCTCTTCAGTTAGGTCTCCAATTCCCACTTGTCCGTTGTCGTTCTTCCCCCAGCAGTAGAGAGACATATCGTCCGCTATAGCGCAAGAGTGGTGTAAACCAGTAACCACAGTGATAGCGACCTTTCCTCCCAATGTGGTTGGCCCGTGGGGTGACCACCACGACCCGCCCCAGTGGCCATGGCCAATCTGGCCATGGCTATCCTCCCCCCAGCAGTAGATGGAGCCGTTTAACGAGAGTAAACAGCTGTGGTGGCCGCCTGCGCCACTAAACTCCGCAGCGCCGCCTGTTATACCGTCCATATTGACGCTTACAGGGGTATATTGGTCCGCGATTTCGCCGTTTCCAAGGTATCCAGATCCCCCTCTCCCCCAGCACTTCATGTTGTTGTTGTCCATCACTACGCAGGTGTAGTTGTATGCTGCTCCGATTGCAGTCAGAGATTGTATTGATCCAAGAGTTGAGCCAGGAAAGTTGAGTCCGGAATGCGTGTTCATCGAACTGGGAATTTCCTCCAATTCCTCTTTCACGGTCGGTTGAAGACCGAAGGAAGCCGACATCCCGATGAACATGAATGCAAAGATAAATGCAAGGGCTCTTTTGGGTATATACTGGGTTCTCATATTTGTCGAAGTAGAATGGGTGTATTAACGGTTTTTTCGGAAGTGCCAGTTTTCGAGACCATATGGTCAAACTAATTTGCGACATGCCTCACGAAGGGACATGGTAAAGCATGAGGGGGGTGTGGAATCCTTCCTATCTGACAACTGCCCGCCCATGGGGATCTACGAGACCTTGTACGCATTCAGGGACTCGTTCGGGAGCTTCATGGGCACCGAGGGCACTCATCCGTGGTCACAGGGATTCCCCCTGACGACGCCTCTGGAGAATTTCGATGGCCCGCTGTTACCCGATAGCATCGATGTGACGTGGGAGGACCGTTTCTACCCCAAGGCATGGGGGCATCCGGAGTTGCGCGATGCGATTACAGGATACTACAACTCCCAATACGGTTCCGAGATTACTCCCGAGAACGTCATGGTGTTCGCTGGAGGCAGGCCTGGAATCTACTCGGTGTTGGCATTCCTGAAGGGGAATGTTCAGGCGAGGATCGGGAACATAGAGTGGCCGGCTTATCTGGATATCATGGAGCAGACAGATACCAACTTTCAAATCGTGCCCTTCACCAAGGAAAACAATTTCCATCCCGGCAACAACGAGTACTTCGACCGTTCTGGCCTCAACACCAAGACTCGTCTAATGCCCATCATATCCAATCCACAGAACCCATCTGGGCAGACGCGTTGGGGGGATGAGCTCAAGGATCTGATCCAGATGGCAGAGCAACCAAAAAACGGAATTCTGCTTGATGAGGCATACGAGATGTTTCATTCTCCTTCAGTAAGTGGCATCCAATTCGTACGGGATCTGGATAACAGCAACGTATTCATCGCTGGAGCCTGTACAAAGGGGCTTCAATCTCCGGGTATTCGCGTTGGGTGGGTCATCGCCAGCAAGAAGAACATAGAGACTCTGGCCAACTACTCCAGCTTCGGAATGGGCGGGGTGAGTCATCCTTCGCAACTCTATGCGGTCAAGCTTCTCGAGCCAGGACGAGTGAAGCAGGCCAGAAAGGCGATAGAAGAGCATTACAATTGGCAACGAGAAAGATACCGAAAGGCATTCGATGACATGGGTCTGGGGGTATACAGTGGCGACGGTGGGTTCTACCACTGGCTAGAGCTCCCGGAAGGAATGACGAGCGACGAACTCAACAGAAGACTCTTCAAACGAGGTGCAGCGATACTTTGCGCGTCCGAATGCGATATGGCCCGACCACATTCAAAGGACCCTGATTATGTGACACCATATGCTCGCTTCTTCCGCTTTTCTTTCGGACCTTTGCTTCCAGAAACGTTCGATACGGATATCCAACTTTTCAGTGAAGTTCTTGATGAATACAAACTCGAAGTCGGAAGCTGAATCCGGTCAAATCCTTAAGTGATGGATTTCCTCCAAGTGCCGTGGCGAGTGGACCAACCGCGGAACAGGCGGCAAAGCTGGCTCAAGCAACATACAAACAGTTCTTGGAAGAGCCAGAGTGTTCCAAGCAAATTGCGAATATCCCGAAGCTGCTGAAGAAGTTTGAGGGCAACTACGGAACCATGGTCAAGGGGCTACAGAAGAAGTATGGGAAGGTCACTAAGAAGGCCCCTGCGCCGGAGCCAGAAGCTGCGACGGAGCCTGTGAAGAAGAAGGCAAAGAAAGTGGAGGTTTCAGCGAATCCGAAGGAAGCGAAGGCTGCGGAGGCGAAGGCGAAGGCTGATGCAGCTGCTGCCGTGGCTGAGTTGAAGGCGGCAAAGAAGGCGCAACTTGGAGATGCCAAGGTCGCGGCGAAGGAGGCGAAGGCGGTAGTAAAGGCAGAGATAGAGGCGAAGAAGGCGGAGGCTGGAAGGATTGTTGCTGAGAAGCAGGCTGAATCCGCGAAGAAAGCTCTCGATAATCTGCAGAAATCTTCGAAACTATCTCCAGAAGATCTCAAGATCAAAGAATCCGAACTGAAGGAGAAGGTGAAGACTGAATCTGCTGCTGCCAAGCAGTTTGGGAAAGAGGCAAAGGATGCAATGACCGAGGTGAAGAAGCTAGGGTCCGAGGTCGCCAAGGAAGGCAAAGCTGCTGCAAAGGCAGAGGCAGAGCTGATGAAGGCGACGATGGAGAGAAAGGTCGCCGAGAAGCAGATCAAGGTAACGGGCAAGGCGACGTCGAAAGCGGAAGAGCAGTTAGAGGCGTTCAAGGCCAAGCGTGAGCTGGCCGAGGCGAAGATGCAATCCACTATGGCGAAGAAGCAGGAGGCCTTAGACGCCTCCAAAGCAGGAGCAGTGGAGGCAAAGGGTGCCCTCAAGGACGTCAAGGATCAGATGAAGACCGAGATGGCTGCGGCCAAGGTTCTTGAGAAGGAAGTGAAGGCCAAACAGAAAGAAATAGCCGTAGTCGAAGAAGAGGCCAAGAAGGCTGAAGAGCAGAAACTGAAGGTCCAACAAGAGATAGAAGACAGTCACAAGTTCAAGTCTGAGACAGCTAAGAAAGCTGAAGAAGTCCATCAAGAGATAATGAAGCTTCAGAGCGAAATGAAGGGCAAGGAGCAGGCTCTTGTCGGTGTAGAGACCGCGGCCATGAAGGCGGAGAGAGATGCTGCTCATGCTGAATTGAGCCTGAAGGCCAATATCATGGACAGGGAAGATTTGATCTTGGAAAGAGTCGGCCTAAAGGCGGTTCAGGTTAACTGGGCCCAGATAGGAGAGGCAGAGGGTCAGAGGCCAGATGACCTGTCCATGATCCAAGGTCTTGACGACTTCGCCCAGAAGAAAATGAACGTTTTGGGAATACACACCTACGATCAAATCGCCAAGATGGACCCGGTCACTGCAGAAGTCGTCAATGACGCAATGGAGTTCACACCGGGCAGGGTCACCAAGATGATGTGGGTGCAACAGGCATCGCAGCTGATGCATGATAGAGGACGCTGACTACTCGACTGGTGTGTATATCTGGAACTCGCTGAGTGGCGGTGTGTAGACGTGCAGATTGATCAGGTTGGTGCTCTCCTCGTTTGAAACTCGGTGGATGTCTGGCTCAGCAGCGGCACAAACCTCCCCTGGCAGGTATCTCCTGTCCGATACGGGGTAAGCAAGACCTTCCTGATTGGTCTCGTAAATCGTCTCAGTGGTTACACCAGAGGCAATCAAGAATGCACAGTTACTCCCTATGTGATCGTGGATTGGGGTTTCCTGACCCGGGTTCCAGCAAATGGCTACTAGCTCGTAGTGCTCGTTCTTCTTGATCACGTTTCTCTGATATCCATCCTCGGAGTAGCCGATGCAACCCTCCAGTGCTCCGACATTAAGCTCCAGAGACGATAGTCTCGAATCAAGTTCGTCTAGACCGGGTCGCCTATCTAGGCCGTCGAGCCAACTAGTGAGGTCCCGGAGGCCATCACACTGGGAAAGGAGGGTGGAGCGAACCTCTTCTGTCAAGAGAGTTCGAGTCACCACATCCCTCGCATGCGGGTTTGGCTCAAGACTCTTATGACAAAACACGCCGTTGTCTGCCTATAGAAAATCCCTAGACTAGTTGACCAGTGATAGTTGACCGGTAATCTTGTCGATTTGCTCTCTTGGGCCCGGCCCGATTCCGACTACTGTCTCGGTTCCTGGGGGGATCTCGGTATGACCAGCGTCGGTAACCAAGTGGCATACCAGCCCTGCCTTCTTCGCTCTGGAGTGAACCTGCTTCAGGGAGACTAGGTTCGGGACCTTACAGACGATTTTCCTAGCGCCCCTCCTGAGATACTGGTCAAGTGACCTAGGGTTGCTTCTTTTTGCTGAAAGCACGCACTCTGCTGAGGCATGAGCGCATTGTGCGGCTAGTTTCCCCTTCGATAGTTGCAAGTCCTGCCTAGTCACTAGGACCATGGTAAGTTCTTCAGTTGGGGGCACCTTCTCTCACCAATTCGAATGCTGGGGAAGACCGATGTCTGGCCATCATCTCTCCTAGCGGAGAGGCCATCCATGCTACGAACACTACATTCCCCACTGCGTGATACAAGTCGAAAACTAGACCATTCAACAAGTAGGGAACCAACATAGAGGGGTCGGTTTCGAACAAGATGCTTAGTGAAACGAACCAGTTGAAAGCCAATCCAGATGCAGCTGCAATTATGGCTAGCAGGCCGATTCTGATTCTCCCACCCACGATAATGTGATTCGCCAGGATTGCGCCAGTGAGGCCTATTGCCCCCCATCCAATTGTCTGGAACAGAGTCCAAGGACCGTGTCCCATGTAAATGACGTTTGATACCAATGCAATGGTTGCAGCGAGCGCGATAGCACGGGGTGCCCCGTAATAGGCCCCTGCCAAAAGAACCAGTACCGTTACCGGTTGAACATTTGGAATTGGGTCTAGGAGAATTCTGCCCGAAACTCCGAAGACTGCGAGCAGAACGAGCATCCCCCACTGACTCTGATTCCTCAATGAGCGCTCGCTCCTAATCAATGATAGAACTATTATCGACAGAATTGCAACATTGAGGAAAAGTGACTGAGTTGGAGAAAGAGCAACATTATGGAAGTCGTACAATGATTCACCCCGGTCCTCTGCCTACCCCTCATCACTTCATGGTTGCGAATTTCTACCAAGTCGCGATGCTCCAGGAGATGATATCTCCCTCCGACATTACCAAGTCACCAATGCCAATCATCGACACGACACCATTGTGATCTAGATTCCAATATGCCCCATTGAAGTCTCCTGTCATAGCATCTGCATTCAGACCGCCTATGGTATGAACGTAGTGACCCCATTGTCCAACATCGTAACCAATGGACAGAGCACCCCTCCCTAATCTCGTTGAATCCATCATGAAATCCAAGCCATTTGAGTATCCCTCAAAACCACCTACGCAAGCCCCCGTCTTGTTGAGATTTTGATTTTCCCCTAACTCAACTCCATCCGCATCAATCATGGTGACTCCTTTGGAAAACTCCTCCCCTTGAGAGGAGTCAGCTGGAAAAAATATGCAGATTACTTGTTTATTCCCCCATTCCGTCGGGAGACCGTCATGAGCAGACTCGTTATCATCGACGTATTTGTATGCCTCATCGGTCAGTATATCCTGAATTGATGGAGCCAGAATTACTAATGTAAACAATGCTACAACTGATACTGGTTTCAGGATGGCGGACATGGATTCTGATGGTAGCAAAGTTGGCCTATCAAGGTAACTTTCTTCCACCGTCACCCAATCTTCTCATTGATTCTGCCTCTCAGAATCTGGCTCACCGCCTTGCCATCGGCCGAACCGCCAAGTTTCTGCATTACCATCCCCATCAGAGGTCCCACGGCACCCATCCCTCGCTCTTTAATGAAGTCGGCCCGTTCACTGAGAACTGCATCCACCGCTTCCTCTATCGAAGATGTGTCAGCGGGGACGAAACCTCGTGATTCGGATTCGGAAGACATCCATGACACCAGTGTTTCGATGGGTCCTTCCGTCGATTCCATCAGTAGAGTCTCAGCGCCTTCCCTGGTCAACAAACCCTGTTCACGTAGGTGCACTGACGCAGCCAAGGCGTTTGGCTTGTCGATACCAGTCTCCAATAGAGCACTGGCCCAAGCTTTTGGAGGGAGCTCAAGAGGGCCTTCGATACCCTGGAAAAGGAGGTCATCAATCTCACCATTCAGAAGTGCCTCCACTTGATTTGTGGATAGTTCTAGAACGTTGAGTCGCTCCTTCCTCTCATGGACTGTCAATGGAAGGTTTTCACATATCGAACTCCACCTATCGGAGGTGATTTCCAAGACTGGAATGTCAGTCTCTGGGTACATTCTAGCCCCTCCTGGCAGAGGACGCAATGCCGTGGTGGTCCCATCCTCCGGTTTGCCCTTCCGAATGACTACGTTTCTGACCTCCTTGGGAATTCTGTGGAAAGCCCTCCTAGCCCTATAGACCACGGACTCCAGTGCCAATTCTCCCTGCCAACTGGGGGCGACGCATAGCACGAAGGCATCCTGTTCGGAAAGCGACAGCGCACTTCTGACAGCGCCAACTTCGGATGTGGAAATCCCGTACGCAGGGAGTTCGTCAGAGTGGAAAATTCCAGCCACTCCAGCCAGTTTAGCAGCGCTCGCTAGTTCTCTGCCCAACCTTGGAAGTTGAGCTTCGTTTCCATTGGCTGTCTTCTTGCCCAGACGGCCTGAGAAGCCCGGCAGGGGGACGCCAAGGACGGAAGACCCGGCCTCTAACGACGACAAAACCATCTCTGATGCGCATTCTGAGAATATCTCAGTGAGTTCGTGGATATCCAATGGTATCCTGTTCGATGTGGCAAGATGGACACGGTTCTCGACAGGTTTGGAGTCCATTTCTCTGTCTGGAGGAAGTAGTGGGAGAGACTCTGCGCTCCGAAGTTCATTGGCTAGGCGATAGAAGTGCAGTTGGCGGGCCATTTCAAGGCGGATTATTCGAGGGATCCAATCCAGATCCTGGCACCCCTTGATCTCAACTCTGTCACCACATGCAATGCTGACATTGAGATCCTGCCTGATGGATCCGAGCCCCCTTCTGACTCTGCGAGTGTCCCTAAGCAATCTACCAAGGGCCAATGCGGTGTCCTTTGCGTGTTCTGGTGAACGGACATCAGGGGCGGTTGCGACCTCCACTAGGGGTACTCCTAGCCTGTCAAGGTTGTAGACGACTGTCTCTCCCGATTCGCTTCTCTTTGTTTCCAGCTTCCTAGCCGAGTCCTCCTCGAGAGAAATGACGTCTATTCCCACTTGGCTGGAGTCGGCCTCAATCTTTCCACCGGTCGCTACTATCGTTGTTCTCTGGAAGCCGCTGGTATTGGAACCGTCTACAACTGTCTTCCGCATTGTCTGGAGATTTGGGATGGGCTTTGCATCCATTAGTGCTGCCATGGTTAGAACTACGTCAACGGCTTCTGGTTCGTGGTTTCTGGGAGGGGATTCGTCTAACTCAATTAATCCCGCATTCGGGGGTTGGACATACTCGAAGGTTCGGTTCCTTCTCTGCTCGAACCTGGCTGCCACATCGGTCTCCCCACTCTCTCCCTGAGACGCTCTCAGTCTCCTAGTTGATCTGGGCCAGTCGGAAGGAATGTCCTCTGACTTGTACTCATAGAGCTTGCTTGGCATTCTGGAGTGGAGTTTTGCAGTGGCCAATTGCTGATGAATCTCGAGACCACACATGAATCCCAGAGAGACTGGGTCAAGTGATTCGGGGTTAGTGGTGTCTCCGATTGGCTCCATTTGCGTTACCTAGGAAGGGGTTCGGGCTCATAGGGTCAGCGGGCGAATCGATATTTATCGGTCGATGATTCGAACAACTCTCCATTTTGGAGCATCTTGCTAATGACTCGGTTGACCACGTCCTCAGATATCTTTCTTGGAAGTGCAAGATTGTAGATTTCGACCAAAACCGCCTCCCCTTTTTCGGAACAAAGATCCCTGACCATGTTCATTATTGCCGAATTGTTTGAACGGGCCCTTACGGAAACACCCGAATGGAGCTCTGATTCGTCTTCAATTCCGGATTCCTCCCGCCAGTGCCTGAAAACTGCTAGCGCCACGTTGGCGTTTTCGACTGTGGCGACTTCCTGGAGATGCATTCGAGCATGGGCTTCCGTGAGACGGATGAGCGCCTCCAAAGCTCTGGCAGTGATAGGGATGACTGTATCCTTGCCCTGATTAGACTCGTATTGTGAGGCACTTTGGTCCTCCCTTCCGAAAGATTGCCTCTCCTCGGTGTAGTACTTGAGAATGACATTCTTAGATTCTTCATCCAATTGCGGATGGATGGTTCTCTTTGCGAATGCGATGTACTTCCTGAGGAAATTCTGAGTGAGGTGCTCTTCCCCGTTCTCCAAGGTGACTATGAACGACTCTTCGAGGTCTGGTGGGCTCAACTCAATTGAATTATCCATTATGGACTCAGTCTTCCCAGAAGTCCTGTTATTGAGGATGTGCCGGGCTATCTTCTCGTCGTCATGTATCCTCACCTCGTCCCTAATCATCCATATTATGTCGAATCTGGAGGCGAGGGGTGGTGGTAGACCTGTCTCCTGGAATGATCTCATAACACTCTGGTTTGGTCCTCTTTTGCTGAATCTCCCGTCCTTTGGGTTTGCAGCAGCAAGAATAGCGCATCTGGAATGAAGAGTTGCGGTAATTCCGCCCTTTGCAACATGGACCTTCTGTTGCTCCATAGCAGGGTGCATCATCCTCCTATCTTCAGGGGAGATCTTGTCGAACTCGTCAATTGCAGCTAGCCCCCTGTCAGACAAAGGAAGTACTCCCGCCTCTAGAGCGAACCTTCCATCTCCGAAGGCATCTCGAACCGCAGCAGCGGTTAGCCCTGCTCCAGATACGCCTCCACCTGTGGCAAATCTCCCCCTTGGAGATAGGTCAGAAATGAATGTGAGTAGTTGTGACTTGGCGACTCCTGGATCGCCCATTAGGAGGATATGAATGTCCCCTCTGGACCTAGTCTTGTCATTCAATCTTCGTGACACCCCTCCGAAGAGTTGCAGAGCGAGTGAACGTTTCACGTGTCCTAGAATACCTGTTGCAAAGATGGATGGGGCTATCGATCGCTGAATGAGATACATCAGATCGTCTCTTTTTGATACCTCTAGAATCCTATCACTATCTTCCTCATCGATCGAAATCTCAGTGAATGGAGTACTCTCATGCTCTGAGCTGATCAAATGGAAGATCACATCGAACATTGGGGTTTTCTTTCGGTTCCTAACCTCGCTACGGACGACGGGAATAACGTTCGCAGTAATCCTCTCTCCGGGGAGGTGCTTGTTGACTTGGTCACCCTCAATCAGAACCATGCCCCTCCTTGGCTGTGCGCCGCTGGGGACGTATTCGGGTTGCTCCTGAATCTCGATCCACTGGTTGTTAACCATCCTAGAGCTAATGAGAATCAAATCGAACCTAGTCTGTGCTTTAGGAAGACCGCAGCCGTCAGTATCTGGGCACTTTAATGGCTCCTTTAGCTCTCTCTCGTTCAATTGGTCTACTTCGATTTCCGCGTGACATGACTCGCACCTGAAAACGGCCCTGTGAATCCTGGGCTTAATCTCTGAGATCTTCGTCACGATTACGTCAACGCTGCGCAGTTTGTCTATGTCTGAGCTGCCAATCTCTCGCAAAGGCTTGCGAGTGTCCCCGGGGAGTTCCCCAACTCGGAGCAATGCGTCTATTTCTTCCCCTCTTTCTCGGCAAATCTCCATTAGGGTCTTGGATCCAGCAGAGAGAACTTGCTTCGGATACTGCAGTATGTCCTCAGCGAAGTCTGGGTCGAAGGTCTGCAGTTCGTGGAAGGGAATTGAGAGGAATGGGAAATTGGACTGTCTGGAGAGCAGGGTCATCACCTCTGTCTCCTTTGCCTCCTCGAGGAAGGTCCTCCATCTTGAGGAGGCGTCATGTGCTGCCATTGTCATTTGATTTGTCACCGGGCTTTGCAACTCCGAAGATACGGTCTATGAACAGTATGGTCGTAATATCAAACCCCTTTGCTTCCAGTGGAGAAATGTTGTACTCTCAGGATGCTTTTCTGGTAAATTTCCACTTCTACTGGACTTCGTTTTGGAAGTTCGCCGAGTGAATGAGTTATGGTGAGTTTGAAATCTGAGACCCGAATGGACACACATGGAACACCGACGTATTGGTCGAGACCTATTCATCCGACTCGACAAAGGCGAGGAGTTGCATAACTCAATCAGGAGTCTTAGCGAACATGGCATTACGGCGGCTGCTCTAACCAGCGGAATAGGCAGAGTTCGGAACACTGCATTCGGATTTCTCGACTCTGAAGGAGTCTATCAGAAGGTAATCATAGATGAGCCGATGGAGCTTCTCTCGATGCAAGGGAATCTAGCTCCGGGACCAGATGGTCCCTTCTCGCATATTCACATTGTAGCCTCAGACGACGATCATGTGGTCAGGGGCGGGCATCTTTTCGAAGCCACCGTGGAGATAACTGCAGAGATTCACATGAGGGTCCTAAGTGATGACGTAACGCCCATGGAGCGAGAAGCCACTGAAAGCGAATTCCTCAGAATATCATTCTGTGACCTGGGGGAGTAATCCTGCGAGTGCTCTTTGCACATGGTTTCGAAGGCAGTCCGATCGGTTCCAAACCCACATACATGAAGGAAGCCCTAGGGTGGGATGTCACTGCACCTAAGATGTCAGAGTTGGGGTGGAGCATAGCAAATCAGACAGAGGTTCTCATTCGTCATCTGGATGGAGGGCAATTTGACCTAGTCGTGGGCTCCTCGATGGGGGGGCTAGCCGCAGCAAATGCTTCCTCCATGAGGCCACAGGTAGAAACTAGGTTGCTGCTGATTGCTCCTGCCTTTGGGCTAGCAGAAAACTGGGAAGGAATGGAGGAAACGGGCAGGAACGCATGGAAGACGACTGGAGAGAGACGTTACACGGGCTTCGAGCTAGACATAGTCCTCCCATGGGAGTTCATGGAATCGGCAGAGAAGATGTCGTGGCCCAACCCAGCCCATCCAACGACAATAATGCACGGGAAATACGACGAAGTGGTTCCAATCAGCTTTTCTCGGAAGATCGCGGAAGGTTGTGAAAACGTTAGTCTACATGAGACCGATGACAGTCATCGAATGAAGGACTCAATGCGGTTCATTCCGGAAGTCGTTTCCAATCTAATGAAAGGATTGGTGATTTCATCGGTCGAAATTTCTGGAACCGGCGGTGGTCATTCTCCAGATGGTGAGGAGAAACTTGAGGTACCCGCGGAACTATCGGAGGAAGTGAGTGAAATTGGAGATGTTGGGGGGGTTGTCGAGAGCCAAGCCGATATTGAACAGTTAGAGGCTGAGATGAGGAAGCTCGAAGCCGAGATGGAAAAGAAGAAGGCGGCTCTCGAGACGTCGAAGAAAGAGGTTCTTTCAGAACAAATAACTCTGGAAAAGGAGGATCTGGAAGAAGAGAAGGAACGAATGTCGATAGAGGCTAGCGATGCGATCATCAAGGCTGAAGAGGAAGTGGAGCTGGCCAAGGCAGAGGCAGAGCAGGCAATCAAGAGAGCGGATCAAGAAGAGGCTGAGGCTGAGGAAGCCAGATTGATCGCTGAGATAGAGGAAGACGAGGCGCAGGAGGCCAAGGTCGATGCCGATGCAGCCAAGAGTAAGCTCGACGAGGCGTTCAGGAAAGCTGAGATGGCTGGGAAGAATGCTGAGCAATACACTGAGGAAATGGAGAAGGAGAAGAGGGAGGGTTTGATCCTAGAGAGAATTGCCCAGAGAGGGGATTCGCTCGATTGGGCTACGATTGGCATTTCTGAGGGCAGTAATCCTGATGATCTCACCATGATCAACGGGATTGATGAATTCACGCAGAAGAAGTTGAATGCGCTGGGCATTTTCACCTACAGGCAAATCTCCAATATTGATTCCGAAGCTTCCAATGAGGTCAATGACTCTCTGGAGCTTCTGCCTGAGAAGATTGTGGAGCTTGCTTGGACTCAACAGGCCATCACCATGCTGGAGCTGAAGGGAGTCGACAAGTCTTCCAGTAAACTGGAAGAAGATGATGATGTCGTTACAGACCTCAGCGCGTCTCAAATCAAGTGGGCTCAGATAGGCGAAGCGGGAGACAGGAAATCCGATGACCTGACTCTAATCAAGGGAGTCAATGCTGAGACACTGAAGAAACTGAAGGTATTGGGAATCAGGACGTTCGATCAGATCTCAAAGATGGACAAAGAGACTGCCGAAGCAGTGAATGGCGCCCTTGGCTTGATGCCTGGCAGGGTCTCAAAGATGATGTGGGCGGAGCAGGCCAAGACACTAATGAAGGGTTAGATCCTGTTGGACTAGAGGTTTATTCTCATTTCCCGGTGGAACCGAGGAAGTACTCGCCGATCTCGGGATCAGTCAGGATGTGCTGAGCATCGCCCGAATGCACCACCTTGCCATTGGAGATGATGTAGCCACGATCGGATCTGGCAAGGGAGAGCCTAGCGTTCTGCTCGACAATCAGGATGGTGATCCCCTTGTCTCTTAGGGAGTCTATGCTCTCGATTATCTGCTGTTGGTAGAGGGGAGAGAGGGCTGCTGTCGGCTCGTCCAGCAGGAGGAACTTCGGATCGGAGATCAGGGCTCGGGATATCGCCAGCATCTGCCTCTCTCCTCCCGAAAGGGAGGCTGCGAGGTCGTACTCCCGATTCCTGAGATCCGAGAACATCTCCAGTGACCTCTCAATCCTCTCGTCCAGTACTCCCTTAGAGAGTGATTTACCGCCCATCTGGAGGTTCTCGAGTACTGACAGGGATGGGAACACGTTGTCCACTTGTGGGACGTATGCGATTCCATGGTTGACGAGCTGGTCAGTACGCCAACTAGAGACGTCGTGGCCCATGTACTCAATCCCACCGCGATAATAAGTGGCGATTCCGAAAATCGTCTTGATGAACGTGGACTTGCCGCATCCGTTCGGGCCGATGATTGTGATGAATTCTCCCTCATCGACATGCATGTCTATTCCATATAGAATCTGCACTGAACCATAGCCCCCTTCGAGACCTGAGACATCTAGGACACGAGTCATTCCTCATCCTCCCTTGGCTCTCCAGCGGCTCCGAGATACGCCTCAATTACTGCCCTATTGCCCTTGACCTCGTCGGGAGTTCCCTCCATGAGTATCCTCCCCTCGTTCATCACCACAATCCTGTCAACACCCTGTTGGAGGATGAAATCCATGTTGTGTTCGATTATCAGGACCGATATCCCCGTCTCGTCAACCATCTTCCTTAGGTTTTCGAAGATCTTCATCGCTAGGGGTCCTGCCACGCCTGCAACGGGCTCGTCCAGCAGGAGTAGTTTCGGCTCTCCCATCATCGACCTACCGATATCGACGAGCTTGCTCTGCCCGCCTGAGAGCTCGCTAGTCAGGTTGTGCGCCATGTGAGGGACCTCGAGCTGGTCTAGGATCGAGTAGGCCGTCTCCAACCTCTCCGTCTCGGCTGGGTTTGATTTGGACAGCAAGAGTGAAGTTAGACGCTCCAGTATTGTCGTTCCAAACTGGTTTCTCGGGGGGACTAGATCGTTCTCAATCACTGTCATCTCACGCCATAGACGAGTATGTTGGAACGTCCGTGTCAGGCCGAATTTCTGGATCTGGTCGGGCCTCAGATCCGTGACGTCCTCCCCGAAGACCTCGACTGCGCCCGCCGTCTTTTCCAGTAAGCCGCTGATGCAGTTGAACGTCGTTGATTTGCCACACCCATTTGGTCCAATCAGGCCTACGAATTCGCCCTGCTGTACCTCGAACGAGACATCATCAACGGCTACCAATCCTCCAAACATCTTGCGAAGATCCCTGACGCTTAGTGCCGGTTTCATCGAGAGTCGCCTCCTGATGGTCTATCTGGCCTGTTGGGCACCTCTGGGAGAAGTCCTCTTGGGTTGAACTTCATGGAGAATATCATCAGCAGCCCGATTAGGAGAAGCTTCACGTATGACATCCCTGCACCTGCGATGGACACCTCCCCGTAGATGTTGTTTACCTCGAGAATCGTCCTTTCTCCCAGCACTAGGGCGGTGAATGCGAATAATATTGACCCGCATGCTCCTATCTCAATTGTGGCTCGGGATCTTATCAGGATTCCAAATAGGAGGATTAGGAAGAATATCCTGGTAACCTCCCACTGCTCGGTGACGATCCACGCGAAGAGGTTGTCGATACTATTCGCAGTCGCGTATAGTGGCAGATCGGGGGAGCTAGCTGCAATCAGGACGTTGAAGACAAAGTGCATCAGGACCATGATGAATGAGCCGATGATCATCCCCCGGTTGTTCCCTGTCCCACCGATAACAAACGCGGCCCATACTAGGAATGTGGATGTGGCGGGGGCCATCCATGGTGACTCTATCCCTGACAGTTTCCATACCCAAAGGGAGCCCGCGAATGAAGCAATGACAGCACCGAGTGCCAGGCTTGCCGCTTTGTGAGTCAGGACGTTGTGGCCATGGTGCTGTGCCACTTCTTCGTCCTCCCTAATGGCCTTCAGTACCCTTCCCCAAGGTGATGAAATCAGAGATTCGAGTAGGATCCAAACTGCTATGACCGCGATGAGTCCGATTATTGACAGCAGAGTGAAGTAGGGCGCTGGATTGCCCAGATCGAGGAGGTTACTGATGGCCATCGATGGCGAGTCGAGCATGGCAGACCTGCAATCGTTGGGACTGAAGTATTCCTCTCCCGGGCCGCTATTCGTGCTACCGCAGAACCACCATTCGTACAGCGGCTTGGGATAACTGTATATCCCCTGCGCCGCTGATCCAGTCCTAAGGAGTGGTTCTACGGCGAGTAGTTGCCTTAGTATCTCACCCAGCGATATCGTGACTATCGCGAAGTAATCCGTCCTAAGTCTTGCAGTGGGGTATGCGAGACCCCAACCAATGGCCGCAGCGAGAACTGTGGAAGCGATTATTGCTGATGGGAAGCCCCAGTCATAGCCGTTCACTGATTTCGGTGCAGTCAGGATTGCGACCGTAACCCCACCGATTGCGACGAAGAAAATCACTCCGAAGTTTACCATTCCAGTGTAACCGGTATGGAGGTTCAAGGAGAAGCTCATCAGGATGAAGACGCAAAGTAAGGAGACTACGTTTGAGACTTGGAACACCTTGTTCCACCTCCATGTATCTGAATCGGTGATTGGTAGCCACCAAAGGAAGCCTAACAAAACTAGTAATAGAACAAGGAATGCTATGTTTGAACCCGTCTTACCACGTCTGCCATAAGGGATATTGAGCCAAGATGGGAGCCTACTGAGAGTTGGAAACTGGAGAACGTAGGGACCTCCAGTTGACTCCCGCGCGAACAAATCCTTGGTCGGTGCTACCTGGTTTGTCATCCAGGCTTTCACGGAAAGGACTGTGTCGGAGTGTCTTCTGTCAGCAGTCCTGATTAGTGATCTGCCCCTTTCCCAGGGGGTTCTGAGAATTTGAATGAGAGTTGAAATCTCATTGAAAGGCGAAGTAATACCGCGAATTCGACTTCTTTCGCTCACAGAGGAGGGAAGTTTACCCTCCCTCAAGATCCTAGTTCCCTCGTAGATTGCTAGTGCCCAAAGCAAAAGTGGTATCAGTGGCCATATCAGATCACCTGCATCGGCAATCAGGTCCACGGTCTGGATCTCGGTCTGCATCAAGTCGAGCCACGATTCGTCCAGTGTAGACGGTGCTTCGGAGAAGTATGGTGAGTCTTCGACCATCAGAGTACCGTCTTCCCTGCCAGTCAATACCTCTAGGTTGGTTTTCGAGTAGTCGTCAATTGAGATGATTAGTTCATCCATGCGTCCGACTTCTTCGGTGGATGGTTCGATGATTATTGCGAGGTCGGCCAGCTCCTCCTTCATGTCATCTAGTGATTCGGAGCAAACGTTCCCGCAGCCATCATCGGAGAGAGACTCTCGGCCGATGAAGGAGGAGAACCTGTGAAAGAGATAGGCGGCGATAGCCACTAGGGAGTAGTTCTGGGCCTTGTCTGAGCGACCGCCCCACCAGTGATGAAGGCCGAATATCCCTGTCGGCAGGAAAGCGAGAGCAGCCCTAGAGTTCCTCGAATCCTCTGGATCGGGGGTGGTCGTCTTCCTCATGCGCTCTATCTTCCACTCCTCCCATGCATGTCCTATCCCCTGGGGCATAATCAGCAGGATAGCTATCAGGAATGCGTAGGGCATCACATCGGCCAAAGTGAAGTAGGAGTATCTGTCATGCAAGTCAGGACCGATCCCCATGAGGATTACAGCAGAAACGGCCTTGGTGAATCCCACGATAATGGACGCGACTATGGCGCCGGGAATCGAACCTATCGTCCCCAGTACGATTATGGCGAAGGCGGGGAGCAGGAGTGTGAAGGCAGAGACTGGGTTCCACAGGTATGTCATAGCGAACACCGAACCGCCGATTCCGGAGATGCCTGCAGAGAGGAAAGCACTGATCGTCTGCACCCTCTCCACGTTGATTCCACTGCTTGCTGCGAGTTCGGGGTTATCGGCCACAGCCCGCATTTGCATGCCGAGACGAGACTTGGTTAGGAACAGGTAGAGTAGGATTGAGGCGGTGAAAATCGTGGCTGCAACGGATCCCTTCAGGTAAGAATAGTAGTTAGTAGCCTGAGAAACGCAGTCGACACCCACGTCGTAGAGCTCGAAGGCTGGCCTGGATCCACCTGAACCGGGATTGCCGGGACTCCAGCCCTCGGTCACTATCCTCTCTAGAATTGGATCTCCAGACGCCTCGTCGAACATCAGTTCGCCTGTTTCGGGGTTCGTCGACTGCTCGCAGTTATTGTGAGTGTACGACTGTGCGACATCGAGGCGGCCATCGCCATCTAGGTCCTCACCTGTTCCGGGGATAATATCTCCAATGGCGGCCCCCATTGGGATTTCTCCTGCGTTAGCGTGGGCTTGAGTGTAGGTTTCAACGTCAAACACACCGTTTCCATTGACGTCCTCGCTGCCCGCTAACGACCTGTCTCCGAGCCAAATTCGTAATTTGGTAGTGGGAAATATCCATTTCTGCGTATACTGGTCGGAGAAGTCCATGTCAGGGAACCATTGTCTCTTATCCGAGGTGAATCTGAGGTAGAATATTGCTCTCAGGGCCAAAGCAACACCCAGAGATCCGATCATCATGACCTGTGGAGTCGCATCCCTTAGCCTGAAACCTCGGTAGACGAGGAGGTCGACCATGACCCCTGCAATGCCCGTGATTATGAAGGCGGCCACGATGACTCTGAACAAGAGTGTCCATACTATCACGTCGTCTCTCGGGGAATCGAATATTGGGGAGTATACGCCGGTCCAGGAAATGACGAAAGTAGTGAACATTCCAATCATGAAGAACTCCGACTGCGCGAAGTTTCCGTACCTCTGGACCTTGTAAGTGAGAGTTAGGCCAAGGGCAATTGAGAGGAAGGTGGAGGAGTGAGTGAGTGTTTCCCTCACGATAGCAATCGAGTCTATGTTGATGTCAGTGGCCAAACCCTGCCCTGTAAACAGGAATTCTAGTGTGATGAATATGACTGCAAGGAGGAAGAATGGAGAGCCAAACATTCCCAGGCTACGAAGGATTCCTGACTTGGCGTCATCGAATAGTATCTTTACGTAGAAGAAACCACAGGAGATTGCTTGAACACTCTGAAGGAGAAATACCATTTCGAAGGGAAGGTTGTCCGCGAGTATGTAGTCAAGAAGGTTCAGAGAGCTAGTGTGGTATAGGAGTCCTACGAATGCGTCTGCTATCAGCAGGGTTGCGATAATGAGTCTCTTCCTAATCCGCGCTAGATCATCCCAGTGATACTCTTTCAGACTCTTGAGGCTGGAAATTAGTTCGATGTTTCTTCCCTCCGGCACGACTGCCCCACGGATGTGGGGGTGTCGAAGTAATCATTGTTGTTGGGGACGCCTTGGCGGACCGAAGCCCGCCAAGGCGCCTTTACGTGTACCAAATAGCCGTTCTGATCAGAGATCAGTCAGGCCGTTGGAGCCCCAGTGCTGATTGCAGTCGAAGGACAGCGTATCAACGCCGTTGACTGAAGTCCCAGTGTAGGATCCGATACAGTAACCGGATCCTGGGGTGTCACCGTTCGCTAGGAACGTGATGGTGCCAGAGGCACCGTTCCATCCCGATCCTGCCGTACCAGCAATCGCCTGAGAGGCGGTGATGCCTGGTGTGGTCAGGAAGGTGAAGGCGGAGAACGCCATCATGGTCAGAGCGTCGAACGCCTCAGCGGTGAAGATACCGTCGCCGCATGGGGGTGTCGTTGCACACAGGTAGGCGAAGGTCATGGAGACCTCGCTTGCCGATGCCGATGCCGGCTTGGTTGCGATGACGCCGTTCAGGTTGGCTGCGCTCGTGTAGTTCCCGATTGCTGTCTCTGCGATTCCGTCGGTACCGTAGATCTGCCCGGCGAAGCCAGCTGCTGCCAGCTCGCCGATGATTAGGCCGCCGTCAGAGTTGTAGGACACAGTGACTACTGCACCGCACTGAGCATCCGTAACCTGCTGGATGATTGCTGAGTAGTCGGTGGTAGCGGTCTCGTCGTATCCGATCTGCGTGCAGAGGGTGTTCCCTGCTGCTTCCCAGTTCATCTTGAACGCGTCAGCCAGACCTGCGCCGTATGCGTTGACCATGTGGACCAACGCAACGTCGGTCTCTGAGTTTGCAGTTAGAAGGTCAGATAGTGCCAGACCCTGCCCTGCGTCGCTTGGGACGACCCTGAAGAAGTCAGGGTATGTCGTTGCATCACTGAGTGCTGGTGACGTGCTCGCGTACGATATCATCGGGATTCCAGCTGCGGAAAGAACCGCGTTGGCGCCAATGGATGCTCCGGAGCATGCTGCTCCGACTACTCCCCATACACCTGCGTCGACTAGGGACTGAGCCGCTGTGGCTGCAGTCGTTCCGTCGCAAGCCGTGTCGCCCCAGACAATCTCGAACTGCACACCGTTGCTGTAAGCGACGATGTTAGCCAGAGAAAGGCCGACTCCAGCGGCTGCCTGGAATGGAACCCAGAAGTCGCCAATCGCAGGGCTGGTTGCGTCACCCATGAAGCCAATCTTGACTGTCGTGCCCGCGAAGGTCACGTCAGCCAGTCCACCGGTTGCCGTCCACATCCTGTCACAGTTGAAGTACTGGCCGAATGTTGGAACGTGGTGGAAGGTGCACACATCGTACCCCGATCCGCCGACGTCTCCGTTGGACAGGAACACCTGGTTCCCGCTTGCTCCTGCGTATCCGTCTCCAGCGCCGACCATGTTGATGTGGTTCGCCATATTGGCTCCGTCCTCATGAGAGGCTGCCATTCCGATTATCATGACCGCGTCGTAAGCCTCGGAGGTGAAGATGCCAGCCGAGCAAACTGTGTCAGCAGCGCAATTAGCGGCGAAGTCGCCGCTTCCGGAAGCTGCCCTTGGTTTGGTGTTCTGGACACCGTTGGTAACCTCGGGTGCGTTGAACGACTCAAGAGCCGCCTCTCCAGCGAATCCATCAGCCCCGAAGACCGGTAGGGTTGCGCCCAGTCCGGCCATAGTCTCGAGGATCAGTGCCGCGTCCGTGTTGTACGCGATTAGCACGACAGAGTCGCAGGTTCCAGCGTCGATGACGCCCTGGACGATGCTTGCAGCATCAGTTAGGGCGGTCTCATCGTATCCAGCCTGCGTGCATAGGGTGTTCCCTGCTGCTTCCCAGTTCATCTTGAACGAGTCAGCTAGGCCAGCACCGTATGCGTTGACCATGTGCAGGAGCGCGGGGGTGGTTACTCCGGCTGCCGCGACCATGTCAGACATTGCCTCTCCCTGGATCGCATCGCTTGGGACGACCCTGAAGAAGTCAGGGTATGTCGTTGCATCACTGAGTGCTGGTGATGTGCTCGCGAAGGAGACCATCGGGATTCCAGCTGCGGAAAGGACTGCGTTGGCACCTATCGAAGCGCCAGAGCAAGCCGCTCCGGCCACTGCGACGACTCCGGAGTCTACCAGAGTCTGAGCAGAGGTTCCTGCGGTCGTTCCGTCGCATCCGGTGTCACCGTATACTATCTCGTAGACGATGTCGTTTCCGTTAGCGTCATCATTGCCCATTGCATTCAGAGCCGTGATGGCTGCTGCCGTGGCGAAGTCGAAACCAGGTCCGAAGTTACCGATTGGGCCGGTAGAGTCGTACATTGCTCCGATCCTGATGACAGTCGTTGGCAGTGGTAGTGGATCGCCGGCGAACATCGGATTCGCGGTGCCCATGTAGTGGGCTGCAATCTCATCTGCGATTGCGTGCGCGATATCTGCGTCGAAGCCGACCACGTTCATGTCTGCGTCATAGCTCTCGAAAGGAGCGTAGAACGGGTCTGTGCAGATGTTCAGTGCTCCGGAGTCCAGAACACCAGCAAGGTCGCTTGATCCACTGGGTGTAGCAGGGTACGCGGTAGCCGTGTCAGTGGTGCTGTCATCCGCAAGGGTGACTGCTCCATTGAAGGATGCTGAATAGATCGCGTCGTACTCTCCCGAGTCGATTATTGCGCCGATAGCCGCGTTGAGGGCATCTAGAAGGTCGCCCGAGTCCTCGCGGACAGCGAAACCGAAGTTCTCATCGGAGAAGGTCGTCAACAGGTCAGACTCTAGCGATAGCACAGGTGCGTCGCCCATTGCGTACATCACGTCCCCGTTGTTTAGGGCAGCGATGACTGATGGGAAGTCCTCGTATGCAGAGGTGGTTGCCATTGCAAGGTTCGCGTCAGCGTACAGGTCAGAGGTCGTCCCGGACTGTACTCCGATGGTGACTCCAGCAGCATTAAGCTCGGAGACATCGCTGATGGCGGTTGATCCGGTTCCGCCGATTACTCCCTGGCTACTTGTGTAGTAAGCCCTGGTGAAGTCGACGACCTGATCGCGCTCATCTGTCTTGGTCATGGCCGAGATGATTAGATCGCACATCTCGCCGGCATTCAGGTTGGGGATGATGGGGTCCCAAGCGGACTCCACCCATACTACGCTGACATCACTAGCTGCATTTTCTGCGTCCCAGTCGTCGTCCCCACCTGCGCATCCAGCGAGACTAGCCGCTAGCATGCTCAGGGTAAGCATCATTGCTATTGTTTTCTTGTTATACATAGTGTTACACTATCCGTGGGCCCGGCGAAATAACTTCCACCTATAGAGTATGTGGATTGTTTCTTTATAACTAAATGTCCGAAAAAGCGGTTTATTACCTGAATATTGAGGTTTTTTAGAAGAGATTTTCACATCGGAGAGTGGTCTTCCGAAGGATGAAATTGCTACCTCCCTGCGGTATGCCATGGAAGACCCCCTAGACTACGCATCCAGTGGGGTTGACATAGCTCTGGAGGGGAGGGCTGTGGCTAGCTTGATCGGGTCCTTGTCCCGCTCAAAGAGATCCCCGGGAGAACTAGGAGCGCCAGTAGACCTGCCTGGGGGGTTCGGAGGAGTAATCGAATTCGGAGAATCCTGTCTTGCGTTGGCTACTGATGGAGTTGGCTCCAAGTTGCAGATTGCGAGTGAGGTTGGCCAACTAGGGGGAGTGGGGTTCGACTGCGTTGCCATGAACGTGAACGACCTGATTTGTGTTGGAGCAGAGCCGCTTGCCTTTGTGGACTACATCGCAGTTCCAATAGCGGATCCAGAGGTTCACGCTTCGCTTGGTGGTTCTCTTTCTAGGGCTTGCGAAACAGCCAGAGTGACGCTTGCGGGTGGTGAGACTGCAACCCTGCCTGGGATAGTGAAGGAACTCGATCTCTCGGGAACCGCTCTAGGTTGGTTTCCGAAGAACTGTGGAATCACCGGCCAGAATCTGATGGAAGGTGACGTACTGATCGGGCTACCCAGCAGTGGAATTCACTCTAACGGGTACACCCTGGTTCGTGCGGTAATTGAGAGGTCGGGATGCTCGTTAGAAGATTCCTCTCCATTCAATCCGGAACACAATTCTAGGAAAATCGAGAGGTTTTCCGGACGAGATGGCCCGATAACTCTAGGCGAAGTGGTGCTGAACCCAACGCGGATCTATGTTGATCCAGTGGTAGATCTTGTTTTGGAATCTAGGCGTGAGGGGGGTTTTGTGGAGCCTGAATCGATCAAGGCAATAGTGCATATCACAGGAGGGGGTTTGTCCAACCTTCTTCGACTCCATGGCAACCTTGGGTGGCACATCGACGAACCTCTGGACCCACAACCCGAGTTCGGATGGATCTCCAAGGTTGGATCTGTCACCGCATTGGAGATGCATCGGACATTCAACATGGGGATGGGGATGGTGATTGCTGTCTCGGAGAGTTGTGCTGAGTTAGTAGAGGAATGGCTTGGTGATCGGCTTCCAGGAAGCAGAAGGGTGGGGCAAGTTGTTGATAATGGCAGATTGGTTACTCACTCAGACTCCGATGTGGTCTTCTCTCACTACTGATTGTTGGCCAATTCCTTTTGTCAGGTCCCCCTCCGGGAACCATGTCAATTGGCGGTGGGGGAGTCCCTCATAGAGAGGGCAGGACCCTGATGCTCCTTCCAAATCTCCCAGAGGAATCTCAGGGACCGGGAACAAAGGCTTCAGGGAAGGTGTTCTACAACCCCGCGATGGCAGGTAGCAGAACAAGGAGTGTTCTCCTGTTCAGGCATGCTATGGATGAGGGAATGCTCGGTGATGGGACCGTGTATGCACTCGACGGTCTGACCGCATCTGGGCTCAGGGCGCGAAGATGGTTGAACGAGTTGTCTTCGGAGAAATCTAGCAGAATAACTGCAACAATAGTGGATCTCGAGGAGGCGGCGTTGGAATGGGCTAAGGCCTCTCACAGTGAGTTCCCCCCATCACATGGAGGAGGGAGTCTAGAATCTACGAAGGGGGACCTCAGAGTGGCGGTCCTAAGCAGTGGAAGGCATTGGGTAGACATCGACCCCTATGGATCCCCGATTCCATTCATTGACTCCGCCATGCAGTCTATGGCTAGGAGTGGTGTGATGGAAGTTAGTGCGACTGACACCGCTGCACTGACTGGCTCGTCTAGAACCGCCCTGATGAGACGATACGGTGCTAGAGTGAGGACGGATAGTCTTTCTCATGACTCTGGAATGAGGGTAATGCTGGCTACATTCTCCCGAGTTGCTGCAAGACACGATAGGTCGATTGTCCCTCTGGTTTCAGTTTGGGACTCCCACCACCTCAGGGTGTCTTTCAGAGTTCTGAAAGGAGTTTCTGCAGCTAACAAGTTGGAAGATAATATTGGTTGGAGAGTGCACTCTCCGACCAGGGAGGAGGTATTGGCCTCCATCGGTGCGGGGTTGCACCATGGGAGTGCTGTCGAGTTGCTTCCGATGCACTGCATGCTTCCGCTGGAATTCCCCCTCGACAGAAGTGATCCCCGAGTTTCCGGCCCCCTGTGGGTAGGTCCGATGGGAGACCAAGGGACAATGTCATCGATGACTAAAGAGCGGGCACTAGAGAGCTGTGGACCAGAATTCACGATTGATGACCCACTTGGATGGGATGAGCGGAGGTTCGAAGCCGAAAGGAGGAAGGTGGTTAGGAGCGTAAGGCACATCTCGGAAGAATCCGAGGTGATTTCGGCCAGTCATCTGGTTGTCGTGGACGACCTCGCTGCATGGCTAGGTACGGGTGCTCCACCGAGCCCTAGGAGGATTGTGGACACGCTTAGGGAGGCAGGGCACTCGGCCGGAGTGTCTAGCTATGGTAGGCCTTCATTCAGAACCGGTGCACCTTGGGAGGACATAGTGGAGGCGGCGATGTCTATTCAGCCCCCGATGTAGGACATCTCCACCTTGGGCAGAGAATAGGCATCGGATGATCGCTCCTCACTGTACCTGTCGGATCTTCTGGTCCAGACTTCCGTGATTGCCTCAGTCAGTTCGGACACATCGGGCCCATCTCGAATGAGGTTGGACAGATCATGCCCAAGAGTGGTGAACAGGCAGGTGAACAGTTTTCCATCCGATGAGAGTCGGGCCCTCACACAATCTCCGCAGAAGGGCTGTGAGACGGAGGAGATGAATCCAATCTCCCCAGTGCCGTCGGAATGGGCCCATCTCGAAGCAACGTCACTGGGGGAATCTCGCATCAGTGGGACTAGGTCGAACTCCTTGGAAAGGAAGTCCATGATCTCGGTTGTTGGCACGACCTGCCCGGGCGTCCAACCGTTCGTCCTTCCCACGTCCATGAACTCGATGAAGCGAATGATGACCCCGGTTCCCCTGAATTGTTGGACGAGTTTTGGTATCTGTGACTCGTTTACTCCTCGCTGTACCACGCAATTCACCTTGACCGGGCCCAATCCACTACGGACCGCATCCGCGATTCCTTTGAGAACATCGCTGACCGGGACATTGGAATCCGTAATTATGGAGTGGAGTTCTTGGTCGATTGCATCGAGACTGATCGTGACCCTGTCTAGGCCAGCTTCGGCAAGTCTTGCTGCCTCTCTAGACAGGAATGAGCCATTCGTGGTTAGAGCCACTTCCAAGTCCAATGAAGAGATTTGTCTAACCAGCTTAGGGAGGTCCCTCCTGAGAAGCGGCTCGCCACCGGTGATTTTCACCTTACTCAGGCCCAATGGTTTGCATGCGAGAACGAACTTCTGAATCTCCTCGTAGGATAGGATTTTGCTCTTGGGCAGGAAGTTGTGCTCCTTCCCGAACCTTTCTCTGGGCATGCAGTACCTGCATCTGAAGTTGCATCTGTCGGTAACAGAGACCCTCAGATCCCTCAGAGGTCTGCCCATTGTGTCCAGCACCACGAATGTTCGATTCGGTCACAGATGAATAGTTTATCTGAAAGAGAACAGGTTGAAGAATGATGGTTCACTGCACCCGATAGGATGCTAGAGATTACTGACAAGGCAAGAGAGATGCTGGATAAGTTCGCTGAGCAGGCCGATGATGAGGTTGCGCTCAAGATTGTGATTCTTGGTAGAGGACCCAAGGGGTTCCAGTATGACTTGCAACTCATTGGTACTGGGGATGCCATGGAGGATGATGTACAGACTGAAGTCGATGGGATGATGCTTTTCGTTGGCTCTAGGAGTGCTCCCTACCTAGAAGGAACGATTCTTGACTACAAAGAGACACTGATGGGAGGTGGTTTTAGTTTCGAGAACCCTAATCCGCTCTGGATCGATGATGTATCGAAGTCCGTTGCAGAGGTTATCGAGAGCCAGGTTAATCCTCTTGTCGCCTCTCACGGCGGGCATGTTGATCTAGTCGGAGTAGATGATGGGAAGGCGATGATCTCCTTTGGAGGTGGTTGCCAAGGCTGTGGCATGGTCGACGTAACCCTGAAGGAAGGGATAGAGGTGATGATTACCGAGGGAGTTCCGGGGATAACTGCAGTTGTCGATATGACAGATCACGATGCGGGGACCAACCCATTCTACTAATCAGTAAATCATTGGGATGTCGTCCTCGTCGTCTCCTGAATCTGGTGCTGGGAGGGCATTCAACTGGGCCCTCTCGAAGGCTTCACGAACCTTTTCTTCGATATTCCTAGCATCCTCCAGTAGACCGTCAACCGGAACCTCGACTCCGACCAGCTCACTCAGACCTTCCACGGCAATCAGAGCAGCTCTTGCGTCTGGGTAAATTGGATTACACTCTGCCAACAGGGCTGTGACATCTAGTCCTCTTCTCTCCCCCTCTGCGATAAGGTATCCTGCAATGCCTGTTACTACACCCTGTTGAATCCTCTGAATGCTGGAACTGTCAAGTTGATCTCGTCCTATTGAAGTGGATGAAACCCCCCAGAGCTCACTATCCTCCTTGATCCCCAAATCATTGCTTACCACCCCATCGATGACGACCAACCGGTCAAATCCGCCTTTGGTGAACCACTCTAGAACGGTGTTCGCGAAGTAGATGTCGTGCTCACTTGTGAATTGTATCTCAGAAGTGAAGACTCCGATTCCATCGCCTTGGTATACTCTAACTGGATGCTTTGGCACTGAATCGTGAATTAGGGCTACTGCGGGGAACTTTGGATGAAGAACAGTTCCCATTGGACTTAGTTGCAGGGAGTTGATTAGGTGGGATGTGGCTATCACGCCGACAGAGCCGACAGTCGAGAAGCCACAAACTGCCGTCCCACCCAATCGAGATGGGTCTGCCTCAGAGTGTAAGACCAGTGGATAACCGCCGTCGGGTTCGTCGCTCATGGCACAGCGTTGGGTGGGCGCTCTTTGAATCTCACGGCTCGATGGGTTTGGTGCCAAATGTAAAGGAAAGAAAGAAAAAAATAACCTGATAAGTGCTGCCTCTCAGGAGTTGCCATGTCAGCAAAGAAGTCCGAAGAATTGGGTGGCCTTTTCCTAAGGCTAGGTTCCCAGGACATCAATTTGGCAGATTACACAAGGGAGGCCAGCGATCGTTGGTTGAAAGTAACCAATCAGGATACATGGTCATCGACCCTTTCTAGAGTTAGAGTAGCGAGGCAAGAGGCTTTGGAAATTACTCTCGAAGCCGTCCGAGCCAGTGGGTTTCCTGACAGAGGGACGTCATTCGCGAGGCTTCTGAACTCATGTGGTATCGAAAACAAATCTGACGTGATTCTGGCTGCGATCCAATACATGAGATCAGTTGAGAAGGAAGGCAATACGCCCCCCAGGGAGCTCAGGAAGTTGATTGAAGAGACTGGGGAGTGGACCAAAAGATCGGTCAAGAAGTGGAATGTGTCCTTGTATATCGGGAGGATGCTCGAGGGAGGATCTGGTGGTGTTGACTCATTCTTGGAGTACCCTAGGAGAAGGCCACGGAAGAATTCGTACGTTGTTCTGACGGAAGCGGGCAGAGACCATCTTGACAAGTTGTCACTGGAGAGGTGAGCCATTGACCGGGGAAGGCAAGGACTGGTCATTCACATCCCATGTTGGGGAGGATTTGCGCGGGGTCGATTTATCCGGGGCCAATCTCCGCCGAGCAATACTAGACAGGGCTGATTTGGAAGGAGCAGATTTGTCTGGTGCTGATCTACGGAATGCATCCATGCGAGATGCGAATCTAATGAAAGCGGCGTTGGATGGTGCTGACCTACGCGGGGCGAGAATGGTGAAGGCTCGCCTTGGGTTATCCAATATGCAGGGAGCTAGGCTCGACGGTACAGACATGCGAGGGATTCGAGGGAAGTATGCGGTTTGGAAGGATGCCAACTGGTGGGATTCGATTATGGATGAGTCTCTGACGAAGGCACTGTCGAAGAAGTGGCCAAAGAATTAGTTCTTTGTCCCCATCTTGGCTAGGCCTTCTCTCATCCAATCTGGAACTTCCAACTTTGACTTGATCTCACGCATGTCAGTGCAAACGGTAACCTGATCGGCAGTCCAGCAAAGCGTACCCTCTTGATTTCGGAATTCATAGTGCCAATGTATGGAGGTCCTGCCGATTCTCGGGACGGTGATTGTGCATTGCACTGTATCGCCATAGAAAATGGGGTGGGTGAACTGGGCCTCGCTATGGACCAACGGGAATCCAATGTTGTGCGATGACAAAATCTCGTTGTAGTGTAAGCCACATGAGAACTCCCATGACTCCTCGTAGAACCTGTGGGCCAAGTCCCAAAACCTCGGGTAGTAGACGATCTTTGCAAGGTCCACCATGGGGAAGTCGACTCTCCTCTCCGAGACGAATGCCATGCTGTCTCGTGGGTGGAATTTGGCTTGAACCTAACCTGTGAGGCACCAGTGGTGGCGGACCCACCGCGATTCGAACACGGGTTTCCAGCTCCGGAGGCTAGAGTGATATCCAGGCTACACTATGGGTCCAGCATGGGTTCCAATGACTGGAACTAATTGAATCGGTCGCTTATCGTTGATTGGCGGACCCACCGCGATTTGAACACGGGTTACAAGCTCCGCAAGCTCATGTGATATCCAGGCTACACTATGGGTCCAGCGACTAATGGAATGTAGGGCCCGACTTAATCCCGACGGTTCGAAATCACATCGAGAGCGGCAGGATGGTCTTCCAACTCGGCTCCGCGAGCTTCTTCGACTTGGGTCCCGTTTTCGGGTTGAGGGTCTTCTGAGTGAGAACCCCGTGCATTCCCTGAACGTTGAATTTGACTCGAAGCTCGACCATCCGGTCCCTCTCAGCGGTCGTGACCTGTTCCGCATCAAGCTCAAATGTCGAGGAGGGTTTTCCCGAATCGTTGATCAGACTTAGTATTGAACCAGACAAACTGGCTCTGGGGGAGAAGTCGAAGTCTTGGGGGTCGTTCATGCTCACCTTGGCATCTACGACCAAGCGGCCACGAACGGATACCTTGGTAATCTCGAACGACTTTGCCATGACTCGGCCAGCGACTAGTGGTTGAAAGGTCTTCGCTCATGAGGAATCAGACGCTGACTTCGCTGATCCTAAGTACTAGGATCACGAATTGAGCATCCAATGTCCAATCGTTCCCCTGATCGGGATCTACACCATCCACTGGAGTATCCGGATCGCATTCCAATGCTGTAATCGTCCAGAACCAGTCACCCTGGCCGAACCGCCCATTAGGGTCACTGAGAAGAGCCTCCTCCAACCCTTCCTTTGAATCTGCGAATACTATGTAATCGGACTGAGGGAGAGAATTCATTTCGTTCCTCTCTATTGTCGCTGAGGCATTCTGGGTGATGTTTTCCTGAGTGGTCGCGACGCTATAGGACCATCCTGATGAGGGGTTGTCGACCTCCAAGGTGAAATTGTCCTCCGGCCATGTGATTGGTAGGATGTCACGAGCAAGCGACAAGGTTGCTGTTACCTCCATCAACCTAGCTCCTTCACCTGGTTGGAACTGGATTTCGTGAAAGTCACCTTGCTCGAGGTATCCGGACCATTCGTAATCGACGCGCACCTCCTCCCAGATAACGCGGAAAGAGCGAGAGATAATCCTGAGTGTCCAGAAGGTGGTGTTCGTCCCTCCACTATCGTCAGTAACTGTGACTGTTCCCGTGATATTCCCTGGTGTCGAGACAGTTAGTCTTGTCACGGGTCCGCTCCCATCTTCGTCGTTGAGAGGGTCGCTGTCTCCGTCCGAGTCAGTGTTTGCGTCAAAATCCCAGACTATCTCGACACCTGCGCCCTCTGGGTCGAAGGAGTCGCTGGCGTCTAGTCTAGCCTCCTGTCCAGTCTTGACAAAATCGGGTAGATCGAGGATTATTTCTGGGATTGCGTTTACGAAGATGGAGAGGCTTGCCGAGTCGGAGTCTCCATTGTCATTGAATACTTCTACATTGATCTCGAAAACTCCTGCTTTGTCAAAAACATGGTTAATCACACCCTGCTTGGTTGTCTTCGTTTCCCCATCCCCGAAGTTCCACCTGTATTCGTCAATGATTGTGGGTTCCGGGGTTGTGGAAGAGCGAGCATCGAAGTTGACGGACTCTCCAGAATTTATTGTGTCTCTATCCGAGCTGAGGCTTGCATTTGGGCTACCTGGACCAATTCCACCACATCCTGCAAGAGACTGGATCAGCAGTAGGAGAATCAAGAGGGTCGATACTCTTTGTCCGCCCTCTTCCATGGTACTAGAAAGATGAGGTCCCTCATATGGGTGTTGGGTTTGGGAGTTAGATGGGTACCGTTTGGTAGGGTTCATGGACGACGGCGAGAGGGGGGCATCATGGATTCTGGCATTCTGGATGGTTTGAGAGTCCTTGGTTTCGATTTAGAGACTACAGGATTCAATCCTAGACAGGATAGAGTGGTGCAATTCGCACTGGTAGGGAGTGATTCCGATGGATCTCATGTGAATCTGCATTCGCTAGTTGATCCCGGGTGCAAGATTCCCAATGAGTCGAGCAAAGTGCATGGGATAATGGATGATGACGTCCGAGGTGCGGGTGTGTTCGAGGAGCATATTGAATCGATGAGAGGATTGATTGATGGTGCCGTGATTGTCGGCCACAATGTTGTCGCATTCGACTGGAGGTTCATGGAAATGGAATGCATCAGGATTGGTAGAGAGGTTCCCCAACCACTCGCGATTGTCGATACCTTGGTTGTTGCGAGGAGTTTCGGAGTACCTGGACGGCACAAGCTCGGGTTGCTGTGCGAGAGATTCGGCATCAGGTTGGAAAGATCTCACAGGGCCGATGCAGATGCAGGGGCAACTCTTCTCCTTCTATGGAAGCTGATGAAAGCGTATCCGAATAAGTTCAGAGGTTCCGTCCAAGAAGTGCTGGACTCAATCGGAAGTCGACCTTAGGATTGGAGACCATGGGATAACCTCTGACCAATCCCCCATATGCACAATCTTGCCATCGACTCTGACACTCCCCAGAAACAGGTGGTCATCTAGTTCGACTTGCTCCAACTGCTTGATTTGTTCTAGGGCTTGGTCCTTGAGGATAGCTCCGAATCGGTAGTCTGAACGGTTCAGCTCCCCATCTTCGCCGACGGGGGTGGTTCGTTCGAAAAGTGCCGCTCCTGACTCTCGGTCAAGTCTCACAAGGCTGACTACTTCGTCTCGGAAGATTCCTCGGCCATCGAGTTGCCCCTCATACCGTGCAATCCACCACTTCGGACACCATGCCTTCCACTCGCAGAATGAGCAAGCAGCTTGACTGGGGGTCGCGTGGAATGGGGTTTCGGACAGTTCCATCAATTTCCAAGCCTCTATGGCTTCCTCCAAGATGGAGGGGCCATCTGCACTGTAGACGGTCTGGTTGGAAGAGTACCAACCCTCGGTAATTACCGGTGGGTGTTCGGGATTCCTCTGCTTCATTAGGTCCCTGTAGAATAGTAACTGCCTACTGACCTTCTCACTAAGTTCTGTTCTTGGTGGTTTTCCAGTCTTGAGATCGGCAACGATCCAACCTTCTTTCCCTTCGCTCTCCTTGTCAAGAATCAGTAGATCGAGTCTGCCAAGCAGCCTCCCACAATCGGATTCTAGGGTGGCCTCCGTTGCGAGTATGATTGCTTGTACTTTCCTCCAGCTCTGAATCGATACTTCTGTGAGTTCAGATTTGGGTAACGCCGCCTTCTCGAACAGGATACTCAGTGCGCCGACTAGGCCTTCGAAAGCCTTGGGAAACATCTCAGGTTTCCACCTTGGATGCCTCGGGGTGCCCATGAACTCCTTCCTCTCGTCCTCCCAGTTTCCTTCAAGGACATCTCTGGCTGTAGATTGGAGCCAACCCACCTCATCCCCCTCTCTGTTTGAAAGTTCCAGATTGCACAAATCCTCGACAGAGTTGTGGATTGCGGTTCCCAAGGAAGCAGGCATACTTGCCTTTCGGGGGAGTCTTTGGCGGGAAAGCCAATACTTCCTAGGGCACTCCTCAAACCTGTTCCAAGAGGAGGGGGAAATCTGGTAATCTTGGGAGGTCGCATCCATCTTATCTCCATCCCGCAGAATTGAGACGGATGAGTGGCAACGATTAACACCATTGAGGGGATTTTGGATTCATGGCGGAGGGACCTCTTGTCGAGGTTGATGAGGGGGTGAATTCTTCTGGAGCCCTGCTAGTAAGTTGTTTTCCATCAGTAGGATTTGTCGGTAGTATTGTTGCGCACTTCTTGGTTGAAAAACTGGAATTAGAATTGGTTGGAGGCGTCAGACATCCAAATCTCTCTCCGGTATGCCTAGTCCAAGACGGTAAACCACTCCCTCCTTTGAGGTTCTATGCTGGCGAGCCAATCTGCAATATGGAGCAGTGCGACAAGGTGGTTCTAATTGCCTCAGAAATTCATATCCCCCCGGAACTTAACCTGCCACTTTCCTCTAGTCTGATTGATTGGATTGTGAACTCTGGCGTTAGTTCGACAATCATGGTCGACTCCTTCGCACACGGAATAGAAAGTAGCCACAGCATTTTCGACGACGACGAAGGGATGGATTCGATGCTTGGAATAGGATCAACCGACTCCACTCACAAACTGCTGAAGGGAATCGGTGTTCCACTTCTGAAACAAGGAGTTGTCGGAGGGATGACCGGAGTGATGATGGGAGAATGCAGAAGGAGAGGGATTGACGCATTGGCGATCCTTGCCGAATCGGATGGTGAGCTTGGTCAGGGCACTATCCCCGATGCACGCGCAGCAGCCAGGATCATCGGATGCCTTGATGGGCTCCTTCCAGCTGTTCAACTCGATCCAGAGCCGCTAATGGAAGAGGCACAGAGGATAGAGGGGCAGATCAGGGAGATGATGTCGCTTCACCTCAACCCCCCTCAGGACACCGGCGGTGCGTCGACTGGGATGTATGGTTAGTCAGAACTCCCCGAGGTTAGCCTGTCTCTCTTCTGGAAGGTCCTCGAGGATTGACCCACCCAGCATTTCGTCCAACTCGGATTCAGTAATCACGCGAACCCCCAGATTGTTCGCTCTCCCCCGCTTCGAACCGGAGGATTTTCCAGTGACTAGGAAGCTCAGATTCCCAGAGACTGAAGATACGACTTTCCCGCCTTGTGACTTTATAGAGAGAGAAATCTCCTTTCTGGGTCTGCTGAGGGTGCCCGTGATGCAGAAGGTTGAGCCTGAGAGTATTCCTTCGCTGAATTCCTGTTTTCCTTGGATAATCTGTATCTGTTCATGCAGGTCTATGATCGCGTCCTTCCTCTCAGAGATGCCATCCAGGAGTAGTGTTGCCACGGTCTCCCCAACCCTGTCAATTGAGACCAGTCGTCGAACCGCTTCCTCTCTGTCTTCGGTCATCTGAATTAGCTCCTCCAGATTCCTTACCTCGGAGCAAACCAATGTTGCTATTTCGGGGCCTATCCGTGGAAGGCCGAGAGCCGAGATGAATGTGCTGAAGGTCATGGACCTAGTCGAATTGAGCTGCTCCAGAACGTTGCTAACAGACTTCTGCGCCATCCTCTCTAGGCCTATGAGTTCCTGTTCACGATCCTCTAGGCGGTAAAGGTCGGCCAAACTGGACACCAACCCCGATGAGCATAGTTGTTCGGCTAACTTCTCGCCGATGCCGTCCATCCCCAGCTTTCTACACCAGTATAGGATTGCTCTCTCGAGGCGGGATGGGCATTCTATGTTCGTGCATCTGATGAAAGCCCCGTTCACAATCAGATCGGTTGAGCAACGAGGGCAATTTAGGGGTATTGAGACCTTCAATCTTGAGGGGAGTGGTTCTGAGAAGGGAGTCCCGTCAGAATGTGACCTGTCTGCTAAGTCATCCTCGACCGCTGGACCCATCACCTCTGTGATTTTCGGAATTACGTCCCCCCTCCTAACCACCCTGACCTTGTCTCCAATCATTATGCCGAGGCGCTCAACCTCGCCCTTGTTGTGAAGAGTGGTGTTTTCGACGGTAACTCCGGAGACGACTACTGGGGCTACTCTGGAAACGGGAGTGACGTTTCCTGTTCTGCCGGTCTGCCAGAAGACATCCATCAGTACCGTCACGGCTTCCTCTGGTGGAAACTTCCATGCCAATGCCCATCGAGGATGGTGTGCGGTCTCCCCCAGCAGAGTGCGCTTGTCTAGACGGTCCAACTTGACCACCACACCGTCAATTTCCCACTCGGCTGAGTCTCGTGACTGGAACCACTCCCTCGTCACGGCGAGGATGGCTTCGGTGGTGGTTGAGTCGTTCTCGCCCGAGACAACGTTATTCCCGGCAGCCTCAATCCCCAACTCACTAATCCAAGAGATGACCTCAGAATCAAGTTTGAAATCTGGAGGATTTGGACTCTCGGGGTGACGGTCCTGTCCGCTAGGGAATTCCACACTGTATGCCAGGAACTGCAAGTCCTCGGGGCTTCCCTTGCCTGCATCTACGTACTTCTGACGCAGTGCTCCTGCTGCGAGATTTCTGGGATTGGGTGCGACTTCGGAGTACTTCTCCCTGAATATCTGCAGAGGCATGACCACCTCTCCCCTGACATGGCAATCCCCCTTCCAGTCAAGATTCTCTGGGACGTTCATCATTCTCCTGGCGTTAGCAGTAACATCCTCTCCCCTTCTCCCATTCCCTCTTGTAGCGGCCCTAACTAGTCGGCCCCTGCGGTACTCTAGGGAAAGAGCGGACCCGTCGAGTTTTGGTTGACAGACGAACCTCCTCCCCTTGGCGGTTGTCTCGGCAACGTAGTGAGCCACCTCTCCCTCTGAAGTCGCCTTATCTAGACTCATCATCCTGAAGAGATGGTCGACCTTTGTCGAGCCGGGAGGTGGGTCAGAACCAACTCTGTTCAATTGGGGATGACCTGGGGAAAGGCTCTGGAGCTCCTCCCTTAATGCATCGAATTCCGCATCGGAGATCTCCGGTTTTGCCTTGTTGTAGTAAAGCTCAGAGTGCTTTCCCAGTTGCTCGATCAACCACTCGATTCGGGCATCGGGAATGCCTCCCTCTGAATTGCCATCACTCATGTTGGTGCAAAGGGGGCGAGGGCCTTCAAACTGACCTTTTGTATGGGTAAAACAGTGTGGTGGGCCTGCCAGGATTTGAACCTGGGTCGCGCGACCCCCAGCCGCGAAGTATAGGCCAAACTAACCTACAGGCCCCAATTGGGCTCGCTGCGAGCGAGCAATCAGTCAAAGCCCTGACGGACCTCATTGCTGCCTTTCGATGCTGAATGGTGCGACCTCATCGATGAGATCGATGTGTCCGATGAACATACGCCTGCAGCAATACCTTTCGAAACCCAGATCGTGCAGTACCTGACCTGCGTCCTTGCCCTCTTCAACTGCGTCCAAGAAAGCCTGGTACTTGTGAGCAATCACCTTTCCACAACTCCAACATCTTACTGGGATTAGCACTTCTTTCACCTACCTGTACGACTTCTGCCATTTCTTTCGAGCACCGCGTCCCATTTGATGCTTGGGCTCCTTTCTACGTGGGTCATTGACCATAATCTTCCTCTCAAATCTAACGAACTCGTCCCTGAGTTCTTCGTCATCGCCCTCTGCACCATCGTTATACTTGACCAAACCACGGGCTATTGCAGTGCGAATTGCGTCGACCTGCCCCATCTGACCTCCGCCCTTGACATCGACAGAAATGTCCACTCTGTCTATTCTGTTCATGGCTTCAGCGATCCTGATTGGTTCCAGAGCCTTTCTTCGAGCTAGCTCGGGCTCCATGATATGGATTGGCTGTCCATTTACTCTGACTCGTCCCTTGCCCGCCTTGATGGTTGCTCGGGCAATCGCAGTCTTGCGCTTGCCGCTAGTGTTCACTATCTTGGGTGCCTTCTTCTTAGCCAAATCACTCGCCTCCCCATCTCGATCCTTCGACTCCCAGGTGGGAGCTGATCTCGCCTAGTCGCACGTACTTGTTAGGAGTGTTGCGAGTGATGTGCTCCGTGGAGCCCCACTCGTGCCCCTCTGGCAGTTCGTCGTTGGAGAGGTTCTGAGGAGTCCCAATCATGACTCGAAGGTCCCTGAATGCCCCTCTGCCGCTGCTGTTCTTCTGGTATGGAAGCATGCCCCTGACTGTCCTTTTGATTATCTTGTCAGGCATTCTAGGGAAGAATGGCCCCTTTCTTGCATGGTTGAGTTTGTATTTCGCCCTGTAGTCGCTTAGGACCTGAGTCCTAGCACCGGAGACTATGGCATCCTCGGCATTGATGATGATGACTCTCTGCTGCCTTCCTGACTTCCTAGCTGAGAGCATCTCCTTGGCAACCCGGCTGGCCAGACGGCCGAGGATCTTGTCGGTGGCATCGAAGACCATGGTTGTCTCAGACAAGTATTCGCACCCCCTTGCCGTTTGGGTTCTCGTCCATAAGTTCCCTGATGCTTAAGGTCCGGCCTCCTGATGCCTCGATCTTGCTCTTGGCACCGTCGCTGAAGCTGAATGCTGCAACAGACTGACCACCGCTAATCTCCCCACTACCCAGGACCTTCCCTGGTACGAGCACGGTCTCCTTCTTTGTGGAGTGGCGGGAGATGTGGCTTAGATTGGGTTGGGCCCAGTTTTTCTTGCTGGACTCCAGTCTTGCTGCGGTGTCTCTCCAGATTGGAGAGCCCGTGGAACGACCGTGGTTCTTCAAATCCCCAATGAGAGAAACTAGCGCAGCATTGGTCTTCCTGTCTGGCTTACTCATAGCATCCCCTCATGGTTAGGTAGCGCGGCCACCAAAGTCGGTGTTATGAATCCTGCGGGCGCCCCTTAGGGGCGGTAAAGCAGCACTAATACCGCGTCTGTATCAAATCTTGAACCCGTCACCTTCCTCAGTATCGTCAATGCCAGCGAACCTGACATTGCCCTCAGCGTCAACAAACTGGCCTGCCTTGACGGATTGGCCGTACAGGGAAGACTCGTCTACCGATGCTCTGTTCAGCATGCTGTCTCCCAAGGAGCTGTTCATCCTGCCAATCAGCGATTGGAATATCTGGACCGCCCTATCTCTCTCCTGGGAGCCAATCTCGTGGTCCGAGTAACGGGCCTCCTCGAAGATGGAGAAGAACGTGTCTAGCTCCTCGGGTGGGACAATTCCACCCAGCATGTTGTTTATCACGTCCTCGAACTCCCTTGTAGTCTCGAAGACCTTCTTCATCGCGCCTCTCATCCTGAAGTACTTGATCAGGTCCTTGTAGCATGAGAAAATTGCCTCGATGTAGTTGTTGGATGCCTTGAGCGACATTAGGGCGTCAGTCAGTATCCCTCTCAGAACCTCGATCTTGCGGCGCTCTCTGTAGTTGTTGTACATCATAGCCCCGACTAGGATGATTGTGGAAAGAGAGATGCCTGCTAAGACTAAGACTTGGGTCGTCCAAAGTCCTCCGCTAATTCCCGAGGGTGTTTCTCCAAGTTTTATCTCAGGGGTGCTGTTCAGCCATTGCTCAACGAAGTAAGGCTGGTTTGCATCTGCTGATTCGAAGTGAACCAGGACTCTCCATTTTCCTCCTAGTGCCGACCATTCCGGATGACCCGGGATCAACTCTCCCGTGTATGGGAATGAGAAGTTTGCAGAACCCCTCTCGTTTGTGATGAATATCTCGACTCTCTCTGTCTGCCATCCTGAACCGTTCCAGAACTGCCGATGGAACTCCACCCTCTGCCCCTCTACGGTGAGATCCAGACGGTCCCTGAGTATTGCAACCTCTCCGGCAATGATGTCTCCCTCTTGGTAGCCGGCCGGGCTTGACCAGTGTTCCTTCAGCAGTATGTCTACCTTGCTCCTGACTAGAACCTCGACGTCGACTATGGAGCTGTTTAACACTGGGTTTGGCTCTAGTGCTTCGTAGTCACAGCCACCGGGCACGTACTTCTCGGGTTCGTATGCTACCCTGACCGTCCTGAATCCTTCGAGATTGTTGCCGCTTGGCTCAACTCCTCGTCTACTCGGGTTATCTTCGGGATCGGCGGAGTACCATACGAACTCCCCTGTTCCATCGGTAGTGAACGCTATTGCAACCGGTCTGGTGTTTACCTCTGGATCTAGGTAGATGTTGACGCATTTGCCGCCGACTGGCTTTCCATTTGACTGGGAAAGCTTGGCGTTGATGTGAAACGCCTCCTTGAGGTAGAGGACTTCGAAGGTTGACCCATTGGGGAACGTGTAGGTCAGGTAGTCGGACCTGAAAGGACCCACTTCCGAGACGTCTATCGTTGAGTTTGAGAACACCGGGAAGAACATTGTTTGTGTCTTGTTTTTGTATCTATAGCGATCGTTGTTCAATGGGTCCCATGAGTTGTATTCCACCTTCACCTTGGCCATACCCGCATCGACTCCGGCAAGAGGGCAGTTGATGTCGAAGAAGCCGTTCTCATCGGTGGCTCCGGGGATACATGCTTCGATTCCCGTGTCTCCTACTCGGAATTTCATTCTGTTTTCTATCGGATCGAAAATCATCGAGCCCATCTCGAAGGTGATTCTGATTTGCCTGTTGGATAGGTTCCCCCCCAGTTCATCGGTTAGCTGGCCGGTAACCAACATGGGCTTCTCTAGAATCAGCCCCGTGTCGGGGTCTATCTCGGATGTGTAGACTATCTGCTGATCGACATTAAGTGCTGTGTTACCAATCAGGCTGAACCCATCAACTTGGAACTGTAGAACCTTCCTGTAGTGGTCGCTGTTCTGAATGGTTACACAGGGATCCCACGCCCCAGATGTCGACAGCATTCCTGCATCAAGGGGCTCGCATCCCTCGTGAGGGAGGTTCTCCTCGAACCTTATGATTACGTTCACCGGACCGAAGCCATCGGGAAGGTAGGAGAATGGGTCGTCCTTCAGGAGTTGCGGGTCGAGAATTGTTTCATAGAATATGTTCCCAGAAGATGGACAAGTCACATTTACAATCTGCCTGTGAGTCCTATCCTCGAAGTCTATCCCTTCGAAAATAATGGTGACGTTGCCGCCTAAGTCGTACCCGTTCCCTTGCATTGGTTCGCAATCGTTATCCTGGCCCCTAGTGTTCAGTTCCGCTCCCCCGTCCTTCAAGAATGGGGTTCTGTTATCATCCGTTACCACAGCCGTGAATCTCCATTCATCACCACTTGATCTAATGTTTGGACTGACGGAATCAACGAAGATGAATGTCCTAGAGACGACCCATAGGCCGACCTCGGAATGGGTTCCCAGACGACGCTCGTCTCCGAGATACGTGAACCCGAGGGTGTAGTTCCCTAGGTTGTCGATGTCCGTCAGATTGACCATGAAGTAGCCGTTGTTGTCAGTAATCGCGATACCGCTAGACTGATCCTCGGACCATGTCCAGTTCACAGGCACCTCCCGCACTGGTCGGGCGGCATTGTCAGCCAGGCGAATCTGGACCGACGTGTTTTGCCCTCTGTACAACCGAGGCAGAGAATTCAGTGAGGTACCGTCGAATTGAGTCGTGCCTATCACGGAAACGTTACCATAGGCACCGGTGGCAGCAAGAACCTGGTCCTGGTCTCCAGTGAAAAAGTAGGCAGGTTGGCTGAAGTCTGCCCTCAATCCGAAGGTTCCCGCTTGCACCCAGTTCTCCCACGTTAGGGTGTAGTCAAAGGTTGCCAGACCGTCGACGGTGTTTGGCTTTCTGTTATGTAGAGTCTCGATGTTCCCAATGAATATCTCGTTTTGGTCGAAGTCGACCTGAAGTGCGACGGCAATGGGATTGCCGTTGATCTCATACACAGGATCTAAGGTCCTGTTCCATACGTGACCTCTGACCCTAATCGACTCGCCAGTGAAAACCTCGGGAATAATCTCACATCGGACTTTGCTGGATGAGGTCAGGGGGTCGACGGGCCCGCATGGAGGGGAGTCAAAATTGGCTCCATTCTGCAATGTGATGGCCCAATGTGTCCCGTTCGAAGACAGGAAGGGAGAGAGTGCCCCTGCTGCAATTCCTAACAATTCTGCTGGTGTCCCATCCCAGAGGATTGGGTACGGCTTTCCGAGTCCAGCCTCCTCGAATGTAGTTCCCGCGTTTGCGAGAGAGGGGGCGTGGAATAGAGCTCTCCATGCCCCGAAGGAGGAACCTGTGAACTGTGTCGCGTCCCAGAAGTAAACGGGTCTGAACGAGGGCGTGAACATCTCCGCCTCCATATACATCCTATGCATAGCGCGAATGAAGAACGTGTCAGTCTTGGATCCCTCTAGGTGTGCCCAAGGCCATTCATATGAATCATCGCCTAAGCATACTCCGAGGTCGGGTCGAGCGTATCCGATGAAGTTGTAGTCTCCGATCGGTAGAGTGGTGTTCCTGTACTCATAGGTACCAAGGATTTCGTGATAACCAACCTCGACAAGGGCAAGTGGATTGCAGTTGTTCCAGATTATCTCCTCATAACCACCAGTGGGTATCCCAGGGCCGTTGTTAAGAAGAGAGTTCCACTGAACTTGCTCCCATTGGTCTTCCGACTGGTCGTATGCCAAGGAAACCCAGCCACCGGAGTCCGCTCTGTAGCCCTGGTTTGCATAACCATCGTATACCGTTGGTTCGGTGATGTTCCCGAACTGGGTCCCGGAGTCGCTAACGGTGAAGGAAACTGGTGCGTATGGGAGTCTGTTGTCGAAAATTCCGCGATTGTAGTCTGCCGTGTAGTGGACCTTGAAATCGAGCTTCAGGGGCTGCTCATCGGCCCTGAACCTCTGTCCGGCGACGAAACCAATGGTGGTGTTCGCTCTTACCTCGACTGGGTAGCCCGAGTCCCCGATACCGTCGCCGTCGGTATCTGTCAGAGTGGAGCTGTAATCGTGGATGAACATCTCCGTTACCTCGGAGTATATCTCGTAGGTGGAGTTGGGGCCGACATCGATGTCCTCAGGGAACAGGAATTGCCCGACAATGTACTCCCCGTTTTCATTGGTCAGCACGTCTATTGTTTCGATCACTGAGGTTCCATTCGTGGTGTATCGGATGTGGACTTGGACCGGGAGGTCTGGCGCAGGCACGAAGCCAATGTCAACCAACCAGTATACTGAGCCATTGAATATCGCTGGTGTCGTCTCATCTAACCACAGTACTGGTTGCGCAGTCAGAGTAATCCTAGTGGTGACCTTGTCGTCGTTATCCAGTATGCCGTTGTTGTCGGAGTCCCAATCGGAACTCAATCCAGAGGCCTCCTCTATCTTGTTTGCTGGTGTGGGCCAGTCGCCAGAAGACGGGTTGTTCCAATCTGCGTCCTCTCTCCCATCGTTGTCGTCGTCCATGTCGAAGTAGTCTGGTCCAGTCGAGTTATTTGTCGGATTGGCCAGACCGACCCCTCCTCCGAAGTCATCGTGATCCCATGGATTGGTGGACTCTAATCCGAATCTCGAAGGCCAAAGCATCACTTCGTCTTCGTCCTTCATCCCATCGTAATCGTCATCGTCATCGAAGTCGTCCCGGATGCCGTCGTTGTCGTGGTCCCATGGGGCTATTGGGAAGTTCAGACAGCAGGTATCGTCAATTGGATCAGCCGTTCCATTCGTATCATTGAAATTCTGGAGCTCCAGGGAGTTGAGGATTCCGTCTCCGTCCCAGTCGTCATCAGCCCAGTTCACGATGCCGTCGTTGTCGTGATCCCATGTGCTCTGCTCCTCCCCGGTGAAACATCCGGGGAAGGTCTCTTGGATCTCATCTAGCAGCCCATTGTTATCGTCGTCGGGATCTTCCCCGTCGGGTACCCCGTCGTTGTCGTTGTCCACGTCATAGTACAGAGGGAAGAGGAGCGCTTGTCCGAGGACACCTCGGTCCCAGACCGCCTGATAGATTCCATCATCATCCGGGTCGGTATCAAGGCCATCATCGTCGTTATCTTCGCAGTTGCTCCCTGTGAAGTAGTATGGTTCCTCCACGGTTGCGTCATCGTCAAAATCGTCGTTGCTGTCGACTTCGAAGTAGTCCCAGATTCCGTCGTTGTCATCATCGACGTCGAAGTGGTCGTAGACAATATCCCAATCATCATCGAGATCATTGGTGTTGTTGTACATACAATCCGGAGACCATGAGACTTCGGGCATTGGTTGACCGCAATCTACGTCTGGGTCGACGTCATCATTCAGATGGTCTGCAATCTCATCTGGGAAGAAATTGTTGTTCACGTCGGAAGTCCATTGGAAGAAGGGTTGGGCCCCGATGGAGGAAAACCCTGAGGTGCCAAGCCATGCTATCCAGAGATCTCGATTGTGCTTCATGTCGGCATATGTGTAGGCCACCGAGGGTGATGGGTTGCTAGTTGGATCGAAGGTGAACCAAAAGCAGTTCATGTCGCAGCTTCCTAATCCAGTTGGATGGTTGGTGCCGTCATATGCTCCGTCATCCCATTCTGAATCCGGTCTTGTGCTGTATGGGACCGTGAATGATTGCCCTCCCGACTGCGTCGGAGTTAGGAGGGGTGCCTTGAACAAGAATCCGTAAAGGTGTCCACAGAACCTCTCCTGAGTGGCCGAGAGGAGGACTGTTCCACAGGAGTTGCCATCAAGCGAACCTCCCATCTTCACATCGTCGACGTCCAAAATGCCATCGTTACCCTCGTCCTGGTCCCACCAGTCGGGCATTCCGTCACCATCCTGATCTACGTCGATCCCATTCACCAATGAATCACCATCATCATCTATATCGAAGAAGTTACCACCATTGTAAGGACTCCACTTCATCATCAGGAACCAGTACATCTCTGGGATTATTCCACTGACCGAGTCGAGAGAGGTCGGGTCATATCCGTTGTAGTCGAGCATGAAATTGTTATTTTCGTTGAATGGGTTGAATCCCCAAGTGAGGTTCCAGTAATAGTGGGGGACGGCTACGTATGCGGCACCGTCCTCGGAGCCGTCTATTGAGTCCCCGTCATTCTGAGGCCAACTGTTGCCCCAAAAGTTGTCCGTGTTGTCCGTGTCAACAATGCCGCAGTTTCCGTCATCGGGATCGTAAAAGTCGTTGATTCCGTCGTTGTCATCATCCCAGTCCTCGTCGTTCGCCAAGCCATCCCCATCCACGTCGGTATCGATGTCGTTTGCACCGTCATCCCTGTACATGGAACCGTTGAGCTCATGCAGGTCCGCATCGTTATCAAAGTCGCAGTCGGGGTCTATGTCGAGCCAGTCGAGGATTCCGTCGCCGTCGTCATCTACGTCTACCCAGTTGTTTAATCCGTCTCCATCCCAGTCATTGAATCCAGTGTAGGAGGTCCTCCAAAGTACGCATTTGTCACTAGGATTCTGAGGGTTGGGATTGGAAACGCTAGCGCAATCCCATGTAGCTACCTCCGCCGATGAGTTGAGGGGATAGGGGTCCACTTCATTTTCGAGACCGTCGTTGTCGAGGTCCCATGGCTGGGACCCGCCGAACAAATTGTCAGGATTTGCGGATCCTCCCATATCGCTGTCTAGCCAGTCCCACACCATGTCGTAATCTGCATCTATGGACCTGAATTGATCGTCATCCAAGTCTCCGTCATAGTCGATTTCGCAATCGATTCCAGGGGTCTGGATATCGACCACCGAACCGTTGAATGCTTGGATCGGATAGTCACCCTGCCCATCTCCATTGGTGTCAAGTTGCCTGCATGAGTCGGGTATTCCATCGTTGTCGTCATCGACATCGTACATATCGGCGAGGCCGTCGTTATCGTCATCCGTATCTGATGAGTCGGGTATTCCATCGTTGTCGTTGTCTGGATCGAGGAAGTTCGGAATACCGTCCCCGTCGAGATCTCCATCGACAATTTCTGAGAATGCCTGCTCCCTCGGGTGTTCTAGAGCGTGAAGGGCAACATAGTCGAGACCGTCCACGTATTCCGAGTAATCCTCTGGATCCCACCTCTCCCAGTCATCCCAGAGAATGTTTGGATCGGATTCTATGGATGACGTCTGCTCTGGGTCCCATGGGTGGATATCCGAGATGTCGGGTATTCCATCGTTGTCGTCGTCCAGATCGAAGTAGTCCTGGATGCCATCAGAGTCGAAATCGCATGGCCAGACGAATTGATCTATTCTCCCATCGTTATCGTCGTCCTCGTCATAGGATCCTCGACCGGACCCATCGATGTCTTCGTCGGGTATTCCATCGTTGTCGTGATCCATTGGGTTCTGATCTACCGGGTAGTTGAATCCAACAGCCTGTCCTGTCCACGGGTGGATGGTACTGGGATCGACGTGGCGGTCTGATGAAACGTTCCACGGATCGTTGCCTTGAGAGTAGTCCACGGGCCCCTCAAGAATACCGTCGTTATCGTCATCCCAGTCGAACTCGTCCTGGATTCCATCGTTGTCGTGATCCAGCGGGTCTGTTCCGTAACAGCCATCGAACCTCTCGATGAGATCGTTGATTCCGTCGTTATCGTCATCCAAATCGTTCAGATCATCGATTCCGTCGTTATCGTGATCCTCGGTGTTGGTCTCCTCGAGGAAGAAACCGTAACTTGGATCGAGGGCTAGAGCCGATGGATCCGAAACCTTCCCATAAATGGCAGCTGGATCGTTGTAGAACGGGTCCTGGAAGGCAGCCCCTTGGAATGAGTTAGTGGCTGCTGGTTGGTTTTGATTCTCGCCCTGGACGGGTCCTCCGATCTGCTCGATCTGCTGGTAAGCCGTTCTCTTGGGTATGTCGTCCGTTCCCGTTCTTTCTGCTGCATCGCCTGACTCTAGTAGCATAGAAAGCTGAGTGCTCAGGAGCATTAGTGCGATTATCGAAATAGCTGGTAGTATTCTCTTCTTTGTGTTTCTCTCTTCCTTGCTAATCATGCAAATCACTGCTTACCCTCGGGTAGAGTGATGTCCCGATTCTACGTGCTTATGAATAGATGACATGCTACGGATGGTTCCGTATCACAGTGGCGCCGATGTATCATCTCGATACTATCAATTCCTGTGATATGCTGATCCTCTGCTGATTTCCGAGGCCCTGTAGAGTTGCTCCATGAGTAAAGCACCGGCCATTTCGTGGGTTAGCGTGAGAGAAGATAGGGATATCATTTGGTTGGCCGACTCCCTAATTTCCTTACTGAATCCATCAGGAGGACCTACTGCTATGTTTGTTGTTTTACTATCTAGTTGTGCTGAATGAAACCAATTAGCCATTTCCTCACTAGTCATCGAAATCCCTCTCTCGTCTAGTAGAACTAGATGTCCGGGTAGGTCGGACAGTTCTGATTCGTAGTTGTTGCTATCTCTTTTTTTAGAAAATTGAACTGATATTCCCCTTGATCTTACTCTTTCCTCATACTCTCTGATAATAGAGGCGATTGACCCGTCTTTGGGATTGCTGTCCAAATGGACAATCACTCGACCCATGAGGACTCGTATGGACGTCGGCACTTAGGACTTCACAAAGCATCAAGGCATTGAGCATAGGCGTCCACCTGTAGCATGGGATGGTCACCTTTCCGAAAGAAGAGAAGTTTTCATAGCGAACCGTATATCAGGGGTTCGAAAATGTGGATTCAGGATCTCAGAGAGATTTGCGAGAAGAATTTCGATCACAGAGTTGAGGGGCAATTAGAAGTTGAGAAAATTAGAGAAAAATGGCAAAAGTCTTACTCTGATGGAGAGATTGACGACTCTTTGCTTAGTGGTCTGGAAAGGAGGTCATTGTTGCTAATCGATGCAGGAGATTCAGAATGGACCTTACTACTGGATAATGAGGATTTTTGGAAGGCTGGATGGGGTAGCAAGGTGGAGGAATAAAATGCTACTGTGGATTGTTCTACTATCTGGTCTGGGAGTCTATTGCTACTATCTCAGCAGACTACAGCCATTTCCAGAAAAGGGCAATCGCTTTGCTATTGTTCTCTTTATTGGTGCGCTGATTCTTTGGATCTCGAGCACGAGCCCTGAGGGAACCGGTGAGGATATGCCGGCAGCGATTTCGGTTTTTCTGGGGGCTTTCTTCGTTATTATAGGAATTAGGGATATGAGCACGACGAAAACGGATGTCATTGTGGCACCTTTGGCTGGCATACTGTTCTGTGTTGGGGGGATAAGTCTGCTCGCCTCGAGGTGGGAGGTGGCCGATCAGACAGAACAAATCGGTTCATTCGTTCTAGCTAGCACCATGGTGACAGTAGAGTTGTACATTGCCTTCAGAGGGCTTGTGATTGGAGTTCCGGGTATTGCGTGGTCGAAGTCGGGTCTGAGACAGATTCACAGGGGGCTTATTCTCGGCCCCAATGGGGCAATTGCTCACTTTGAGAGATCATGGGACGTGGAAGACCAGTGGATTAATTCAATGAGCCATGCAGCCCTGATTCTGATTCATAGGTATTTGGGGAACTCGGAGGACGAAGCCAGGAACCTAGTGGAGTTAGAGAATTTGGGAGGTTGGGAATCAGTTGATTCTTCGTGGACTCAGGCGGTCGAAGAGGGGCTTTTGGCTTCAGCGCCAATCTGAGTACGATTGAAAGCGTGGAACCCCTCGGGCATCCATGGTCCGGATTAACAGAGTTCACACTGGAACCGGTGACCGGGGTGAGACCTTCCTTCTTGACGGATCGAAAGTTGGAAAGGAAAGCGTCAGGGTGGGACTATTCGGAACGATTGACGAATTGAACTCTCATGTGGGGGTGGTTAGGATGGAGTTTGAAAGAATGCCGGGCGTAACAAGATTCCATCGGCCCGGTGAGGCTGATGAGTCGTTGATTAGAGTACAACAGGATCTCTTTGATCTGGGTGGTGAGTGCGCGTGTAGCCCTGGGAAGATTCCCGAACAAATGGCTCTAGTGGGAATGGAACAATGTGATCGATTAATCCACGAGATGGATCAATGGATCGAAGATCTGACGCCTCTCGAGTCGTTCATCTTGCCAATGGGATCCGCCCCAGTAGCATTTCTACATGTAGCAAGAACAGTAGCTAGGAGGGCAGAAAGGGAGGCTTGTCATCTAAGGAACATCGAAGGCGATGGATCAGTCAGAGATGAGGTGATTTGTTACCTAAATAGAATCTCAGACTGGCTTTTTGTTCTAGCGAGGTGGATAGCGAAGAATACTGGGGAAGAGGAGACTCTGTGGACGCCGCTTGGGAAAAGAGAGAGCGAGTCATAGGTTTCGCCCGCTTGAACGGAGATGTTTGCGGGCAGAACGAAGAAGATCCTTCTCCTGTTCGAATGTAATTTGTTCCTCGGCATCGTCCAACTGTAGCCAGAGATAGTTAGTATGCTCATGAGAGAGGTTCACATCAATTTCATCCGTCTCGGCTAGGTACCAGTAGACCTGTTTCGGAGTTTTCCTACCTCTACTGACAAATGTGTACTCGGTCTTTTCACACCACGATTTATCGATTCTGACTTCTGAGATTCCCGTCTCCTCGGTGAGTTCGCGAAGGGCAGTTGAATGATGATCAGAGTCCACCTTCTCTACGTGCCCCTTTGGGAAGCTCCAGTGCCCCTGAGGATACTGAAGCAGCAATATGCTGTCGAAGTTTAGTAAGATGAAGCCGCAAGAGGTTTCGGGGGGTCTGGGTTTGCTCTGCATTGCGACAGCATGCTTCGGTGAGGGATGAAAACCTTCCGTGAACGTGTTTTTGAAATCCGAAATCACCATTGGTGTGGTTACTTGCCCAGAGATATGGCAGTGTCCCCGTTCGATATAGAAATTAGACGCATTGTCACGGATAGTGATCTTGATGGCGTTGTAACGGGGGCTATACTTCGACGCTGGTGGACAGATGCAGAAGTCATATTCGGGCATCCAGGAGAGTTGAGAGCGGGTGTGTTCGATGGAATAATCGACCGTTGGACCGCTGTTTGTGATCTACCAATGCATCCTAGTTGTGGACTGAGTATTGACCACCACCAATCCAACAAACCAGGTGGAGAGGACGAGGGTGCGGTGATAATTTGGAGAGAGAGCCCTTCGGCAGCGCGGATTGCATACGAGATTTTCTCAGAGCGAGTTGATCTGTCGGATCTTGAAAGTCTTCTAGAATGGGTAGACAAACTCGATAGTGGAATGATTTCTCAAGAGGAGTATCTATCGGATATTCCTGTTTTGTGGCTTAGCAGGGTTATCGATGCGGGAGAGGGGACAGCAATGAGAGTCCTCGAGGAGTTGCAAGAAGGAGTCTCTGTCGATAGCATATTATCCAATCCAGAAATATCAGGGATTATTTCTGAGAAAAAGAGAGAGATGGGGGTGATCATAGAAGCCATTCGGGATAGCATGCTAGTCGAGGATAGGATGGCAATCGTTAGGTTGGATGGAACGGGAATCCGGTCGAACGGCTACCAAGTTTCCGCCATGGCAGGAGAAAAGTGTGATGCCTGCATGGTGATTCATGGGGAGCTGGGCGCGAAATTCGGTGATGGTGCCAATTACCCCGTCTCAGCATCATTCTACACTAATTCTTTCCTTCATCGAAATGGAGGGATATACGACTTGACTGCAATGGCTACCCGTTTCGATTCGGATGGAGGTGGTCATGCAAATGCATGCGGGTGCCGGATTAAGCCAATCGATGGTCTTGAAATAGAAGAGAGAGAGGTCTCGAAAGATGACATTGAGAGGAACATTGGGGCATGGCTTCAGATGTGGTCTGAGCGTTAGTCGAACTTGTGAGTTTGCCGTGTGTTTTTCCAAACTGCTCGATATCGTTTTCCTTCCTTCTCAGGGATGGTCGCAGAGTGGAGTTCAACTTTTTCTAACCCTTCGCCGATCTGATGGATAAAATCCCAAGTCAAAGGCCATGGAGGGCCGTTATCCCCCTCATCCGATTCTTCTCCCAGTCTCCCTATGCAGACCAATAGTCCTCCACTTGCAAGCATTGGTGCTAGGTTTCTGTATGCCTTTTTCCTTATTTCTTCGGGGATTGCTTGTAGTATGTGCACCTCCAGTACTAAGTGAAATTCGCCGAACCAGTCTTCTTCGGGGTTCAGTAAGTCTCCCACCACCCAATCAATATCAGTTTCTTGATGTAAATATCGAGCCCACTCAATCGCTGATTCAGAGACATCGAAGGCAGTGACTTTCCATCCTCTTTCGTAAAGGAAAGCTGCATCCTCTCCCAATCCTGAGCCGACAACTAGTGCTCTTCCAGAGATCTTATTTTCGTTTGTCCAGTCAATCAAGAAAGGGTGTGGTTCCTTCCAATCCCACGGAATTTGTCCTCTGTCTCTGTTTGAAGAGCGGTAAAGGTCCTCAAACCAGGATAGCGGCTGCTCGGAGTATTCGGCTTTGTTTGCCATTTCGAGCATTCTCTCACGGATCTCGTCCATTTTCTCAGACCTACATGTGAGAAACAACTGCATTTCCGAAATCTGAGCATGAAAGGAGAGTCGCGTCATCCATTAGTCTCTCAAAGTCGTAAGTCACCGTCTTTGAGGAAATCGCGCCCTCCATCCCCCTGACAATCAGGTCTGCCGCTTCGAACCATCCCATGTGTCTCAACATCATCTCAGCTGAGAGAATCAGGCTGCCTGGATTGACCTTGTCCTGGCCTGCATACTTGGGTGCGGTTCCATGAGTTGCCTCAAAGATGGCGACTCCTGTGTCGTAGTTGATATTGGCACCCGGAGCAATTCCTATCCCCCCAACCTGTGCCGCCAGTGCGTCTGAGATATAGTCGCCATTGAGGTTCATTGTAGTAAGTACACCATATTCTCTTGGACGTGTTAGAATCTGCTGAAGCATTGCATCTGCTATCACATCCTTCACAGTAATCGTAGTTCCAGTATTGGGATTATCGAATGTGCACCATGGACCACCATCGAGCTCTGAGGCGCCGAATTCTTCCTTTGCCAACATGTATCCCCAATCTCTGAATCCACCCTCTGTAAACTTCATTATGTTGCCTTTGTGAACCAAAGTAATGGAATCTCTATCGTTTTCTATGGCATACTTTATCGCGGCCCTCACAATTCTAACAGTTCCCTCTTTGCTAATTGGTTTGATTCCCAAACCCGCGGTATCAGGGAACCGAATTTTATCGACCCCCATCTCATTCTGAAGGAAATCGATTACCTTCCGCACGTCGTCGCTTCCTGCTTCCCATTCTATTCCCGCATAGACATCTTCACTATTTTCTCTGAAAATAATCATGTCCACGGCACCCGGATCCTTGACCGGGCTAGGGGTGCCATCGAACCATCGAACAGGCCTAACACACGCGAAAAGATCCAATTGCTGTCTCAATGCAACGTTAAGGCTTCTAATTCCGCCTCCTACTGGTGTCGTCAGTGGTCCTTTGATCGAGACGAGCCCGTCTCTCATTGATTGCTTGGTGACCTTCGGTAGCCACTCACCGGTCGCATCAAATGCTTTCTGACCGGCTAGCACCTCGGACCAGTGTATTCTTCTCTCGCTTCCATAGGCTTTTTCGACGGCGCTATCAACCACATTAATCATTACTGGAGTGATGTCTATGCCTATTCCATCACCCTCAATATAGTGTATCTCAGGGTTGCTTGGGACTGTCAGTTGTCCGTCTGAAATAGAAATGCGCTCGCTGTCTGACATGTCCCTCATCACACTCCCACCGGAGAGGCATAGATGAAGCCAACCCTTCAAGGGGGCGAGTTGGGTCGAGAGGGCATGAACGGAGAAGTGGTTTGGACTGAAGCTGCGGGATATATCGGAACCACGGATAGAGGGAAGAGGTTCGGAATTTATGGTTCAGATTCTCCAAGCCCCATGGAAATGGTTCTACACGGCCATGCCGCCTGCTCTCTAATAGACGTCATAGATGGACTAAAGCATAGAAGGGAAAATGTGGAATTTATCAAGATAGAGATCGAAGCGGATAGGGCGGATCAAACCCCGAAAGTATTCACATCGATAAGAATGCGATACATAGTGAAGGGGGATGTTCCAGAAACTCTTGTTAAACGCCTAATTGAAAGCAGTCACGATAAGTACTGCAGCGTTGGCATAATGATTACTCGATCTGGTGCTAGCCTTGAGTGGTCTCTAGAAATGGAGTCCTAATTAATAGAGCGAATAATTAGAACTTCAGGGAAAACGGAACTGTCACTTTTTTCGTCAAAATACTCATTCGAATAGTGACTTCAATCCTAAGCATTAAACACCCCCCAATCAGAATCGCAATTCCCTTGCACAGACGGGACCGTTTCCGACTGGTACAATATGGGAGGTAGTAAAGAATGCAGACGAAAATCAAGGCGGCAGGAGGCGAGCCTGACGTTGAGAGCGGGTTGGTTGTAGAGCGCAGATTCACTTCTGCAGGCCAAGATCCCTTCGACTCCTTCGATTGGATTGACATGGATGTAGAGATCAGGAATCCTGATGGCTCCATGGCCGACTCAATTGAGGGGGTGAAGTTGCCCTCTGAATTCACGGGAATCCCAGGGAAGGTCTGTGCTCAGAAGTATTTGCGCAAGGCAGGTGTTCCGAAGCACCTTCGAAACGTTCCCGAAGACGGAATTCCCATCTGGCTACAGCGAAGTGAGCCAGACCACGAGCGGCTTCAATCAATGAATGCTGCCGAGAGAATGGGTGGTGAGACTGATGGAAGACAACTCTTCCGTCGACTCGCAGGGACCTGGACCTACTGGGGCTGGAAGTACGGCTACTTCGCTAGCGAGGCAGATGCCCGTGCGTACTTCGATGAGATGTGCTACCTGATTGCTAGTCAGAGATCGGCACCAAACAGCCCCCAGTGGTTCAACACAGGACTTCACTGGGCCTATGGCATTGAAGGGCCTGCTCAAGGCCACAGTTTCGTCGATCCAGATACTGGGGAAGTTGGTCTATCCACCAGCGCCTATGAGCACCCTCAGCCACATGCTTGCTTCATCCAATCTGTATCAGATTCTCTCGTTGGCGGGACGGATTCGATAATGGGGCTTTGGAACCGAGAAGCCCTGCTGTTCAAGTACGGGTCGGGGACCGGATCGAACTTCTCCAACATCAGAGGGAGGGGGGAGCCTCTCTCCGGTGGTGGAACTTCGAGTGGTCTTCTTTCATTCCTGAAGATTGGGGACAGAGCTGCTGGAGCGATAAAATCTGGAGGTACTACCCGAAGAGCTGCGAAGATGGTCACATTGGATATGGATCACCCAGACATCGAGGAATACATTGACTGGAAGCCGACTGAAGAGGAGAAGGTGTCCGCTCTTGTCATTGGAAGTACAATACTACAGAAGCATGCTGATTCCATCATGGAGTCGATTTGGTCGTTTGGAGATGACGAGGAGAGGTTCAATCAGAAAACCAACGTAGGGCTTCGAAAGGCGATGGTACGGGCGATTAACGACAGTGTTCCACATGCTCACATCCAAAGGATACTGGACTTAGCCGAGCAGGGATGGAAGGGACTAGAGTTCGAAACTCTCGACACCGACTGGCAAGGGGAGGCGTACATGACAGTTTCAGGTCAGAACAGCAACAATTCGGTTAGAGTTCCGAACTCGTTCATGGATGCAGTCAAGTCTGGTGATGGATGGAATCTCTATTTCAGAACCGAAAGGGGTACCGCTGAACTCGAAGGAAGAGAGGCAGTGCCCTGCAAAACGGTCGATGCAAGGGCTCTTTGGGATAAAGTGGCATACACTGCCTGGGCTTGCGCCGACCCTGGAGTCCAGTTCGACACCACAATCAACGAGTGGCACACTTGTCCCCAAGCTGGTAAGATAAATGGATCCAATCCCTGCTCAGAGTACATGTTCCTAGACGACACGGCTTGCAACCTTGCCAGCATCAACCTCCTGCACTATTACGATCTCGAAACACACAAGTTCCAGATAGATGATTTCAGACACAGCGTCCGACTTTGGACTACTACTTTGGAGATTAGTGTCCTCATGGCGCAATTCCCTTCTGAATCAATCGCTAGGGGATCTTATGACTACAGGACGCTAGGACTCGGATACTGCAACATCGGTTCACTTCTAACCCATATGGGAATTCCTTACAACGATGAGAGAGGTTTTTCGATTTGTGGGGCAATTACCGCTATAATGTGTGGAGAATCCTATGCTACCAGTGCTGAGATGGCCTCGTTCTTGGGGCCGTTTTCCGATTATGAAAGGAATGCGGAAGACATGCTGAAGGTGATGCGCAACCACAGGCGAGCAGCATACAATGCGCAACCACAGGAATACGAGGGATTAACCGTGCTTCCAATGGGTATTGACTCAAAGAAGTGCCCGAAGGATCTGCTAGATGCCGCCCGCAGTTGCTGGGATCGTGCTGTAATGGAAGGAGAGGAGCATGGATATAGAAATGCACAGACGACAGTGGTCGCACCAACCGGAACCATTGGACTGGTGATGGGTGCTGATTCGACTGGGATAGAGCCGCAATTCTCAATGGTCCAGTTCAAAACACTCGCTGGTGGTGGAGTCCTGAGAGTGGTCAACAAAGGCCTTCCGAGCGCGCTATTCAGAATTGGTTACTCGAAGAGCGAGGCCAAGGAAATTGAAGAATATGTAGTCGGTACTAGCAGGCTAAATCCCGCACTACCTATTGATAGGTTAACCAATGCAGGACTGACCAAGGAGATATTAGACAAGATCGAGGCGAAAACAGGGGAAGTTTTTCATCTAAGGAATGCCTTTTCTCCAGAAATTATGGGTAGAGAATTCTGTCTGGAAAATCCTGATATTTTTGGTATGACAGAAGAGGACTGGTATGTCGATGAAGGGGGAGAGGAAAAGTGTGAAAACTCTTGGTTCGATACTCTGGCTTCAATTGGTTTTGACCATCAAGAGATCGAGACTGCAAACAAAATCATTTGCGGGCACGGAACGATTGAAGGCGCACCTGGTCTGAAAGATGAACATCTGCCCATTTTTGATTGCGCACAACCATCTGGTTCTGGTGTTAGATCAATTGCACCTGAAGGTCATGTCAAAATGATGGCAGCAGCTCAGCCGTTCATCTCCGGTGCGATTTCCAAGACTATTAACATGCCTTCAGGATCTTCTATCGAAGACGTCAGAGAGGCATACAACCTAAGTCATGCCACAATGAACAAGGCCTGTGCTGTTTATAGGGACGGTAGTAAACTATCTCAGCCCCTGATGAGTCAATTGGTCGATTCGATGGAGCTCATTGAGGAAGAAGAGGACGTTGCGGAGAAAATGATTGAGGAAGCGATTTTCGCCATCCCGGCCCCGGAACCAGTTGCAAAGCCCTTGGCAGAAGCACTGGTCCACAACTACATTGCGGCAAGAAGACCTCTTCCCGATATGAAGACTGGAACTAACTTCAAGGCAAGGGTCGGCGGTCATAGTGTCAGACTCATCACTGGAGAGTACGAAGACGGTAAACTTGGAGAGATATTCCTCCTGACATCCAAAGAAGGAGCGGCATGGAGGGCCCTCCTATCCCAATTCGCAATCGCCATTTCGATTGGTCTTCAACACGGTGTTCCTGTTGATGCATTCATAAAATCATTCACCTTCACCAAGTTTGAGCCCAGTGGGGTGATTGAAGGCGGAAGCGGCCGGGTCAAGATGTCCTCCAGCATAATCGACTGGGTCTTCAGAGAACTGGGGATAAAATATGATGAGAGGGATGATCTTGCTCACGTGGAGGCAGTGGATCTGGATCCATTCTCAATTAGTAGACCAGAGATGACTGCGGAAGGCTTAGCCAGAACTCAAGGAGAAAGGAGAGAAGTTCAAATGACGCTCGAGGCCACTGTAGCTCCGATTGTTGACTCGGAAGCAAGTATCAGAAAGGCAGCCAAGGAGAGGGGTTTCACAGGGGACATCTGTGATGACTGCGGTGGCAGCCAGATGGTCAGGAACGGAACCTGCCTGAAGTGCAACGAGTGCGGTTCGACAACTGGTTGCTCGTAATCTTAGAACTCATATCTCGAGTTCTATGTTTAGATTCTGAATCAGTTCCTTGTATCTGTTCCTGATAGTTACTTCAGTGACCCCAGCCACCTCAGCAACCTCACGCTGGGTTCTCCTCTTTCCACAGAGAACGCTTGCAATGTAGATTATCGATGCAGCGATTCCTGTTGGGCCACGTCCGCTTGTCAGTTCCTTCTCCTGGGCTGCGGCAATCAACTCGTATGCCTTAGATTGGACCTCTGCGTCTAAATCAAGACCTGAGCAGAATCTGGGTATGTAGTCCTCTGGCTTGGTAGGTGGGATCTTCATCCTTAGTTCTCGGACCATGAAACGGTATGTGCGGCCAATCTCCTTCCTACCTGTCCTACTAGCCTCACCAATCTCGTCGAGGGTACGTGGATTCTCACAAATTCGGCAGGCAGCGTATAGGCTTGCAGCTGCTACTCCCTCAATGGATCTACCGCGAATCAGTCTGGCATCTACTGCTTTTCCATAGGTTACAGCAGCTGTCTCTCTAATCGTCTTTGGAAGTTCCAATCGGCTAGCCATTCTGTCAAGTTCTGCCAAGGCCATTGCCTTGTTTCGCTCGGTGGCATTGCTGACTCGTGATCTCTTTTGCCATTTCCTCATCCTGTAGAACTGGCTCCGGTACCTACTAGAGATTGACTTTCCAGAGTAGTCCTTGTTCTGCCAATCAATATCTGTGGAAAGTCCCTTATCATGGAGCATCACAGTCATGGGGGCACCGGTTCTTGCACGCTGATCTCCTTGCTCAGGACTGAAGACTCGCCATTCGGCACCCTGATCAATCACCTTGTCCTCCAGAACGAGGCCGCAGTCTTCACAAACTACTTCTCCTCTAGATTCGTCTTTCTTCAATTGTCGGCTTCCACATTCATCGCACTTTACGGTATCTTCAACAAGATATGACATAGCATCCTCACCCCCCTTTCGGTAAAAAGGTATTAAATTCGCAATTGACATCGTATTTAAGGTTATAATTTATTAAAAATTGCCTGTGATTCAGAAAACCTGTTCAATAGTCATCGAGAATTGTGAAATAAGATTCTTCGTTGGGCGTATATGGGGGATTGAATGTCGGGAGCAGAATGGCCGCCTGAGAATATCAGCCTGACCCCTGGGAAACGCGTTCTGTTCCTAACAAAGGACTTGGATTTGATTCGAAGGCAACTCTACGAGGGCTTGGATCTCAGAATGGAGGATATGTCTGTGGAGTATCTACTAGATGACATCAATACCGACGTAATGACTCCGGCCTGGGTCTGCTTCGACCACGAACCAGCCGCAATAGCAGAAAACGCTTACGCCGGCCTCATGCACGAAGGGAGAAGGGTACTAGACAAGGGTACTCTGAAAGGAGGAGGATTCGAAGTCATAGTAAGTGGGCATCGCAAGGGAACGGGGAGCAGTCGAGAAACCGCATCCCAATGCGAGAGGTGGTCGGGAATCAGGATTGCAATTGCAGCCTCCTTCGCACCCATACATGAGAGGAACAACATCAACTTGGGTCAGTTGATGGCTGATTACTCTATATTGGAACGATTACAGAACGGAGAGAACATATCTCTTGAGGAGTTCACAGAGAAGTACGATCCAGTCACTAAGCTGATTCTTGAGAATGGAGGACTGCTTTCTTTCGCTAGGGAATTGAAGGAAGGTAGAGTAACACTTCCCAATGTAAGGACTGGAGTTCGCCCAATGACGATGGCTGAGAAGATAATATCGAGTAAGCTAATCGAGAGTCCCGGTGATGATGTAAGTGTCGCACCAGGTGATGCTGTACTAGCCTCAGTCGATGGTGGATATTCCCATGAGTATACCACTGCACAGGTTCACGCATTCCTCTCTGAGGAATATGGGGAGGATTATGGAATTTCCAATCCCTCAAAATTTGCCGTTTTTGAGGATCATCTCCTATACGCAACAGACGTCCCCCGATACGGGCCCTTTGTAACAAAAATCGAGACGTTGAGAGCGATGCAGAGGGTTTTCCAGAAGCACACGGGTGTCCGAGACTACTCAGCAGAGGATGGCGTTAGTCCTGGTATTTGCCATCAAGTGGCTCGAGAGGAGTTCATCGATGTTGGAGACTTCATTCAGGCGACAGATAGCCACACATGCATGGGAGGAGCATCCAACGCTCTGACCTACGGAGTTGGGTCCAGTGAATATGCCAATCTTGTCCACAATCAGTTCTCCTTCGTGAAAGTGCCAGAGAGCATTAGATTCGAACTGATCGGAGAACTAGATCCCGGGTGCACGGCCAAGGACGTTATTCTCCACATTCTGGAGAAATACGCCAAGAATTCAGATACCCTAGATCGTTCTATGGAGTTTGGTGGCCCGGGACTCTCTTCTCTATCGATGGACGAAAGGGCAACACTCTGCAACATGGCTACCGAGTGCAGCGCGAAGACAGGCATCTGCGAAGCGGATGATCTGACTGTTGAATGGATATTGAAGAGGAGGGACAATCTCACCGATGAGGAAATCAGAGCCTCATTCGTTAGTCCCGATGAAGGCGCGACATATGATGGAGGAACCCATACAATAGATTTGAACAAAATCCGCCCCATGGTGGCTCATCCGGGTGACCCGGACAGGGGAATTCCATCAGACCCGACCAATGGTGCCTACATTGACGAGCTGGGGGACATCGCAATCGACATCGCATACGCAGGTTCTTGCACCGCGGGTAAGGATGATGACTTCGCCTATTACGCAAAGGTAACTGAGGCGGCTCTGGAGGAGGGAATTAAGATCCACGATGACGTTGAATGCTACATACAGTTCGGCTCAAAGAGCGTCAAGAGTCTATCATCTAGGATGGGTTGGACGGATCTGTTCGAGGAAGCCGGTGTGAAATTGATTGACCCGGGTTGTGGTGCATGCATAGGGGCGGGTCCTGGCATTTCAGACAACTTGGATCAAGTGACGGTTTCTGCCATCAACCGGAACTTTCAGGGTAGGTCGGGGCCCGGTCGACTGTACCTAGCGAGTCCGCTAACCGTGATGACTAGCGCATTCACTGGGAAGATAACCGCTTGGAGTCCGGACGTGTTTTCCAAGTGATTAATTAAGCTCCCTAAGCCTCTGACATCAGCAGTATTCAATAGGTATCAGCGGACGTGGTTGAGCAACCATAAGCAGGCCCCATGCCATTAGGGTACTGGGAGGACCTGATTGGGGTGATTCGCGTGGGTGAAGCAGAAGAAATCTCAAGTAAACAGAAGCAAGTATCAATCAGTGAGTTCTTTGAGAAAAACAAACACTTCCTAGGATTCGACACTCTTCAGAGATCAATAATCACTGCAGTCAAAGAGTCAGTGGACAACTCTCTCGATGCCTGTGAAGAAGCAAGGATTCTTCCGGATATAAGTGTGAAGATTCACAGAACAAAAAATGACGAATTAAAGCTCATCGCACAGGATAACGGGCCAGGAATCCCTAGGGATGCGATAGAGAATGTTTTCGGGAAGTTCCTCCTAGGGTCCAGATTCCACGCTATTAGACAAACGCGTGGTCAGCAAGGAATCGGGATAACTGGAGTGGTCATGTACAGCCAACTCACAACAGGCTCCAAGACGCACGTTGTCTCGAAGATTAAGAGCGATTCAACTGCAGTATTCGTCGACTTGGGAATAGACACCAAGAAGAATAAGGCAATCAAGTCAGGTGAAAAAAGAGACACGTGGCCGGATGAAAGGACAGAACAAGGATTACGAATCGAGACCCTGATGAAAGCCAAGTACCAAAGAGGGAAGAAATCGGTCTACCAATACTTGAGGATGACTTCGATCGTGAACCCTCACGCATCGATATCCTTGGTCGTGACCGGCGAGGATGGGGGTGTGATAGAGGAAGGACAATGGAATAGAACCACTGACAAGCTTCCTAGGGAAGTCAAAGAAATCAGGCCTCACCCCAGAGGAGTGCATCTTGGAACCCTCCAGAGATTACTAAGGGACACTAAGGAAAGGAGGATGACGTCGTTTCTTCAACGTAACTTCTCCATGGTCCCCCCCTCTGCCTCGAAGCGAATACTGGAAGCTGCAAAGATAGAGGAAACTAGAACACCAAAGAGGATTAAACCCGAAGAGTCACGAGCATTAGTATCGGCATTCCAGACCGTATCACTGCGAGACCCGCCCACAGACTGTCTTTCACCCATTGAGGATCTACTAATCAAGAAGGGGCTTTCCAAGGCGATAGACTCAAGATTTGCCTCAACGGTTACCAGGAAGCCGAAAGCCAGTCAGGGAAATCCGTTCCAAATAGAAGTGGGACTTGTTTTCGGAGGGGACCTGCAATCAGAAGGTCCGATAGAGATTCTGAGGTTTGCCAATCGAGTGCCCCTCATGTATCAGCAAGGGGGATGCTTGCTGACCAAGGCCCTAGAGTCGGTCGATTGGAAAAGGTACGGTTTGGAACAACCGGGTGGAAGTGGGATTCCAAAGGGTCCGGTTGCAATTCTGATTCATCTAGCATCCACTAATGTCCAATTCACTAGCGAGGCCAAGGAAGCGGTCTCCTATGATGAAGATGTGTTTGACGAGATTCGCAAGGCCATGCTTGAGGTAGGAAGGGGTCTGAAGAACCACCTGAAGAAGAGTTCGCAACGAAAGAAAGCAAAGGAGAAATTCGAGTTAGTCAATATCATACTCCCGGAAATCTCTAGAAAATCTTCCGAGCTGCTAAGTAGAGAAGAGCCGGATTTGGCACCTGTGATTACTCAGATAATGAATGCCGTGTTCCTAGAAGAGGAGTTGTCTTGGGACAAGGAGAAAAAGCTAGCAATGTGCTCCATCACATTACACAACTACACAGCGAGGGCCCGTGCGTACACGATACTGTCAAAATGGCCAGAAGGTGATGGAACCGCGATGTCATACAACCCAACAGGAGGGAGGAAGGAAACACGAGGTTTGTGGGCATGGAGGCTAGACACCCTCAACCCGGGAACTTCCACATTGCTCGAATTCGGAATTTCCGGACTTAGTAATGGAGAATGGAATGAGACAGACATCTTCTTCAGAGGAAACGGTGAGATAATCGGGGCCACGAAGATGGACGAGAAACTGCTCGAAGAACAGAGGAAGACAGAAGCCCTCGAGGCTGCAATGGAAGAGGTCCGCAAGAGAGAGGATGACGCAGTGATTAGAAAACTAGCTGTCAGAGCTGAGGAGATTGCTTCTGTATTGGTGACATACCCACCAAAAGAAACCCGAACGGAAGAAACTCTACCAAAAACAGGTGCAGAGTGGTTCGGACTAGAGGGTGATGACCAATGAGCGATGCTGCCCCTAGGAGAAGCAAGGAACAAGTAGTCGATGCTCTGCATGACGTGGCAGCAGAGATGCATAACAGGATGCAGAGGGGAGATCCGCCTAGAATGACGCTTCCTGTCAGATCCAAGAGCAACATCACATTCGACAACAGACTTGGCGTATTCAAGTACGGTAAGAAAAAGACGGTACGGGATGCGACTAGCCTTGGTTCCGCACGGCAACTCCTCAGGACGCTTCACATTACTGAGTTCATCGAGGAGATGATAGATAGCGGTAAGTCATCCACACTTAGGGAAATGTACTACATTTCAGAGGGATGGGGTCACGGCAAGTTCGGGTCCCAGAATGAGAGCAACAACCTAGCCGAGGACCTAGAGATAGTCACCAAGTGCCTTAGGGAGGACTTCAAACTGAGACCTGAGGAGGATGGGGCTAGGATAATCGGCAACATCACAGTCGAGGAGATGAATCGACGAGGGGACTGGATGAGAATAAATTGCAGAGATGACGTAGGCGACTCGGGATATGGGGTGCCGTATAATGTGGAAAAGGAGAAGTTGAGATTTATCGAGGAGGACATTGATTTCGTCATGGCAATAGAGACAGGTGGTATGTTCGACCGATTGGTTGAGAACGGCTTCGATGAGGAATCAAGGTGCGCACTCGTTCATCTGAAGGGTCAGCCGGCAAGATCCACTAGACGCATAATGAAGAGAATGAGCGATGAGTGGAAGAAGCCGGTAGTTGTCTTCGCAGACTGCGACCCATGGTCATTCAGGATTTTCGCTAGTATAGCCTATGGTGCTATCAAGACGGCTCATATCTCTGAGTACTTAGCTACAAAGGAGGCAACATATCTCGGGATAACCGCTGATGACATCCTAGCCTATGACCTGCCGAGCGATGACCTGACCAAACAAGATCTGAATGCTCTGACCGCAGAGCTAAGTGACCCTCGATTCTCAACGGGTTGGTGGCAGGAGCAGATTCAGCTAATGCAAGAGATTGGGAAGAAGGCGGAGCAGCAGTCCCTTGCAAAGTACGGTCTAGACTTCGTGACAGACACCTACTTGCCGGAAAAGCTAGGCGCGCTAGGCATCACTTACTGAAAACAACCCTGATAGATAGGAGCCTAGGGGGAGGGTTATGACTGACGGAAGGAGGCGATGGGCTCGTATCACGACTTCGTCGTCTGCAATCCTACTACTGGTAGCCGTAATATCACTATGGCAGGTGTCTGAGGAATTTATCGAAACTTACGATCCGGAGTCAAATTATATCGTGAAATTGGACCCTGGAGAATCGGAAACTTTCGAGGTCGAGGGTTCTAATTTACTATCGGCTGTGAGAGTCTCTGACGGCGAGACACCAGATTCCGATCTGACTATGTTCGATAGTGACGGAAACGAAATACCTGGAAAGGAGCCTAAATGGTCGGATCCTGATCGCATGGGGGCAGACGAGAAGACCGTATATTCTCCAGTGAGGGTATTCAAGGACATGGAGGGGAGTTACACGCTACAAAACCAAGGGAGTTCGGACCTTTGGCTTGTTGACGATGACGAATCAGCGAACAAATTACTCGGAAATTTCTGGATGTATCTATTCTACATCGGATGCTGTATTGGCTCTCCCATTGGGATAGTAGGTGTTATTCTTGCTATTATGGTGTGGACGGACAAAAGGAAGATGCCTGACCAATTCGTAATTATCGAAGATGGAAGCGTGATAATGGACAATGTTCATGATGAAGATTCAGTAGTTGAGGAGTCTGGAGTAGCTCCAAGCCCATTCGTCGGAGTTAGCAGTCAGAATGTCGAAAATCCACAAGAAGAGGAGATTGGGGATTCTTGGAAGTCGTGGGACGAAGGTTGACGGAAATCCAAGTTTCCTCCAAAATTATCTAGATTGGGTTTTTAGAGGATGTTGACTACCCAACCTTGAGTTGGCAAGTGATGATTGGGTTTGATGAGTCCCTCAGTATTCTAGAGAACCAAACTAGAAGGTCGATTCTCAGGCACCTAGTCAAAGAGCCTCACTACCCCCTTCAACTCTCTGAGTTACTAGATGTCAGTCAACAGGCGGTAGTAAAACACCTCAAAGTCCTAGAGGAAGCAGGCTTCGTTGATTCTGAGATCAAGAAATCGGACAAGGGAGGACCGCCAAAGAAGGTCTACAGGGTAAATCAGTCATTCTCGATTCGCTTGGACTTGGGGCCAGACTTGTTCAGGGCTGAGCATCGAAAGATGCCAAGGGGCATGCGACTATCGGGAAGTCTGCCTAGCGAACTGGAGAAGGTGGTTGGAAGAATAGGTTCGAGGAAGACTCTCCCGATGGTTGATGCAATGGGGATACTATCAGAGTTGGATGCGGCTTTGGAGAGTGTTGACCGCCAGAGGGACTCGATAATTGCACTCCATCAACAGGTCATGCACAAAGTATCTCCAAGTGTTGAGGAGAATTTCGAATCTTACGAGGAGAGGCAGCTTGCACATGCAATGATGAGGCACCCAAGGAGACCCCTAGATCTAGATGCATTCTCACAGGGAATGCGTATTCAATCGATGCATGCTGAGAAGATGATGGATACCTTGAGGGAGCGGCTGATGAGGGACTTCGCGACGAAATCTGGTTCCTTTGTCTCGGGAAGGGATTCTATGCCTCTGCCATGGTGGATGGCCAAGTAGTCAGAAGACCATGTCATCGTCGTTGGAGCCCGGTAGAAGGCTACTCAGCTCGGAGAATCTTGCGAGGGCTTCGATTCTCCTACCCCAGATGACGAATCCTGCAACTCCAAAGAGAGAGAACGTGGCGCCGATGATGATTGCAGGTACTGCATAAATAATGACGAGTTCTCTTCCAACATCGAGTGAACCCAAAGGGGATTTCATTGTCCCTACCTTCTCTATGTTGTTGTTCTCGTCTGTCTCTACGATGGTGTTGTCTGGGTCTACTACCACGACGATATCGTGGTTCCCTGGCTCAACCATGTATAGCAGCGTTATTGGATCAGACTGATCTGTATCGGACTGTCCTATGGGCATGATAGCGTTGATTATCTGTCTATAGACAATGTTCTCTTCTTTGCAACCATTCCTCTTGATGTCAGACGCGGACTGGTCCTTGCAAAGGATGATGTTGACGTCGGTCGCATGGGCATTTCCTCTATTAGTAATGAAGACGTTGATAGAGAGCATTTCTCCAATCGCTGCCTCTTTGATGGGCGCTATGACGCTCTCCAGAACCAAATCCGGAGCCCTGAGTCGCATCTCGAGGACCTGTTCATTAGTATCGCAATCGGGAGGAAGGTTGTCCGGTAGGCCGTCTGAGTTGCTATCCAAAGTGCATGAGTCGGTCCAAACTTCGGTTTCATCGAAGTCTCCTCCCTGATCAGATGAGCCGTACATAGAAAGCACCTTGATTCCTATATTCCTATCTGTGAGAGCTGCGTCCGGTGCAACCGTCACTATTACCACCAACTGCAACGTTGTGTAAGGTTGCATCATTGGAAGCGTGAGTGTGTTTCCAGCTGTCACATAACAGTAGTCCGGACCATCTCCTTGCGACAATTGTTGGGTGATTTCGTTCTCCTGTTTCACGGTTAACTCAACGCATGGCTTCTCCAACGGGAACTCTGTACCAAATCCCTCCAAGAGGGCGTAATTAATCTTCCATGTACTGAGGGCTCCGAGCCCTGGTCTCACTGACCAGGTATTGGTTACGTCGTCATAGGTGTGGTTGTGTATGGTTGGCTGATCCTCGACGTTCCCGTAATTGGAGACGTTCACCGTGTATCTTACAATTCTGCTAGGTGCTGTGGTCTTTATCTTACTCTCGACCGTTGGATCCAGAGAGATTTGCATGTCATGGAACTCGATGATGGTGGCTCTGATTACTATCTGATTCTGAACCTTGGTTCCCTCACAAGGATCCTCGGTGCAGGGGAATGGTTCCTCGCTCAGTACATTGAAGGTAATCGCATACTCGCCTGCTAGCGTCTGAACTGGGACATTGATGTAAATTGGAACGGTTTGTGCTTCGTTCCTATTCAACTCCTCGAACAGAATTCGAGGGATATCAATATCCCATACGTGAGCTCCGCCCTGATTATCCACTATTGATTCGATGGTGATATCGTACCTGTCTTGTCCGTTGCCTAGATTGGACACAGTTGTATTCATCTGATAGGATTGGCCAGGGTAAAGGTCAACGATGGTTTCCGGGACGAATGACTCGAGCTCATATCTCTGAACCACGTTTGTCAGAATCAGGACTGAATCTCGAACCTTGGGTGTTCCGTCTAGGTGTGCGCGTGCGGTGATTGACTCACCTATTCCAGCTGTTGCATTGTATGGAGAACACATCTCTGCAGTAACTGTGTAGGTAGTCCCTACTTGGGCCCAATAAATGTCCCGATCAGCTGATGAAGAACTCCCTGGCCATTCAGAGAAGTCCAAATCCACCGTCCAATGGTCGAATCTCCAAGAGTTGATGTCAGATTCTGCTGGCCTGTCCATCGGGGCTCCCGGAGTTGAGAAAACAAGATGTCCGGGAGTGAAGAATTTATTCACTTGAATGGGAAATCTAGCGCACTCTCCTGGGAGAACGTACAACTTCGTATCCCCAATGTCGAATACGATGTTTCCAGTAGTCCTTATTGAGACGTTAATCCAGAGCTCGAGCACGTCGAATGTTCCTCTATCGATAGATAGGACCGGTTCCCCTGTAGACCATCCCTTCAAATAAATCGCGAATGTTCCGGGATCTTGTGACTCTGGGACGCTTACCTTGAGGTTTCTCGTGACTGACTGACCGGGGTCAAGAGAGATAAAAAGAGGGAAATCTATCCCCCAACCAAATGGTAGTGACCACTCATTCTGTCCCTCTAATGTGGCAGGATCATAGAATGCGAAGGTATCGAACACGTTCCCAGTATTCTTGATTGATATGGAGAACACTGCTGACTTACCTTGCTCGACATCTACTTGGTAGTGGCTGGTATCGAGTTTGATGCCATGGACTACATCCATCAAAGTCAGAAGGGTGAGTTTGTTGCGTATTGCTGGGTCCTTGGAGGAAATGGCAACGATGCTGATTTGGGCCAACTCGTCGTCTTTCGCCTGATAGATTGTGGGAGTTCTGACTCTAAGATAGAGTGGATCGATTGCCCCTCCGTCTAGGAAAACGGGAGTAGAGTCGAAAATTGGTGTATTGTTGGTCGTGTAGAATAGAGTAGCTGTCCAATTGTTGGGAACGCCCTCCATGGTGACCGTGAACGTGTCCCTCACCAACTCGGCTGGTCCTGGAGTCGGATTCGCTATTGTGATGTTGAACGATGTTAGCTCGCCGGGTTGGATTGTGTGGTAGAATGTCTCAGCCTCCAGAGGACACTCGTATGGATATCCCTCTATGTTTGCATTTGTCTGTATCTTGTCATCGCAAGCCAGTGAAAGGTCAACTAGACCGGTGAGCACGTGAACATAGCAGAGGGTCCACTTGTTTGCATTGGAACTTTCCCAATCACACCTCTTGTCGGACCAACCTATGTGTGATCCGCTGCCAAGATCATTTGCAAAGGCAGGAGGCATGCCCCTGTCGAGATTGAAATCGGGGAATAGGTGATGCCCGTCAGCGGTGTTGCACTCTGGCTGACACATCGCTGGTCCGAGTTTGTCAGAGGACCAGTTGGTGACCTCACGCGCCTCCCAAGGGTCAAGAATGGCCGAGGCTGCGGAATTTAACGGGAAGCCCTGAGGGAACTTTTCGTTAGTATTGTTCAGCCTAGCGTACATTATTGTCTCCTGCCACTCTGTAAAGCTATAGTCAATCCAAGCGAGGTGGACATTGTCGAAAGTGTCGGTCAGTATCTGCGGTGCCACGGAGCTGGGCGCATATGGATATTCTTCAGAGGCCCCTTCGCATTGTTCTGGGGTCGAGATTGCGCTTGATGCAATCTGCTTTATTCCATATGCTGGAAGTCCTTCTGGAACGCCGTCCCACTCTGCAGCGCCCCTTAGTCGAAGCCTGGTGTAGTAGATCTCGTAGGCTCCCTCGATATCTATGCCTCCCGTGGGACCATCGCAACCGGGATAGAGTCGCCCGTCCTGCCAAGCGAGGTGTGTGTTGCCTGAGCTATCAATGGCAATCGAAGGGTGTAAGCTGTAGGCTGGGTTGTTGGTAATCTGGGTGTCGTTTACGACTATCAAATGTCCATAGCCCTGCTCGTCTTCGGAAGGACCGATATCCTCGATGTAATACCCATTCTGGTGTGTCTCGGTTCCGGAATCTCCTCGACTCCAACCTGGCCATGGATTCTCCAATAGAGAGTGTGGATCTAGAACTGTCATGTATATCTCGCGAGAGTTGTTCGTAGCTAGGTAAACCATAGCCTCGACCATTATCTCTAACTCGGAAGAAGATCCTGCACTGGTCGGGAACTGGTACATCTGACCCTCAGCAGTAGTGGTTCGGGTTGTCGCACCATTGCATGTTCTGGTGTTCAGTCCGGATCCAACTGGGCACTGTGCGAGGTCAAGCATATAGCTTCCAACCGCGGTGTCGGAACCAGCCCAGAGAGGGTATGGCTTAGTCTGAGCCAATACACATGCGTCGTGTGCCTGATTAATGCTCGAGGTGTCGTCATTGTCCATTGGAGTCCCTCCATAGGGCCCCTCGTCAGAAATCGGAATGACTACGCGGGTGGCATTGTCGTTCCATCGATGATCTAGGGTGGTTGGGGGGTTTGCGGAAAGTCCCTGTCTAGCTTGAATATCTCTGTAAGAGAGGCATGCCCAGGTTGCCGCTGGTCCCCAGAATTCGCTGTAGTACCCGCCATCTGCAGGGAGGTTGGTAGCTTGGTTATTGTAAACGACCTCAGTTAATTCCCTGATACCTCCCGACGAATCCCCTGGCCCGAGTGGAGTAGCTCTGGGTCCTTGACTGCCGGAGCCACCTGTCTGATAGGCGTCGGCACAGTTTCCACTGGTTGCAGCGGCTGGCCAGTTGCCACTAAGGGCATAGAGCGTCTCATATACGCTCATGTTGGCACTAGTTAACATTGGCTTCAATCCCACGAAGTATCCTCCACTAGCGAAATTACCACCGTAGAAGACCGCGCACATGTCTGCCCATTCTGCGTTCATCGATCCAGAAGTGTCGATTGGGACAACCATCTCTACCTGGCCGCCCCTAGTATCATCCCAAACTATCTGAACGAAATCGTTGATGTCGACGGCGATGTCGGGGTGTCCCTTCTGGCCAAGAATCGGGGTCAGAAGTGTGCTGTCGATCTCAACGATAGCCACTCTAGCAATTTGGTCGATTGAGATCATCTTGTAGTAAATCTGTGACTGCTGGTAGTAGAGTTCTAGGGGTTCGAAAGAGTCCTCCCAGACGATGTGTGGATTGTTTTCTGAGTCTACGTCAATCGCCGGCCAATCTCGATTCTGTGGATTGTTTACTACTTCGACGTCATTGGGAACTATCGACAGAACTGAGTCTAAGGAGGAGTCACCACTCTGGTCGTCAAGTGATGGGTCGAGAAGAGTGTACATGATTTTGTGCTGACCAGCTCTGTCCGTCCATACCACGTGAACCATGTCATCACTATCCACCGTGACGTCAGGATGCCACGCTCGATGAGCACCCGGATCTGAAATCTGAGTCTCTGAAATCAGAGCTTCGCCCCTAGGGTCTAGCATCTTGTAATACAGGTGATTTGTGTTCCGACTCCAGACCACATGCACGTTACCTTGTGAGTCTGCACCCATAGCCATCATTCTGTCATTATGAGCGCCACTCTGTACAATCTCTATTGGATCAGTGATTACGATATCACTAGCACTGGCCGGAGACGATAATGATGCTAGAAGGCTGAGTAGCATCAGCAAAACAATGGTTGTACCGCTCCTCTTGCTCGATATTCCTTCCTTGTCGAATCTGCGGATGGGCTGCATCATCATTTCTCGAATTTCTCGAATACTTAACCTAAACCCCTTGTGGTCACTTTTTCCTAGTTTGGCTGCGTTACAAAAGGAGTCATGGCCCTGAGGGCCCTCGCCAGTATTGGCGAGAACCGCTCAGTCCTTGCGTCTTCCGGCGACTAGTATCGCCGCGCCCAGCACTGATGC
>LWDU01042018.1_pt1 | contig 72345 bp, 66 predicted proteins | sample 727161 | NCBI WGS metagenome assembly LWDU01 (sample SAMN04566230, study PRJNA314399) | hydrothermal vent metagenome | isolation source: deep sea hydrothermal plume seawater | place: Mexico: Gulf of California, Guaymas Basin | collected 2004-07-11 | reverse complement strand
GTTAACAAGCTAAAAGTGGTTGAACTAAGATGGTTGTCATTAGGCCGTTTGCCATACGCATAACCGGCCCTTAAAGTAAGCCTTGCTGATGCAAAATACGTTAAGCCTAAACGGTAGTTTGTTTGATTATGTTTCCAACCAAACCCGCTGCCGTGCTCACTACCAATCAGGGGACCTCCAGGTGCTAGTGAATTAAGCAAGCTATTGCCTAGCGTTTTTACTTCACTAAATTCGATACGCTGAACATCTAAAGCAATAATCCAGTTTTCGTTAGGCCGAACTGCCGCACCAACACTGTAATTAGCGGGAATATCAAAACTACCGCCAGCAAACAGACCTTTGTAGTCGTCAAATTCTTGCATATACACTTTTGTTGCATAGGCTGCGCCCAATGACAACCACGGTGTTATTTCACCGTACCAGCCCAAGCGAACACCCGCCCCAAATGCAATATCATGCCCATTATTAGTGACCTTACTGGGGTACTTTGAGAACGGTGCGAACGCATGTAAACCAAATGATTCAAAACGTTGAAGCGCCAACAGTGGTGACACACCAATACTATGCCCTGGCGCAAATTCCCAAGCGATGGTTGGTGCAATAATCAACTGGGCTAAGTCGAAGCCAGCCTCATCACAGCCTAAGAAAAAATTACCTGGCTTAGCGCCACATGCCACAAGATTAGCATTTGTGTTTGGAATGCCAGATGTTGCCGTGTATTCACTATTTAAACCTCCGTTTGCATAAGCCGTAATACCCACAGTTACTTTGTCATTCATTTGGTGTGAATAAGCAAATTCAGGAATTATGAAAAAAGAGTTTCTGCTATTTGATGAAAAATCAAACGGCGTGCCAGACCCTGTTCTTTTTACTTTACGATGCGGGTTAAAAAACTCAGCGCCTATTTCAAACTGATTGCCCGCTGCTGTTAATTTGCCTGGGTTAGATGCACCTGCAAACGCATCTTCAGCAACCGCCGTGACCGCACCAGCTGTTTGTTTGGCGACATGACCATAACCAATTGAAAAATAACCGCCACCTGCGAAAGTGACCGTAGTAAAACCAATTAATAGCAGCGTAATGAAGTATTGAGTCTTAGATAAAAATCGCATAGTTTTTCTACTCTTTATTATTATTTTCTAATATTAGCACGCGCCGCAAAAAGCTTCTACCTTACATAAAAAAACGCGGAACAAGTCCGCGTTTTTTTATCGATATGATATTAAACTACTACCATCCATAACTCCCTGTAACGTACACATTTCTTCCTTGCCCTGGCACTTTATCACCTACAGCTACATCCGAACCTCCCGCCCTATTAATTGCTGCTGTATGGTCGGCGTAGTTTTTATCTAATATATTTTCCACACCTAAGCCAATATTAAAACCTGAGGCAGGTTGCAGTTCAGCTCTTACATGCAATAAGCCATACCCGCCTGTTTTTTGCTCGGCATTGTAAGCTGCAACATCATTTTGCTCTGAATATGCCTCGACTTCTGTCGCAACAGACCAGTTATCTTGTTCAAACGTTAGCTGAGCACGTGCGTTTAGTGGAGCAATTCGATACAAGTTATCACCAGCATCACGCCGCTTGCCACGAACATAACTTACGGTCCCATCTAAACGCAAATTTGCACCTAGCTCATAGCCCCACTCAACATCCATCCCGTAAAGTTCAGCATCTATATTCGTAAACTGTAAAACAGTCGTACTCGCGCCACCAGTTGCCAAACCAAGAACAGTATTTGCTGTTGCCTCAGTGATTTCTTGACCTTGAATATAATCATTTATACGGTGGTAGAATGCTCGAGGCGCAACATACAAAGCTCCTGAAGCATATTCCAAACCAGCTTCAAACTGGTACGCTGTTTCAGAATCAAGATTCACATCGCCAACATACACGCGGTTGTCTGCCAAACCGCCAGTCGCTTCTAACGGTATCCACAAATAACGTTCTTGGTAAGTGGCAGAACGGGTTTTACGTGCAAATCCAATTTCAGCCGTTAACTCATTTGAAAGTGTCTGCCGTAATATAGCGTCAAAATCCCAGTTATGGTCCGTCTGCGATAAGTCACTATTGTTGAAACTATCACGTAATTGCTGGAACGGGTTACCCATCATAGCCATGTGATGATTAACATCATCTGAGTCCATTTCAACCTGCGTATAACGAACACCTGTTTCTAACTCTAGCCCTTCTGAAATATCACCTTTCCACTCGATAAAACCACTGTAACGGTTTCTCTCAGCTCCATTGAAATTATCAACTCTGAATACTGCAACAGTTGGGCTTGTGATCAACCCATCATGTGTCGATTCATCACCTTCCAAACCAAGACTTAAACTACCACCTGAAAAAGGCATATGATAAACCGCTGACAAGCCGCCACCGTCAACTGTCGTTAAGTTTTGCCTTTCCCTATTGCCACCTACACCATTAGGTCGTAATGTGAAATTATTCATCAAATGGCGCATATCTTGGTAGTAATAACCCACATCTAACGAACGGCCTTCACCTAATTGAATACTGTAATCAGCCGAGAATATACCGCCTCGCACCCAAATAATGTCCATTGGTAATGAAGGTGAGCCGGTATGACCTGTGTCATTATGACTGTAATTAAAGCCAATTTCTTGCGAACCAAACTTTGTGCCGTAACCTACCGTGTATGCATCTCGATCATACTGGCTTGGATCGACTGATTTACTGCCATCAAACTCATAATCACCGCCTTTTTCTTGGCTCAAACTTGTGTGAAAACGATGACTATCATTAGCATAAGTCCCTAATACGCTGCTTGTTAAGCCGTTATCCGACTCGCTATAACCGAATGAGGTTAAACCATGAAATTCAAAATCGCTGCTGTTGGTGAATTTACTTTTACGCGATTCTGCCGTCATCGAACCACCAATGGTTTCAATGCCGCTACTAACGGGTGCAATACCTCTGTACACCGTTAAGCTTTCTGTTAAGGAAGCTGGAATATGGCTCAGCGGAGGATCCATACTATTCGGCCCCACTTCTTTCCACGACATGCCATCAACCACTGCATTAACACGACTACCAAATTGGCCGCGGTACGAAGCAATACCCGTTAACGGACCATTTCTATTAACGTTAGCGCCTGGCACACGCTTTAGTAACGCTGCAGTGTCTTTTAATGCTAATGAATCGGGTGCCACACCGAACGTACCAGGACGCATACTGCTACCTTCAACAATAATGGTTTGATTTGTGTAATCTGCCGCTTGGGCAGACACTGCAACCAGTGCTGCTGATAATAAACTTAGTTTGGAATGTTTCATAAAACCCTCTACTTTTTAGATGGAGGTATTTTACGGGCGTGCTTTATTTATGGGAATGTGGCAAATTGTCGCACCCTAAGTAAGCCGCGTTATGAATTCGCTATAAAACACAGTTTTTTATTTCGCGTTCTAGTCCTTCTTTAGCGCTTTTTGAATCTAAAATAATGTCGAAGCGACTTTGTTGTTGTGCTTGAATATTAGTCGTTGTTAACCGTTTACCTTCGCCACTAAACAACAGCCAACCATTGCCTGTTTGGCATATCGCTTTTATGCGAATAGGCTCAATGTGTTTAAGAAGCGCTTCTAATTTTTTTTTTGAGAATGTCTCTGTTTTATCAAACACTTGGCTAAATACGACAACTGCTTGCTCTTTCACTAGCGTGTTATGCCCTAACGACAGTGTGTCTTTATCTCTTCCAGCAACCGCTTCAAGATCTAGCCAGTTCGCGTCAATGACACCAAAGCTGGTTTTAGCCACGACTAATTTTGGAATCAAACAATCTTTCACTAAATCATCAAATACTTCCATTGCCAGCACTGATGCTAAATCTACCTTATTGGCAATCAATATATCGCTTAACGCTACTTGTTGTTCTAAAAGCCCACTGCCATACATCGCTGGGTTTAGTAATTTTTCAGGGTCTAACAAGCAGAAACTGGCTTTTAACGACAAGACGGCTTGAAAGTGTTCGCCGTTCAGTGTTTTTAACACACCATCTGGGTGGCCTAAACCACTGGTTTCAACAAACAAGCGGTCAGGGCGAGACTGCGTAAGTAATTGATTGATAGCGACCTGCATGGGCACACCAGCAGCACAACACATACAGCCGCCAGGAATTTCCTTAACGTGTACGCCTTGTGATTGGTAATGCGCACCATCAATACCCAATTTACCGTATTCATTAACCAACACAGCCCAGCGCTCGTTAGATGGCTTTTTATCAAACAAACTAAGAATGGCGCTGGTTTTCCCCGAACCCAAAAACCCCATAAAAACATGGGTTGGTATGGCAATTAACGGTTTACGTGCTGTCATAATTTATTGCCTGCGACAATTTGCCACATTCACAAAATTGAAAGGGGGCGTAAGCTATGTCTAACTCTTACATTGCAGTACCGAAAGAATATTACTTTCTACAAACAACTGCTCTCTAGACCTCAAACGAATATAAGAGTCCTTTTCGCCCTCTGTAGTTTGGAGGGCGTTTTTTTTGCTAAACGCGTTTTCTTGCTGCAATTCTCATGCGCAATGCATTCAATTTAATAAACCCTTCCGCATCCTTTTGATCATATGCGCCGCCATCGTCTTCGAACGTGGCTATATTTTCATCGAACAAGCTATCCGTTGATGATTCACGACCCACCACAATGACATTGCCTTTATAGAGTTTCAAACGAATGCGACCATTCACCGTTACTTGCGATGCATTAATCATCGTTTGCAACATTTCACGCTCTGGGCTCCACCAGTAACCGTTATAAATAAGGCTAGCGTAACGCGGCATCAATTCATCTTTTAAGTGTGTCACTTCACGATCAAGCGTAATCGACTCAATGGCCCTGTGTGCTCGTAACATAATCGTTCCACCTGGCGTTTCATAACAACCACGCGCTTTCATGCCGACATAACGATTTTCTACAATATCTGCGCGGCCAATGCCGTTGGCACCACCCACTCTGTTCAGTTCCGCTAATACTGTTGCTGCTGACATCGCTTGACCATTAATCGCAACGATATCGCCGGCTTTATAATCAAGCTCAATGTAAGTGGCTTCATCTGGCGCATTTTCTGGCGACACCGACCAACGCCACATATCTTCTTCTGGCTCAACCCAAGGGTCTTCCAAAATATCGCCTTCGTACGAAATATGCAGCAAGTTAGCATCCATTGAATACGGTGATTTTTTGCCACGTTTCATTTCAACGGCAATACCTGCTTTTTCAGCGTACGCTAACAAAGAGTCTCGCGAGGTTAAATCCCATTCGCGCCAAGGGGCAATGATTTTAACGTCAGGTTTTAACGCATACGCACCTAGCTCAAAACGCACTTGATCATTGCCTTTACCCGTTGCGCCGTGTGAAATAGCATCCGCACCGGTTTCATTGGCAATTTCAATTAAGCGTTTTGAAATTAACGGGCGAGCGATAGACGTGCCCAATAAATATTCGCCTTCATAAATCGTATTAGCACGAAACATGGGGAACACAAAGTCACGAACGAACTCTTCTTTTAAGTCGTCAATATAGATTTCTTTAATGCCGTACGACGCCGCTTTTGCACGTGCCGGTTCAACTTCTTCACCTTGTCCTAAATCGGCGGTAAACGTAACCACTTCACAGTTGTAAACATCTTCCAACCATTTAAGGATAACGGACGTATCTAGGCCACCTGAATAGGCTAGAACAACTTTATTAACATCTTGCTTTGACATGGCATAACTCGCAACTTAAAAAATCATGCGCGAATTATACCTGATTGATTACTTGGCGCTAGAGTCGAACTTAGCAGTTAGCGATTCGGCTGCGAATTACCCTGAAATTGTAATATCTACACGCCTATTTAATTGACGACCCGTTGGGTACCGATTAGTCGCTGTTGGTCTACTTTCACCATAGGCTTTAGTAATAATACGTTCTACTTTTACGCCTTGTGATATTAAGTACTTTTTGACGGCACTTAAACGTTTTTTAGAGACCGCTAAATTTGCTTGGCGCGGTCCTTCGCTGTCGCTATAACCTTTTAATACCAGCGTACCCTCAGGCTTTTGTAAACGCATGTACTCTAATAAATAATCCAATTTAGTGTTATCGCGCTTGTTCAAACTGATTGAGCCCGACCTGAAATAAATATGACTAAACGGTTCAGGACCTGCGACTTTTATTCGAACGCTACCTTCCGGTGTTTCTATTTCTTCAGGGTCATCTAAGACTACGACTTGTTCGCTAGGTATGCCTTGCTCAATTAAAAATTCACTAATACTTGCAATACGTTTGTCATACACTCTACGACCATCTTTAACAGAAAAGCCTTCTGTACCACGTATCAAGTCAATTCTTTCAGTAGCGCCCGCCTCTTTTATATACGTAACCGCTTTGCTTAATAGGCGTTTATTTTTATGTGAAATCGATGAGCTTAAACTATCAAACAATGACAATTGATGATGAACGGCTTTTCTGCTGAAGGGTAACAACTCTTGCTGACACAATTCGAATTGCACCATGCCGTCCAAAAAATTGACTGCCGATACGACGACATCAACTTTGTTGCCGCCTCGTTTAGACTGATAACTGAATTGCTGAAAATGACCGTTAGAGAGCTCCTGCAACATTCTTTCCGACACGTCGCTATCAACAACTACTTTGTGCAAATCAGCCTTTACAGTACCCAATTCCATTGAAGGCACATCATGCATCCAAACCGGCGGAATAGAACTTAACATAGCCGTGCGTATGGGCGGCACATATGATTTCGACGTCAAGATAAAGCTAATAGGCTCGCCCGATTTTTGCTCAAAGACAGCTATTCCATACTGCGGAATAGTGTGCGTTAAGAAACAAGCCACACGGTTCCCCGAAAACTGCCATTGCGAATGAGTAATGCTTGCTTGATATTGTTGTGCTTGAGCGCCGAATGACATTAGTACGGCGGCCAAAGCAATATAAATTAGTTTGATTATATTCATACCACTGTTATCGGCTGAAAAAAACAGAACTTGAAAACTAATTTAGCCTAAAAATTTATTTAAAATTTCCATAAACGCGGAAGGGGATTCTATGTGCGGCCAATGCCCCGCTTTGGGTACCGTTTCAAACTCAGCGACTGGGAAAAATTTAGCAACTGAAGTTCGATATCTTGGCGCCAAATACGTTGATTTTTCGCCATTGATAAATAGCGTTTGCTTGCCAAAACTTTGAGGCACTTCACTCTCTGGGAAACCCATAATGACTGGCATGTTTTTTTCGATACTTGCTAAATTAACACGCCACTCAAATCCACCGGCCTTACTTGACACCAAGTTTTGCAACAAAAACTGCCGTAAACTGAGGACATTAATTTTCTCGGCCAAATATTGATCTGCTTCTTTTCGAGATCTCACTTTATCAAGCGGCACATTATGCAATCCTGCTAACACGTCATCAAAATTATGCTTGTATGTTACCGGTGCAATATCCACAACAATAAGCCGACTCACTTTATCGGGCTCTGACATGGCCAACTGCATCGCCACTTTACCACCCATGCTGTGCCCAAGAATTGTCGCTTCAAGTAAGCCTTGTTGATCCATAAACGAGGCGACATCTGCCGACATGGATGGGTAGTCCATCAAATCAGCATGTGGAGATGAAGCATGGTTGCGCAAATCCAGCGTATACACGCAATAACGTTCAGTCAATAACTGGGCGATGCCTTGCCAATTACGCGCATTGCCAAATAAGCCATGCAGAATAATTAAGGCCTCACCAGCATCTCCATGCTTTGTGAAATTTAACGCAACTGTCATTAGCCGCTCTACTTACTTCTTTTTGATATATAGATCTGTAATGGTACCTGCCTGCATTTCAGCGGCAAAGGCCAGTGTTTCTGATAACGTTGGATGAGGATGAATGGTTAAACAGATATCATCAACATCCGCACCCATTTCCAGCGCCAACACGGCTTCGGCAATTAATTCACCGGCATTAGTACCAACGATACCCGCACCTAAAATGCGTTTTGTTTCTGGATCCCAAAGGACTTTTGTTAAGCCTTCATCACGACCAATACTCAAGGCACGGCCACTGGCTGCCCACGGGAATACAGATTTTTCGTATTTGATGCCCTCGGCTTTAGCTACTGTTTCGGTCAGACCCATCCATGAAATCTCTGGGTCGGTGTATGCAACCGACGGAATGGTCATTGGATCAAACGCGACTTTTTCACCAGCAATGACTTCGGCAGCTACCTTTGCTTCGTGCACGGCTTTATGCGCTAACATCGGGTTACCGACCACATCGCCAATCGCATAGATATGCGGCACATTGGTGCGCATTTGTTTATCCACGTTAATGAAGCCACGCTTATCGACATTGACACCCGCTTTATCGGCGTCTATTAATTTACCGTTGGGGCTACGGCCTACCGACAATAACACGCGATCATACACTGCTGATTCAGGTACGTTGCCACCTTCAAAACTAACCTTTAAGCCTGCCTCCGTTGACTCAATCGCAGTGACTTTTGCCTTCAGGTAAATATTGTCTAACTGTTTGGATAAACGTTTGTGTAACGGTTTTACAAGATCTTTATCACAACCTGCTACCAACTGATCCATCAACTCTATGACGCTGATTTTTGAACCCAGTGCGTGGTACACCGTGGCCATTTCTAGTCCAATAATACCGCCGCCAATCACCAGCATGTTATCGGGCACATCGGCTAAGGCTAACGCGCCTGTGGAATCCATTAAGCGGTCGTCGTCATACGGGAAGCCAGGTATTTTTACCGGCTGAGAACCCGCTGCAATAATCGCGTTATCAAATGAGATGGTTTGGCTTGAGCCTTCGTGTTCAACCACTATCGAATGGCTTGACGCAAAGGTTGCATAACCCGTTACCACGGTGACTTTACGTTGTTTGGCCAATCCGGCTAAACCACCTGTCAATCGCTGAATAATATTTTCTTTATTGGCGCGAATACCGTCGATATCTAACTCGGGTGGTGCAAACGTTACACCATGCGCTGACATTTCTGCCGCTTCATGAATCACCTGCGCTTGATGCAATAACGCCTTAGACGGGATACAACCGACATTCAAACAAACACCGCCTAGTGACGAATACCGCTCAATTAATATGACTTTTTTACCGAGGTCTGCCGCGCGAAACGCGGCTGTATAACCGCCGGGACCTGCACCTAATACCACCACTTCAGCGTGTAAGTCACCTTGCGGCACACTCATCGGTTGCGCCACTGGAATATCGCCGCGTTTCGTTTCATTTGATGCTGAACTAGTCTCTGCACTGTCCAGCTTAATCAGCACGTCGCCTTCAACCACTTTATCGCCTAAGGACACCATGATTTCTTTAACGATACCCGCTGCTGTACAGGGGATATCCATTGAAGCTTTGTCACTTTCGAGGGTTAAAATACTGTCTTCCACCGCTACGCTGTCGCCAACGGAAACAGCAATATCGATCACTTCTACGCCGTCATCAAACTCGCCAATGTCGGGTACTTTAATGTCTATTAAATTAGCCATGCTTGCCTCCTACAACAACACGCGACGGATATCGTTCAGATAACCCGACAAGGCAACCATAAAGCCGGCAGCATCGGCCCCATCTATCACGCGGTGGTCGTACGTCATATCCAGTGGCAACATCAACCTCGGCTCAAATTCTTTACCGTTCCATACCGGTTGGATATCAGCGCGCGTTGCACCCAAAATGGCTACTTCTGGCGCATTAACAATCGGCGTAAAGGCTGCGCCACCAATACCGCCTAGGCTTGAAATGGTCATACACGCACCTTGCATTTCTTTCGGCGATAATTTGCCGTCGCGCGCTTTCTTGCTGATCACGCCCATTTGTTCCGCTAAATCAAAAATATTGGTTTTATCAACGTCTTTAAACACCGGCACAACCAAGCCATTTGGCGTGGCCACAGCAATGCCTATGTTGTAATACTTCTTGTAAATAATACTTTGCCCATCGGCTGATAAGGATGAATTGAACTGCGGAAATTGTTTTAGCGCAGCCACTAAGGCTTTCATAATAAAGGCTAAGAAAGTCACTTTAACGCCACGCCTTTCAGCATCGGCTTTTAATGATTTTCTGAACGCCTCCATTTCAGTAATATCGGCCAATTCATGGTGCGTGACCATCGGCACATTTAACCAAGCGCGGGTTAAGTTTTTACCGGTGAGGCGTTTAATTTTACTTAAGGATTTTTCTTCAATCTCACCAAATTTTGAGAAATCAACCGCTGGAATAGGCGGAATACCCGACCCAACTGGCGCTGCGGAAGATGTGCCACCAGCCATCACTTGCTTCACGTGACTTTTAATGTCCTCTTTCAGCAAGCGACCTTTAGGCCCTGTGGCTTTTTTAACCGTCGATAAGTCAACGCCTAGTTCTCTAGCAAACTTTCTAACCGACGGGCTGGCATGGATATGCCCCATTGGTTTTGACACGCTAACCGCCTGATTAGGCGTGGCTGACGCTGACTGTTGAGTGACCGGCGTTGCTGGTTGTTGCACCGCTTGCGGCTTTGCGTCAGCTGGAGGCGTTGGCAAACTTTCTGCCGCCGCGCCAGATAACACAACAATCAAACCGCCTTCTGCCACTTGATCACCGACCGCGACAAGAATTTCTTTGACTGTACCAGCCGCTGTTGACGGAATTTCCATGCTGGCTTTATCACTCTCCAACGTCAGCAGCGATTGCTCCTCTTCCACCACGTCACCCACCACAACATTAACCTCAATCACTTCTACTTCGTCAAAGTCACCGATGTCAGGAACATGAATGTTAATTGTTTCTGTCGTTGCTACTGGTGGCGCTTTTTCAACGACTGTCTCGGCAGGTGCTTTCGCAACGGGAAAATCCGCCTGAGTTAAACGAACAACCACCGAACCTTCGGCTACAGAATCGCCAATCGTCACCAATATCTCAGCCACTACACCCGCAGCTGATGAGGGGATTTCCATACTCGCTTTGTCGCTTTCTAATGTTAGCAACGCTTGCTCAACTTCTACAACATCACCGACAGCCACCAACACTTCAATCACTTCTACTTCGTCGAAATCACCAATATCCGGTACTGCTACCGCTATTAAATTACTCATTAATATCTCCTTTCACCGGATTAAACTAACCAAGGCGCGGGCTTAGACGAATCTAAACCATATTTTTCAATCGCTTGCTGCACAACGCTCGCTTCAATTGCACCCGTATCCGCTAAGGCACTCAACGCAGCAACGGTGACGTAATAACAATCCACTTCAAAGAACCGGCGTAGGTTCTCACGCGTATCCGAACGGCCGAAACCATCGGTACCCAGTACGGTGCAATGTTTACGTATAAACGGGCGAATAGAATCAGCTAACAAGCGAACGTAATCTGTTGAAACGACTACCGGGCCTTGTCGGCTATTCAAACGCTGCGCAACGTATGGCACTTTGTTTTCTTGCATTGGGTTCAACCGGTTATCTCGCTCACAAGACTGTCCTTCTCGTGCCAATTCCGTAAAGCTGGTACAGCTCCACAAATCAGACTCAACACCCCATTCTTCTTGCAACATATCAGCCGCTGCTATCACCTCATTAAAGATGGTGCCAGAACCCAATAATTGAACACGTGGCTTACCACTGTCCGCGCCTTCTTTAAACAGGTACATACCTTTAATAATATCGGCTTCGACACCTTCTGGCATCGCTGGGTGCGCATAATTTTCATTCATCACCGTCAAGTAATAAAACACGTCTTCTTGCTCTTGAAACATGCGTTTCAAGCCGTCGTGCATTATCACTGCTAACTCGTAATTAAACGTTGGGTCATACGAAATACAATTGGGCACAGATGATGCCCACAATAAACTGTGGCCATCTTCATGCTGAAGCCCTTCGCCATTTAGCGTGGTTCTACCAGCTGTCCCGCCCAATAAGAACCCACGGGCGCGCTGATCGGCGGCCGCCCAAATTAAATCGCCAATGCGCTGAAAGCCAAACATAGAGTAGAAAATATAAAATGGAATCATCGGTACATTGCTGGTTGAATACGACGTGCCCGCGGCTATCCAATCACACATACCGCCGGCTTCGTTAATGCCTTCTTGCAGAACTTGACCGTTTTTGTCTTCTTTATAGAACATCAACTGATCAGAGTCTTGAGGCGTATAAAGTTGCCCTACTTGCGACCAAATGCCGAGTTGACGGAACAAACCTTCCATACCAAAGGTACGTGACTCATCTGGCACAATCGGCACGATGCGTTTACCGATTTGTTTATCTTTTAATAAAATATTTAGAATACGAACAAAGGCCATTGTTGTTGATATCTCACGGCCTTTTGACGTGCCTTTTAACATCGGCTCAAACACAGACAAGTCTGGAATAGGTAATGAATCAGATTTTTGACGGCGCGCCGGCAAATAGCCACCGAGATCAGCGCGCTTCTTCTTCATGTACTCTTGCTCTGACGAACCTTCTTCAAAGGTTAAGTACTCCAAGTTATCCACTTCTTCATCAGAAATAGGTAAATCAAATTGGTCTCTGAAATGCAGCAAGGACTTATGACTCATTTTCTTTTGTTGATGTGTTGTATTTTGCGCTTCACCTGACTCACCCATGCCGTAACCTTTAATGGTTTTGGCTAAAATAACGGTGGGTCTTTCTTTTTCTTTGCATGCCGCATCGTAAGCTGCGTACACCTTCGCCGGATCGTGTCCACCGCGGTTTAACTCCCAAATGTCTTTATCCGACCAATCGGCCACCATCGCTTGTAGCTCTGGCGTATTAAAGAAATTTTCACGCACATAAGCGCCGTCTTTAGCTTTCATGGTTTGGTAATCACCGTCCACACAATCCATCATGCGTTTACGTAAATGGCCTTCTGTATCGCGTGCTAACAAAGCATCCCAACGGTTACCCCAAATTACTTTTATCACATTCCAGCCAGCGCCCCTGAATTCAGACTCTAACTCTTGAATAATTTTACCGTTACCACGAACCGGGCCATCTAAACGCTGCAAGTTACAATTGACAACAAACACCAAGTTTTCAAGCTTCTCACGCCCCGCCATACCAATAGCGCCCAATGATTCTGGCTCGTCAGTTTCACCGTCACCCAAAAACGCCCACACTTTTCTGTCTTCAGTATTTGCAAAGCCACGGTCTTCGACGTATTTCATAAAGCGGGCTTGGTAAATCGCCATAATCGGCCCCAAACCCATAGAAACAGTGGGAAACTGCCAAAAGTCTGGCATTAACCAAGGGTGTGGATACGATGAAAGGCCGCCGCCATCAACTTCTTGACGGAACCCGTCCATTTGTTCTTTACTTAAACGACCCAACATAAACGCCCGCGCGTAAATACCTGTTGCCACGTGGCCTTGTACGTATATTAAATCACCGCCATGCGTCTCGCTCGCCGCGTGCCAGAAATGGTTATAACCCACATCGTATAAGGTAGCCGAGGATGCAAAACTGGCAATATGGCCGCCAACATTGGTATCCTTATTGGCACGAAGCACCATTACCATCGCATTCCAACGTACGTATGATCTGATTTTATGCTCTAACGAAGTATCACCAATGTATTGCGCTTGCTTTGGAATGGTAATGGTATTGATATAGGCGGTCGCCGCGCTGAAGGGTATATCGGCGCCAGCCAAGCGGGCTTTTTCTATCAGTGTTTCTAATAAGTAATGCGCGCGTTCTTCGCCTTCGTGTTCTATAACGGCCTCAAGTGCTTCTAGCCACTCTTTAGTTTCTTGCGGGTCGCTGTCGTTAAGACTAGAAATAGGTGTATTAGTTGCCATGCTTACTCCAAATTTTCAATGATGAAAAACCAGCTATGCAAGGGGCTTCCCACAAAACGTTATTCTGAACTATAACTTAAAAAGCAATTCGCGTACCAATTAACCACTAACTGATACATAAGGCCTTTTAACCAAAAATGCACTTCAATATTCAGTATATGCTAAATGATTACGAATACTATTTCCCTTTGATTAAAATATATTCAAAATTACCATGAAAACAAACTCTCTTTTTGTTCTAAGCATAATCATCATCGCACTTTCAAACCCTGCATTTGCGGGCAAACTCTACAAATGGGTTGATGAAAACGGCAATATTTCCTTTTCAGACAAAATTCAGCCCAAAGACTCAAGACTAGAAAGAGAAACGTTAAATGAAAAAGGTCGAACCATCGCCGTAAAAGATGCCGCTAAAACGCCTGAAGAGCTTAAGCAGTTTAAAAAAATTAATGCTCTGCAAAAAACGCAAGAAAAGATATTACAGTCACAATTAGCCAGTGATGCCGCTCTATTAAAAACGTTTAGAACAGAAGATGATATGACCGCCTTAGCGAACAGCAAATTTGAAATGCTAGACTCACACATCAGCATTTCTAACGGACAGTCTGAAACGCTCAAAAAACAACTGATGATTCACCAAAAAGCGGCTGCCAAATTCGAGCGTGAAGGTAAAAAAATTCCCACGAAAAACGTTGCCAATATTGCATCAGCACAAGGTCAATTCGATAAAAACCAACATGAAATAGTGGCTTATAAACAGCAGAAAGAAGACGTCGCCGAGCAGTTAGCTAATAACAAGAACCGCTTTAAAATACTGACGTTACAGACTGCGGAGAAACCAAGCATTCACAGTGAAACAATTCCTAGCCTATTTTTAGGGGAAATATCTTGCCAAGCCAACAGCTGCGAGGGCACATGGAAATCCGCAGTTGAGTTCATTTCGCAAAAAGACGCCATTGTTATTTTTACATCCGACAACTTAGTTTTAACGAAAACACCCAGACTTAGTAAAGACAAGGGCTTGTCATTAACGAAAGCACAAAGCGAAACCGGTAGTTTAATTACCCTAGATATTCGTTGCGCCGATTCAAAGAGTGGTAAAGCCACCTGTAAAAGCCCACAAACAGCCCAACTCGTGGACGAATTTAACCAGCTAGCTAATTAATTTCTAACCAATAAGGTTCCCATTCCTTTGTCGGTTAGCAGTTCCAATAAAACCACGTGGGGGACGCGACCATCAATAATGTGTGCGCTATTAACGCCGCCATTCAGCGAGTCCATCGCGCACTGAATTTTTGGCAACATACCTCCATAAATAGTGCCATCTTCAATCAGCTCATTAACTTGAGAGATTGATAAGCCCGTTAGCAATTCATCGTCCTTACTTAATAAACCAAACGTATTGGTCAATAGAAGGAGCTTTTCTGCGCCTAACACTTCGGCCATTTTACCAGCAACTATATCGGCATTAATATTGTACGAAGCGCCGTCTTTACCGACGCCAATGGGCGCAATAACTGGAATAAAGTCGCCCTGAACCAACATATTTACAACCGATGGATCAATGCTCTCCACGTGACCTACGTGGCCCATATCAATTAACTCTGATGCTTGCTCAGATTTTGCTTGTTGGCTTGAAGTCTTTTTCGCGCGAATTAAGTCGCCATCTTTGCCGGTTAAACCAACCGCCGACCCGCCGTGTTGGTTAATCAGGCTAACAATTTCTTTATTCACCAAGCCACCCAGCACCATCTCTACAACATCCATGGTGTCGCGATCCGTCACCCGAATACCGTCGACGAACTGGCTTTTCATTCCCAGTTTTTCAAGGTGCATACCAATTTGGGGCCCACCACCGTGGACCACAACAGGGTTCAAACCAACCTGCTTTAATAAAACAATATCACGTGCAAAGCCGCTTTTTAGTTCTTCATCCACCATCGCGTTACCACCGTATTTAATGACAATGGTTTTGCCAGAAAATTTCTGAATATACGGTAACGCCTCACTTAAAACGTGCGCAGTTTGTATAGGATCAATTTTATCGTTTTTCATTACTTTTTTACTCGTCAATGTTGCTTATCAATTGCTCTAAAATGGTAATTCAATATCGGGGTTTACTTTTAGCATTTGTTCCTTAAACAGCGCTTTAATTTGTTCTAGCGCGACCTCATCGTCCGCTTCAAAACGCAACACCAATGAAGGCGTAGTATTAGACGCACGAACCAAACCCCAGCCATTTTTAAATTCAACACGAATACCGTCTATGGTTATTATTTTAGCGTCTTCAAATTCTGATTTTGATTGCAATTCTTCAACAAAGCTAAAGTTTTCACCTTCTTGCAAAGCAATGTTTATTTCGGGCGTACTGACGCTATCCGGTAACTCAGCAAAAATCTCAGTCGCCGATCTAAACTCTGCCGTCACAATTTCCAATAAACGGGCTGCTGTGTACAGCGCATCATCAAAACCATACCACCGTTCTTTAAAGAAGATATGTCCACTCATTTCACCCGCCAATTCTGCATTGGTTTCTTTCATTTTCGCTTTGATTAACGAATGCCCAGTTTTTGACATGATTGGCTTGCCGCCGTGTTTAGCGATAACTTTGGCTAAATTTCGCGTACATTTTACGTCATAAATAATATCCGCACCGGCCTGTCTGGACAGCACATCTATCGCGTACAACATCATTTGCCGGTCTGGCCAAATGATATTGCCACTGGAATCAACCACGCCTAAACGGTCACCGTCACCATCGAACGCCAGGCCAAGCTCTGCTTCTTCTTCGCGTACTTTATCAATGAGTTCTTGCAAATTTTCAGGCTTGCTCGGGTCAGGGTGATGATTTGGGAAGTTGCCGTCAATGTCACAGTACAACGGCACCACGTCACAACCCAACGTCGACAACAACATCGGCGCAGCTTCCCCAGCCACACCATTGCCGCAATCGACAACGATTTTCATCATACGGCCCAAACGAACATCCGCGGTAATCGCACCAATGTATTCGGGCAACATGACCTGCTCCTGATAAGACCCTTCACCTGCTTCAAAGTCATTTCGTTCAATACGTTTATACAGGTTTTGTATGGCATCGCCTGATAAAGTGTTACCCGCAATCACTATTTTTAGCCCATTATAATTAGCTGGGTTATGGCTACCCGTGATCATGACACCGGACTGGGTATCTAACTGGTGCGTAGCGAAATACAGAACCGGTGTAGGCACTTGCCCAACGTCAATGACATGACAACCTGTCGACTGAATCCCTTTGGCCAAAGATTCACTTAATCGCGGACTGTGCAACCGTCCATCACGCGCAATAACGATGGTTTTTTGCCCTGCATTTAATGCCTCTGTCGCTACAGCACGGCCTATTGATAAAACACCGGCTTCCGTTAAAGTTTCATCAACAATGCCGCGGATGTCATACGCCCTAAAAATTGATTGCGGCACATCCATTTGTGTTTCCACTTCAATGGCATCATCTTTCATAAAAATAGGGTTAACGGCTTGTTCCGGTTTTTTCTGAATATTCGCTTGCACGGCATCTGCAATTGCTTGCTCACCTAACTGCTCCTCCTCAGATAGTGCATCTCCTTCATCAATCACACGTGGCTTTTCTTTATTCTTTTTAGCTTTTCGCTTTTTTAACGACTGCCCTAGTTTTTTACGTTTACCCTGATCGCCCAAGATACTAATTAACATTCCCAATATAAAAATTATGATCAATGAACCAACAACATAAGTCATTAACTCACCTTGCGAGAGTGGGGCCGCTATTGCCTGTTTCTTAATCGTTATTTTCCAACGCGTACCAACCACTTGAATGCCACCTAAAGCTGCACCCGATTGATGAGAAGACGCCCCACCAGAGGCAATTTTCAGGCCGCCTTGTTTCAGAAGTAACCAGCCGCCTTGTTCACCCGCTAACGCAGACTTAAACGTTTTTTGTATTGCGTCCACATTCAAACTGGCTAACACAACGGCCAAAGAGCCTTCACCATCCATCACCGGCGCAACAATCGCTATATGACGATTATCTCCACTCATCATGTGTACTTCGGGCATTTGTACTTTCTTCGACGTTTCAGCCCGTCTAATTAAATCCAGCCCTGCATAACCCAAGGGCGGGCTAACCGTCATATCAACTTGCATTAAACCTGGGCGAACAACGCGTAACTTAGTCATCTCATCGACTGATGAATGATGACTGTTAACCCATGCTGTCACCGCTTGCGTATTCTCTTTTAAACTGTCAATCAAAGCAGGGTCTTGCGCCAAAGCCGTAACAGAGCTGCGCCATTTCTTTACTTTAAGCGATAAAGCGCTCGCTACTTTTTGCACACGCGCCGTCAACTGTTCTGCCTCGTCAATATTTTGCTGTTCAATTTGACCGAGGTAAACATAGCCCGCACCACCAAGCGCAAGAACCAGCAACATCAACATGGGAATAATCTTTTTTATCATGGAATTATCCTTTTCCTGTATGACCAAATCCACCTTCGCCTCGAAGGCTGTCATCAAAACTATCGACTGGTTCGAATTCAACTTGAACAACCGGCACGAAAACCATTTGCGCAATACGGTCGCCTATTTCAATCGTAAATTCGGCATTACCGCGGTTCCAGCACGAAACAAACAATTGCCCTTGGTAATCGGAATCAATTAGCCCCACTAAGTTACCCAACACTATGCCGTGCTTATGCCCGAGCCCTGATCTCGGTAAAATCACTGCCGCTAAGTTTTCATCAGCAATGTGAATTGCCATTCCCGTTGGGATTAATTTTGTCTCGCCCGGCTTTAGTAATAACGTTTCATCCAAACAAGCGCGCAAGTCTAAACCCGCTGAACCAGTCGTTGCATATTCCGGCAGTGGGATTGATTTTCCTAAACGTTCATCCAATAATTTAAGCTGTATTTTTTTCATGATACCTTGTTGCTATTAATGCGATTAATTCTCGCGCCAACTCTGGCTTTGGCATGCTGTCAATTTCCTGCTCACCACCGTTCCAATACACTGATAAGGCGTTGAGCTCACTGTTAAATCCGCCGCTGTCTCTTCCAACCCAATTTGCCGCAATCATATCCAAAGACTTTCGCTCTAGCTTGTCTTTTGCGTACGCTTCTAAATTATCTGTTTCTGCCGCAAAGCCAACACAGAACGTCGTATCATCTTGTGTTGCTACATCAGTCAATATATCAGTGGTTTTCACCAGCGTTAATTGCATCTGCGTGGCATTCTTTTTGATTTTATTGTTAGCAATTTCAAGCGGCGTGTAATCCACCACCGCGGCCGATGCAATAAAGATATCTGCCCATTTAGATTTTTCCATTACCGCTTCAGCCATTTCATGTGCGTTAACAACATCAATGCGTTCCAAGCCGGATGGTGTTTGAAGCTGCACAGGGCCAGCCACTAACGTAACATGCGCGCCAGCCTCCACGCACGCTTGTGCGAGCGCAAAACCCATCTTCCCCGAACTGTGATTGCTGATATAACGAACAGGGTCTATTGCTTCTCTTGTTGGCCCTGCGTTTAATAACACATTCAACCCCGCCAACTCACCCGTTTGAAAATGCTCCACTACCGATTGCACCAGTTCTTCTGGCTCTAACATTCGGCCTAAGCCGACTTCGCCACACGCTTGAACACCTTCCCCAGGGCCTAAAATAATGACACCTTGTTTTTGCAACTTACGAAGATTATCTTGCGTGTTTGGATCATCAAACATCGCCCGGTTCATCGCCGGTGCGAGCATCACTTTTTTTTCTGTTGCCAATAAAAGCGTTGTTAGTAAATCGTTCGCCATGCCTGAAGATAAACGCGCAATAAAATCTGCGCTGGCAGGCGCAACCAATACAACATCTGCCCAACGCGCGAGGTTAATATGCCCCATACCGGCTTCTTCTTCAGCATCAAGTAACTGGGTATGCACAGGAGATCCGGATAGTGCTTGAAAGGTTAACGGCGTTATGAACTCTGTTGCCGCCGGCGTCATAACAACGCGTACTTCAGCGCCCAAGCTTTGGCACTGGCGCAATATTTCCGCCGCTTTGTACGCCGCTATGCCGCCCGTTACACCCAACAATATGCGCCTATGTTGAAGTTTATTCACAATAATTTAATTATCTATCTGAAACTAAAACCACATTATGTCACACAACACGATATATTCTATGCTGCATGCCATTAACGTTATCAAGGAATGATTATGTCTATTACTGACTGGCCCGAGCAGGAGCGGCCACGTGAAAAACTATTGAGCCGCGGCGCAGCCGCGTTATCTGATGCTGAACTGCTGGCTATCTTTTTACGCACGGGTACTAAAGGTGTCACCGCCGTCGATTTGTCCCGTTTACTACTCAAACAATTTGGCTCACTCAATACACTCATGCACGCGAGCCAAGACGACTTTTGCCAAGGTCACGGACTGGGAAACGCTAAATATGTCCAGTTACAAGCCGTTCTCGAAATGTCGCGCCGCTATCTACAAGAAACCATCAGCAATCAACACAGCATCAATAATATTGAAGACACTAAAAAATACCTGAGCAGCAAGCTTGCGCACCAGCAACGTGAAATCTTTGCTTGCCTTTATTTAGATAACAAGCACCATGTTATTGCATACGAAGAGTTATTCTTTGGCACCATTGATGGCGCGAGCGTTCATCCACGTGAGGTTGCCAAAAGCACGCTTCAACATAATGCTGCCGCCGTTATATTCGCCCACAACCACCCATCAGGAAACTCGCAACCTAGTCAATCGGACATTAATATCACCCAACAATTAACAAGTGCATTGAACCTTATTGACGTGAGAGTCCTAGACCACTTAATTATTGGCAAGGGAAGTGCTACATCACTCGCTGAACTTGGCCATTTATAAAACGACGCTACGTTGGCTTGCCACCCCTTCCTCTTCAAGCTAACTTCTACTCTTCAAGCATGTGGTTATTAAACAAGCAAATTTAGCCTTAAAATGACGTTTTACTTTACTAAAAAAGCGTATTCTGGTATAAATTCGCACCGTTTCGCAGTTAACTGCTAACCCAATTATTTAAACAGAGGTTTTATCATGTCTAAAGTATGCCAAGTCACTGGCAAGCGCCCAATGTCGGGAAACAATGTTTCTCACGCGAAAAATAGAACTCGTCGTCGCTTTGAGCCGAACCTACACCACCACCGTTTTTGGGTAGAAAGTGAAAACAAATTTGTTCGTTTACGCGTCTCTGCAAATGGCATGCGTACCATCGACAAAAAAGGTATTGACGTAATTTTGGCTGACATTCGCTCACGCGGCATAAAAGTTTAAGGATTGGTAAAATGAGAGATAAAATCAAACTAGTTTCTAGCGCAAAAACAGGTCATTACTACACAACGACCAAAAACAAACGCAACATGCCTGAAAAAATGGAAATCAAAAAATTTGATCCAACCATTAGACAGCACGTTATGTACAAAGAAGCGAAGATTAAGTAATAGCTTCCTAAAGAAGCAGCTATTTGCTTCTTCGATTACTAAAAACCCGTCACTAGACGGGTTTTTTTTGTACTTCTTTTAAGGCGATATAGACAACGCCGTTTTGCTCAACAAAGTCCAACGGTTTTAAAAACTGGCCTCCGCATGGTCCCGCAAAACACTCACCATTTTCAGTTTTGAACATCGCCCCGTGTATCGAGCATTGGATGTATTGACCAGAGAGCGTTAAAAACTGGTCGGGCGTCCAATTTAACGGCGCACCGGTATGCGGACAACTGTTTATGTATGCACGTAACGTATTGTCTTCTTCACGCACCATAAAACCATCACAACCGCCACTCCCACCAAAGTTAATATTAAACGCGCGTGAACTCTTACTGGCTAGAGACTCTACTTCTACTGCCTTTACATAATGGACACCGGCAACTTCTATTTTTTCCACCAGCCCTTTTTCTCTTTTTCGGGTTCTAATTCATTCGACTCTTGCTCTTGATTAGCCAGAGTCTGCATAGACAGTATTTTTTTCTTTAACGCCAAATTCATTTTTTCGTTATTTCCCAACTTCACCTGCATCGCCTGAATGTCACTTTCGGTTTGCTCACGCACCAAGTTAAGCTCAGACTGCACAGCCTTCAACTCATTTTTTTCTTCTTCGCTAGGGGCTTCATCTACTTCTACGATTGACGTTTCCATTTTAATTTCCAAATCCATTAAGGCTGAATTTGAGTCGTCAAGCTGTTGCTCTAACTCACGAATACGCACTTCATCATTTAAATTATCACCCTTTGAAGCCGACCTTTCCAGCTCACTCACACGTCGCCTTAAGTTATCTTTCTCCGCATTCACTGCTTGCAATTGGTCTTCTAAATCTCCGCTTTCTTTCTCACCTTGATTTTGTAACGACGATAATTCTTCAACTTTAACCACTAAACATTTTGCTTCTTCTTTTGCCGCTGATAGCTCCTCAGCCAGCAGGCTAAGCCTTCCTTCATTATTTTGATTTGAATCGGCAATTGAGCGCTCTTTTTCCTCGCTTTCCGCTTTTAGAGCGCGCGTCAATTCATCAATTTTTTTATGCGCTTGTTTAAGCCCTTCGCCCCCTAATGAACTACTTTTCCTTAACTCACTTAATTCAAACTCCGTTTTTTCTGACTCACTAGACGTAATCGATAGTTTTTCATCAAGCTTTACCAAATCAGCTTCTAACACCGTTCTTTTTTCGTCAGACTCTTTTAACTTGCTTTCTGTATTGAGCAACTGCTGTTTAAGCACACCCTCTTCTGAACCATGCTCTGAAGAGAGCACAGACAGCCTATCAGTTAGTTCTTTGGCTTGCCCCTCTACATCATTGGTTTTCGTTTGAGCAGCTTGAAGCGCTTCTTGTGACTCATTTAATGCCTGCTGTAACACGGTTTTAGATAATTCAAACTCGTCTACTATTAATTGTTTATCAGACACCGCTTTTTTGTACTCTATTACCTCTTTCCGCGCATCATCTAACTGTGTCAGCAGTGCTTGCTGATCACCCGTCGATGCCAACAGCACTGTTTCTGCATCAGCGGATTTTTGTTTTAGATTGTCGTTATCATCATTGGCTGTTGCTAATTTCTCGGTCGCTCCTGAAAGTTGAGTTTGCACTAATTTTAATTTATCTTCTAATGCCGCAACTTGCTGAGACGACTCAAGCAATTTCGACTCTTGGACTTCTTTATTTTGTACGACCAAACCAAGCTCTTCACGGGTATATTTGAGGTCTTCTTGAAGTACTTGATGCCCTTCTGCATCATTGGTGGATTGCCCTTTAAGATCCGTCAATTGCTCTTGTAATTGAGTATTCTCATCGATCGCGTGCTTGAATTGCTGCTCAACAGTGTTTTTTACTTCTGATGTGTCAGCTAAACTTATTTCCATTTGAGCCAAGCGCTCAGTTAACTCACCTTCTAGCGTTTCTTTACCCGTCGTAACGGCGTTTAATGATTCCTCTGCACGTTCTGCTCGCTGACGTGCTTCGCTTAATTCCGTTTCCAATTTCGCCGTATCAATAACCGACATGTCTATCTGCGCTTTAGATGCTTCTATATCCTTTTGTAGCTGATCGTTAATTTCTTTTTGATCCGCCACCGCAGTTAGGTTGATTTGTTCTTTTTCTCTTAGCGCAATCGCATCTTGCTCAGTTGTTTCAAGCTGACTTTTAAGCGTGTCATGCTCAAGCAATACACTTGTTAACTCTTTACTCGCTTGAGTTAACTTCTCTTCTAAGTCCTTATTCTCAGCTTTTTCATTTGATGACTGCTCAATTGAGCTTAGCTTCAACTGCTCGTTATCAGAGGCGGATGCCGCCAAATCTCGTTGTGCCTGCTGAGCCTTAATCTCAACTTCATTTAATTGTGTTTTAAACGACTCAATTTCAGCCAACTTCTCTTCAAGTACTGCACCGCTGTTTCTGCCTGCATCGTCTAATGATTTAAGCTGCTCCTCTAAGTTTTTTACGCTCTGCATCATTGTGCTGAGGTTGTTCTCTTTTTCGTCTACCTCTTGCTTTAAGACAGCTAACGTCGACTCCAATTTTTCTTGCTCAAATGCCGCTTGCGTCTTATGTTCAGCCAATGTTTCCTGACTCTGTGATCTAATTTTTTCAAGCTCATCTAATGCTTCGTGCAATAAACTATCCGCTTCTTCTTTCGCTGCTTCAGTTCTAACCACACTGTTACTTATGTCTAATAATTGCGCATTTAAAACATCAATTTGCGCATCTTTTTTCAACAACCCTGTCGATGAATTTTGCTCTAACTGCTCAACTTTTTCCTGAAGGTTAACGTTGAGTTGCTCGGCTTCATTCGCCTTACCTCTCAGGTCGCCGACGCTTTTATCAAGCTTTGTTTTTTGATCTGTTAGGTCAGCAATTTCCTGGTTAGCTTTCGCACGTTGTTGCTCACAGTTTTGGGATAATTCAGACTCCTGACTATTAGCATTGTCTAACTTGGTTTTTAGTTGCTCCAACTCCAATTGCTTGGCCGTTAGCACCTCATCTTTTGCAGTCGCCTCCGAATTTTTTTCGCTTAACGCTTGTTGAGCAATCGCTAATTCGCTACCTGAGCCTGCCGCTTCTTCAACCACACGATCTAGCTCTGTTTGTTTTTTTTCTAGCTCGGCAACAAGTGTTACTTTGCTGTCTTTTTCGGCCGATAACGCTGCAACTAACTCAGCGTCGCGACGCTCATTATTTGCGTTACTTTCATTGAGCTGTTCAGTGTATGTTTGCGACGATGCTTGTAATTCAGATACTAATTGAGCTTGCTGATCGCGTTGTTGTTGCAGATCATTTCGCTCTAACTCCAGCGTATTTAGTTTTTCATTTGATTGTGCGCACAGTCTCTCAAGTTCTAATATTTTATTTTCTGCGGTTGTTAATAATTGTTTGTTTTTAGTTTCATCAACCTCGTCCGTTGAACTAAGATTCTTTTCTGCAACAACCACTTCAGGCTTTTTAATGTCTTCTGGTATCGATTGGGGCGGTATAGGTTTCGCTGCTTTTTGCACGGCTTCCATACCGCCCTTCAAGATCAGCGTATTAAAGCCAAACTTCAGCAGTAGAAACGCCGCCGCCTCGCTTGTTCGCCCTTTCTCACACACCAAAACCTGCAACTGATCATGCCTTAACTCAGAAACCTTCATTCTCAAGGAGAAAAAGGGGATATTCACACTGCCATCGATACAGCCTTCCTCATAAGACTCAACCACTCTAACGTCAAGCCAATTAGCACCTCCGTTAACTTTTTTCTGACCCTCTTCAAAACTGACGTACTGCAAAACCGGCTCTTTCACCAATGAAATAAAATTGGCTTTCGAAAGGCGAAGCATCTGGCCTTTCCCTTTCATGCGAACGGTGACGTTACGCGGGTTACCTGACAATAGTGCGTCTTCACCAAAAGCCTCACAACTATGTAATTCAGCCAATTTTACGGGTCGCGCACCTTCGGTAGGCTGACGGATTAACTCGCAATCGCCCGATTTAATGATGTAATAGAAGTCCGCTTCATCGCCTTGATTAACAACAATTTCACCTGCTTCAAATGCAACTTCTTCCATCTGCATCATAATTTTTTGCAAATTAGATGCCGGTAAACGCTGGAATACAGGCGATTGCAACATCGTTGTCATCCAATCGCCTCCCTGATCTTCTACCTCATCCACCATATAGGTTTGGCTGGTATCTTCTTGCCGTTCCACATCGAGTTTATACGTGGGTATGCGCACAATACGCGCCTTCGACTTGGTAACCGCTTTTACTTTTCTGGGAATATGATGGGCAATAGCAAACCGGGCCGCCTCTGAACCCGTTACAACAGTTTCCATCTCCATGTCGCCCGCATACAAGGAAATCATCCCACTCACCAAATAGATGAATTCGTTGGCATCATCCCCTTGTTCAAAGAGCACCGTTCCTTTCGCACATTCTTCTATTGGGCAGTCGTTACAAATTTCTGTGAAACGCGCGCTCGGCAACGTATTTAAAGGAATAAAATTCTTTAAAATGTCCTGACTACGGTGGTTTGGTTTAGCGCTCATTTAACTGCTTATAATAAATTCCCAACGTTTTACCTATATAGTGTAGTCCATACTGAAAATTTGATGCTATTTCGTGATAAAAACTTAACATTTTGCCAATTTCATCACGGTCTTATTTTTTAGTCGCGATGCACTTTAAATCGTTCATTAGAGATTCAGGCTTTTTCAGTTAGAATATTGCTTATACACATCAACCAACAAAAGGAAGAATCCATTGAGAGACAACCAATTTTCGTGGTCAAGTTTTTTTATCCGACTATGCGTTGCCTGCACATTAGTTTTTGCTAGTTATAACCCTGCCGGATTATCGTATTACCATTGGGCTATAACCAATATTCCAAACGTCACCTCTATCATGGCTTTTTCTGGGCTTGTACTGCTTATTGGCTGGGTTGTTTATATCCGTGCTACGTTGCGCTCTCTTGGTGTTATTGGTATTACCTTAGCCGTCGCGCTATTTGGCACCCTGTTTTGGATGATTATCGACTGGGGCATTGTCTCTGCCAACAATGTCGTCGCTGTCACTTACATTGTGCAAGTTACTTTATGCCTCATTATGGCAACGGGTATGTCGTGGTCTCATATACGTCGCAGAATGAGCGGGCAAATTGACGCTGACGATGTGGACGATTAATACAGGAGTCTTATTCATGTCTTTAGCTCGTCTGTTACTCATCAGCTGCCTTAGCGTTACAAGCACCTCTACAATGGCAGCGCTCCCGTTATTTACGGCTGAACAGCCACTGCCTAGCTTGGCGCCCATTCTTGAAAAAGCAACGCCCGCTGTGGTCAACATTGCCACTAAAAACGTGCCGCAACAGCGCGAGAACCCATTATTACAAGACCCATTCTTTCGACGCTTTTTTCAAACTCCTCGGTCACCTAAACGTTCATCACAGAGTTTAGGTTCTGGCGTTATTATTGATGCTAACAAAGGGCTGATTCTCACCAATCAACACGTTATTAACAAGGCTGACAAAATCACCGTCACCTTACTAGATGGTCGTTCTTTTAACGCTACCGTCGTGGGCGGCGACCCTGAGTCGGACGTTGCGGTTATTAAAATAAATGCTGATGGGTTGGTGGCGCTTAAAGTTGCTGATTCCGACGCTTTGCGCGTGGGTGATTTCGCTATAGCCATTGGCAATCCATTTGGGCTCGGCCAAACCGTCACATCAGGAATCATCAGTGCATTGGGCCGCTCTGGCCTTGGCATTGAAGGCTATGAAGATTTCATTCAAACCGACGCCTCCATTAACCCCGGTAATTCTGGTGGCGCACTCATCAACCTTCGCGGTGAGCTGATTGGTATCAACACGGCCATTATTGCGCCTAATGGTGGTAACGTCGGCATTGGCTTTGCCATCCCCAGCAACATGGCCATCAGCTTAAAAAATCAGCTGGTTAAGTTTGGTAAAGTAAACCGTGGAAAATTAGGCATCAGCGTTCAAGATTTAACCCCCGAACTGTCTGCAGCCTTTAACGTATCACTAAAAAGTGGCGTCGTCATCAGCCAAGTTGAATCAAGCTCTCCAGCAGCAAAAGCCGGCTTACACCCTGGTGATATCGTCTTATCCGTTAATGGTAAAAAAACCAAAAATAGTGCTAGCCTGCGAAACAGCTTAGGCCTACTGAGTGTTGGCGACAAAGCAATGTTGAATATTTTACGTCATGCCGAAAAACAAAGCATCACCATCAAAATAGGCAAGCGGAAAATTGCATCTGTCGATGGCATCCGTGTCCACAGCCAACTTAAAGGCGCTATGTTGTCGAATTTATCGCCAGAAGATGAACAAAACAATATAAAACATGGCATAAAAGTCATCGAAATAAACGTCAATTCAAAAGCGTGGGTTAACGGCCTACGAAAAGGTGACGTTATTGCCCGCGCCAATAGAATACAAACACGCAATATCATTGAGCTTATCAATGCCGCCAAAAAGCGCAAGTCACTGCTGCTCAACGTTCAGCGCGGCAACAGCGCTTTCTTTTTAATCATCCGGTAAATTATATGCCTACTAACGATCGTCAATTTGTCCCGCTCAATATCGCCATTATGGTGGTGTCTGATTCTCGCACTGAAGAAACTGATACATCAGGAAAAACACTGGTTGACCGATTAACAGCCGTTGGCCACCAATGTGCTGAAAAAGCCATTATTCCGGACGAAATTTACCAAATTCGCGCTAAATTATCCACGTGGATTGCAGACCCTAGCATCAACGCCATCATCACCACAGGTGGTACAGGCGTTACAGGCAGAGATGGCACGCCTGAGGCAGTCCAACCCTTATTGGATAAAGAGCTTAATGGTTTTGGCGAAGTATTTCGCACCATTTCTTACGATGAAATTGGCACATCAACCATTCAGTCTCGCGCCATTGCAGGTGTTGCTAATGGGCATTATATTTTCTGCGTACCCGGCTCATCTGGCGCATGCCGAACGGCTTGGGATAAGTTAATAAACGCACAATTAGATTACCGAACACGCCCCTGCAATTTGGTTGAAGTGATGCCTCGTTTACTCGAAAAGTAGCACCATGAAAACGGCACCCTTTATCGCGCTGGGCGCTTTGTTCGCCTTCCTCGCCGTCATGTTTGGCGCATTTGGCGCGCACGCGCTAAAAGGGCAGTTATCTGAGTACTCTATAGCGGTGTACCAAACGGCAACAGACTATCAAATGTGGCACGCCATCGGTTTGATCGTCATTGGCCTTCTCAACCTACAGCAACCCTCCAAGCATTTGCATCGAGCTGGTTGGCTTATGCTGGCGGGCATCCTTATTTTTTCTGGCAGCCTATACGCGCTTAGCCTAAGCGGCATTAAAATACTCGGCGCAATAACACCCGTCGGTGGCGTTTGTTTTTTAATCGCTTGGCTTTTAGTTGCCTACTCAACCATCAAATCTAAATAATCATTATGTCTGACACCCAACAAAAGACCATTTACCTAAAAGATTACACCGTGCCTGAGTTTCTAATCAGCCACACAACACTGCACTTTAACTTGTCCGCAGACGATACCGTTGTGCGCTCTAAGCTAAGCATACAACGTAACCCAGCATGCAAAAAAGCCAGCCCTAACCTTACCTTAATGGGCGAAGACCTCGAGCTGATATCCATTGCCATTGACGGCCAAGAATTAAGCAGCGAAGACTATACGCTAAACGAACAAACACTCACCATTACTCAGTCAGCGGATGAATTTATTCTTGAAATATCCAACCGCATTAACCCTGTTAGTAATACCGCGCTTAGCGGCTTATACGAATCAAAAAAAATGCTTTGCACGCAATGCGAAGCAGAAGGTTTTAGACGCATCACTTGGTATTTAGATAGGCCTGATGTCATGTCTGTTTTTGACGTGACAATGGAAGCTGATATCAACTTATACCCTGTTTTACTGTCGAACGGTAACCGCGCTGATAGCGGCACACTCGACAACAATAAGCACTGGGTTAGCTGGCAAGACCCTTTTCCAAAGCCCAGTTATTTATTTGCGCTGGTCGCTGGCGATTTAGCCTGTCTCACCGACAGCTTTACCACTTGCTCCAACCAACACGTTAAGCTTGAAGTGTACGTGGAAGAGCACGACTTAGATAAAACCCAACATGCGATGCAGTCACTTAAAAACGCGATGCGCTGGGACGAAGAAGCGTTTGGCCGTGAGTATGACCTTGATGTGTATATGATTGTTGCCGTGAGCCATTTCAATATGGGCGCGATGGAGAACAAAGGCCTAAATGTTTTCAATACAAAGTACGTCTTAGCCAGCGAAAAAACTGCCACCGATACAGATTTTGAAAACATTGAAGCGGTCATCGGACACGAGTATTTTCATAATTGGTCGGGCAACCGCGTCACCTGTCGTGACTGGTTTCAGCTCAGTTTAAAAGAAGGCTTTACTGTTTTTCGTGATCAGCAATTTACTGCTCATCAAACATCCAACGCCGTAAAACGCATCAAAGATGTGAACATGCTTCGGACACACCAATTTGCCGAAGACGCTGGGCCGTTATCTCACCCTATTCGCCCCGATTCATTCGTGGAAATAAATAATTTCTACACCCTCACCATTTACGAAAAAGGCGCTGAAGTTGTGCGGATGCTACACACGCTACTAGGTAACGCCGGCTTTAGAAAAGGCTGTGATTTATATTTTGAACGGCACGATGGTCAAGCCGTTACCACCGACGATTTTGTTAAAGCGCTTGAAGATGCCAACGATACCGACTTTACTCAATTTAAAAACTGGTACAAACAAGCCGGCACACCGGTTGTTGACGTTAGCACTGAATACAACGCCAACGAAAAAACATACACGCTGACATTTGAGCAGCATTGCCCCGTCACACCTGGACAAGCGACTAAAGATAACTTCCTTATCCCCATCAGCATCGGCCTGCTTGATGAAAGCGGGCAAGAGATTCCTCTGGGAGATGGACAAACAACCGTGGTACTAGCGTTAACGGACAGTGAGCAACGCTTCACCTTCGACAACATCAACGCCAAGCCTACGCCGTCTATTTTGCGGAGCTTTTCTGCGCCTATTCAACTCAATCATGCGCTGCCCATCGCTCAGAAAATTCACTTATTCCAACACGACAGTGACACATTTAACCGCTGGGAAGCTGGGCAAAATACCTTAAGCCAATTAATTTTTGACAGCGTTGAAGCCATACAAAACAAGCAAACCTTACCGTCCTTGCCAGATGCGCTCATTGAAGCCTTTCGTAGCATCTTGCAACAACCACTTAACGACCTTGCCTACCAAGCCTTGTTATTAAGCTTGCCATCAAAGGCCTATTTAGCCGAGCAAATGATCGTTATTGACATCGATGCCTTATACCAAGCGCACCATGCCGTGAAAAAGGCGCTGTCTGCCGCATTAAGCCCACTATGGCTTAGTAATTACAACGCGTATCACCAAGTAGACGCAGGGATTACTGCGCAAGATATCGCTCAACGTAGCTTCAAAAACCTGTGTTTAGATTACTTAATGGCGCAACAAGACGCCGCTACAGTTACTTTATGTACCGCGCAATTTGATGCCGCACAAAACATGACCGACCAGATTGCAGCTCTGAGCCAGTTAAATCATACCGAGTCACCGCAAAGCGCGCCTTATTTCGACGCCTTCTATCAACAATGGCAAACAGAAGACCTGGTCATTGATAAATGGTTTGCGCTGCAAGCCTGCTCTGAAAAATCAAACGCACTAGACGATGTAAAACGCTTACTTCAACACCCCGATTTTGACATGAAAACCCCTAACCGTGTTCGCAGCGTCATCAGCACCTTTGCCATGGCTAACCCACTTCACTTTAACGCGGCAGATGGCTCTGGCTACGCTTTCATTGCAGATAACATCATTGCCTTGGATGCCATTAACCCACAAGTTGCCGCTCGACTAGCCAACTCGCTAAGCCGTTGGAAAAAACTGGATACGCAAAGGCAACAACTGGTTAAACAACAACTTTCTCGCATACAATCACAAACACCATTATCAAAAGATGTGCTTGAAATTGTCACCCGCAGCCTAGCGGCATAACACTAGACATTATTGGAGAACACAAATGGGCTTTATTACATTTTTAATCATTGGTGGTATCGCAGGCTGGTTAGCAGGTAATTTCATGAAAGGCGCTGGTTTTGGTCTCATCGGTAACATCGTTGTTGGTATCGTTGGTGCCATGGTCGGCGGCTTTGTGTTTGGCTTACTCGGTATTTCAGCAGGCGGATTCATCGGCTCCATTGTTACCGCAACCGTTGGCGCAGCGTTGTTGTTATACATTGTCGGCCTTGTTAAAAAGTAACAACGTTTTCGTTCAACGGTATAAAACGCCCTACGGTGAACTTTTAATAGGCGCGTTTAACGAACAACTTTGCTTATGCGACTGGCAATACAGACGCATGCGAACGACAATAGACAAGCGTATTCAAAGCGCTCTAAGCGCCGAATACATAGAACAACCCTGCTCAACGATAGACAAAACCATTCGTCAATTAGACGAGTACTTCGCCAATCAACGAGAACAGTTTGATTTACCCCTATTAATGCTCGGCACAGACTTCCAACAGACCGTCTGGAAGACGTTACTCACCATTCCCTACGGCTCAACCAACTCTTATCTCGAATTAGCCAATAACGTAGGCAATGAAAAAGCAGTGCGCGCCGTTGCCACAGCGAATGGTGCCAATGCCATGAGTATCGTTATTCCTTGCCATAGAGTCATCGGCAGCGGTGGCGAATTAACCGGCTATGCAGGTGGTTTGCCTGCTAAAAAGCGTTTATTGGCGCTTGAACAGGATTTAAGCAATAAACATTGCTAAAATACCGAGCTTTGCTATTTACTTAAAAATCTCATGACCAATAACGATATCTTACGCCGCATCCGCTACACCTTCGATTTTAACGATTCAACGATGATTCAAATATTTGAATTGGTTGAAATCGAGGTAACACGCGAACAAATAAGTAATTGGTTAAAAAAAGATGATGATGAAACCTACAGTAGTTGCAGCGACGTTAACTTTGCTACTTTTTTGAATGGTTTAATCATAAAGAATCGTGGCCGGCAAGATGGCCCCCTGCCCATTGCTGAAACAAAACTGACCAACAACATTGTCCTTCGCAAATTAAAGATTGCTCTCGACTTAAAAAATGACGATGTTTTAAGCCTCTTGGCATCAGCCGGTTTAGCCTTAGGTAAACATGAGCTTAGCGCCTTTTTTAGACGCGCCGATCATAAGCATTACCGCCCGTGCAAAGATCAGGTGTTACGCAATTTTCTACAAGGCATTCAGGCCAAAAATCGCCCGACAGCTGATTAGTTTTTCATATTCGTTAGACGCTCGGCAAAGGCATATAACATCGCTGCCGTTGCACCCCATATCTGGTAGCCGTTATACATCAACTCCCAATACAGCCTGTTTTTGCCTTTCCAGAAAATCTCTTTTCGCTTATATTCCGCCATATTAAGCACAGTAGATAGCGGCACTTCAAACACCTCGGCGACTTCAAATTCATCAATTTTTAATTCGAAATTTGAATCAACAAAACCAACAATCGGTACCACGCAAAAATCAGTCACCGTTAAGTACGGCTCGATAACACCCACTAATTCAATTAAGTGCTTATCAATTCCAATTTCTTCGGTCGTTTCTCTTAACGCGGTATTCAAGGGTGAAACATCAATAGCATCTGCTCGCCCACCGGGAAAACTCACTTGACCTGGGTGGTGATGAAGATGGTCTGTGCGTTTAGTGAGTAGTATATGCCACTCGTTTCTTTTCACTAACGGAATCAAAACAGCAGCATTGGTCAAACCATCATCACGCTCATTGTGCGTCCAATCGGAAATGCCCGTCAAGGGTTCTAAACTTTGGATGATATGTTGACGCTTCACAGGTATTTCACTATCAATTAATGGATGTATTAACGTAGCAAAGGTTTGGTGATGTCTGTTGCTCGGAATTTAAACGCCTTGGTTTTTCTATCTTGAAAGTAATACTCCAGTGACATCCGCATCGTTTCAAACGCCAACTCATCCCACGGAATGTCATCCTCCGTAAACAACCGAGTCTCTAAGCTTTCCACGCCGCTTGAGAATTCAGGCTTCAACAGTGCTGAGCGGTACATCATGTACACTTGATTAATGTGTGGCAAATTAAACACCGCGTATAACTCATCAACCGCAACAACAGCCTGCGCCTCTTCCTGTGTTTCTCTAACCGCAGCTTGCTCCGTCGTTTCACCTAACTCCATAAAACCTGCAGGCAGCGTCCAAAAACCTCTTCGTGGGTTTATAGCACGCTTACAAAGTAAGACTTTGTCTTCCCAAACCGGTATGCAGCCAGCAATAATTCGCGGATTTTGATAGTGAATGATGTCGCATGAGACACAAACGTCCCGCAACCGATTGTCCCCAGCTGGCACGAGTGACTTTGTATCACTGCCGCATTGGGGGCAGTATTTCATGATGGGTCTAGCCAAGCATTTCGCCTAACAATTCGTCTTCCAATTCGATACGGTTTGCTAATTGTTCACCTAAAATAGAAAGATCACCTGATAATTCATTAACGATTTTAGCAGGCGTTATTTTCTGGTATTTGTCATTAAAGTCCAATACTGCTTCCGTTGCTTTAGACATTGCGGGGTAAATTCTCGCCGCCGCTTCAACAATCGACTTACGGCGCTCGCTACCGTCTAGAATTTTTGCATAAACGCCAAAGTGAGCCAAGGAAATATAATCCACTGCCAGCTGGCAAAACGCTTCAATTAACTCTTCAAAACGTTTATTTGTTGGGTGCTCTTCAATACCCGATACGGTGCAGTACAGTGTCCACACTTCTTTGCGTTCTTGTAGAAGCTCTTTAATTAATTCACCCGTGTGATCGCGCTCTTTAAACTGCACTACATTTTCACTAGACATGTCCCACTCCTGCTATATTATTTTCTATAGCACACTCTATGCCTTTGCTAACTGTTCGACAATATATATGTCGGCTTATTTAATTTCAAGATGCACTGCATCGCCAACAACAAGACGTTTACCGGCTTGGTTTGAGCTAACATTTGTATTAACACTTAAGCGATACCAATGATCGAAACATGCCGAATCTGTCCAGCTCGGTTTAGTCTTAGCGCGCTGGTCTATAAACGTTTCATAAAATCCATCATAAGGCGCTCCAGAAGCAGGGTTTTTCATTGGCACTGAGCAGCGTGCGCAGGGGTTTGATGATTGAATTGACACATTGCCAACTTGAATTAGCTTGGGCGACTCGCCATCAACAAACACTTTATCTTCCCAAAAAGCTGGCGCAGTCGACACTTCCAAATTAATACGAAACCTAGCGCGGATGTCGTCAAGCGCAAGGCTAGGATACCAAGACGCCACAGCTTGTAACGAGGCTTGCGATACGACTGTTGGGCCGGACGCATTCATATCATCCGGAAAGCCTTGTTGTTGATCTTCTTTTAAAAAAACAGTTTTCTGTAACGCATTTGAAAAATATTGGGACAACGCATCAACATCGTGCAAGGAAAATTCTTCGTTATCAGAAAAGCGAACCCGCCGCGCAGTTAAATCAAAAGACGGCCTAAGTAAAAAAATCCGCTTGTTATTTTTACCGTTAATCAAACGACCGCGCTTATCGACCAAAGCCCAACGCCTGTCATCGCTTAACGTACCGCCTTGTGTTATTTCAACGCTATCAAGCGCTACGCCTGGCAAAGCCTTTATGGGATAAACAAAAACTTTGCTGAGCCGCATCACTCGGCGTTTTTAGCCTGTAATTTTTCGTTTAAAATACGCTCGATGTCATCTTTTGAGAAGCCAACCGAACGTGCCACTAAATCCGCATGACTGATAACCGACACACCGTTTATAAATCGATGCGTAGGACGCTCACCGTCAAATTCAACTTGCCTGAATACAGCTAAATCGCCGTCACGGTAATGATCCGCCAGCTCGTGGTTATGCGTCACGAGAATGGTCAACGACCCCAGCCTTTTGAATGCTTCTAAAATCATTAACGAGGTTTCGAGTTTTTCTTTATGCGTGGTACCTTCCGCTAATTCATCTAAGATTACCAAGCTGTTCGGCGTTGCCGCAGTGAATATATCTCGCGTCCGTTTAAGCTCCGTACCAAACCTACCGACATCATGATCCAATGAATTAATTTCTGGTGTTTGATAAAACACCCTGTCAGCAATCGTGAGCGTAGCTGCTCCAGCCGGTATGTAACAACCAACTTGTGATAACAACTGGATCTGCGCTAAGGTCTTACAAAATGCCGTTTTACCGCCACTGTTTGGACCGGTAAAAAACGCCAAGTTATGTTGACTGGCATCAAAATCATTGGCGACATACTGCGTATCAGAAAATCCCAGCACGGGATTAACCGCAGATTCAATTTCAATGTATTGGCGATCAGCGACAACCATATTAGGCAAGATGGTTTTGTGTACACATTTTTCTGCATACAGGTGATACGACATCAGCTCATCTAACTGACCAATGACCTGAACCGCTCGCTCAACCTCAGAAGATCGTGCAAAAAGTCGTCGCAACGGAATAATAAATGAATGCTTATCAAAATCTCCGACCAATGGCACATAGAACGCCAGAATAATAAAAGGAATCAATGAAAATACGGTGAATTGCGCCATTGAAATATTCAAAATATACGGCATCAAAACGCTAATTAAAAACACCATCGGAAACATCATCGGTTTAAACAATGAGGTCCTTAGTTTGATTGCCGGCGTCCGCCAGCTGCGTTCGTCTTTCAGTAAAAACTTACCTAATAGCATATACACGGGCCCCGCCATCAACTTGTATGGTCGTGTTTCCACAAACTGTTCAAGTTCATCAAACAAGCCTTGAATGTACGCACTTTTTGGTCGTTTAATCTGTTTTGCTTCTTCCACAACTTTCGGCAAAAAAGTAGACGCCTGATCGTATAAACGGTAACCGTATCCCGCTTGCTCTAAACGATCCTCATCGGGTGAATAGATGAATCCAACAAAATTAGACACTAGCAGACGATAAAACGAATCTTCGTTCTCCGCTGCTTTTTTCAACAATTGATCAAGGCCTGTTCTAAGCTCGTCGTCTTCAGCTAACTCCTTTAGCGCTTGTTGTTTCGCGACAATCTCATCAGGCGTTAATACTTGCTGCGAAAAAGCTTTGTGAAGCGTGTCTTTTCCCACCAATGTTTGCGCATGGTCGACGGTATCTAACAACTTATCAACTTCAATAACCGCGTATGAATTATGGTCAATTAAGCCTTCGCCATCTGGCACGCCGCTATTTCCACGTAATGTTTTTTCATCCAACATTAACCCACGAATATGGCGAAATAGTTCGCGCATTTTTTGTGTTTTTTTCAAAACTAATCCTCTGTTTTTATTATTTATCGCCTGCGAGTTAATTCGCAATCGACACTAATTTTCGTTAATCTTATCACCATGAATGTGAAATTTCTTCCGCACATAGCGGACATCACAGCAAACGAGTGGAATACTCTGTTTAATACAGACTACCCCTTCGTTCAGCACGCTTTTTTATCCGCGCTGGAAACCAGTGGTTGCACACAAACGTCCACCGGTTGGACACCTCAGCACATTTTGGTTTATCAAAACAGCCTTTTAATCGCTGCTATGCCGTGCTTTATTAAAACTCATTCATACGGTGAATACGTGTTTGATTGGGCATGGGCCAATGCTTACCAACAACATGGTCTATCGTATTACCCTAAATTACTCGCTGCGATACCATTTACCCCCGCAACGGGCTCACGTTTATGCTTTGACCCAAGCATTAAAACTAATGAAGCTAAGCAACACATCATCAGCACTATCGACCAAGCAATCAGCAATAAGTTCACTGCTCAAGCGTTATCAAGCCAACATCTATTATTTCCGGATGTTGAACTCTCGGATTTACTGACGCAATCGGGTTGGAAACAACGTTTAGGCATGCAATACCATTGGTTTAACCGCTCTTACACATCATTTGACGATTTCCTCAGCCGCTTTAAATCACGCAAACGAAAAACCGTGCGTAAAGAACGACAGGCCATCATTGACCAAAACATATCCATTAACATTGCCCTTGGCGATGACATTAACCCTGCATTGATGCAAAATTTTTATCGCTTTTACCATATAACCTATTTGAAACGCAGCGGGCAACACGGTTATTTAAACTTGGCCTTTTTTCAATTATTACTCAAGCATATGCGCGATAACTTGGTATTAATTTGCGCCCATAAAGACGATATTCTTATTGGTGCAGCACTGTGTTTTAAGGACAACACGACGCTTTACGGCCGATATTGGGGCTGCGAACAAGAGTATGAATTTTTACATTTCGAAACCTGTTATTATCAAGGCATAGATTTTTGTATTAAGCACGGCTTGCAACGTTTCGACCCCGGCGCACAAAGCGCACATAAAATACCCCGAGGTTTTGAGCCAATCAAAACGTATTCAAACCATAAAATTATGAACGCCGAGTTTAGTAAGGCCATTAATCACTTTATTGACGATGAATGTATTCAAGTAACCGCGCATATCAAACACTTAAACACGCTATTACCATTCAAATTAGCGCAAGAGCCGAGCAACAAATAATTAGTTCAATTTAAACTCTGGCATATCACTGCCTAAATACCAGCGCTTTGCTTCCTTATCCAACCACCAATGTTGCGCGTGTTTAAGTTGATAAACACGGCCCGTATCATCCTGAATATAACCAAACAACACCTGCGCTTCAGCGGTACCTTCTTCATAATTGGCTATCGACGCAATCAGGTCATAAGACGTGATGGTGATTTTATTCAAGCCATCAATAGCGGCTAAACGCCTCGCTGGGTTTTCAAACCGAATAACACTCGCAGCCACATCGTATGACTTCCAACGCATCGCCTTCATAAATAGCTTTTGTTGCGCGTCCAGCCGTTCAAGGCTTTTTTGCTCATGCACATGAGCGCAGCCAGATAATAAAATAAATACAACGAGCCAAAGCCATTTGATATTTTTCATGATACGTTTTATTTCCCTAAATTATGTTTGTTACATTTTACGTGACACTGAAAGCCGACGAATACTATATTCTATTACTCTAATATTTGGTTTGAGCAATGTATATGAACATCGTACAATGTGAATCGTAACTTTGCCAAACCAACGATACTATGGAGCACTTTGTGAGTAAAAAGATAGCCTTGCTGATTATTTTTGTTCTGTTGTTATTCGGCGGATTATTTGGCACAAAGTTTCTTCAAATAAATGACGCCAAGTCGTCTCGAAAACCACCACCTCCCTCTGTTGTTACCACCACAAAAGTTATCGAAGAAAGATGGCTCAACACCTTGTCTACCAATGGCACAATTAACCCGGTATTAGGCGTTATTCTCAGTAACGAATTAGCCGGCATTGTCTCCGTTTTGCACGTTGAATCTGGCGAGTCAGTTAACAAGGGCGACCTGATCATTGAGCTCGATACATCCAGCGATCGAGCTAGATTAGGTGGTTTAGTAGCGAGTAAAAAGCTAGCGCAAATAAAACTGGATCGCTTGGCTAAATTAATTAAGCGTAAGGCGGTTTCCCAATCCAGCTACGATGAAGCCTCAGCTGAATTAGACATTGCAAAGGCCGCCGTACTTGAGCAACAAAGCATCATTAATAAAAAGAAAATCCGCGCGCCCTTTACTGGCAAAGTGGGTATTCGCCAAGTTAGCCTTGGACAGTATTTAGATAAAGGCACGCAAATAGTGCCTTTAGTCTCACTATCCACCACAATCGCTGACTTTTCATTCCCAGAACGCCACTTTGCGCAATTAAAGGTTAATCAAGACGTCCTCATTCAAGTTCAAGCCTATCCTAACGAAACATTTAAAGGCGTTATCCAAGCCATTAACCCTGGCGTGCATCAAGACACTCGCACCATTGCCGTTAGGGCAGTGGTTAATAACCCTGACGAAAAATTACGCGCCGGTATGTTTGCTAATGTTAGCGTTGTTACCTCGGTTGATGCGAAGCGCGTGTTAACGCTCCCCGAAACGGCCCTTATATATAATACGTATGGTGAGAATGTTTATAAGGTGCTCAAAAAAGACAACAACGATATTGCTGAATTACAGCCCATACAAACAGGCAAGCACCGTCATGGTCGTGTTGAAATAACCAAGGGCTTAACACTCAACGATATTGTGGTTGACGAAGGCCACGTTAAACTCAGAAATGGCGCAACCATTTCCATTTCCAATCAAAAACAAGAATAGTACTGCCTTGAAATTTACCGAAATATTTATCACCCGCCCAGTTCTAGCGAGCGTTGTTAGCCTGCTGATTATTATTCTCGGCCTACGTTCTATTTCATCGTTAGAAATACGCGAGTACCCTGAGACCAAAGACACCGTTATTACTATTAGCACGTCGTACCCCGGCGCGAGCAGCGAATTGGTCAAAGGCTTTATCACCACACCATTACAGCAAGCCGTTGCGCAAGCGGAGGGGATTGACTATATCTCTGCCACGAGCACACAAGGCCGCTCATCTATTCAGGCGCATATGCGTTTAAATTATGACGCTAATGATGCTATTGCAGACATTCAAGCCAAAGTCGCAAGCAAGCGTAATGTCTTGCCGAGTGAAGCGTTGGACCCTGTTATCAGTTCCAAAACCGGCTCCACTACATCGCTCATGTATTTAGCTTTCTACAGTGATGTAATGAAAGACACGCAAATTGCTGATTACCTATTACGGGTTATTCAACCCCGACTACAGTCTATTGAAGGTGTCGGACAAGCTAGACTATTAGGCAATAGCATTTATGCCATGCGTATTTGGTTAGACCCTGCGCGTATGACGGCCTTAGGGGTAACCGCAAACGACATTACCCAAGCGTTGCGCAACAACAATTACCTATCCAATATTGGTAAAACTAAAGGCTCCCTCGTTAGTATTGATTTGGGCGCAACGACAGATATCGCCAAAGAAGAAGACTTTTATCAGCTCGTTGTTGCAAAACGCAATGATGTTTTAATTCGTTTATCAGATGTTGCCGACATTGAATTAGGCGCTGAAGGCTACGACAGCCAAAACTTGTTTAACGGCAAACCTGCCATCTTCATTGCCGTTGACCAATCCCCTGGCTCAAACCCACTGCAGGTGGCCCAACGGGTACAAACAGCACTTGAAGAGATTAAGCAGAACGTACCTGAAGGGCTCAATGTTTACCTCCCGTACGATGCCAGTAAATTTATTAGCGACTCGATTAATGAAGTAGGTATCACATTATTTGAAGCACTCAGCATTGTCATTATCGTTATATTTCTTTCCTTAGGTTCTTTTAGGGCGGCGTTAATTCCTGCCATTACGGTGCCCGTTTCGCTCATAGGTGCCACCTTTATTATGTTAATGCTTGGCTACTCATTAAACCTCTTAACGCTGTTAGCAATGATATTAGCAATAGGCTTAGTGGTAGATGACGCTATCGTTATGGTGGAAAATATTCATCGGCACATCGACATGGGGAAAACCCGCCTACAAGCCGCCAAAGATGGCGCTAAAGAACTCAGTTTACCCATCATCGCCATGACCACGACGCTGATTGCTGTGTACTTCCCCATTGGGTTTATGGACGGCCTAGTGGGCACGTTGTTTACCGAGTTTGCTTTTTCTTTAGCGGCTGCTGTGTTCATTTCTGGCATTGTTGCATTAACCCTTGCCCCCATGTTGAGCGCGCGTATTTTAAAACCACACAGCGAGATTGGCCCGTTCGAACAATCTGTCGAAGGCTTCTTTGAACGGTTAACGCAGCGTTATAAAAAGGTTCTTCACCCACTGCTCTCTACCCCCTCTATTCCCATCGCTTTTTCGTTAATCGTGCTACTGAGCCTATACCCCATGTATTCGCTATCTAAAAAAGAATTAGCACCAACAGAAGATCGTGGATTCCTGATTACATTTGGCTCCGCACCACAAACGGCCACGCTAGACTTTCTTAAACAACAAACAAAAAAACTGGTTAATGTTTTTGAAAGTATTCCTGAGTTTGATCACAGCTTTATATTGCTCGGCTTTGGTGGGGATGGCAATAAAATGCTAGGTGGCTTCAAGATGGGTCATCAATCTGAACGAGAACGTACTCAGATGGAGATAAAACCCGAACTCCAGCAAAAATTGGCAAGCATTACAGGGTTAAGAACAGCGGTGGTTCAACGCCCGGGGTTACCGGGGGCTGGCGGCGGCTTACCTGTCCAATTTGTCGTTATTTCTGATGCCTACTATAGCCAATTAAGTAATACTGCTGGAGAGCTTATTGGCAAAGCAATGCAAAGCGGCAATTTTATTTTTCTACAAAAAAGCATCGCCTTCGACCGACCTAAATCAAACCTCATCGTCAATAAAGACCGTGCTGCAGACTTGGGCATTAGCATGGAAGAGATCGCTCGAAACCTATCCACTTACTTTGGTGAGGGGTACGTTAATCACTTCAGTATGCAAGGCCGGAGCTATAAAGTTATCCCCCAAGTGGCGAATAATGATCGTTCCGACATTGAAAAACTGGATAACATTTACTTAAAAACAGCCTCTGGGAAACAAGTTCCTCTCAGCGCTTTAGTCACGTTATCCAAACAAGTTGAACCCAGTAAACGCACGCAATTCCAACAACTCAACAGCTTAACTATTGAAGGTATTTTGCGCCCCGGCATCACCTTAGATGAAGGCTTAACGTATCTCGAAGAGGAAGCCAAAAGCACGTTTCCCAAAAACTTCAAATGGGATTATTCTGGTAGTTCTAGGCAATATAAACAACAAGGTAGCGCCCTTGTTATAACGTTTTTTATGTCTTTACTGGTTATTTACTTAGTATTGGCCGCCCAGTTTGAAAGTTGGCGTGACCCGCTTATTATTCTTATTTCCGTGCCGTTATCGTTAGCCAGCGCAATGGCGTTTATCATGCTCGGCGCAGCCACCATGAATATATACACGCAGGTAGGTTTAATTACTCTCATTGGTTTGATTGCCAAGAACGGCATTCTAATCGTGGAGTTTGCTAATCAATTACAAATCAAAGAAAAGCTGTCGTTACGAGATGCTATTGAAAAAGCCGCCTCTGTGCGTTTAAGACCCATCTTAATGACAACCGTCTCAATGATTGTGGCGATGATACCCTTATTATTTGCATCAGGCCCGGGCGCCGTCAGCCGGTTTGATATTGGCCTTGTGGTAGCCACCGGCCTTGGGATAGGAACACTGTTTACCTTGTTTGTTGTACCGGCTTTTTATTTACTATTAGCTCGAGATCACTCCAGCCAGTAGCACTAAATCCATTCAATCGTTTCTTCGGCAAATTCCGCCCCAGGAATCTCTAAGTTCTTATCGCCTAATACCGCAAAAGAACCTTTTTTCATTGGCTTAACCCAACCTTTTATACCTGCATAATTAAACTGCACGAACTCTTTGGGTGATAATTCAGGCATATATATAACCGTCACAAGCTGACCGCGATACTCATACACCATGTGCAAGCCATAACTACCACCAATTGGGCATTTTTCAGCAAAACTTACGTTATTACTTGATACCAAGCGTACACCAAATTGCTCACTGACTTCCGACAACTCTTGCTTGTTTAATTGGTGCGAAGCTTTCATTGAAGCCGCTCCATCATATTCAAGATGTTCCATTACCAAGCGGTCAATCGGAAAACCATGGTCATTGAATAACGTCGTATTGACATTCACCAAGCCCACCGCCACTAATAACGATGCCGCCATCGCCATGGATGCTTTTGGAATCGACCAAAAAGAAGGTCGGTTATTCACAACATGCTTACGAACTGAGTGTCTAAACCCATCTGGCACATCAGCTTTTATCGCATTCATTAATTGTGTTTGGAATATTGATTCTTGCTCAACAAACGCCTGGCAAAATGCACAACCTTGCATGTGCTCACAAGCATCACCCGCAATTTCATCTGGGGCGGCACTGTACTCAAATTCAAATTCTTTACATTTCATCATCCACCTACCGGCCCCTCATCAGGGCGTAATACATCTCTTAATTTTTGTTTCGCTCTAAACAACCGAGTCATCGTTGCACTTTTTGTAATATTACAAACAGATGCAATTTCTTCACAACTAAGTCCACCAATCACCTGAAGCAACAGCGGTTCGCGATATTCTTCAGTCAACCCTGCTAATGCCTGCTTCAACGCAAATGCCTCAGCGCTGGTGTCATTATTAATGTCCTTCAAGCTCACCGTATCTAACTCCATGTCCACCATATCAGGCCGATAACGGGCATAAATGCGGGCATGTTCATTACGCAATATAGTCATTAACCATGCCTTGCTAGACGACACATCACGTAACTTGTCCAACGATTTCCAAGCTCGCATACACGTTTCTTGAACCAAATCTTCAGCCATGCTCTTATCACGGCACCGCCAAAGCGCGTAACGGAAAAGCTCATCGCTATACACCAATACTAACCGTTCATACTCGAGTTGTTTTTGCTTCTCTCGCAACACTAGACCTTGATAGCTTCCACTATCTTGCAAATTAAATTTGCCTTAAATTATTTATTTGGAGCCTAGTAACACAGCCATTCGTTATCCTTTTTCCACTGTTATTTTGTTATACGCAGAACGATATTACAAGCTCTGTTATCAGCTCTTATTTTGCGCATAAAAAATGGGTGTCACTCACCCCCGTTTTCAAGCCCAATAATTACTTCAAAAATATCTTGCACTACCACCTATAGAATGCTTAGAATTTATGTCCTTTTAACCTCTAAATCGCCTAAAGCCTTATAAACAAAGGCTTCTTATGCACAAGTCTTAAAATACATTTTCTATCTATTTATTCTTGTTGCGTCGCGACAATACAATATTCCACAAACACTATAACTATTTGTTTTTAAAAAGAATTTTTAAAGCGCTTTAATTTGTTACAATTTAAAGGCAAGCCAACTCAAACAAGCTTTTGAAGCGATTGTTAATAGATAATCCACAAAGTTATCCACAGAAATTGTGGATAACACTAAAACCTCTGACAAGTCATAAACTTAGCGTTTTATTGTAGATTCTTTCAACGTTTTCTGGCTAACTGAAGAGAAACAAAAACCACCCTTATTTGATGTCTAAATTTTACTTAAATATCGCCGTTGACACGCCCTTACATCGTGTTTTCGATTATCTACCACTGGAACAATCTAAACGGTCGGATTACACAACAGGGCAACGCGTTATTATTCCATTCGGCAGACAACAAAAAACAGGTGTCATTTTAAATATTACCTCTAAAACTGAATTAACTGACAAGCAACTCAAACCCATTAGCGAGCTATTGGATCAGACAGCGTTACTCTGCGAACAAGACGTTGCTCTGTACAAATGGACTTCTGATTATTACCACCACCCTATTGGAGAAGTTTTCGCTCAAGCACTGCCTAAACAAATTCGCTCAGGGAAATCGCCTGTCATTGAGTTAACGACACTGTACTCATTATCGGACAGTGGTTTGGCGCTTGAACTAGGCGATTTAAAACGCTCACCCAGACAAGCCGCCTTATGGCAACTCATGAACACTGCCAAAGCGCCTGTCGATAACGAACTTTTTGCTGACATCGAATGGGATTGGCGAGCACCACTTAAAAGCATGATGGCAAAGGGTTGGGTAACAAGCTCTCAAGAGCAAACGCCTTCTCTTTATCAAACCATTACACCTGGTTTCAAGCCAAACGCCGCCCAACAAGCAGCCATTGATACAGTCGCTGCCTCATTTGGCATCTTCAATACCTTCTTGTTGGATGGCGTTACTGGTAGCGGCAAAACGGAAGTGTATCTGCAATTAATTCAGCAAATGATTGCTGCTGGGAAGCAAGTCCTTATTCTGTTACCAGAGATTACTTTAACGCCGCAATTGGCCAACCGTTTTAAACAACGACTGGCCGCGCAATTGGTTATTTCTCATTCAGGGCTAAATGACTCACAACGCGCCCAAGCATGGCTTCGATTAAAAGAAGGTGTTGCCAATATTTTACTCGGCACACGCTCAGCAGTTTTTACGCCGATGAAAACACCGGGCTTGATTATTCTCGACGAAGAACACGACACCTCCTTCAAACAACAAGAGGGTTTTCGTTATTCGGCAAGGGATGTCGCCATCATGCGCGCTAGAAACTACAATATTCCCGTTGTGTTAGGTACCGCAACACCCTCGCTTGAAAGTTTGCACAACGTTCAGCAAGGCCGCTTTACGCATTTGGACTTACCTGAACGCACGGCAGGTGCTTCACACCCTGATATTCGATTAATTGATTGCAGAAACCAGCGGCTCGACAATCACCTCAGTAAGCCTTTACTTAAAGCCATTACCGCAACATTAGAACGAAACGAACAGGTCATTCTATTCGTTAACCGCCGAGGCTTCGCGCCTGTGCTGATGTGTCATAGTTGCGGCTGGGTTGGGCAATGTCAGCGTTGCGATTCACGCATGGTCATCCACAAACACATCAACCTACTTCGCTGCCATCATTGTGGCGTCGAACACCGAGCACCCACGCATTGCCCCGATTGCCAACAAGCCGAGCTGTTTCCTTTAGGGCTTGGCACTCAACGTATCGAAGAAACGCTCAACGCACACTTTCCTGACATTCCCGTTCTTCGTATAGACCGAGACAGCACGCAACGTAAAGACGCCATGCAGTTGGTGATTGAAAAAGTACACGAAGGCGGCGCGCAAATTTTAGTGGGCACGCAAATGTTAGCGAAGGGGCACCATTTCCCTGACGTCACCTTGGTGGGCATGTTAGATATTGACGCGGGGCTATTTAGCTGCGATTACCGCGCCAGCGAACGCATGTCGCAACTGATCACGCAAGTCGCCGGTCGCGCGGGCCGCGAAGAAAAACCGGGGCGCGTACTGATTCAAACTCATCACCCTGAGCACCCGTTGTTGAACACCCTTATCCAGCGTGGCTACGCGCATTTCGCAAAAGAAGCATTAGCCGAGCGACAGCAAGCGCAATTACCGCCGTATCATTTCCAAGCTCTATTGCGAGTTAACGCCATTAACGAGCGTGACGTATTAAACTTCTTAAGGGAGGTTCAACAACTCACGTCGTCCATTAACAACCCCAAGGTGAATATTCTAGGCCCTGTCCCAGCGCCCATGTTAAAGCGCGCAGGACGATTTCGTTATCAATTATTATTTGAAACTGCCGAACGGAAACCACGGCACCAATACTTAAGAACCTTATTGCCCGCCGTCGAAAAACTTAAAACAGCGCGTAAAATTCGCTGGTCCATCGACATAGATCCCGTTGACCTCTACTGACAGCTTAATATAAACGGGTAAAACTTATCCGCTTTAACTTGCAAGATTCACCCTACAAGCGATAATACTCTGCTTAGCCTCTACGGCTTATAACTCAACGATTTAAAGACCTATGAAAACACGTTTGGCGTCGCATCTACAGCAAGCCATTTCATCGCTACAAAGCCAAGGTGAATTGCCTGATGATCTCACACCGACCATCAAAATAGAACACACTCGCGATGCCTCTCATGGCGATTACGCGTGCAATGTTGCAATGATGCTATCAAAACCTGCGAAGCGAAATCCACGTGAAATTGCTCAAGCTATTATTGACAACTTACCGGCCGATACCGATATCACCCGCGTTGAAATTGCTGGTCCAGGGTTTATCAATTTTTTCATTAACCCGCTCAGTCAACACGCCATCATCAACACCATTTTTGAGCAAGGCGACGCGTTTGGAACATCCAACATTGCCAGTGGTAGAAAAGTGCAAGTGGAATTCGTATCCGCCAACCCAACCGGCCCATTGCACGTTGGCCACGGCCGTGGCGCAGCTTATGGCGCAACCGTATCAAACTTATTAAGCGCTATTGGCTACGACGTACACCGCGAATATTACGTTAACGATGCCGGCCGCCAAATGGATATTCTGGCTACCAGTGTATGGCTACGCTATCTAGAAGAATGTGGCGAAACCTTAACTTTTCCAAGCAACGGCTATAAAGGCAGCTATGTTCCTAGCATTGCGGCTGACTTAAAAAACACCCATGACGACCTCTTTTTCGCTAACGCTGATAAGCTGTTTAACGGCATCATCCCAGACGAACCCGCTGGCGGCGATAAAGAAAAACACATTGACGCACTGATTTCACGCGCCAAAGAGCAACTAGGCCAAGATAACTATCGTTTAGTGTTTGATGCCGCTCTACAGTCTATTCTTGGAGATATTCGCAGCGACCTTGAAGGCTTCGGCGTGCATTACGACGATTGGTTCTCTGAGCGCTCACTAATGGACAACAAGGCCATTGATACCGCAATTGAAAAGCTCAAAGCATCTGGCCACATGTACCAAAAGGACGGTGCATGGTGGTTTAAATCGACTGAATTTGGTGATGAAAAAGACCGCGTCGTTATCCGCGACAACGGACAAACCACCTACTTTGCCTCAGACATTGCTTACCATTTACACACGCTCAACCGTGGCTACGACATTATTGATATATGGGGTTCCGACCATCACGGTTATGTACCCCGCGTAAAGGCAGCGCTCCAAGCCATGGGCGCAGACCCTGAGCGTATGAAAGTCTTACTTGTGCAGTTTGCCGTGCTGTACAAAAACGGTGAGAAAATGCAAATGTCCACGCGTTCAGGGCAATTTGTTACCTTGCGTGAATTACGTGAAGAAATTGGATCGGATGCCGCGCGTTACTTTTACGTCATGCGCAAAGCCGAGCAACATATGGACTTTGACTTGGATTTAGCCACCTCGCAATCAAACGAAAATCCCTTGTTTTACGTACAGTATGCACATGCCCGCATTTATAGTGTGATGCGTTTATTGGCAGAAAAAGGACTCGCTTACAACGCTGAAAGCGGCTTAAAGAAATTAGACAAGCTAGGCGAAACGCACGAAGTCAATCTGATTGACACCTTAAACCGTTACCCAGAAAAACTGCTGCAAGCTGCTCAACAATACGAACCGCATCAGCTAACGCATTATTTACGTGACCTGGCAACGCAGTTCCACAGTTACTACAATTCACATAAATTCATTATTGATGACAATGAGCTTATGCAAGCCAGGCTGGTACTGATTAACGCTACCAAGCAAGTACTTCATAATGGATTAAACTTACTCGGCGTTAATGCACCGGAGTCTATGTAGTGCCAAAAGATTACAAAAATCGCGTCAACGGCAATAGCAGCCGTAAAAAGAAGTCACCTATTCCCGGTTACTGGTGGTTGATTACTGGCTTGTTAATTGGCGGTTTTATGATGTTCCTGTCTGATTTGGAAAAAGTGCCCGTTCAAGCAATTGCTGTCACAACAAAACCGATCATCAAAAATGATGTGCGCGATGTTAAGAAACCCACTCTCAATGAAGCCAAACCCATTGAAAGCAACAAACCACGCTTTGATTTTTATCAAATCTTACCGGATATGGAAATTGTTATCCCCGAGCACGAAATTGAAGAACGTCGCCGCTTAGAAGGTACAGGTAAGAGTAAGCCAGGCACGTTTATTATCCAAATTGGTTCGTTTAGAAAAGCGCAACAAGCTGACACCCTAAAAGCTCGCGTCGCGCTGCTGGGCATTGCATCAACAGTACAAACAGTTAATCAAAACGGCAGTATTTGGCACCGCGTTAAATCTGGTCCGTACACATCCTTCCGAATGGTGGATAAACTGCAGAATCGTCTACACCATAACAACATCGACAGCATTGCTATCAAGTTAAAATAATGCTCTCCCTCCTAGCGACGACACCAGCCAGCAGCTATGTCTATTAGAGTTATTTTTTACCGCATTTTGCTATCACTTAGTGTATTTCTCGCCGCCGTCTTTGCAGCGATATGGTATAGCACCTTTCATCCAAACCCCACCCAACAAGAACAGGTTTATTGTCCTGCGGACACGCCTACCCTATCTGCAGGTCAAACCGTAAAACTGTACAACCAAAACGTACAGTTTATGGCCGGAAAGAATTATGTTTTTTTCTACGATTTAGCTAACAGTTTAGGGCCAGATGAACGCCCATCTCCCACGGACATAAAACAAACCCTACTAGGCTTAGCTCAACTTATCACAGAACAAAATCCCGACATTATTTTGCTACAAGAAGTGGATGATGGCGCCAAACGAACCGACTACGCAGACCAACTCACTGAGCTATTAACCTTATTGCCTAAGGAATACGTCTGCCATGCCAGTAGCATGTATTGGCAAGCATCGTACTTGCCGCACCCCAAAATTATGGGCGCTGTCGGTACAAAACTTAGCGTAATTTCGAAGTACAAAATCAGCACCGCCACTCGCACGCAACTCAGCCTTATTCCGCAAGACCCTATCAGCCAATTATATAATTTTAAACGTGCATTATTGGATGTTCGCCTACCCATTAAAGGCGCTGGCAAGATGGCCATTTTAAACACGCATTTATCTGCGTTTTCAAAAGGCACCAACACCTTAAGTAAGCAAGTCGATCAAATAGACACTCAATTACAAACGCTCAATAACAACAAAACACCTTGGGTTATCGCTGGAGACTTTAATTTATTGCCACCAGACACGCATTCATTATTAGCCGAACAACAACGTAATTCTTATCAACCCACATCCGCCATTTCAAGCTTATATGAACGTCATTTGGCGATACCCTCACTGGAAGATGCGCAGTCGGGCGACCGGAAAAACTGGTTCACTTATTTCCCTAATGATCCCCGCGTAAAACAACCAGACAGAACCATTGATTACTATTTTTATAGCCCGCAGTTAACGCTTAAAAATGCTTTTGTTGAATCAAAACAATCCATAGCACTGTCTGACCATATGCCCATCATTGCAGAGTTCACATTGCCATGAATCCGCTAACAATCATTTTATTAACAATGCTATTTTTCGGCGGTTGCTCATCACTCAGCACACTAAATGCCGTGGTGCCCGATGGCAATTCAACACGGGTGGCGAACATACAATACGGCGCTCTAGCAAAACAGCAGCTAGACATTCACCAACCTGCTTATTTAAAAACAAATGCCCCGGTTATTTTATTTTTTTATGGCGGGCGCTGGCAAACAGGGAGTAAAGAAGAGTACCAATTTGTCGGTCAATCGTTAGCTAAACGCGGCTTTATAACCGTCATTGCAGACTACCGTGTCTTCCCCAACGTCGAGTTCCCCGATTTTATTAAAGATGGCGCACTCGCCACCCAATGGGTCTTAAAGAATATTCCCAGCTATGGCGGTGACCCTTCAAACCTCTATTTAATGGGCCACTCCGCAGGCGCGCACATGGCCGCCATGCTAATCGCTAACAAACGATTTCTGGCCGAGAAACAAATTAAAATAACGGATATACGTGGCTTTATTGGCTTATCCGGCCCTTACGATTTCAACATAACCGATGATGATATTAAACAAGTCTTTCGAAAAGCCAACCGCTATAAAGACACCCAACCTATTACCTTTATAGACGGTTCAGAACCGCCTATGTTGTTACTTCATGGGCAAAAAGATAAAACATTATCCGTCACAAATAGTCAGCATATGGCAGAGAAAACGAATAAAATGGGCGGTAATGCATCCGTCATTTTATATAAAGACATGGCGCATGTAGGTACGTTACTCGCATTAGCCGATGCGCCTTTTTTATATTTTGCACCCGTGCTTGACGATATTGAGCGCTTTATAAATTGCACAAGCCATACAGCAAATACAACTCAACCTTGTGTTAGCCAACAACCCTGAGAGCTTAACCATGTCAATTACCACTTATTTTGCTAGTACTGCTAAAGGCATGGAAATTATCCTTGCCGATGAAATCCAGCACATTGGTGGGCAACAGGTTAAACAAGCCGCAGGTGGTGTGTATTTTGACGGTGATATAGAAACCGCCTTACGTGTCTGCTTATGGTCTAGACTCGCAAACAGGGTGTTAATGCCGTTAGCAACATACCAAGCCCAAACACCGGAACAATTGTATGAAGGTGCGTTGAAAATAGATTGGTCAGCGCATTTTGATGTATCTAAAACCTTCATCATAGATGCCTCAATACGGCGCTCAAAAATCACACACTCGCGTTATGCCGAGCACATGGTGAAGGATGCTATCGTCGATCAGTTTAAAGAGAAAGTGGATGAACGGCCCAACGTAGAACGTGAGCAACCTGACATTCGCATCAATGCTTATATCAATGACAATAAAGCCACCATCAGCCTCGACCTATCGGGCGACAGCTTACACCGCCGAAATTATCGGTCTGAATCAGTTGAAGCACCGTTAAAGGAAAACCTCGCTGCTGCTATATTAATACGCGCCGGCTGGCCAAAAATTGCTGCCGAGGGTGGCGCTTTATATGACCCCATGTGTGGCTCGGGTACATTTTTAACAGAAGCCGCGATGATGGCTGGCGACATTGCCCCAGGCCTACTTCGTGACTATTACGGTTTTCTTGGTTGGAAACAATTTAACGCCGCTATCTGGCAACGGCTGATTAAAGAAGCAGAGTACAGACGTGACAAAGGCGCAGAAAAAATACCGCCCATTATGGGCTCTGATATCAGCATAAAAAATACTGGTATTGCAAAGGCCAACATCAAATCAGCAGGCTTATCGCCTTATATTAAGGCCGTTAGTTTGCCGCTATCAAAAGTAATACCTGAAGCCGATTGGAAGCCCGGCTTACTCATCGCAAACCCCCCTTATGGTGAGCGTTTAGGCGAGATTAAAAACCTGCAACCTTTGTATCAAGAAATCGGCACTATTTTAAAAGCACGTTTTGATGGCTGGCAGGCCGGCATTTTTACCGGCAATACCGAGCTCGCGTTTAATGTATCGCTCAAATCGCATAAGTCATATCAACTGTATAACGGCGCCATACCCTGTAAGGTATTTAACTTTTCTGTAGAAGCAGAACGCCATTACGAAGGCCAACAAGCAAGCCAACAACAGCAAATAGGCGATAATTTAAAGAAGGCCCTATTGCCCAACAATGGGGAGTGGGGCGAAGGCGCAACCATGTTTGCCAACCGCTTGCGCAAAAACATTAAAAAAATGAAGTCGTGGGTCAAAAAGAATAACGTCAATTGCTACCGCATTTATGACGCCGACTTACCTGAATACGCACTGGCTATCGATATTTACGAGGGCGAAAAACGATGGGTTCATGTGCAAGAATATGAAGCACCAAAAACCATTGATGAAAAAAAATCAATCCAACGGTTACGTGATGCCTTAGCGGTTATGCCAAAAGTCTTCGAGGTGTCGCAAAAGCAGTTATCTCTCAAGATTCGCCGTCGACAAAAAGGCAGTACACAGTATGAAAAGCAAGGAACCGACGGTGGTTTCCATGAGGTGCGAGAAGGCAACGCGCGGTTCTTAGTCAACTTTAAAGACTACCTCGACACCGGTTTGTTTTTAGATCACCGACCTATTCGGCAATGGATTGGCGAGAATGCGAACGGTAAACAGTTTCTAAATTTGTTCGCCTACACGGGCGCGGTTACTGTTCACGCCGTATTGGGTGGCGCAACCACATCCACTACCGTGGATATGTCCAAAACCTACTTAGATTGGGCTCAAAAGAACTTTGAATTAAACGGAATCAATGCAGAAAAACACCAACTAGTCCGCGCCAACTGTATGGAATGGTTAGATACGGCCATTAAGGAAGAACAAAAATACGAGCTGGTTTTTATCGATCCACCGACGTTCTCAAACTCAAAACGTATGGACAACGTGTTCGATATTCAACGCGATCACGTCGAGCTGTTAAACAAAGCAGCCCAGCTACTAACGAAAAAAGGCACGCTTATTTTTTCAACAAATTTCCGCAAGTTTAAATTGGATGAACAAGCGCTAGAGCAATTGTCCGCAGAAAACATTAGCCGACAAACGTTACCAAAAGACTTTGAACGTAACCCAAAAATCCATTACTGTTGGAACCTATCTATTAAATAAAGGCAAAGCACCCCTATGGCCACATCTGAAAGGACTTCACAAAAAGACTCCATCATCACGATTATCATCGCGATTGTTTTATTGGCCGCCGGTTTCTGGCTGGCGTACCAATTCGTAGAACCTGCGCCACCAACCACCATTACCATTAGTACCGGCAGTGAAGAAGGCGCGTATTATGCCAACGCGCTAAAATACAAAAGCATACTCGCAGAACAAGGCATCACCCTCAACATTAAAACTTCTGCTGGTTCTTCAGAAAACCTGCAGCGTTTATTAGCTGGCGAAACAGATTTAGCCTTAGTGCAAGGCGGTTTGACTGAAACCGACACGCCTCTAAAATCACTTGGTAGCTTATATTACGAACCCACTTGGATTTTTCACCGCAGCGAGCTAAGCATTAATAAGTTAACTAACCTCGCTAATAAAAAAGTGGCCATCGGCCCCGAAGGCAGCGGCACGCGAAGCTTAGCTTCATTATTATTAGCCGATAATGAACTGCTTGAAAATATTAAAACCGATAACAGCACTGGCTCCACAGCCGCCAATGCCTTATTAACGGGCGATATAGACGCCGCCTTTTTTATTGGCTCAGTACAATCCCCGGTTATTCAACAACTATTAAACGAACCCTCAGTAGCCTTAGCCTCATTACAACGCGCAGATGCTTATCAGCGCTTACACCCGTTTTTATCAAAGATCACCTTGCCTGAAGGAATAATAGATTTACAAAACAACATCCCCAGCAATGAAAAGACGCTACTCGCACCCACCGCCAACTTATTGATGGGCGCAGATTTCCACCCGGCATTAAGCGTACTGGTGCTACAGGCCATTCAACAGGTACACAAACAAACCGGCATTTTTGCTAGCGCCAACCAGTTTCCCAATAACCAAAATTTAACCGCACCCATTAGCGATGTCGCTGGTCGTTTTTACAAGAATGGCCCGCCGTTTTTAATGCGCTATTTACCCTTTTGGACAGCCATTATGATTGACCGCTTTATCGTCATGATTATTCCACTATTGGCCTTACTCATTCCCTTATTTAAGGTCATGCCACCGCTCTACCAATGGCGCATCAATTCACGTATTTATCGTTGGTATGAAGCCTTACACGCCGTTGACGATAAAATTCATGGCAAACAATTATCAGCTGAAGAACTGCAACAGCTAGATGAAGAACTAAGCCATATTGAGAACGAGGTAAACAAAGTTAAAACCCCGTTATCGTATGCCGAAAAAGTTTATCAATTGCTCTCACATATTCATTTAGTCAGGCAAAAACTACAACGCTAATGATTGCCATTGGCGCTATCTTCTTTGTTTTTGCGCTCATACTCTTAGGCGTACTGGCCTTAGGTTATTACCCAAAAGCAGAACAAGACGAGCCCGTTACCCAATTAGATGACGCCCCTCTACTCAGTCGCCAACAAGCGTTTAAAGTGCTCAGCTATAACGTGCAATTTATGGCGGGTAAAGACTACACATTTTGGTTCGACGTACCCGAAGCAGACGGGCCAGATAGCCAACCGTCAACCGACGCTATTAAAAAAACAATCGCGCAAGTCGCTAACATTATTATCGATGAAGACGCAGACTTCGTCTTTTTACAAGAAGTAGATGACGGTGCCAAACGCACCAACAAACAAGACCAACTCAAAGCCTTATTAGCACTTTTACCCGCGTCATACGCATACCACACCTCCGCGTTTTATTGGAAATCGGGCTTTGTGCCGCATCCGCGCATATTGGGCCGCACGGGAATGAAACTCAGCATCCTGTCCAAGCACCCAATTGCTCGCGCCAAGCGCCACCAATTAGCACTCACACCAGACAATATTCTGGCCAAGCATCTAGGCATAAAACGCGCTGTGTTAGAAGCTCGTGTATCACTTCAAGAAGGTAGCGAACTCGTGTTACTTAACACGCACCTTGAGGCCTTCTCAAAAAATTCAGATACACTTCAAAAACAAGTTGATCATGTGCGTTCAATGCTACAGAAACTAAACGACGAAAACTTACCGTGGGTCATCGGTGGTGACTTTAACCTCCTACCACCAAACCAATATCAAACACTCGCGCCTAGGCAACACGTCTACTATCGGTCACATTCTGAACTGGCTGATTTAACGCAACAATTCCCCTGCATCCCGTCCGTTGAAGATGTCGAAAAAGACCCTGCCAACTGGTATAGCTTCTATTCAAATGACCCGGAAGTGACAAAACCCGATAGAACCCTAGACTATTTATTCTATTCCCCGTTACTTAAATGCAAAACAAAAACAGTACGGCAACATGACACCATCAACATATCCGACCATTTCCCCATTATTGCGAGCTTCGGCATAGAGGCCTATACTGACTAGCCCACAATCTATTTAGGAGAGAGAAATGTCCGTTGATGTCATATTAAATGTACAAGTTAATCCTGAGAACCGTGAAGAATTACTGTCTGTTTTTGCCGCGATTTTACCCGACACTCGCGCCTACCAAGGTTGCCAAGGCGTAACCGTCACCACTAACGAAGACGACCCACACAATATTATATTGCTGGAAAAATGGGACCATCGCTCTGACCATGAAAGCTACATGAGCTGGAGAACAGAGCGTGGCGATATCGACAAGCTAGTCGCTTTATTGTCCGCACCGCCTGCTATTACTTACTTAGAAACTATCGCTATATAAAAGTCACTAGTTAGTATCAAACAAGACCAAATCAACTTAACGGCTTGATTTGATCTTTGTGTTGCCTATCACCTGTATAATCGCCACAAAATAACGATTGGAACACACCGTGGTTAAAGTAGGTCACACGCATCAATTAGACGTTATCAAAGCCCTAGACTTTGGTTTTTACCTAGACGCAAAAGAATTAGGGGAAGTGTTATTACCCAATAAACACGCACCTAACGACCTGTCTGTTGGCGATAAGCTGCATGTCTTCTTATATCTCGATTCTGAAGACCGCCCTATCGCCACCACTAAAGCACCTAAAGCAAAAGTAGGTGAGTTCGCCTATTTAAAATGCGTGGCTCGTACACACGTTGGTGCATTCTTAGACTGGGGCTTAGAAAAAGACATCCTCGTTCCATTCGCCGAACAACACCGCCCAATGGATGTTGATAAGTCGTATTTGGTTTATATCTACTTGGATAAAAATGATGGCCGCCTAGTGGCTTCCTCTAAAATCGACAAGTACATTGACGATGAAGCCCCCCATGATTTTACGCCGCAACAACAAGTCAATTTAATCATCGGTAACAGTACTGACCTTGGCTTTAAAGCTATTATTAATAATAGCCATTGGGGTGTTTTGTATAAGAACGACGTTTTCCAAACCTTAAGTTTTGGTCAGTCCAAAAAAGGCTTTATTAAACGCATACGCGAAGATGGAAAAATCGATTTAAGCCTGCAAGGCGGCAAAGAAACACGCGACAAATACACCAAAATCATTCTTAATTACTTAGAAAAACATGATGGTTTTGCACCGCTGCACGATAAATCTAGCCCCGAAATCATTGCCGACACCTTTGGCATGAGCAAAGGCGCGTTTAAAAAATCCATTGGTGGTTTATACAAACAACGCATCATCAGTATCAACAAAGATGGCATTCGCCTACTAGACACAAACTCTTAATCCAATACACATACAAACATGAGCATTAGCAAAAAATACGACTACCGCACCACCCAGCAAAAGGACACTTGGAAAGCCGAGATCATTCGCCGCGCCAGTTCTAAAAACATCATCGTCTCCAAAACGCAAGACGGCTTTAAAACAGAATCCGAAGCAAATGAATGGGCAGAAAAAGAACTGGTTCAATTTACCGCCAAACAAAGCGCACAAAACAAACGCCGCGCGGAAAAACGTAAAAAATAACGTGACGTCGTGCTTCGGATTTCTCAACAACTGTCCATTGAAGACGATGAAATAGAACTCACCGCTATTCGCGCACAAGGCGCGGGCGGGCAGAACGTGAACAAAGTGTCTAGCGCCATTCACTTACGGTTTGATATAAACGCTTCATCACTACCCGAATTTTATAAGCAACGGCTATTAGCACTTAAAGATAAACGCATCAGCAAAGACGGTGTTTTAATCATTAAAGCGCAACAGTATCGCACCCAAGAAAAGAACCGCGCTAATGCACTTGAACGGTTAATAGAATTAATTAAGACCGTAACCGTAATACAAAAAACACGACGCGCCACAAAGCCAAGTCGTAACGCTAAGAAAAAGCGCGCTGACAGCAAAACCCAACGCGGAAAATTAAAACAATTACGCGGCCGCGTATCCGAATAACCTAAAATACACATTCAAAACATAGGAAAGACTCATGAGTGATTTGCCCAACTGCCCAAAATGTAGTTCAGAATATACCTACGAAGATGGCAACTTATTAATCTGCCCTGAATGCGCACATGAATGGTCTGCAAATGAAACCGAAGAAGATGACGCATTAGTCGTAAAAGACTCTAACGGCAATCTATTACAAGACGGCGACACCATCACCGTTATAAAAGACCTAAAAGTAAAAGGCTCATCAGCTGTGGTAAAAGTTGGCACCAAGGTAAAGAATATTCGCCTAGTAGAAGGCGACCATGATATTGATTGCAAAATTACGGGTATTGGACCGATGAAACTAAAATCTATTTTTGTGAAAAAAGCTTAATTCATTTCATTGCTCCACAACTTCTCTGTTCTTTCTATACAATTAATTAAATAAATATATTCGCAATTCCAAAAAACCAAAAAATAATGAAAAGCAGCACATTCAAAAGAGCGCAAAGAGAATAATTGATTTTTTAACGACCGCACCTAATTCAATACAATTTTCAGAAACAAAAAGTCGGTTTAAAAAACGATCTCTAGACATTGAAGCAATGCTTTACTTTTAAAGAAGACTAAGTAAGCCCAACATAATTAACCGCCTCTTTCTTATCGGCTATGTAATTATTAAAACGCCTCACCATACTGCTCAACATACTCCGCTTTAACCTCATCCAACGTGACCACATGATTCTGCGTACCCGCATGGGCAATCTTAATCGCGCCCATTAAACCAGCGATACGCCCTGTTACTTCCCAATCCAAGCCGTTCATTAGCCCGTATAACAAACCACCTCGGTAAGCATCGCCACAACCTGTTGGGTCCACTAAAGCTGTTGCTTTTGCTGGCGGAATATCAATGCGTTTTGATTCGGTATAAATCAACGAACCTTCCGCACCCTTAGTTATAATCAACGCTTCTACTTGCTCGGCTATTTCATGCGGTGACAGGCCTGTTTTTTCTTGCAACATCGCAGCTTCATAGTCATTCAAGGTCACCCACGTGGCTTGCTTAATAAATGCCTTTAGCTCATCACCATCAAACATCGGCATGCCTTGGCCTGGATCAAAAATAAACGGTATGCCCGCTTCGACAAATTGCTCTGCATGCTCAATCATCCCCGCTTTACCATCGGGCGAAACGATACCAATTTTTATACCCACATCTGTTGGCACTTTATTCAGTTCCGAGCGCCCCATTGCGCCAGGGTGAAAGGCAGTGATTTGGTTGTCGTCCATATCAGTGGTGATGTAGGCTTGGCCGGTAAACTCATCGCCCAACTCTTTAAGGTACTCTTGGCTTACGCCTGTTTTAACCATCCAATCTGCATAGGAAGCAAAGTCTTTACCGACGGTTGCCATTGGCAGGGCTTTTTCGCCAAGCAAGTGTAAGTTATAGGCTATATTGCCTGCACAACCACCAAATTCACGGCGTAATTCCGGTACGAAGAAGGACACGTTTAACATGTGTACTTTATCCGGCAAGATATGGTTTTGGAATTTATCGGGAAATACCATGATGGTATCAAAAGCCATTGAACCGCAAATTAAAGCACTCATTATTTTTAACCCTCTGCCCGTTTCCAGACTACATCTAATTGTTTTACTGCTTTTACGTCATCCAGCCTTTTAACAGGCAAGGTATATGGCGCACCTTTTAATAAACTTGAATCTGCTTCTGCTTCTTTCAAAATAACCGCCATCGTTTCAACGAAGTCATCTAACGTTTCTTTGGCTTCCGTTTCTGTTGGCTCAATCAGCAAACATTCTGGAATCAACAACGGGAAGTAGGTGGTTGGTGCATGGAAGTCATAATCCAACAATCGCTTTGCCACATCCATAGCCGTCACGTTTAGTTCTTTCGCTTGTTTTTTAAGCGTAAGGATAAACTCGTGCGTTGCGCGTCTTTCTGGATACGCGGCCGTGTAACCAACATCCATTAAACGCTTTAATAAATAGTTGGCATTAAGCGTAGCGAATTCTGCCACACGAGGCATGCCTTCGCGACCGAGCATTCTTGCGTAAATATAAGCGCGCAATAACACACCGGCATTACCCGCAAACGCCGACATTCTACCGATGCTTTGAGGGTAATCATTTTCGTCTAATAAAACGTATTGGCCCTCTTTTTTACCGACTATCGGCACGGGTAAATACGGTTTTAAGCGCTTGCTTACACCTACAGGGCCTGCACCAGGGCCACCGCCACCGTGTGGTGTGGAGAAGGTTTTATGCAAATTCATATGAATAACATCAAAGCCCATATCGCCCGGGCGAACTTTGCCTAAAATCGCATTTAAGTTAGCGCCATCGTAATACAACAAACCACCCGCATCATGAACAATGCCGGCAATTTCTTTAATCTTGCGGTCAAAAACCCCTAACGTGCTGGGATTTGTCAGCATTATGCCAGCTGTCTGCGGGCCAACGGCTTCTTTTAACGCCTCAATATCCACATCACCGTTCTTGCCTGTTGGGATTTCTTTTACTTTGTAGCCACACATCACCGCAGATGCAGGATTGGTACCGTGTGCTGCATCGGGCACTAGAATTTCACTACGCGCCGTGTCATTACGGTCATCGTGATAGGCTTTTATCATTGCCACGCCCGCAAACTCGCCTTGCGCACCAGCTGCTGGTGATAGCGATACTGCTTGCATACCGGTCACGTCTTTTAACATGCCTTGCAATTCATACATGCATGACAAGAAGCCTTGTCCGTGCAAGCTAGGGCCTAATGGATGCCGACCGGTAAATTCAGGCAAACTTGCTAACGTGTTACATGCACGTGGGTTGTACTTCATGGTGCACGACCCCAGCGGGTAGAAGTGCGTGTCTATCGAGAAGTTCTTTTGCGACAAACGCGTAAAGTGGCGAACCACTTGCATTTCTGACACTTCTGGCAAGTTCGGTTTTGACGACCTTAGCGCACCGGCAGGTAGTGATGAAATATCATCGTTATCTGCTGGAAATTGCGCGTTTGCGCCTCGCCCGCGATGGGATTGTTCAAATATTAGCATGTAGGTTTAACTCGTTTACTTTAGTGCGTTGAGGGCTGCTTCGTAGTTTGGTTCGTCGGCAATTTCACCCACTAATTCTGAACTCAACACGTTATTGTTTTCATCTAAGGCAATCAACGCACGAGCGGTGATACCCTTTAACGGGCCATCGTCAATTAACACGCCATAATCTTTTGCAAAATTGCGATCTCGCATCATCGATAACGTCACTACGTTTTCTAGCCCTTCATCACCACAAAAACGTGACATAGCAAACGGCAAATCAGCCGCCACAATGAGGATAACTGTATCAGCATGACTTTTAGCATGGTCGTTAAACTTTTTAGTTGATAATTGGCAAACCGGTGTGTCTAAGCTCGGCACAATGCTAATCAGTTTTTTCTTACCCGCGTAATCAGCCAGTGTTACATCCGCCAAGTCTTTGGTGGTTAAAGAAAAGCTAGGCGCTTGCGTTCCGACTGCTGGCATGTCGCCGTTTGTGTGAATTTCGTTACCTTGTAATGTAATAGTCGCCATGATGAACTCTCCTTATGAATTTAGATATGAATTGAGCACGTTTGCAAATTGCTCAATGTCTTTTTCTGTGCGGGTTTCTGTCGCACACACCAGTAATGCATTACCCAATTCTGGGTAACTCACTGACACGTCAAAGCCAGCTAAAATATGGCTCTTTTCAGCCAACGTTTCTATCAGTTGTTTAGCATCCGCTTCCACTGTAATAACGCATTCATGGAAGGTCGCTGACGCAAAAGCCAGCTCCACGCTGTTGATAGCCGTTAAACGATTAATCAATAACTGCGTGTTTTTATGTGAATTGAGTGCTACTTTTTTCAGCCCTTCTGGGCCTAATAACGACATATAAATCGTTGCTGCCGTTACTAACAAACCCTGATTCGTACAAATATTCGACGTCGCTTTGGAACGCCTGATATGCTGTTCTCTCGCCTGTAACGTTAGCGTAAAGCCTTCTTTACCGTCTAAGTCTGTTGTACGCCCAATAATTCGCCCAGGCATTTGTCGAACGTGTTGTTGCTTGCAGCACATGAAGCCAAAATACGGCCCACCAGATGCCAATGGCACACCTAATGGCTGCCCTTCGCCACAAACAATATCCACGCCTGAGTCAGCCCATTCGCCCGGTGGTTTTAATAAAGCCATCGCCATCGGATTAACCACCGCAATAGACAACGTTTTATTCTCTATTGCCCAAGTTGTTAGTGCATCCACATTTTCCAGCACGCCAAAAAAGTTAGGTTGCGGAATAACAATCGCAGCGATGTCTTCGCCCGCGTATTGTTCCAATGCAGTTAAATCTGTTTGCCCCGTTGCCGCATCAAACGGCACATCAACCAATTCAATATTTTGGTTTTGCACTATTGCTTGCGTTACTGAACGGTAAACCGGGTTAATGCTCAATGGCATTAAAATTTTGCGTGATTTGGATTTACGATTCGCTCGCACAGCCATTAATACCGCTTCGGCCAACGCTGACGCGCCATCGTAAAGCGAGGCATTAGACACATCCATGCCCATCAGACTTGCCATCATGCTTTGATATTCGTACAGCAACTGCAATGTGCCTTGCGATGCTTCTGCCTGGTACGGCGTGTAAGCGCTATAGAACTCGCCGCGCGTGGTTATTTCCCAAACCGCTGCTGGAATATGATGTTCATACGCACCTGCTCCCAAAAAACACAACGGCAAACCATCTTGCGCGGCTTTGTCACGTAACAAACGAGACACCTCCATCTCGTTCATGCCCGTTGGAATTTGTTCTAGCTCACCACAACGCAAATTGTCTGGAATTTCATCGAACAGATCATCAATTGTGTCAACGCCAATGGTCGACAACATTCTAGATATGTCATGTTCTGAATGCGGAATAAAAGGCATGTATGCGTTACTCGTCTTCGGTTAAGTTTTGGTAGCCTTCGGCGTCTAACAAATCATCTAACTCGCTGGTATCTTCAGGTTTAATCACAAAAATCCAACCGTCCTGGTAAGGCGAATCATTAATGGCTTCTGGGCCATCTTCTAACTCACCATTAATCGCAATAATTTCACCCGTCACAGGGCTGTATATATCTGACGCCGCTTTTACCGATTCAACCACGCTACATTCATCGCCTTTACCTACTTTCTGCCCGACTTCTGGCAATTCAACAAAAACCAAATCACCCAATAATTCTTGCGCGTGGTCTGAAATACCAACACGGACATTGCCGTCGGCTTCTAATAACGCCCACTCGTGTGAGTCGGCATACTTTCTATCATCAGGTGTATTTGACATGGTTTTTCCTTTCCTTAAAGTTCAATTTGTACTGCGCCTTGGCGCACAAAGCACGGCTTAACCACCCGTGCGTTTTTTAATTTTCCGCGGATGTCGATTTTACAGGTTTTACCAATACTTGCGGGAACTCGTGCTAATGCAATTGAACGTTCCATGGTAGGCGAATAACCGCCACTGGTAATTTCACCTTGTGAGCCATCATCCAATACCACTGTTTGATGGCCACGTAACACGCCTTTGTCTTCCAGTATCAGCCCAACAAACTTATCGTTGTTGCCTTGTTGTTTGATATTAACCAGCGCTTGTTTACCGATAAAATCACGCTCTTCTGGCTCCCAAACAATCGTCCACGCCAACCCAGATTCTAATGGGTTTTTAGATTCATCCATATCTTGGCCGTATAAGTTCATACCCGCTTCAAGCCTTAGCGTGTCGCGCGCGCCTAAACCACAGGGCTTAACACCCACTTCCAATAATTGCGTCCAAAACCCTTCTGCTTTGTCTTGTGGCAATATAATTTCAAAGCCATCTTCGCCGGTGTAGCCCGTTCTACCAACGAACCATTCGCCGTGCCAACAGGCACTAAACGGTTTTATTTCTGCGGCTGATAACCCCAAACGCTCGGGCAATAAAGGGCAAACTTTTTGACGCGCCTTCGGCCCTTGCACCGCAATCATCGCCAACGTGGGTTGTTCGTTAACCGCCACATCAAAGCCTTCAGCTTGCTTTTCCAACCACGCAATGTCTTTATCTCGCGTTGACGCATTCACCACCAAACGGTAATTTTGATCATCCAAAAAATACACGATAAGGTCATCAATAATGCCCGCATCATCCGTCAGCATACAGCTGTACAAGGCTTTACCTTGGCGCGTTAGTTTGGCTACATCATTCGCCAGTAAGTTTTGTAAATAGGCCTTTGCTTGCACACCGTTCACATCCACCACTGTCATATGCGACACATCAAACATGCCTACCGACTGCCTCACGGTGTGGTGCTCATCAATTTGCGAACCGTAATTAACCGGCATATCCCAGCCGCCAAAGTCGACCATGCGAGCGCCCAATTCACGATGCGCATTATTTAATATTGTTTTTTTAGTCATATATTCTCAACATAAAAAAAGGGCGGCACGCGAAAACCACATGCCGCCCCTCTGTCCAAAACCTGAAAGTTTAAAGGCCATTTTACTAAAGCCCTTTGCCTCTTCGGTGTGTTTAATCCAATAGAATCAAACCGCTCTCCAGAGCTAACTGATTACCCAACATAGTTGAACAATCTCCCTTATGGTCCATTTGCCTGAGCGATTCCGGACGGATTGCGCCTTCGGCGTCGGTACAAAACCGAGCTCTCCCAACAGGGGTAAATTAGACGGATATTGTACGTCGAACAAGATGTTTTTTCTATCCCTTATGTTTTGCAGCCTATTTATAAAAGAGACCTTTCACCAGCTTGCCATTAGCGTTATGCTAATTCTAAACAAACACGGGGTAGCAGTATGAAATTAGACAATGACACACTTGATGAATTAAACGTTCTTTTGCAGTTCGATTTAGCCAACACCCAGCAAGGCATAAAAATACATCAGGAAGCTGAACCAAATACCATTAACGCAGTCGAAAGGTTGTTTGAGAAAGGCCTTGTTGATAAGTTAGACGGTGGCTATTTAACGTCTATGGGGCGGATTGCTACTGAACACGCCCAAGCATTGACTAACTTAATTAATAAATCTTAAAAACGTTTCAAACTTTAATAACAAAATAAACGGAGAGAATGATGACGCCAGAACTATATTACTTAGCTGCAACTGCCTTATTAACCGCTGTTATATGGGTGCCTTATGCACTTAATTACATTATTGTTGGTGGCTTGCTGAATGCTGTTGGCCCACATGCCGATGTTGAAGGAATGGCCGGTTGGGCTATCCGCATGAAAAATGCTCACACCAATGCGATTGAAAACTTAGTTGTATTTGCTGCGCTTATTTTAGTCGTACAAGCGGCTGGCGTGAATAACGACACCACAGCGATGGCTGCGATGGTGTTCTTTTATGCTCGTGTGATACATTTATTAACACACACATTCGGTGTTCCTTGGGTGCGCACACTGGCTTTCGCTGCTGGCTTTGGCTGCCAAGTTGTTCTCGCACTACAAGTTATAATGTAAAACGTTATACGTAAAAACAAAAAAGCCGCGATCACCATTTGGAGATTGCGGCTTTTTTATATTTGAAATTTATATTACAAACCCATCGCGTATTTGCAGATTTGATTCTTAATAAGCGTGGAGCTGTTAACCACCCCCATACCTGAACTTCTTGCGAATTGAACCAGCATATCATCCGCACCGAATAGACGCTTAAAGCCGTCCATAAGCCCCATCATCAATAAGTTATCGCCTTTACGCTGGCGTTCATACCGCCGAAGCACTTGTTGGCTGGCAATATCCCGACCTTTCTCGTGCGCTTGCAATACGACCTCTGCTAATGCAATAGCATCTTTTAAACCCAGGTTTGCACCTTGACCTGCCAAAGGGTGAATGGTGTGAATAGCATCACCAATTAATACCATGCGTTGTTGAGTATATTCGGGCGAAAACTGCAACTTTAATGGGAAAGCACCACGTGCGCCAAGCAATTTAAAATTACCGAGTTGCTGCTCAGACGCTTCGGCTAGTGCGTCACAAAAACTAGTTTCATCCAGCTTTAAATTCGCCTCTGTGGTTTCTGTTGTCGACGTCCAAACAATGGAGATCAAACCATCACGCAAGGGCAATAATGCCAACGGCCCTTCGGGTAAGAAGCGTTGCCACGCGGTATTTTGATGTGGTTTTTCTGGCCTGACTGTCGCAACCAGTGCTTTTTGTTTATAGTCCCAGCCATAATCATCAATACTGCTGATTTGCCTGATTTTTGAATTTGACCCATCTGCACCAACCAATAAGGCTGCCGCAATTGTTGTTCCGCCTGACAGGCTTATCGTCACGCCATCGTCACCCGCCTCAAACCCTTCTAGCTGAACTGAGGTGAATACATCACAGCTTTTAATCTGCTGGAGCTTCTCCCATAGCGCCAATACGGTTATGCGGTTCTCTACCACGCTACCCATTTGCATTTCGCCTGCGTCGGCGGAGTCTATATCCAACTCGCCACTGCCAAAATGATCCCACACGAACATTTTTTGTACGGCTTGCTCGCCTAACGCTTCTATGCTTCCCCAAACGCCCAGTGATTTAAACAAGTTAATGGACGCCAGTGTTAATGCTGACACGCGCAAGTCGTACGTTTTTTTGGGCCAACTTGCCATTGGGTCGCCTGCATCAATTAATGCTACTTGCACCTCTTGCTCTGCCAATAAACACGCAATGGTTGCACCGACCATGCCACCACCGACTATAGCCACTTGATACTCTTTATCTTTAATCAACTTTCTTTAACCTTGCTAACCGAGAACCCAAGCCCATCGTTTGGCGTGCAAACTGATTTTTCATTAACGGTATTTTATCCAACATAAGTAACCCACTGTTACGCACCACGCTAAATAATGCGCTGTCGGTGGAAAATAGCTTAATCACGTTATCGGTAAAGCCCATTATTAGGGCTTGGTCTAATTGTCGACGATTGGCATACGTTTCTAATACTGTAACGATGTTATTTTCATCCGACATTAAAGCATCCGCCAGAATAGCCGCATCTCGCAACCCCAAGTTAAACCCTTGTCCTGCCACAGGGTGCAATTGATGCGCTGCGTTACCAATCAGCACGACGCGTTCTGCTGTATTATTTGGTACGTGCGATAAATTTAACGGGAAGGTTTGGCACTTGCCAGACAAGCTTAGCTCGCCCAGCCATTGGCCAAAACGTGATTGCAATCTGCCTATAAACTCATCTTCCGGCAATTGCATTACTTCTTGCGCCAGCTCTGATGGCATAGTCCATACTAAGGAATACAACCCATCGAAATGCGGCAACATCGCTATTGGGCCTTCGGATGTAAAACGCTCGTAGGCAATGTCGTGCTCATCCGACTCCACCTTAATTAAACCTGCGATGGCGTGTTGCTCGTATGAGTATTCTTTAAGCTCAAAGTCGCCGCATTCGCGCACTTTAGATAAACCGCCATCTGCACCGACTAATAATTTACACGATAAGGTTTTCTCTTCGCCGTTTAAGCTAATGGTGACGTCTGCACTCTCATCATGCACCACGTAATCAACGAGGCTTGCCGGGCACAGACTATCAATAGTTGATTGTTTTAAACTACCCGCGACAACCGCTTCTATTTTTGCCGCTTCTACCACGTAACCTAGCGCATCAACGTTTTGCGACTGCGCTGACAAACGTGTCTTGCCGAAATGGCCTTTATCCGACACATGAATGTGTTTGATGGCCATTGCTGCATCGTTTACTGGATGCCAAATATCTAATTGCTCAAGAATACAACGGCTTCCCCAAGATAATGCGATAGCTCGCTTACCGGTACTGTCCGACTGTTTTTCTGAAAACTCACGTGCTTCTACAATCGCTACGCGAAGCGATGATTGACTTAATGCTAAACCGAGACAGCCGCCCACCATGCCGCCACCGATGATGATGACATCATAGTCATGCGACACGCGCTTTCTCCATCAACGATTCAATGTCTTTTACTTCTTTGGGTGCGCCATCCGTAAGTACCTCATGGCCTTTTTTGGTCACTAGCACATCATCTTCAATACGAATGCCAATGCCGCGCCATTTTTTATCCACTTCTTTAGCATTCGGCTGAATGTACAAACCTGGCTCGACGGTTAACACCATGCCCGGCTCAAGCAGACGCCATTGTTTGTCTATTTTATAATCACCCACATCATGCACATCCATACCCAACCAATGCCCGGTTCGGTGCATATAGTACGGCTTGTAGGCTTCATTTTTAATCAACGTTGGCACACGACCTTTAAGCAGGCCCAATTTGACTAACCCTTTAGTTAATACTTTGACTGTAGCATCGTGCGGGTCATTCCAATGATTGCCAGGCTGCACTTGTTCAATGGCTGCGTACTGAGCGTCGAGAACCAATTGATACAGGGCTTTTTGTTCATCACTAAAAACACCATTTACAGGGAATGTTCGTGTGATATCTGACGCATAGTTTTCCCATTCGCAACCCGCGTCAATCAATAACAAATCTCCATCATTGAGCTTGGCGTTATTTTGCGTGTAATGAAGCACGCAACCATTTAACCCACCACCGACAATCGCTGGGTATGCTTCAGATTTGGCACCGTTACTCATAAAATGATGTTTTATTTCAGCGTCTATTTGATACTCATTAACGCCTGCCTCCGTGAATTGCATGGCCCTTTTATGCGCTGCCACAGAAATTTTAGCGGCTTTTTTCATGTGTTTGATTTCTTGCGCCGATTTAATCAAGCGCATTTCATGTAACAAATGATCAGAAGAAATAAATTCTGCTGGCGCTGACACTCCGGCTCTAGAGCGCCCACGTACTTGTTGCGACCAATCCATCAATTGCTTATCAAATTCTGGTTGCGCGCCCATGGGGAAATACAAGCGCTCTTTGTCTTCTAATAGGCCCGGCAAGATGTCATCAATATCATCGATTGGAAACGCGTCATCGACGGCAAAATCCTCAGCCGCGCCCTCAAGACCTGCGCTAGCGCCAACCCACAAAGCCATCGTTTCATCAAATTCACGACAAAATAGAACATACTCGCCTTGCTCACGCCCTGGCAAAAAAACAATAACGGACTCCGGCTCATCGAAGCCACTTAAGTAGAAAAAATCACTGTTTTGCCTAAAGGGAAATTCAACATCACTATTACGTTGCATGATTGATGCACTGGCAATAACGGCGATATTACCAACACCCACCATACGTAGGAATTGTTTTCTTCGTCGTGCAAATTCTTTTTGTTCTTTTAACACCCGTTAACCTTCAAGTAACCTTTAATGAACCGTTGGCGAGTCATCATCGCTGTCTTCATCCGACGGCTGCAGTTCTTGCAACAACATATGAACACCCACGCGAACATACTCGTGTAATTCCATAAACGCTTGTTCATCCGAATCATCAGTGTTGTCAGCGTCGAGCCGAGAGATTTCCATCAAGTCTCTAAGTATGCCTCTGCTTTCTTCTTGCCAGTCCTTATCATCACCCACACCCATGTACGCCACACCGTATAAAAAACCTTGGCACCATTCACTCAACGCACTGGCTTGCACGCCGATGCGCTCATCGTCGTCGGGTAACAATAAATCAAAAATAAACTCATCGGCTTCTAATAATTCTAAGGTACCTTGAAATAGCGCCATCAGCATTTGCTTATCGTCGTCATCCAAGGCATTTAGCTGATCATCCGTGTCGAATACTGCCGTTAGCCAGCGGTTAAAATCCGCATCAAACCTCACGCACAACATGCCCGCGGCCAGTCCATGCGTTTCAGACGCACTCATGTTAGCCTCGCTTTCTTCAAGCATCGACTGTATTTCGTCATAATCACCCAAACGTTTCACTTCATACTCCACACTACAAATTAATATGGCTATGCTATCATTCTGCGACCTTAGTACCAAAATATACTGTGTTAATAACACATAGTATTGACCTTAAAGCCAATCACACCTACTATCTACCTCGTGAATAAAGAACAAAGTCCAGAAATCGCCTTACAACTCCTCGAGCAAAAAATCGATGCGCTTGTACAAGTATGTCAACAGTTGCATGAAGACAATCAGCAGCTCAAACATCAGCAGACTGATCTGATTCACCAACGTAGTGCTCTAATGGATAAAACCGAAAAAGCGAAATCACGCGTTGAATCGATGATTTCTAGACTAAAATTGATGGAAATTTAGAATGGCCACTCCCATTACTGTTGCACTTAACATCTTAGATAAAGAATACCGCGTCAGTTGTTCACAAGGTGAACGCGCAGGGCTTGAGGCATCCGCTCGTTTTCTAGACGACAAAATGCAAGATATTAAACAATCTGGCCGCATTGTTGGTCTAGACCGAATCGCGGTGATGGCAGGGCTCAACATCACGCATGACTTGCTCAGCGAAGGACAAAAGAAAACCGGTATGTCGCTAGACATTAATGACAAAATAAATGCCCTACAGAATAAGCTCGATTTCGCCATTGATGCATTTGGCAAATAACTTTATATACTTAAATCCTTCCTTTATATTCTTTTAAGTCACATTAATTAACTGTCATTTTTTGCACTTAGGTATACACTGTAAGTGCGTTCCCTGCAGTGTTCGAGATAAGGCGAATTGCCCTTGGACCTAATAACCTACCCGGGAAGACAGATCATTTTGTTGGTGTGCACGCTCTTTTTTAGAGAAGCCTAATGCAAATGTCCGAGTCCCACTTAAACTCTCCGGTTTAAGGTAGAAACCTGAATACGGCGCTAGCGGGGAACGTTTTATTTATGCAGCAATCTACCTCTTCATTAAGACAATCCTTACGAAAGCAACGTCAGGCACTCTCTAAAAGCACGCGTGAACATTTCGACTATTCGATTCAACAAACACTTTTAAACTCCGGTGTTTTGTTACGCTTTTCAAGCATCGCCGGCTATTTATCCAACAATGGCGAACCTTCAATACATTCGCTTATCCAAACTTGTTCAGACATAAACCGGCCGTTTTACCTGCCGGTTCTCAAAAAAAAATCACTGGCTTTTGCCTCATATACAAAGGGCAATGAGTTAACCAACAACGCATTTAATATTCCAGAACCTTCAAACCAACGCACGCTTGCTGCTAAATTTTTGTCTGTTATTTTAGTGCCGCTCGTTGGCTTCGATCATCAAGGCAACCGACTCGGCATGGGCGGCGGATTTTATGACCACGCGCTTAACTTTATGCTCAACCCCGCTTGTACAAAGAGACCCTTACTGATTGGCATTGCATACAGCTTGCAAAAAGTGGATAGCATTAATCGATACGCTTGGGACATTCCTTTAGATGCAGTTATCACCGAGGAAGGCCTAAGTACTTTCTCTGTTAAGGCTAGACAGCTGTTACGACCATAGCCCTGTTATATTCGCATTAAAACTATTCTCCAAAGTGCAGATGCGATATATCATAACAACCACACATTAGCCTAACGCGGAACACACCCATGCAAGATGATTTAAAAAAACAAGCGGCTGAAGCGGCCATCACCTATACAAAAAACTGTCGTATTTTAGGCGTCGGCACGGGCTCTACAGTTAACCACTTTATCAATGCATTAGAACCCATAAAACATCAGTTTGAAGGCGCGGTATCAAGTTCTGAGGCGAGCACAGAAAAACTTTTGAAGATGGGCATTCCTGTTCTAGACTTAAATTCCGTAGGGACGCTGGATGTTTATGTGGATGGCGCGGATGAAATCAATGCCAACTTGCAACTCATAAAAGGCGGAGGTGGCGCGTTAACCCGTGAAAAAATAATCGCCGCCGCGAGTAAATCATTCATCTGTATTGCTGACCAAAGTAAACTCGTGCCCATTCTCGGACAATTTCCACTGCCCGTCGAAGTCATTCCAATGGCCAGAAGTTATGTCGCTCGTGAAATCGTTAAATTAAATGGACACCCTGTTTGGCGAGAAGGGTTTGTTACTGATAATGGAAACATCATTTTGGACGTTCACCGACTAGAAATAATGGAACCGTCACACTTAGAAAGCACCCTTAACAACATCACTGGCGTTGTAACAAACGGGCTATTTGCTAAGCGTTCTGCGGATGTCGTGCTATTAGCGAGCGAAAGCGGCATTCAAACGTTATCGCTAGGACTTGAATAGAACACGTTATACAAAAATTACAGCGCAAAAAAAAGGGGCTAAAAGCCCCTTTTTTTTATTCTTATTATTGTTTTCGTTAGATACTGATCATAAAATCAGTGTTCCCCTCTCCTTGTTCTTGATACCCATAATACTTAATTTTTGTAAAAACGCAACAAATATATTTCTTTAAGTCATTGATTTATTTAATTTAGTGTCGCAACGCAACAAAAAATTCTCTATAAACAACACTTTATTGCTCAAAACATCGCACTTGCTTACTCTTGCTGTTAAATTTATAATGTTTTAGCATATTCATATAATTAAAACATTATTTCTATCGACAACTTAAGTAAATAGCCCTGCTTTAAAATTTGTATAATGCACTATTCACCCAATTATTCGCCATATTCTTATGTTTCTACCTGAATGGTTAAAGCACTATCAAAAAGAACAACTCAATGGCGATTTAATTGCAGGCATCATCGTTGCCGTCGTATTAGTTCCCCAATCTATGGCCT
>LWDU01035748.1_pt2 | contig 72628 bp, 88 predicted proteins | sample 727161 | NCBI WGS metagenome assembly LWDU01 (sample SAMN04566230, study PRJNA314399) | hydrothermal vent metagenome | isolation source: deep sea hydrothermal plume seawater | place: Mexico: Gulf of California, Guaymas Basin | collected 2004-07-11 | reverse complement strand
ACCAGAGGATGATTACCGAGAAACTTTTGGGATAGTGGATGTAAGAAGTGCTATCCCTGTGGAAAGAGTTACACCATTTTTCACTTCAGAGAAACTTAAGTTATACAGCGAAGGCGAAGAAGCACTTTACTGGGCATCACGCACAAATATGTGTGAGGCAGAAGATTATGAAATACGCCGATGGCTAAAAGTTTTGCGAGACGAGGACCCTGATTGGGATGACATAGATTGGGAAGATGATGCAGTTTCACCTCATGATGACGGGTGGCATGACGACATAGATTGGCAAGCAGAAAACTATTTTCACTATCCTCGCCGAGATAACTCGCCGAAGAAATCTGCCGCCGTTTTGTTTGTAACCAATGATGGATTAGTTGGATTAGGATTAAGAAGTTCTCGTGTTATGTCTGGAAACACATGGGCAGCCATAGGCGGATTCTCCGAAAGAGGAGAAACACCTGTGCAAACCATTTATCGTGAAGTCTATGAAGAATTAGGCATTAGACTTCCCAACCGAGTGGAGTGGTTAGGCTCCGATGGCATCCACGAAGTTTATTTGTGTCGCATAAGCAAACCTTTCAAGAATTACCGACTTAACTGGGAACACACTGATTTTGCATGGAAAACTTTAGGTGAATGGAAAAAACAAAGGATACACCCACAACTTCTTCCTCTTCTCGGCAACAAAACTTTTTTAGCAGAATGGGATGAACCTCATTATGAAGATAACCCCGAATACAAAAAATGGAGTAATGCTTATGCTAAAAAAAAAGGACAGTGGGATTACGAAGATAAAATGCCCACCAAAGGCTACAAAGATTATTACGGCTATACATCATCACGAACCCACGCAGACAAAGCCAATAAAAACCGTCTTAAAAATGGAGGATTATTTTTGAATTGGCTCAAAACATTTGCACCAACTTACAAGGGATATAAGCGTCAATGTATATTCTTTGAGATTATTCCAGTTAAAGAACATCAACCGACACCCACTCCCTATGACCCATACATACCAGATAAAAAAGAACCGGCTCCTTGGAGGAGAACTCCAGACCAAAATCCGTGGGATACAAGCCCTTATGATTATAAGCCGAAACACCCATGGGAGTATGAAGCATGACATTACTTCTTAAGGATTTAATAGCAGCAGGGATTGGCTTAAAAACAGCCAATATAATTATTGAAACGCTGCCTCACCGTGCAAACGAAAGGTGGTGGAACTTGGTGAACCTATGTATTGAGCAGCCCGGAACACTTAATACGATTACAGGATATGAGAAACCACATTATTTGGGCAACCTCTTCGCAGACGACCCACCCAAGCCCAAAAACATACACCCTTCTGAAGAAATCATTATAGAAAAACTTATTAGATGGGCATATGATATGCCCACGATTCAACCAATCAACATGACTCCATATATGATGTATCAATTCTTTCCGAGAGAGGGGGCAACACCTTTCTTGAACCACGACATAATTCTCAACCGAGCGAGTTTGCTTCACATCCCACTCATCAAACATTATTGTAATAAGTGCCATGAGTATAGTTACTTTGAAATAATTACTCTGGGTGAGACAAAGGGGAGAGGTGGTTATAATTATAAGTTAGATGTGGACAATTACTTGGCCTGTAAAGAGTGTTATCCTTATATCTTTGAGGGATTAGGCTCCTTGTTCGGTTAAAACATCTTGCCCCAAAATCATCGGCGTGGACAAATGTTCTCTGTTTACCACAGACACCTTAATACAATAAACTTGTTCATTCCAATATATAGTCAGCCACACTAATTTGCGTCTTTGCGAACCCATAGCATTTGTTACTTTAGTAGTTCCACATTGTTCTAATCGTAAGAAATTACACAATTTACTATCTATGCTGGTGCGCTTTGCTCCAGTATCTATTTTGGCTACACAACGCACAGACCATTTCTTAGCAGTATTAGACTCTAAGATTACATCAGTAGTATATCCATCTTCATCAACCATGTATTGACCTATGTTTTACAGATAGTTAAGGGTTTGTATAGCATTTTGCAGAGATTTCCAGCAAATTAGCGTATCCTGTGAGATTTTGCCCCAAAATCAGGTTTCAGCAAAGGGTCTTGAAGCCAAGACTTTTAGGAAATATCAATTTTTACGATTTTACAGACAGATAATGGAATATCAAAAAACTTTTCGCCAGTTGAGTATATTGTGCTGATAAACTTTGTTGGAGATGCTGCCACATCATCACGATGAATGATAACTGCATAGGAATAGTCTTTATTGAAAATTACGAATTGGGTTGGCAAAAGTAAATCAACATACTTTTTTTTACGAGCCGGCAAATTAACGGTCTGGTATGGAAAATCTTTTCCTGTCCAAACTAATTTGCGTTCCACTTCCACATATGAAACAAACTCTCCATCTAAAGACCCAATCAAATCCACACCATAAACATTTGGGTTATCTTCTAACGCATCAATCCCAAGTTCTCCTTTTAATCCTTCTGCGGCATTACGACAAGCCACATCATTTTCATCAAACAGTTCTTGGCTAAACTTTTTCTTCATAACTTCTCATACCTTTCTTAGTATTTCAATCTTCGGGTCTTGAAGTCAATTAGGTGAGCCATATCCATTTGCGGCTACGGTTGTTCCAACTCCATTTGGCTGGATAGGTCTTAGCCACAGGTTCAACAGTATTTACATCAGGCATAGGAGATGCCAATTCATCGTTGGCTTTTTGCGTAGGATAGTAAGTAATCAGCCGTCTGGGTTCATCAATAATGTGTTTGAGTTTGGGAGTAATCCAGCCTTCTTGAACTAACCACCCACAAATTATTCCAGATTTTTCTTTCCCACATTGGAGATATTCTTTGATACCTTTGTTAGTAATGTCACGAGGAACATCCCATCTATCTTCATAATGTCTAAAACTATGAATATGTTTCAAGGCTATTAGATAGTCTTGAAAAAAAGTTTCTCTAATCATACTCACCCTCATTAGGCCATAGGAGTAAGCAGACTTATTAAGTTGTCTATTTTCCAATTAAGTGTTCCGAAGGTAGGCATTTTCTTAACAGATAGGGTCACAGCAAATATAGGAGTTACAGAGGAAGAAACGATTTTGTCATCCCGTAATTCCACAACAGGGGTCAGGGATTGTTGTATTATATTTCTTAAGATGAGTGAACTGCGACCATTAGCAGCAAGACCTTGGGCTACATCCTCAGTTTTGATTTCAAAGAAATCATCAGAACCTTTTTCTATCATTTTATCTGCTTCCAAAACATCAGAGGCACGCCACCCAGAGAGAAATTGAAATAGGGCAGATAGTTTTTCACTCTGAAGTTGCTCAAGATTTAGACCCATCTCCTCTAAATCATCCAACCCAACCATCCGCAAGAGAGATGCTTCATCATAAGATTCACGGGTGGCTGCACTCCTCCCACCAGATGGCGATAACAATAGTTTCTGGTCATCACCTTTATGCAATTCATCCCAGTGGTCCCACCCAAATGCCAAGGGGAATTGGATAGAACCCTCTATATCATCATCCATATCCACAGGTATATTTCTATCAGAAATAGGCCAGACAATTGTTTGTTGGCTTTCAGTAGTTACCACATAATAAAGAGGCCATTCTATTTTGTTTGGGTCACCCAGCATGAAATTAGGCTGATTACTAATGAGCCTATCAGGATAAAAAGCCCACAGAACCCATGTTTTTTGTTTTGGGTTTTGAATTATTTCATTTAGAGTTAGTAGGTTTTCATCACCATCTTCTCTAAAGTCCACTATGTTAATCTTCCAATTGGTTTCACCATTTTGGTGTAGGAGTTTATTAGTATCAATCTTAGTCATTTCTATGGACCAAGCATCAAAGTAAAACTGGATGGCTTGGTGAATCCCAAAGGCATCCTCATCACTATGGGTCATTTGATACTCCATAGAGAATCCAAGTTGTGGAGTTAAAAGGGCTTTTGCTATAACCCATTCATCATAATCCATATTAGAATTAAATACATACGACTACTTAAGGCTATGTTTATATCGGTGATACACCCTAAGATATGTATCGTAGGAGGTTCTGTGAGGGTAAGGAAGTTTAAGGAATCAAAATGACTACTAAAGGTCTGGTCAGCCCTATTCCATAAATAAAATTACCAAGTATGCACTCGGCGCAACCGGGCGGCTTTTCCGATAAAAAGAATTATATTTAATATCAATAGGTGTTTTTGATTAAGGATTGATTCGTAAGAAAGATAAACCAAACAAACATAAAATAATAAAACGGAGTAGGATAGGGTTTCCACGGGATTAAATACATAGTAGCCCATCCCTCCACCTTTATATTCAAAATCAATAACATTAAGTAGTTGAAATCCCCTATAACAATTATCGGAGACATTTATATGGATGAATCCCTAACTCAGATTTACGAACTTCTTTTCATAAATTGGAATCCAGACCATCAACAAGTTCAAATAGCCTTACCCCTTCAAATGATAATTAAATCTCATTTTGGTGAAGAAGAACAAACAATAGAATTAAGTTTGAATGAACTAATTAACAGTTATTGGCTTTGTATCAGGGATGTTATTGATTATTTAGAGATGGAAAAACCAACATTACCTATGGATATAATTACACAAGAAGCCCATAAGTTTCTGAAGAGAGTTTTGAACTTAGATTCCCAACATTGGCGGCAAGTGCGACAAGCATTAGGCGATTCAATGGATTCATCTGGACCTGTGATATGATGGCGGATAAGATAAAGAAACCCACGAAAGCGTGGAGAAGTAGTAAAAAAACACCACCTCAATCAGAAGTATCTGATTTACTCCGACTTCAATATGAAGTAATGGGGTTGAGATATTGTGATGATTGTGATACCCCCTATGAATACAGGCTTAACGATTGCCCCAACTGCCCAAAACCCCCTCAAACATAGTTGCCTTTATATGGGTGATTCGTCTTAGGTTTAAGTATGGCCACTAAGATTGTTAATATGGTAGCGAGTGCAAGAATTACAGAACACATTGATTTGCATGAAGTAGCAGATACTCTGGATTTGCATTTTGAAGCAGAGCAATTCCCCGGCATGGTATATCGTGTCGGAGAAGCAACTCACGGCAAAGGCACACCAAAGGTATGCTTATTGCTCTTTGGGTCAGGTCGTTTGGTTGCGACAGGTGCAACTTCTTATGAAGATGTTGTGATTGCTATGAGACACATTCATACTGATTTAGAATCCCATGGTTTTGAAGTATGGCCATTTAAGGAAGAAGATATTTTGGTTCAGAACATTGTAATGACATATGAGTATGGCCATAGCCTACACCTACATGATTTGGTATTGGCTTTACCTTTTGAAAGATGTGAATATGAACCAGAGCAATTTCCGGGTCTAATTTTTAGATTGAAAGAAACCTCTGGTGTCTGTTTAATTTTTGGTAGTGGGAAGTGCGTAGTGACAGGCACAAAGTCTGTGGAAGAGGCTGAATATGCAATTCAAGAACTTACTGATGAATTGAATGAGATTAGAGGCATCAGTGCATGAGTCAGAGACCGCCGTTTGCAGTGTCTATATTGGATGCTGGCTTTATTCGTTTGACCGATAGTGTTGGCACAGACCAAACAGTAGTCAAAACGGCTCGTGTTTCCTATGGAAACGAAACGAAGGGTGCAGAGGCAGACCGCAAATTATTGAAGTATCTATTAGATAATAAACATGAAACACCATTTGAACATTTAGTTTTCACCTTTCATATCAAGTGTCCGATTTTCGTGGCTCGTCAATGGTTTAGACACCGCATAGGTTCATTCAATGAAATATCTGGTCGTTATGTAAAATTAGATACAGAGTTTTGGGTGCCTTTGGAATGGAGAAGCAACAATCAAGAAAACAAGCAATCCAGCAGTGATGCAGGATTTACACCTGTTGAGGCTGAAAGATTATACCGTAAGTATCATTCGGCTCTTGATTTGTCTGCCCTGATTTATGAGGAACTTTTAGAATCAGGTGTCGCCAGAGAACAAGCACGAGGGGTTTTGCCGTTAGCAACTTACACAGAGTTCTATTGGACAGTAAACGCCCGAAGCCTATTTAATTTCTTGAGGTTGAGAATGGATACTGCGGCACAACATGAAATCCAAGTCTATGCTAAGGCCATTCTGGACTTAGTAAAACCTATTGCACCGTGGACATTTGAAGGCTTTAGTAATCCCAACCTTTAAGTATCGGCATAGCCCGATACTATTTATGGGACTAACGAGAAAAACGAATTGTGTAGTCATACAAGCATCTGGAAGCATGGCTGCCAGAGGCCGAAGAGAAGCCATGTTTGAGGTCGCAACCAGCATGGCAGGCGGCAAAGGTGGTTGCGATATTTATGCTCACGACAGGGGCAGAATCCTTTATTGTGGCCATTTGCACGACCCCAGAGTTTATCAAGAAGATTCTGTAATGATGCCAATGACTGGCACCGAAGATTCAGACCCAACTTATCATTTAATAGGTTTCGCTATTGATTATGATAGAGTTTGGTTTATTGATGATGGTGATTCTGGATTAGATGTATTGACAGCAGCCAATAAAAAAAGACCTAAAAAAACCACTAACGATATTCGTGGGGTCTATGTTCGGGGCTTTACCAACCCTCGTGAGTTGGCTGCGGCAAAACGCATAGCAGCAGAAGCCGAAAAAAGAGGAGTATCACTCGCTTTTTATTCTGAAGATGATTTTTCATGGATTACTTTGTAAACCCAAATCTTTAAGTATCAGTTCAACTGAACACTTTAATATGGATTCTATTTGCGAACACGATAAGCGTTATACATTTAGTATCATCGGCGACCCTCGTGCAGCCGGTGACAAACAACTTGCTACTTGTCCCGATTGTAAAGCCACCAATGAGTTTTATTTTTCCGACCTACAAAACACTGACAAATGTGATTGTGAATCAACCCGAGCATTCCAACCCCGCTTTTTTGATACTACAAAAGGCCAAGTTTGTAGTAAACACGGTGTAGTTTTTACATTGGAAGATTATGGTGATGCACTATACAACAATGAGATTGGAGAGGGTTGGAGTGCAACCGAAACTATTAAGTATCAAAAGGGAGACAGAACAAGTATGTTGGCACTCGCAGGAACCGTAGTTGGATTCGGAGCATTTGGTTATGCTATCGTCAAACTCACACAAAAAGATTATAAACAAGCACTCATATATGGTGCAGGCGGCGCAGCCGTTCTAACATTAGTTGGTTGGAAACTCCGAGAAGTATTCAACGCACCATCCACACCTCATAACTTTATGAAGCGTGCAGATGTTGAAAAAATCCTTGATGAATCAGCAGGAAAAATTGTAGGCGTAACCTTCATTAAGAAAGATGGTTCCGAGAGAACCCTCGTGGGCAGGATTGGTAAAAAATATACTCCCCCACCCGGTAGTTACCCTCAACACAGCAAATCAGCACGCCGAGGCCGTGGACACTTTACTATCTATGATATGCAAAAAGGAGCCTTCCGACTCATTAACATGGCAAGCGTAATTGGTATTCGTGCCGAAGGAACTTCGCACACAGCATAAGGTGATTAAATGGATAAAAAACTAATAGGAACAGCCGCAGTAATTGGAGTCGTTGCTGGATATATGTATTCAAAAGATGTATTTAATTCTGCGACATTCGCTGCATCAGATAGTAAGTGTGTAAATGGTGTGTATAACACAATGCCAGCCAAGAAGAAAGATGGTATAAAGTTTTCAAAAATAACGCTTGATGGTTCAAAAAAGGGTTCATCAGATAATAGTAAAAGATGGTATAATGTAACCAACTATATCCATAGAACAACAGGGTCCCAAGGAACACGAGATGATAAAATTAGTGTAAACTCATATCAAGGCATTCAGAAGGCTATGAAGTATGCTAAACAATGGAAACACACCGCAAACCTCATATTCATCCATGATGTGACTGGTGATTATTGTTATCAGGAAGAAAAACCAGTTGATGACGAGCAGGAGGATAAACCCCCTACAACTGATTGGTGTGCCGTAAAAGCAAACTCACCCAAAAAGATTAAGGCTATACCCTCACAGATTAAGTCAGAAATCGCTAAAGCGACCAAGAAGGTTGAAAAAGAAGGTGCAGAAGAACTTGCTCGCCTTGAAGCCAGATACGAAAAAGCCAAAAAGAATTGTTCTGCCAAAGAAGAAGTCCAAAAGAAGTTAAAAGATACAGACATTGGCGAAGGTTTCTGGGAAAAACTTTTGGCATACCTTAATGCTTAGGGTGATTAAACGGACAACTGCGAGCAAATTACACTACTTTTTAAGTAGTCGTGTATTCTTAGTATCAATATGGCGGAGTTTTGCGTCAATGATTATGCTGAACCACCAGAAGGAATACCAGTCTGGTGTGTGGATTCGGGATTTACTTTAGAGGCAGGATTTCAACTTGTTTTTGAACTCATTTTCTTAGTGCTACTATGGATGACCGTAGCCAAAATTAAAAGGGTCCTCCATCGGCGCAAACGCCGAAAAGAGATGGCGAAATCGCCCATCACACACCCGGCCGCATCTTATATCAACATACATCCACCCAAAAAACCCTAAGTTCATATAGGTGCTTCAACATATAAAGACTATGAATGATTTGTTTTGGAAGATGAGTATGGCAAAATACACCGAGGGTTTTGGCGTATTCAGCAAACTTATGAAAGAGTCTGTCCCAGATATAACCTCTGATGATATTTTCCACCATTGGATACATTTTTTAGAAGATATGTGTGATTGCGAAGGATGTCGTGAAGATGAATCCTGCACAATTCATATTGAGATTGAAGATGAAGATGAATATGGGGCGTAGGCCAAGATGAAGGAGATTCGTGGTTGGACTGCTCAACGCATCCATGAGGAAATCCTTACTTCACGCCAAATCAGTGATTCATGGAAGGCTAAAGCCAGCGATTATCCAGACATGATTACTACGGGAGAATCCGTAGGTGAAACAGACCAAACAGGAAAAATGGAAGATATTATCAACTTATTTCAGAACCGTTTGGAAGTCATAGAAAAAATCTTGCGAACTGAACTTGGGTTTCACAAGTTCGGAGACATACGAGAGGTATTACACAATCGTAATAGGTTTATGCGAAAGCAAGTTGCCGTTATAGGCATAGTCACAGATATTCGGCGAAGTAGGTCTGGTGGTCGTATTGTTGAATTAGAAGATAGAACTGGATTATTAACCGTATTTATTCGCAAAGATGACCCAGCAGCAGGAACATTAGTGAATGACGATGTAATCGGCGTAGTAGGAACTTTTTCCGATAATGGCGATATGTTCTTTGCTAACAGAGTTCAATATCCCGAAGTATTGCGAAGCCATCAAAACCGAGGCGGTTTAGAATACGACCCCGTTTCAGTAGCATTTGCTTCTGACCTACACATGGGTTCTAAACAGTTTCTTGAGAAAGATTGGAATCGGATGATGGATTGGTTCAATTCAGACGATGAGACGGCTCAAAATATCAAATACTTTGTTTTGTCTGGTGATGTTGTTGATGGTGTCGGAGTTTATCCCGGACACGAGAAAAATCTATCAATGCTGGATGTTTATGACCAATATGAATACTGCGCCAGAGAATTAGATAAATTGCCAGACCACATCACACCAATTATTCTTCCCGGAAATCACGATGCAGTCAGGCCCGCAGAACCACAACCACAATTAGAACCATTGATTCAACAAAAGTTTAATTCAGCCATTCATACAGGAAATCCAGCAAGGATTTACTTAGACCATGGACCCGAAGGAGAAGCCTTTGAGATTTTATCATATCACGGTAAAGGCATTGACGACATGGTGCCAAGAATGGCTCATGTAACCTATGAGGCTCCAGCAGAAGCCATGAAAGAAATGATGAAGAAGCGACATTTGGCTCCAATGTGGGGTGAGCGCAACGCACTATCTCCTGAAATTGAGGACCAAATGATTATCAAGGATGTTCCTGACTTGTTCGTAACAGGCCACACTCACGCTCACCAAGTTGAGTGGTATCGTGGAACACCATTAGTTGTCTCTTCAACATTCCAAGATGAAACCGACTTTATGCAGATGCTCGGCTATCAAGCCAAGAAATCATTACTGACTGTTTACAATTTACAATCACGCAGCACCAGAGTAATTTCTTTTGGAGATGAGTAACACGCACAAAGCGTGGGACTGCAAGCCAACCTTTAAGTATCAGAAAACCGTATCACTACCCAGTTCCAACTTGTTTGGAGGAAAGTAACATGAGTTTAACAATGATACACTATAATGACTTTGAAGAATTGCTCCGTAATTTGAATTGGGAAACCTCTGAACCATTTTGGTTAAGTTCGCAAGCCTGTGCATTTAATCAATTACATGAAATGGGTTTAGAAAAATTACCAATCCTTAGTAAACGCCTCAAATGGCTTCACATCCATCAAAAACAGTAGTTTTATATCAGTGCTTTGATATAGACTATACATGAGTATTGCTCTTAGATGTAATAAGTGCAAAGAATGGGTATGGAGACCCGAAAGAAAGCATGAAGTTTGTCCATGTGGGCAACTGAAGATAACCAGCGAAAGCAAGGTTTATGGTCTCTATATTGAGTTCTGGAACGAATCTAAAGATATTCATCATATTTATGATACACCCAGAGGCGTATAACATGAAGTTACTAAACACACCAATTTGGAAAAAACGGCAACTGTTAGAGAAATTACAGAAACGCCATCAAGCCGAGTTTGTAGTTCTCCATAGAGAAATGACAAAGTTAATAATAGATTCAGCCACCCACTGTGAACATCAGTTTGAGTTTGATAAGATAGTTGGAACACATTGTATCATTTGTGGAATATCTGATGAACAATACAAGCACAACAGACATAGGGGCGAGAATAATGATTAAGATTTGTATTTGTGGTGACACTATCAAAAGACCATACAACAATTCGTTGTATTGTTCCGATTATTGTGAAGCATTTGAAACTACCAACCACGAGTGGAATCAGATTCGTTTTGGTGGCCAAAATCTTTCATTAAAATGTTTTTGGTGTGGGGATAATTTTAGTATCACTTATGGAGAACGCAACGACAAAATCTTCTGCAACAAAAACTGTTCTGAATCAGCCCAAAAAGCAACCAATTGGTTGCTGTTTAATTGCTGCCGCACTTTGGCCCGACATCACGAAGGAATAGGTGCCAGCGCAATAGCCCGTTTGTTAGATGAATATGGTTTCCACCAGACCTCACATTCAATCGGTAGTGCTATGCGAAAGTTAGTTCGGTTAGGCATAGTTACTCGTAAAGATTCTAACTATCAATTAGTCCACCCAAAAGCCTGTGGAAAAGTGTGGTTATCATGCCTTTGAAAGCCATACTCCGACCATGGGTTGGATTAGCAGCCCTTCAACCAGTAACCGCTATCTGGTGTTATATTTATGATATTGATTATTGGAGCAATTTAGGAATGTTTAGTATTATCTGCACGATTTATCTTATGCCTGTCTATGAATTGTATGAACGGTATTACCCCAAATCTTTAAGTATCAGTGATACTCAAGAAGATACATGAGTGGATTTTTCGTTAGCAATTCATTTGGCAGATTCAATAGTGAGGCTGCAACTAAAAAGTTTAATGCTACAATAACTTATCCCGGTGGACCAGCAGAAGCAACTTTAGAGGAATTGTGGGATTGGCCACACCAAACAGGAAAAAGAACCAATTTTGGAGGCAAATGGCCTTCTGATGAGGCAGGAAATGGTGGCTGGGCTTACAAGAAGTTCCATTACTATTACAAAGGCAATTTTGCAGATGCCGGCACAGGGTCAAATAGCACCGACATGGCCCGTATTTTTCCATGGGATTCAAAAGATTCCACCAGTGTTAAAGACAAGTATTACCGAGGAGGTAGTGGAGATGCAGTCCATTACGCACCGATGCCCAACACCATTACCAAGTTTAAGATGACTGTATATACCAACGGACCAGAAATGTTAGAAAATGTTACTTATGGTGGAACCTCCTATGGGAAAACACTTATTGAAGCCTGTAATGATTCCAGTATAGTTTGTTTGCAGAATTATAAAGATAAGGGTGACGGCAAAGCCGAGTATGATGTCTATCTTTATGGTGATGATGGGGATTACTTTTCTATTGATATGGATGGAAATGTGAGTGGTGTAGCATCATATAAGATGAAAACCAAGTGTGGAACATACTCATTGAGAAGTAGTTCCCCCGGAGGCAGTGGTGCCAATAGCGGTTGGGATGTTCACCAAGCAGCAGCCACATTAAGAAGTATCACTTATGTTAAAAAAGGATGCAAAGATTCACTTGCTAACAATACTACGGCAGGGGCTACCGAGGAGGACGGAAGTTGCAGATATACTACTGCTTTAATTAGTAGTTTCACAGCATCACCATCCAGCATTAAAGTCGGCGAGACGGCTACGATTTCATGGACTCTTTCTAATACCAATTTTAGTGAAATCAAGATTTTGGCCAATGGGCGTAATATCATGCCAAGTGCCAAAAAGGATGCAATTGACTCTTCAATACCCGTATCACCAACCAGTGTAGGAACTACCTATAAAATGGAAGTGACTTGGAATAAGCCCAACGCACCAATTCGCAAAGCCGATTTGAACCTTTCAGTAGTATCTGCCGTATCTTATGTTCCTTGCGACCCATTAGATGTCCACCGAAATGTTGATGGTAACGGGGAATGTGCAGGATGTAAGGCAGGATATTCAATGATTGACGCTACCACTGGCTTTTGCACTAATTGTGAAGCCACTAACGATGACGCATACCGTGATATGAATACAGATGGAACTTGTGGCGATTGTATGGCCGGTTATGCCGAAGATACTAATGGCACTTGTCAAAAAGTCGGTTGTATGACCTATGCAGATGGAACATCCGCAGAAGATGATTACAACTATGACCCCGATGCAGTAACTAATGATTCTTCAATGTGTCAAGGAGCAGATGGTGGCAACGGCGGAAACGGCGGAGTTCCAGAAGATATTGATTGTGGAGTTTCTGACTGGTCGGATTGGTCAGCATGGTCTGATGCTACTACCTCATCAGGCACACGCACACGCACACGCACAGTAGTTACTGGTCAAAGTGGGGGTGGTGCAGGTTGCCCATCCCTTGAAGAAACCGAAACAGGTGTTGTGGACCCAAATACAGGAACAGTGACAATTACCACGATGGGTGGAGATGCTGAACCAGTGGAGACAACCACTGAAACAAAGTCATTAGCAGCACCACTGATTATTGGTGGAATCGTATTAACAATTGGATATTTAGTAATGAGGAGATGAAATAAATGGGCGCAGTAACAGAAGGGCAGAACTATCAAGATTATATGATACCTCATACATGGGGTGCAGACGAAGAAGAACAAGAAATGACTCAAGAGATTGGTGGTATGCAAGTTGAACCTACCCGCCCAAGTGCTATGGAAGTTGTTAAATCACTTATTGGTTCCACATTAGGAATTAGCATTATGGCAGTTATCGGTAGTCTTTTGTTGTATAAGGGCTTAAAGAAAAAGGAGTAGTCAAAGATGTATAGTGGAGAGGATACCTTTTTAGGCATTAACAAAAAGTTTTTCATAGGAATTGCCCTCGTAGTAGGAGCATATGGATATGCTGCATATCGCAGAAATATCAAGACATGATAGAATCAGTAACTTCAAAAGACTGATTAACTTATTCCTTATATGGCTCACTGCAAAATCTGTGACAAACCAATCTATAAGGTTGGTGGCGGATATATGGTAATAGAGACACATTGTAGTCGGTTTTGTTATGAATTAGAGCAGCAAGGATTAGATAAAGTAGTTCCAAAACTATACAGAGTAATGGCTAATTGTGTTTTGTGTGGAAAAAGAACAGAACTCACATCCAGACGACCTAATGCGTGGCTATGTGGCCACGAATGTAATTTACGCAAAAGTCAAATCTTTGGCAGAAAATCTAACAAGAAATACTTAGTATTACTTTACCTACAATTTCATGGACCCAATACGGCAGACGCAGTAGCAACCGCATTAGGGCAAGTTCACACTCGTTACTCATTCCATCACGCAGGAGTTTCACAAATGTTGCGTGGTTTTGTTACCAGAGGAGTTGTTATTAGACACCCACACCCCACAGACCCCCGAAAAAGTGGAGGAACATATGAAATTGACCACAATATACCTTTGGAAAACTTGGCACCTCCAAGTTTATGAGAGTGATACATTATATCTTAAGTGATGCCCAATAGATTGAGCAACCTTAGATGTTATCTCGCAGGTCCAATTGATTATGCTGAAGATGATGGCGTAGGCTGGAGAAAAGAAATGACCAAATGGTTATTAAAACGAAATGTAACTGTTTTAGACCCCTGCGACAAAAAAATCTCTAATGCGAAATATAGTGAAATAGATGAAGAAAAAGTCAAGATGTTTGATTTGAAGAATACAGGCAGATATTATGAATTAACCCGGCGCATGAAAGAAATTGTGCATATGGATTTAAGAATGGTTGATGTATCAGACTTTATTATTGTTTATTTGAATCCTTCAATTCCGATGTTCGGCACAATTCATGAGTTAATCAATTCTATTCACCAGCGCAAACCTACTTTAGTAGTTATTGAAGGTGGTCGCAGCAACGCCAGCAATTGGTTATTCGGAATTATGGACTATAACTTTATGTTTGATGATTTTGAATCATTAAATACTTTCTTAGAGCAAATTGATAACAATACAATTGATGCCGACCTATCTCGGTGGGTATTCTTTGAGAATACATTGACAGAATAAAGTTTACACTAAGGGTCAATAAAGGTGGAGCCTCATAGACCTCAATTCAGTTATCAATACAGCCGAAACCTCTATCAAACATCTTATTGGTCCAATCTTTCCCTTCTTTTCTTTTAACTTCAACTCCTATCAAACAACGACATCAACAACCCTACTGGTTGAAAGAACGGCGACACAAAACTTATAGTATCCATTAAATTACTTCAAAGGGGCTCCCGGTCAAGCACGAGGGCAAGACCATATATTCATTTACAGCACGACTACTTAAAGGTAAGTATTAAGTATCAGCACCGACTCATATGTAATATGGATTGGAATAAACCATATCATAGTGAATCTGGTAATACAACGATTCATGGGTCCATTGTCGGACAAAGTTTTACATCAACATCCAAGAAGGTAACCAAGAAGGGTGAAAGTTTTCTAAATCGTCTCAAAAAACCATTTATGCCAACAACTTGGAAATGGTTCCGGACATCAGGTTCACCAAAAGTTTATGAATACCAACCTCGCCTTGGTGAAACCACCAAGTTGAATCTAAATATCCCTCGTCAATTTTGGCCGGTTTTAGTGGATTCACAAGGAATGCCTTTTCAAACAGCAGGTAGTAAAATTGCGATTACTATGAATGATGACGATTATTTAGAAATGGGTAGTCGTCAAACAGTGCCGATGGAAGATGCAGATAATCCTGAACAAATCAAATCAGTTACATTTCCTACCCTTAGATTTACTCAAGAAGGAAAACTTTATCAATTAGATTGGAATAAGTTTGCCCGTGAGCGCAAAGTTGCTTATGGAGCCTATGATGAAGATTGGGGATATTCTCGTGCAGGGCAACCGACCTACGGAGAAGCATCCATGTATGACAGCACTTTGGATTTAGGGTGGAATAATAAGTTTCAATGGTGGTGGATACTTCTTGGCATTCTGGGATTCTTTGGATTAGTCAAATGGATGCAGAGGCGATAAGATGCCAAATAGTATATCTTATGAAGGTGGAAAGCATAGTAGCACTTATAATGATTTACAAGAGTGGACTATTCCACCCTTGAATAAATGGATAAGTGGAGAAGCCCTCCCTGTATATAGCACCAGTGAGGTAACCGCAGATATAACAGTTGATGAAGAAACCATGTCTGTCAATATCTTTAATTCTGGTATTCCAATAGAGTTTGTTGAAAACTTTAAGGAGTTAGATGTGGAGTTCAAGCATTTTTGGTCAGACCTTTTAACAAAGTTTCTTCAGAATAATTTGATTACACAACTTGTTAATACCAAAGAGATGGATTATGATAACTATCATGGTTCATGGTCAGCATCATACATAGAGGCTACCCAATGGAAGCCACCCCTAAGCACGATAATACCACACGATTTATTAGACACATCTGGTTTATACATCATAATGCCCAATGACCCGAAAAAAGTTAATACGGATGGTTTACGGGTGATGTATAGGCAAGCCCAGACTTACAATTTGGAATACTATGCCTTGAAAGCCAGTTCACAGGATTTTTTTCAAAGAAATGAAATACTGACTGTGGTTTTTCCACCATTAGCCCCATCTCTGGTCGGTAGCAGCCGAGCCGAAAGAGGCAAGATGTTCAAATCACATTTTGAAAATGCCGAGTGGGAGTATGACTCCGAACCAATCTCACAGGCATGGTTGGAAAAGCAAGTTGCGGACCATCATGTATTGATGGTATTAGGAGTGAAGAATAGTTATTCAGTTTGTTTGAATTGGAATTATGCTCAATTAACCCAACTTTTATCAAAGATAACTTTAAGTAGTCGTGCATCTTAAGCAAAAGTATGGGCTGGACAGTTGTTGAACCATTATCTCCCGGCGTGTTTCAAATTGACCCGTCTGTATATGGTGCCGAGCATCTTCGTGTTTTCCATGGTGGAGGAACCGCAGGAAAATTAGTAACTGCCAAAGTTCTTAAAGAGATGTGGGAAAAAATTGCTAAACAAATAGTGGAGGCTACATCCAAAGCAGTTTCCACACAGATAGGAAAAAAAGTTGGAGTGGAAGTCTCCGAAGAAGTCGGAGAAGCCTTCGTTGAAAGAGCCTCTAAAGAATTATCAGAGCAAACTACTAAAGCGGGAACACCATGGGATGAGTTAAAGCACGGAACCCCTCAACAAAAAGGAGCCTATACTAAGGCACTAAATGGGAAAGTCCAAAAGTTTAGTGACGATGCAGCAGAAGGGATGATTAAAGGAATTGACCCTGATGACATCGGTAAAACCATAAAACTTGATGATGTAGCCCAAGCCAATAAGTTTGTTGATGATGCAGCAGCAAAGGGCGGAAAAGAAATTACTGAAGAGGCTCTTGAAGAAGCCGGAGAAGAACTTACCCAAGACATTGTAGCCGAGGGCGCAGAGAATACCACAAAGAAATTAGACGAGGCCAAGGGAATGAGTCCATTTCAAAAAGATGTAACCAAGTTTGCAGGGAAATATGGATTAACAGGAGTCGCTATTTATGGTGCATACAATTTATTACTCCCAATAACTGAAGCCATCGGAGGAGTCGTAGGAGATACAGGAGACGGCCTCCTTGCTACACTTACTGGAGAAAACTGTCGTGAGGGTGTTGAGGCTAATTATCCATCCAATCCAGAAGTTTGGTCAGAAAAAACTGAAGAATGTGAAGCCCAAGCCGCTTTTCGCACAATGTTGATGGGCGGAGCCACCATTTCACTATTGGGTGTTTTAGGCGTAGTTCTTATTAGTCGCCTACTTCCTAAGAAATCCCAAGACGATGAAGAATCGGAGGAATGACCATGGCAACCCAACAAGGTTGGACTATGGCAGACAAAGCCATTTTCGGAAGTTATGGAGCAGGTAGTTCGTCCGACAAGACAGATTTAATCACCACCGCAGTTATGAAAAGAAATGGTAAAGTTTTACCATCATCTAAAGAAACGGGCGATTTAGGAAAAAGTATTGTATTTACACAACCAGCCAAAGGAGATATAATTTATTGGGAAGCAGAAACATTATGCGATAAAGACCCTACTTCAGACAGAATTACAGTTACTCTCACTTATTATGACCCAATTTATATTGGAAAACTTAGCGACATAGTAATCAGCAAATTAACCGAGGCCGAAACACAACAAGTTCTCAATGGAGACGAATCCCCGATTGAAAAATACCTAACACCTATTCTGGATGTTGGCCAAGCCCTTAAACAAGTTTACTCCACAACAGTTATTACAGATAGTTCAGGAAAGGCCGCAGGAGAAATCCCTATTGATGAAAAAATGCAGTTTGCAGATTATGTTTTAACCATTCATTATGGGTATGCAGGAATGGCCGAAAAATCAGATAAAGGCAAAGCCTATGATTTTTGGGTTGAAGAAGTAGGATTCATGATTGTTGAAATTGTAGCCATAGTCGCACTTACTTTTATGACCGCAGGAATTGGAACAGCCATTGTAGGAGGAATCGCAACGGCAGCAGCCGTGGCAGACATAGGAGTAGCGGCATCTAATTATTTATCAAGTGGATTTGGAGCAATTGATGAAAACCGCAAAGGTTGTTTGTTTCCAATGATGGGTTGGAATCATACCTACACATTTATTTTAGATGAACCAGTCATCACTGAAGATGGCACAGAGTCCACTGAAATAACAGAATCAATGATTTCTCAAATCAGCCCAAGCACAGAACAAAAGATTAACGAAATCAAAACTCAATATGGTTTACAAGGCACATCCACTAATTTATTGTTGCTTGGCATTATGGCACCCTTGTTATTGTTAGCCCTCATTCCTCGTAGGAAGTCTAAATCTAAAAAATCAAAATCCAAGGAGGAAATCTCTGATGAGTGATTGGAACAATCCATTTCAACATAATTTGCTTAATAGCAAAGCACAAACATTTGCAGCAACCGCAGATATTCCCGGAGAACTGCCTGTGGCTATTGACTTACGCAAAGATAAGACCAAAGAGCGTGACCCGTATAAACTTTGTGGTTCAAAGCACGCTGTATGGATAGGCATACAACCGCCACCAACCGGCGGGCCAAACAAGATTATTCCTTTTGAGAATAGTATTGTGGTCGCATTTTGGGCTAATGATACATCAGGAGGTGGCATCCTTGACCCGGGTGCAGTAATAGGTGGTATCGGAACTATGATTACAGACCCTAAAGAATATGAGAAAACCGTTGCCACAGGATTAGATATTATTTGGGATAATGCCAAGAATTGTGGACAAGAAGGAACACCAGCCCAGAAATATCTGGATTGTAAAGTCAAAAAAGACCAAGCCATAGTTTATACTGGCATATATATTGTAACGACTCCTGTGCGAGTAGTCGCAGCCGTAGGCAATTGGGCATACAAAGGTGTTAAATCATGGTTTGCAGAAGAAGATAGAACTCAAAGTTTCTCTGGAGAGGCCACTACATTAGGTCAGTTCGTAGGATTAGATTATCACAATGTTGGTGCAGCAGCACACAAAGTTTCTATTGAAATCACTTGTCGCCAAAATGGAGTGACCCGTGTTGTTCACGATACCGAACTCGCAGGAACCTCCGAAGTCTATGCAGGCAACAAACCCAGCCCCGCACTTGCTTATTTCGTCATTGATTCTCCCGGTGAATGGAAAGTCCGAGTCAAATCTATGGCCTCTGGCTCCTGCGCCGACCCACGCCTTGATGTTGTGGAAACTTTTACAGTTCACTCACCGCCTACCGATGAATCGGCAGCCGAGTCGCATTCTGCCCTCGGAGACCGAAAAATAACCGTTCCGTTGTTGGGATTAGGCGCAGCACTATTGACCTATGGTTTATACAGAACAGTTAAGTAAGTCCTACCCCTTTATGAGCATTATGGATTGCCCTGTTTGCGGATGGCCAATTAAATTAGAGAGCCAATGGGCAACGCATGGTTTTGCTTGTGCGATATTTAGGTGTCTGGATTGTGAATGTGCAGTCACAGTTAAAACTCCTATGAAGAATATGGCACATCGTTGGCCAAAAGATTTAAGTAGTTCATAGGGTATGTGAGAATATGACTAAGATTAAACTCGTTCTAATAGATGCAGGTTGGTTTGTAGGCCGTAATGCTCGTCATTGGAGTCCGAAAGGCGGAATGAAGCGAGCGCACCATAAATGGATAGTTCGGGCAAAGAAACCCAATGCGTATATGTTCGTTAAGGCTTGTCGTAAAATTGTATTCAATGATTTTAAGTATCTGGATTTACGCATGAGTCAATTACATATGTCTCCAAAATACGGAAACGCTGAAGTATTAGTTTGTTATGATGGAATATCTGCACGCCAACGCCGAGGCTTAATAGACAGTGCTTACAAAGGGAATCGTGCTATCATAGAAGATGATTCAGTTTATGATGCCGAATCATATGTGATTCATGACCTTCGTGAAGATTTTCAAAAGTGGAGTGTTAATCCTATGCACCCAAGACACGGGTGGACCGGAATCTATGATGAATATAAGGAAGCAGATGATATTATAGCAGAAAAAGTTTTAGAAGCATTCAAAAACCCAGACATTAAAGACATACTCATTTTCACACAGGATTCAGACCTGCATCAAATATATTCATGGGACTTGCCTGAAGGCAAGACACTTCGCATCTCTAATGTTCAAAATGTTATCAATCCATCCGACATAGAATCCGACCTTGGGATTTCATTAAACCAATTTGTTGATTGGAAATCTTTGACAGGAGATACCACAGATAACATCCTTAGTATTCCCGGATTGGGTCCAGTCAAAGCGGCTAAACTTATCACCGAGTATGAAACTTTAGATAATATCCCGAAAGAGTTGTTAATCCGATACAAAGTTTTGGATGCAACAGAAGTATCTAAGAAACTTCAAGATTACCGAGAATCCAACGACCTTACTTTTTATAGAGTGGAAAAGGATTATGGATACTTTTGGAAATCATTAGAAAAAGAAAAGCGAGAGTTATTGACTACTGAAGAATATAATGCCATCGTAAGTTTAGTGCCTTCTGAATTATTTGAAGAAATAGATTATAATGAAGCCATACAAATTAACAGAGTATTGATTACACTTCCATTTGCTCAAGAATCTTTAAGTAGTTGAAGAACCCACACAATAGTATGTTGGGAAATCCTTTTGATAGATACTCGGCAGAAAGCCAATCTCCTGAATCAGCAGTTCAACATTGGCTCAACACCCTTTGCCAGCACAATCCAAAGGATATTGTAGCACTTTATCCCCCACAAGCCACATTATTAGGCACATTGGCCGATAATATCAAGGTTGGAACTTCTGCTATTCGCAGGTATTTTGATTTCTTTGTCCTCAAGAAGCCATGTGGAGTCATTACTTCTATGAAAGTTAATCGGTATGGCGACCTTGCCGTAGCCAATGGCACTTACGATTTTACCCTCCACGAAGAAGGAAAGGAAACAAAAGTTTCCGCCCGGTTTACTTATGTTCTCAAATTAGTAAATGGAAAATGGTTGATAGAAACCCACCATTCTTCCTTACAACCCTGATGTGATATTATGTATGGATGGTTAAGAAAAACTTTTGGTCGTAAAGCCTCCAAAACTGCTGGCAAAGAAGTAAGTCAAGAAGTAGCACAAGAGGTAGGCAAATCCACTACAAAAAACACAGCCCGAAGAGTGGGAGAGGTAGCAGTCGTAGGAGGAGTTCTGTTATATCCAGAAGAAATAGTTGCGAAGGGTGGTAGCATAATTGGCGCAGGCGTAGGTGGTCTGGGTAAAGGAGTTACTAAAACAGTATTTGATTCACCAGTTATGGTTGGTGTCGGATTACTTATGGTCGGCGGCATATTTTATGCTATATTTAAGTGAACATTTAAGTAGGTGTATCATCTTATGAATAATATGAAGTCGTTTATGTTAGACGAGAACCAATTGGAAGCCATCATTGAGTTTGCAGGACCTCATGGTGAAATGTCACATCGTTTTATTTACCATGTTTTGTGCGAGTTAAGAAGGATGGGACAACAACACCGAGACGACTGGAAAATTATTTTAACCAACGGCGACCACGAAGGAGAGGTTTCAGAGGCTTATTCAGATTATTTAGACCGAAAAGCCTGTGGAGAGGATGTATGGTTTAATCCAGAGGGTGATGGAGAAGTTCTTTTTGAGAAACCCGTGGAGCCGGATAGTGATGAAGAAGAGGAGTAATCGCACACCACCAGCATTAGCACGCCATTGTCCTGCTTGTGCATCCCCTTATCATGGTAAAACATTATTTTTGAAAGGAGATTATTACGAATGTGGTTGTGGTTATGCAGTTACAGTAGTGTCATACTTAAATAGGTGATACTACATATACCTATCATGGTTGAAGTTTTAGTGGATGCCCACGAACATGGTAAAATCAAAGCCATGGCTGAAATGATATTGAATGCAACAGTAAGCCCATTACCCTGCGGAGATTTTTCCGTCAAAGGAATTGGTTTTGATAAAAAACCATTACAGGTTATTGTTGAGCGCAAAACATGGAGTGATGCTTATGGTAGTTTTAATTCCAAAAGATTGCAGGAACAAGTTTCTCGTTTGATAGAATCTGCGGCAGAAAATGAAGGTGTCCGACCAGTATTACTTATTGAAGGTTCATGGAGAGATATTTATGGAGTCAATGGAGATAGAATCCGTAGTCTGCAACAACATCTGAATAGATTGGCCGTGGAAACCATCCCTGTAATATACACTGAATCCATTGATGAAACATTTCGTTATTTGAACTCGGCTATCCACAGAGTCAAAGCAGGAGAGTTTGGTTCATTAGTTCGCCCAGTCACAGTAGTTAGTTCTTCACGCAACCGCCATCATGCTTTGTTGGAACAAATCCCACGAGTTGGCCGCACAACAGGCAAAAAGATTTACGACCATTATGAGTCATTGATTGACTTTGTAAACAATTGGGAAACTAACCCAGCCCTCGGAGAGCATACCAAATCCTATGAAGAAATCCTAAAGTTTTTGCAGACAGAGTGGACCATCAGCGAATCTAAAACAATTACTTCATTAGGAGTTGATGTATTTTGAAAGCCAAAATATCTGTGCCAACCATTAAGAATATCATTTCTATTTTAGAAAAGATTTCAGAAGAGGCTATATTTACATTTAATGACCAAGGCTTAATGATACGCACAGTTTGTGCCAACCATTTCAAAATGGTTGATTTGTGGGTAAAGCCCGATGCGTTCAAAGAATATGATTGTCCAGAAGAGGTCAAAGTTGGTGTAGTTATTGACCGTATCAAAGATATTAGTAAAACATTGGTAGCCAAAGATGAATTAGTAATTTCTCATCAAGAAGGAAAACTTTCATTGATTGCCAACGGTATTAACAGAGCAATTAAACTTCTTAGATTAGAATATATGAATGAAATTAAAGAGTTACCTAACTTTCATTACACCTATTCCTTACAAACTTCCTCTAAAGAAATCAGAGACTTCTTAAAAACTACTGGAAAAACAGTAGCATTTGATAGTATTATTCGCAAAGAGGCTGGCTCACCAGCAATTTTATGGCGTTCCAAAAACGATGATGAACCTATTGAATGGTGTCCAGACTTAACAGCAGTTGATGATGATGAAGAACTCATCCGAATCGCAACCTTTGGAGATTTATCTTCCACCACATATACAACAGAAGAAGTATTGGCTTCTATTGGCGGAACCCAGCGCACACAACCCTTGACTATTCAAGGTGGCCAAGATATACCAATGAGATTTGATTGGGAACCTTATGAGGGTGTTCGGGTTATTAGCATGGTGGCAAACCGAGTGTGATTAAAATGAAAAGAACGAAACCAACGAATTATGAAGCAGCGAAACGAACAGTAACAGTCGGCGAAGAGATAACGGCAGAAAATATGGTTGAAAGACTTATTGATGCTCGCCGAAGAGAAGTCCCAACCAAACGAAGTTTGGCAGCCAAGATGAAAAAGGATAAAGATTTCATTGTGATTGAGACCAAAAGAGGACCAACTGTATTCAAGAGGATTGCCTAAAAACACTACTTATGCGTGTCCAAGTTTTGACCGATGTTAAACTTTAAGTAGTAGGTTCTGAATAGGTCAAATACAAAGGAGAGAAAATTATGTTTCTAAATAAAATTGATACAGTGCCATTCCGATTATCGGAACTTTTCATGGCAAAATATAGGCGCAAGAAAGCACCATTTGGATTTAATGGGCTTGGAGAATTAGTTTACAACCGAACATATTCTCGGCTCAAAGACGATGGCAAAAATGAACAATGGTGGGAGACAGTTCAACGAGTCGTTGAAGGAACATTCAATATGCAGAAAAAACATATTGATGCTCACGGACTTGGGTGGAATGCTTGGAAAGCCCAACATTCTGCTCAAGAAATGTATGACCGTATTTTTAATATGAAGTTTTTACCACCCGGCCGAGGATTGTGGGCTATGGGAACACCAATTACTGAAAAGAAGAATCTTCATGCCGCTTTGAATAATTGTGCTTTCGTTTCCACAGAGCAACTTAAATCAGATTTTTCTAAACCATTTGCATTCTTAATGGATGCTTCCATGCTTGGTGTAGGCGTTGGTTTTGATACAAAAGGAGAACAAAGTATTATTCTCAAAGGCCCAAATCCTGCTCGCAAAGAAGAGGTATATCTAATTCCAGACACCCGTGAAGGGTGGGTTGAATCACTTAAGATGTTGTTAGATTCTTATTCATTAGGAACTGGGGCAATTATATTGGATTATACAGATATTCGCCCAGCAGGAGTCCCCATAAAGGGCTTCGGCGGAGAATCTTCGGGACCAGACCCTTTAATAGAATTACATGAAAAATGCAGGGAGATTTTAGATGCAGAAATTGGAAAACCATTATCTATTACTGCTATTGTTGATATTATGAATCTAATTGGAAAATGTGTAGTATCAGGAAATGTTAGACGCAGTGCAGAAATAGTATTCGGAGAACCAGATTGTGAAGAATACCTTGATTTGAAAAACTATGAGGTAAATCCCCATCGTGCAGAATATGGTTGGACTTCTAATAATTCAATCTTTGCTACTACTGGGATGGATTATGAACCATCAGCCAAAAGAGTTCAATACAATGGAGAACCCGGTTACGCATGGTTAGAAAATATGAGGGCGTATGGCCGTATGGCAGACGCACCCAATTGGAAAGACAGCCGAGCCTGCGGAGGCAATCCCTGTTTAGAACAAACTTTAGAAAGTTATGAACTTTGTTGTTTGGTTGAAACTTTTCCCACGAACCACGATAGTTTAGAAGATTATTTGGTCACGCTTAAATACGCTTATTTGTATGCTAAGTCAGTTACATTGGGTAAAACCCATTGGCCTGAAACCAACCGAGTAATGCTACGCAATCGCCGAATAGGTTGTAGTATGAGTGGAATCGCTCAATTTGTAGCCAACAAAGGAATCGGCACACTTCAATCATGGATGGACAAAGGTTATAATCATATTCAAAATCTTGATAGAGAGTATTCAGATTGGATGGCTATTCCACGCTCCATTAAAACTACTTCAATTAAACCATCAGGCACAGTTTCATTACTCGCTGGGGCTACACCCGGAATCCATTTCCCAGAGTCTCGGTATTACATTCGCCGCATAAGGCTTGGCATGGATTCAGCCCTTGTCCCTGCTTTAGAAAAAGCAGGATACAAATTAGAGCCGGCATTTGGCTCCGAAAAGTCCACCCTTGTTGTGGAAATACCTGTTGATATTGGAGAAGGCGTAAGAACATTAGACAAAGTTTCAATGTGGGAACAACTATCGCTTGCCGCACTTGCCCAGAAGTATTGGGCAGACAATCAAGTTTCATGCACAGTCACTTTTGACCCCGAAACAGAAGGACCACAAATTGCCAATGCCTTAGACATTTTTCAATATCAACTTAAAGGAATATCGTTTTTACCTCGTTTAGATGTGGGGGCGTATGCACAAATGCCTTATGAATCTATTGATGAAGCAACTTATCAAACACTAAAGGATAGTTTAGGAAAACTTTCCTTTGGAAGAATCCGAGGAGAAGAAGTAGTTATTGAAAGATTTTGTGATAATGATGTTTGTGAATTAGATTTTAATGCCGATACCAAAGTAATTGAGGCGTAACTATAAATATCAGACACAACAATAAGTAATTGGAGTCATCTGCATAAACCACTTCCTTCACCAGTGTAGGTGACTCCAACCAATCTTTACTTAGTCGTAGTGCCAACGGCATTATAGTCTAAGTTATACTAACCTTTAAGTATCAGTTTCACATCAGAAAGAGTAATGTTAGACTTTTATCCAATGGATGGAGACAATCAAGTAGGATTCGTTGAAGTTCCAATAGCATTTGAACAATGGTTAATTGCCGTTAGTGGAGTTAGTTTTGAAGATGTTTCATTAAATATCTTAGGTGAAGATGAAGATGGTGATGTTGAACTTATCATGGATTATGATGATTACATGAATCTATGTGACTTGTATTTTGAATATGATACACTTGGTTGGATGGTCTTAGAGGACCCTGATTATGTGGAAGAGATAACTGCAATACCAGACTATGAGGCAGAAGATGTGGAGAATGCACTGATTACAGGGAGTATAGGAGGAGAACCTGCTATATTTAGATTCAGAAAAGGAGAGCAAGACCAAACTGGATTTACGACAGGAAGAATTGTGGTGGGTGATGAGGAGGAACTCCATTGGATGAGCCGTGATATTGCACACCAAATACCAAATTATCCAGAGAGGCATGGGAAAGCCTTCAAAACATGGAAGAAGAATATATTGGGATTGCACGCTGCCGAAGGCAGTGGAGACAAAATGACCTTCGGAAGAATAGAGTGGCGGTGGGACACCGATGAAGAGGATGTTGATGAAGAGGCAATTAACAGTAAGATTGAAGAGGAGATTCGTTTCTCAGATGGTGAATCAGGTAGTGGAACATTAAACTTTGATAATGAGGAAGGAGTCTCATACGAGGTTTATTATTCTTATGACCATGTATTTTCAGGCTACAATACAGCCGAAACTGGCTACTATGCTGCCGAAGCAGAACAGAACGATTGCTATATTTGTGGCACGGGAACTGCAACAGTCTGTAAATCAGAGTATTGCCAAGATATGCACCAAATGTTAATGAAGGGTGCTAATCCCGCAGCCCAGAAACTCTTAGAAGGTTTTGAGGCTCCCTACACAGGACCCAGTTCATTGTTTAAGTTTGGAGACAATCAATCAGCCCTTGGCGGATTCACTGCTAAAGAACTTACAGAAAGTTCTGCCATTCATGGCGACTTTGATTCAGCCTCTCTAAATTATTCTGGAAAACAAAATCTTGAAGTTCGTCAAGCAGAAGGTGAACTGGATGACAAAACTATTGAGATGTTTATCGCTCGTGGCTATATCTTATCTCCAAATGGAGACCCAACTAATCCAGAACATTGGAGTATGCCGACAGCCGTGCGACAACCAGTGGTCAGCACTACATCATGGAAACCAGAAAAGGGGTCCCACGGAGACCGATTCATTCCTAAAACTTTTGAAGCAAGTGGGAGTGGACTTAGCAATAAAGCACTTGCAGAACTTATTGAAAGCCAATTTTGGACTGATTGGACTACAAGCGAAACTCCAGTCAATCCCGGTTGGTGGAATCTTACGATTTCAGTTCGTGATTTCAGATTGTGGGCTATGGGAATAAAACCCAATAGATTCTGGAAAGTTAGTGATGCCAAAAAATACTTCAATATCCGTGGTGGCAAGGAATCACTTGTCACTCAAATTGAAGCCATTCAACAATTTATTACTGGCCTTACTGAAGGAGATTCAGACGCAACCACACAATTTCAAGAAACGGTTGATAAGTATTTTGGTGCCGAAGATGTGGAGAATGATTGCTACATTTGTGGTGATGGGGATGGGCCTGCTTGTGATGCTGATGGTTGTCAAGATAAACATTACACCTATATGTTGGATAATATGGAAGCAGCAGAAACTTTTGACGCTCATGCCCGACACAACATCAATAGATTTTCACCCAAAAACAATCCACGCAATACAATTAGTAGCACTCGCCACCGACTCAAGAAACAAATGTGGAAGGATACGACTGCATCCGTAGGAGTTAAAGGCATAGCCGCCATTATTGCAGCAGCCGCCGTTGGTGTTTATTACTGGAGAAAGTGAGAGTATGAAACAATTAGAGACGGCTTTAGCCCAAGCCCAAATCCGAACAGAGTCTCTTCAATTTTTAATAAAAACCCTTTCATCTCATCAAACCAGAAGGGAAGCCCTTGTTCACTCATTAGAAGCAGCCATCAATAAACTTTAAGTATCAAGATATGTTAGTATAACATATGGACAAAGACCTTGAAGAGTTTACTCACGATTTAATGTTGTTGATTAACTCATTTATTACTGAAACTTCTGACCTCAAAGAAGTTTTGAATCATTGTCACCACCAACTAACTAATCTTGATGAAGATATGGCTTTTATTAACAAAGTAGTGCGTGATGGCAACGGCAGACCCCCTATTATGTCTCGTTTAGAACTTATTGAAGAAAAACTTGCAGCCATCAAAGAGGTTCAAGATAGATGGTGGCAAATATGGTTAGCAGCAGTCCCCGGATTACTTGCATTGATTACCACAGGAACCTTCATGTTATGAAGTGGGTCTTGAAACCAAAGTTTTAAGTAGCAAGACCACTTTATTATAGATATGCCTTATGCAGACCCAGAGAAAAAAAGGGAATACCAGAAATCATATAACAAAAAGTATTACAATGATTTCAAGGATTACAAGAATCTTGTAAGACGAGCAGTTAAATCTAAAAAATCATTGAGAAGCAGGAAACAGACTTATCTATTAAGTCAATTAGGTTCTAAATGTATGATTTGCGGATTTGATGAAAGAGAATTACTAACTGTTAAAACAAGCCCGCAGACACACCTGCGTAAGTGGGGAGAAACAGGATACAAGTCATTAGTGGATTATTCATGGGATGATTTAGAGATTATTTGGCCTACATTAAACATTATTTGTGTTGCTTGCAGTGAGGGTCAAAGAACTAATCCCAAGCAAATCCAAGAGATATTGGGAGATGATTTACCGCTTGGTTATACTTTAGACGATGACTTACATTCACCCTAAACTTTAAGTATCAAGATGGATGGGTTATTAGTATGAGTTATTATTCCGTGGCCGCAGTATTCCAAGGAGATGTAGTATTTCACCGAGATACTCCATTAAAAAATGGTATTGAAGGATTAGTCATAGAAGCCTGTTCCAAGTTAATGAAAATGTCAGATGAGGTTTCAGAAATGGATAAGAAAAGTTATGTTATTGTGGAAAAGTATTGGGAACAGTATTCAGAACCAGAAATTGAGTTATTTTTTGACATAAGTGAGGTTGAAGATATTTTGCATCATGAGTATGGTGCTGAAACCGTAGGAAATTGTGGAACCTGTCTAAGTCCTATAATGATGGATACAGGAGTTTGGTGCAATAATTGTGGAGAGGTGTGGGATATAGGCCAATGGGATTATGCTGCCGAATCAGTAACAAAGACTAAAGGCAAAGTTAGAACTTTGTCTGGTAAACCACACAAGCCACGAAAATTAACCCAAGACCAAGGCATTAGTCCAGAAGAGGCAGCCAAAAGAATAGCATTAAAGAGTGAAACCGATAGCAGTTGGTCAATTCAAAACATTGATACTTATGATACAATTTATGGCACACGCATAGATGGTAAGTTGTATAATCACAGCACAGGAGAGCGTGCAGAGTTTACAGATGCCGAGATTGAACCACCATATGTGGTGGAAGATATGTGGGATGATTATGATTATGAAGATGATGAAGAAGATGACGATGAAGAAGATGTAAATTGTTCTTGCGACAATTTAGACCACACTCGTTCTAATGTTGAGTGTCCGTTGAATGATGAACATGAAATACTTTCAGAAATTGCTACCAGCAAAGATTCCGAAGAAGAGGCGTATGCGTATGCCTATAATGTAGGTCATTCAGATGGCCGTAAAAGAGAGCCTTACAAACCAAACCCAGAAGTTAAAGATACGGCAGACTTTCGCAAAGTTTACAAACAGCGTGCAGAAAACACATGGAATCCAAAAACTTTTGAATCCGAAAATAGAGTTTTCAAATCTCCACTTGACGACAAAACCCGTGAGATTCTGTGATACTATGATAGATTATTGCTCCCAATGCAATCGCCAGATTCTTCCCGGAGAAGCCAAGGCTTCTCAACACGGCCGGCCGGTTCACTTGAATTGTCTTTCTAATAATACATGGCAAACTCCTTGGAGATGCTAAAGTTTATATGGGTCATTTGACATAGTGATAAATATGACTGACTGGGAAGATTTCTTTAGAGACTTGACCGATAGCAATAATAGCGGTGGTTTTTACAACAATTATTATCGCAACCAAATTAACCCAAGTGGTGCAAATAATTATTACACTTTCTTTGGTCGTTTGGCACGCCAAATAGCAGATATTAACAAGTTTTTGGCACAACTAATTACCAACAAATTACCCAAATCAGAGATTCTTAATGAAAAGGTATCCTTAGATGAGGATGGCCTATGCACTATGGATTTATTGATTGAACGCAAAGAGGATGATGGAACTGCACGCAAATACAAGATAACAGTTCAAGAAGTTAAAGACGATGAATCCGATGAATCTGATGAATCTGATGAAGAAACAACAGATTATTTTACTCCTTGATAGATAATATCAGATTTGGCTGGAATTATCCAGCAATATAGCACATATATTGTTTATTACTGCGTAGCAACGCAGGTATTCTATTCCATAGAGGGAAAATTATGAAAACATACATTGTAAAAACAAAAATAGGAGCAGAAGAAAAAGTAATGACTGAAATTATTACACGACTTAATGGTGCAGGGTCTATGAGTCAGAAGATAGATTACATTGGAAAGATGATAGCACCCACACATTTGAAAGGATACATTTTAGTTGAGGCAATAGAAATCAATTATCTGCAAGAAGTTTTAGGATTGATAGGGTCAAATCATATTCTTACCATTAAGGGTGTTAAAGAAGTAGTAGGAGAAATATCTTCAGAAGAAGCCCAGAAACAATCAGAACCACGCAAAGCCACGAAAGGATTAGAAATAGGAATGATTGTATCTTTTTTAAGTGGTGCGTGGAAGGGTGATGAAGCCAAAATAACTGGTATCAATGAGGAAGATGAGTCATTAACTTTAGAACTTTGGGGTTGCCACTTACCAATAGTATTAGAAAATGTTCGTGCAGATTCAGTTAGAGCAACCTAACGATACCTTTATATCACTGAAAACCCCTATTAGATAACAGAGGGGACAGTGGGTTCCCTATGAATGAAAAAAAAGTGAGAAAAATGATGAATAATTCAAATAATAAAAAGAAAAATATACTAATAACGATATTAACTGCAATTATGCTTGCCATGAGCGCAGGTATAGTAACAGGAGATGGTTCAGACCCACTGGACCCGTCAGATGGCGGGGCCGATTGGGATGGTGATGGTTTAACCAACGCCGAAGAACAGAACCATGGAACGGATATGAATAATGGCGATTCAGATAATGATGGGCTACCAGATGGATGGGAAGTGGCTAATGGCCTCAATCCTACTAATGGTGGAGATGCTAATGGCGACCCTGATGGGGATGGCTTAACTAACGCACAAGAATACGCACGAGGAACAAATCCAAATAATGCCGATACAGACGGTGATGGGAGACCTGATGGTTCAGACCCATTCCCTAATGACCCCAACGATGGAGAATACTCCGATTCCGATGGAGACGGTATTCCAGACGCATATGACCCAGATTACCAAGAGAGCCAAGCCGGAAGCGGTGATGGTGGAACTGAAGGTGGCGGTGAGTCAGATGACCAAGGACAAGGCGAAGGCGAAGGCCAAGGTCAAGGTCAAGGTCAAGGCCAAGGTCAGGGCCAAGGTCAAGGACAGGGACAAGGCCAAGGGCAGGGTCAAGGCCAAGGGCAAGGACAAGGACAAGGACAGGGACAAGGGCAGGGCCAAGGCCAAGGCCAAGGTCAGGGTCAGGGTCAGGGTCAGGGTCAGGGTCAGGGCCAAGGCCAAGGTCAAGGACAAGGACAAGGCCAAGGCCAAGGCCAAGGTCAGGGTCAAGGACAAGGACAACAAGGCCAGCAAGGACAGCAGGGACAACAAGGCCAGCAGTCCGGCCAGCAAGGACAAGGCTCCCAGCAAGGTCAGCAAAGTGGGCAACAAGGGCAGCAAGGTAATCAAGGCCAGCAAGGTCAGCAAGGACAACAAGGCCAACAACAAGATAATGGCCAAGGTCAGCAAAACCAAGGTGGCGAACAGGGCGGTCAGCAAGGTCAGCAAGAACAGCAAGACCAGAATGGTGATAATCAGAACGGTCAGAACCAGCAACAGCAGGGTCAGACCCAGAATGGACAACAAGGCCAGCAAGGTCAGCAATCTGATTCGCAACAAGGCCAACAACTTGATAATCAAGATTTGAATGGCAACAATGATAATGATGGTGATGGAATCCCTGATGATATTGATACCGATGATGATAACGATGGAATCCCAGATTCAATAGATGATTCACCCATAGACCACGACAATGACGGCATTCCTGATGACGATGATGACGATGATGATGGTGACGGCATTCTTGATAGAGATGAAGTCAATGATGGCGACCCAAATACAAACATTTACGACCACGATAATGATGGAATCCCAGATAGGTTTGATATGGATATTGATAACGATGGCATAGACAACTATGCAGATGTTCACGCTAACGGCACAGATGCTTCTCGTGACCACGACAATGATGGATTAAATGATAGTGTGGATACCGATGACGACAACGATGACATTTTAGATGTTAATGAAGTTGATGGTTCATGGGGTTCATACAGATATGACCATGATAATGACGGTCTTTGGGATGCTACTGATACAGACGATGACAACGATGGATTATCTGATTGGTTTGAAGCCAATGATGGTAACAATCTAACGGGACAGTTTGACCATGATAACGATGGAATACCTGACCACGAAGATGATGACGATGACAACGATGGCATTTTGGATGTATTAGAGAATTAGATTTACCAGACAAGGTATTACGCAAACCGTTGCCAATGAAGGTCGCTAAGGCCACTGGAGGCAAAGGTTTAAGTAAGTCCTACACCATAGTATAACTATGAACCCAAACAGCCTGAACCCAAATCAGATGCGTGCGCTTTGCTCACGAGATGAATTAGAAATCTATGTCTTGCGTAGGTTCTCAACTTTGAATAAAAGAAGTGCTGAAACATGGAGTAATAGAAACGCAAAAATGCTCCGTTCTCCTGTCAGCGTCAAAGGTCTTAACAAAGAAACTTTGATTTATATGGCAGCCGCATTACAGAAGTGTGAGAGAACCCCTCTGGACTCTTCAGAGGAATCTTTAAGTAGTTGAATAGAATAGATTATTCTATGCACACACGAGAGGAGGTATATGAGATGCTTCAGAAAGCCATTAGAACTCAACAGGGCTGGCGAGATGCCTATGATGTATCTAAGGAGACCAAACAGCGTGAAATCGCTTTGGATGCGGCTCGTAACCATAAAGCACTTGAAGGTGTCATTAAAACGCTTCGTTGGGTATTAGATTACCCCGGAATAGGAAGTCCATTACAATAGACAAGAGGTAATTACCATGGGACAACTTTCCGACCACCAAGAGACTGACTCGTTTTCTTATGAGCGCACATGGGATGAGATGGAACAAATGTTAGATGCAGCCGAAAGGATGCTGAATCAGTGGATTTCTCGTTTCTATATTGCTAAAGAATCCAAGGATAAGGCTGAGATGAAACTTTGTGCCAGAAATAAAAAGGCTTTAGAGGGAGTAGTTAAAACTCTTAGATGGTGTTTAGGAGACAAGAATATAAACCATCCGTTGAACTGACTAAACGCAAATCTTTAAGTATCAGAACGGTTCAATGTAAGAACATGGATGCAAAGACGATTGCAGGAGCAGGACTAATGATAGGCGGCGGTATGGTCGGCTACAAAGCCATGAAGGATTTATCTGGATTGGGTTGTTACAGACCTGCTGCATATTTGACCCTCGGATTAACTGGTATTGGAGCCGGACTATGGATGTTCGGAAAACTTCGCCAAGATGCTCTGGCTCAGAAAGGTGCAGACATCAAAGAAAAGATTACAGATGTTATGGGTTCAGAATACTACCCACAACTTCCCGCAGACATGGAAGCAGGAGCAATAGTAGTTCCTAACACCTACGGTGATACATCCTCTGCTGCTGGTATGCCACAAGGCTCTGGCCGTGGTGTCCCACAATGGTATGGTAGCGCAGAAGGCCGCAGATACGGCAAGCGTGACCGATACACAGACCGTTGGGGTAATGCCCGATACATGACTCGCCGAACAGATGGTTCAATTGTAACATCAGTTAATATCGCAGGCAAGAAAGGTGCAGTCGCTAATGACCGCCGACAAAAAGCGAAGAATTACGCTAAGTCTGGATACCGTCAAATGGGTGATGCTAACCCAGAAGGATGGTTTGAGCGTGCCAAGGCAGGCATCATGGGTGCTGAAGAGATGGCAGGACTTCCTGTAATCCCAGACTCCTATGGAACTAACTCTGCCTTAGCATCTGGACAAGGTGTTCCAGTATGGTATGGTTCAGCAGAAGGCAAGAAGGCTCGCCGAGGCAAGGGTAAGTATGGCCGCAGACAGCGTTTCGTAACTTCCAAGGGCAACAGCCGTTATGTTGCACGCAACACTAAGGGAGAGTTTATCTCCAATGTAGCAGTTGCAGGCAAGACAGGCTCTATTGCAGCCGATATGCGTCAGAATGCTAAGAACTATGCTCCACAGAATTATCGTCAAATGGGCGATAAGCACCGCCGAACTCGCCAAGAGCGTGAAATGGTTGGTAGCAATTAATCTTCCAACCAGTTTGTGAAGTATTAAGTATCAAAACATTCATAGTTACACTATGAGTTATGATGATGCAGTCAAGAAACAACTGCAAGAAGAGGCTAACCTTCGTAAAGTTTTAGGGAGCCGCAGTGGATTAAAAGGTCGCAAGTCTAAGCGTGACTCATCCAGTCAGTCAAAAATGCCTGACATTCCTGTTAGCCCGGTGGACAACACCCCGGCTTGGACAGCACAAATCAAAGAATCCTCCCTCCCCGCACCCCTCCCACCTAAACCTATTCAAAAAAACCTACAACCTCAAACTCAACGCCTACCAGCAAATGCCGAAAAAGCCTTAATTGCTTTAACCAAACAATTGCGTAAGGCTCATGGATTAGATACTAATGGTGATGCTTAATGGGTATTCGCCGACAAGGATGGCAGTGGTCTATTGCAGACCTCGGAAACCTACCACCCAAAGATTTGAATCTTTTAGAAAATCGCCCACAATCTGTTTTCTATTCAGGAATTGGTGATGCCACAATTCATGGGAGAAACTATACTAAAGCAGACCAATTTCTCGTCTTACAATATGTTGGAAGCACACCCGGCGTTTGGGGAGCAGGTGTAAATTGGGTTCCGGGTGGATATGTTAATATCCGTATAGGCACAACTATGTATTATCAGACCCTTGATGGCCGAGATTATGTAGGCATGAGTGGAACTTCTGCCCCTTACCCCATTACTAATTCGGATTCTCCTGTAATGAAAAATTGGATTCCGATAGAAATCCCACCGGGAACTGATTGGGATGTTACTTACTTTTTGGCTAACGCTCTTGTGCCAATTACAGAAGATTTTCCTAATTTAACAGTTTCAGATTTTACAATAGATAGTATTTGAGGTGATATGATGGGTGGTTTAGCATACGATTTAACAACCAAGTTATGTTCAGGTTTTCTTGATTGGAATCGCTTATTTACAAATGCTCCAAATCAACTTGTGGATGGGGACTTTATGAATGAACGCTGGTTAGGTATCAACCCGATAGAACAGGCGACAGGAAATAGTTGTTTTGATGTCCGAATCCGAGGGTCGGCATACATAAATGACAATTATTTGATTTATGGGTCATATCGGGCAGAGTTTCGGGATTTGTATGGTTTAGGAAATAATGGAATTGCATGGGATGGTTTTGTTATGATTATCCCCGCATGGAATATCCACGCTCGGTTTGCCGCAGGCATTCCTGATACAGCACAATGGCAACAAGGAAATGGGTATTACATTTATCCATGTAGGATGCCATTTACATTGGCTCCTGCTGCCGCAGACGCAGTAGTAGTTAATGATGATTCAACCCCCGGAGTTTATTCAGTAGCAGGGCTGATGGGTAGTAATGCAACAAATGTGGACACGGAACCTACTGCTTCCTTTTATTATGTAGGACACCAAAGAACCTATGCAGCCAATGGCACACTAACTGGACAAGATTATGTCGGAGCCGGTGGAATCGTTTTAGCCGTTATGGATGTGCCCTCACCTGAAGCCCTTGGACCCATTACCTATCTGCTTTTTTCTATGCAAGAACAATTCGGATGGGGATTAACAGCAGCCCTCGCTGGAAATGGTATGTCGGCTGGACCTGCCGAATGGATTCCAAAGTTTGCTTATGCCATAGAGGATTATTCCGTAGCCTTTCAAATCCCAACAGGAACTATTGCAGCCGATAGCCTCTCTGGAAGAGATTATTATATTAGTCGGATTTATGATATTGCATCAATGAGTCATTTGGGTGTGGATGCAGATAATATACCGTTTACTAATGGTGCAGGTATGATATGTGGAGAAGTAGTCAAAGATGATGGCGCAGGTGCGGTGGATTATACCACAGTTATGACAGGTATTTTTTGGCCTCAATGTTGCCCAGATGCCGTCACAGGCTATGCCCCCGGAGCATATGGAATCCTCAAAACAGGCACAGATGAAAACTTTGGGTTAGAAGATAATTTACCAACAGGTGCTTACAATTTAGAAGGAGCATATGCAGTATCCATTCAACCCGGGTTACAACGAGCATTATATGATAATCTTGAGAACATATTTACAGTAGGAATAAATAATGTTACTCATGGTGGAAATCCATTTTGTGAAATATACATAGGGTCTGTAACTCAATGTATATATGGGAATGGCTATCCACTTCTTGCCGCAGGTGCATTACCTTATATTGCTGTGGCTTTTGCTTGTCAAGGAGGAGCATTTACAACAGCCACAGGATTGGCACTTCCCATCACAGGTAGTAAATGGACCGGCGTTGCACTTCAACAAAGCACATTTTCACCCCAATATGAAGGGGAGTCTAAAGGACAAAGCAGTTATACGAACCCCATAATTCCAAATGATGACAAACAATACATTCTTGATGAGGATTTAGCCGAAGATTTAACTAAAGACCCCACAATTCAAGGAACAGGAAATGATTATTTGGCAAACGCTTTATGTGGTGTTGGATTAGGGTTATCAGGAAATGTTATGATTAGAGGTTTATCTAATAAACCACCCCCATCGGATACTGATTTTTATTCTAATGTGGCCTATGGGTGGTTAGCATATCAACCAGCCGATGAACCATATGTGTTAATGTATGATTGGGCATCGTGGAGAGTTTCGGAAGTGGTCCCAAACACAACACCACCTACATGGAACCAAAAGGCAGCAGGGAGTTCTGAAGGCACAGATATGAATGATAATTTTACAATAGACCCCAATTCCACTACACGCTACCCGTTGTCTGCTTCTTGGGATAATGATAGAGACCAATGGATATTTGGCTTTGCTGATGCCACCAACGGCTTCGGCATCATGTCAGTCAATTCAGCATTTAGTAATACATCAGAGACACAACTTAGTTTCTTAGACCAAACCGATGATTACGCCATCCCTGCTCCATTTGCTACACCTGAAGCCACCCACCACACAGCACGCATGATGACACCCATTTTGGATGGATTAACAGTCATGGCTGAAACTAATGATTTAACCGACCCCGGCCGAATGGCTTTAACTCCGTATATCACAGATGTTGGCACACCCGACCAAGTAACAACTTTTATTCTGTTTACTATCAATGGAACTACGGGTCGTAAAGCCAATGTCTGGGTTGATTATTTGTTATTTGATGGTGTGGATAGTATGATTGCCATAGAACTTCAGAAACTCGGATTAAGAGTCAATGTTGAAAATGTTGAGTGGTATCGTGCAAAACTTTTGAGAAAAGGACATTTAGGACTTACCTCTGAAGAAATTGAGGATTGGATGCGAGAGCAACAAGCAGAATACAAAGCCACACAAAGACTTAAGGAGCGTCAAGGTCGCCAAAGAATTAAACGCCGACAAGTTGCAGCATGGAAAGAAGGCTTAGAAGATAGCCTTAAAGGTGAGTTTTTAGAGAATGGTGGATATGATAGCATAAAAGAGTTTGACAAGGCGGCTGCCGAATATGTGCCATCTGCTAATGAAGAATCACCTGATATGAACAGAGACCGGAAAAATAAATCCACAAAGCGGAAAAATAAACGATAGACTGCGTAGTTGTGGGCACAGAGAACCTCAAACTTTAAGTAGTTGAATAATCTAAGTATTATTATGAACCCAGAAGAGTTTCTTGGAGTATTGGACTTACCCGTTAGCCCAGAAGTCATGTCATTGGCTACTATTTCAGTTCCAGCAGGGATTTGTTTAGAAGAGATTTGTTTGCCCCCATCAGCCATTACTTATTTGAGTGACATTGATTTTACCTTTTTATGAGGGATTAAGTATCCCAATACCACCAATGTCTGCATTTTCACAAGCACCTCGGTCCATTATGGTTTTAGCCATGCCCCAAGGTATAGGGTTACCATTTGCATTAACACCTATGGAAGTTGCTATCGGAGTAAAAGGAAAGCGTGGAGAGTGTGCTTTTACAGTGGATATTGACCCAGATGCAGTTTGGGACGACTTCTTTTTAGAGAAGTGGGTATAGTTTTAAGTAGGTGCTACTATATATCTTACCGTATGGCTTACTTGCTTCTCTTTACTGGCAAAGGCGGCGTAGGTAAATCAACAATATCTGCCGCATCAGCAGTTCACCACGCAGCACAGGGTTTACGCACCCTATTAGTATCTTCGGACCCTGCTCATAGCACCGATGATGTCCTTGGCATCTCTGTCAATAGTAAGGCCACTCGTGTTTCTGACTCCATCCCACTGTGGGCAAAAAACCTCAATGCCGAAGAATTAGCCGGCGATTTTTTCACTAAACTCCAAAAACTGATGGAATCTTCATTTGGAACACTTCCCGGTTTTGATAGTTCTATGTTATCTGACTTGAGTAATTTTCCCGGTATGGATGAAGCCTTTGCTATGGAAGAAGTTGAAAGATTGTGTAGTAGTTGTGATTATGATTTGATTGTTTTTGATACTGCGCCAACAGGTCATACACTTAAAGCATTATCCGCCCCAGATTATTTGAATACATTTATGTTAAAAGTTTTACGCATGAAGGCAAAAATAGAAAACATAAAAGGATTCTTTTTGAAAAAGGGAGATACTTCTAAATTAGTTGAGTTATTGGAAGATTTGATTACAAGAATTGAAAGGCTCAAAAGTTTGTTGCGTGACCCAAATTATGTTAGTATCAATTTGATTTCCATAGCCTCTGAAGCCGGATATGGTGAATGTTACCGAACAGTCAGATATTTAGAGGGAATGAGTATTCCAATTCAACAGATAGTTATCAACCATATTATTCCTAATTTCGGTGAGGATGTGTGGGCTACTGCTGCAACCAACCCTGCCGCAGCGTTGATTAAATCTGAATACGATATTCAACAGCCCTATTTGGCCCGCTATAAGACACTAACCTCCACCCAAGACCTTCGTTTGGTTGGAATGACACGATTACCCTTTGAACCACGCTCATCCCGCTTAAGTGAAGTTGCACTCACACTTTGGGGAGAACGAGGTCTTAGATTCCAAATCACACCTTCTTTGGAATCTAAGGAGAATGAACTCATATTACATATCCCACGCATGGATGGTATCAAATGGAGTAAAGGCAACTGGAGTTATAGTTTCAAGGATAATCATTTCCGTATTCCCTTAGAAAGACCTGATGGCAAGATTAAGCGAAGGCGTAAAGGCGATTCAGTAGTTCTAACATGGGGCGATTAAAATGGATTTATGGATAGTAGTTCTGTTCGCAATAGTTATCCTACACGGCTTTGCTGACATTTTCTTTGTGCGCTGGGTATTATGGAGAAACAAGTTATTAACCAAATTGGCAGTTCACCAAGCCCAAAGCGAAACTTTAAGTAGCAGTGATGAGCAAGAATAAGTATGCCAGCATCAACAAAGACCATTGGAATCTTGTCTGCCGTAGTTTTAGGCGGTCTTGGTTTGTGGTATATGACCAAAGATGACGAAGAAACTCTTGATGACACAGTAACAGGTGGAGGTGTTGTGACACCTTCTGGTAATGGTGGTGGAGATGCAACAGCCTGTTCCGATGATTTAGGATGCCCCGCAGATAAACCTTATTGTGTTGATGGGACTTGCACCGAGGAGTTCCCTGCTGAAACCCACTTCACCAAGTATAGCGGAAGCCCTTATCCAAAGTTTGGTATGTCTAATATGTGGCGAAACCTTCAAGATAAGAGCAACGAACCACGAGCGCAATATGAAGGATTAGATGCCGCAGCAGCAGCCTGCGAAGCAGACCCAGAATGTATTGGTTTCTCATGGTGGCCAGAACGCTACGATAATTACAATCCAAAGGCCGATGCTCAAGAATGTAGTGCTGATAGCGAATGTCTCGGTCTTGACCGAGATGGAACGATGAAAACTAAAGGCCGATGTTATCCAGATGAAGATGGCAAGAGTTATTGCCGACACCCAGCCTACAACCTATCATATTTCTATACTAATTCGGAAGCACCCGGAAATACTCCTTCGGATTGGGAAGGAGATTCATGGAAAGAAGCCAATGGTGGATTAACATTTAGTCAATCTGTTGGACCCTCTAATGAATATCTGGATACTCGCAGACCTCGTGCCGACCATGTGTTTGATTATGCCGGAGATGGCACTGATGAGAGATATGTTTATGAAGAACATTTGAAGCAAGTAGGCTACACCTACATTAAGAAAGGTCACGAAGATTACAAGCCTTCAGATTCATGGAATGACGACAGAACTGCTAAGACAACCACTTCTGCTGCCGAGGATGAAACACCTGCTTACAAACCATCCACCGCACCTTCGGGCAGTGGATATATAATCGCCGATTCTTCCACTACATCAGAGACTTCGTGGTAATCTTTAAGTAAGAGATTGGACATATTCTTATTATGACTGGTCTTACCTTTGATTGGGATGATGTCAATTTTGACCACCCGAAAGTGCAAGAAGCCCTAATTCAACTCTGCGAGATTTTTGATAACAAAGTTTGGTATCGTGTTTCATCCAGTGGTTCTGGACTTCATGTAATTATCGCAGAACTTTCTTATGATAGTTTATTTGGAATGATATTAAACCCAGTTTCAATGCCAACTACAACTCAGTTTGAATATCGCCAACAATTTGCCGAACCCCCGTGGAATCTTGAATGTCTGGGTCGGTTTAATTCCGACCAAGTGAGAAGTTCCGAAGGATTCAGGACAAGCCGTGTTTTCACCAGCAAAAACGGCAACACCGCAGGTGGGTGGATGAATGTTTCTATGGAAATTGCAGAGGCGAATGAAGATGAGTGATTCTGCCGAAGTTCGTGAGTTAGCACTTCTTCTTAAGGTTCAGATGGCTCGTGGCGTAATTTATTATGTTAATGGTAATCAAGAGAACAATTCATTGTCTGTGGCTCGTGATTTAATTGCTGGAAAAAAGGTTCATTCTATTGAATAATTTACAAAGTTTTAAGTAGGTATTACACCATACCATTAAACATGAGCGAAGAAGAAGTTCGGTATTGGCCACGCATCGGCATGAAAGTTAGCAGACAAACAGCAGACCAATTTTTATCTAAATTGAGTGGCGGTGATGTTGGGAGCATTTTGGATGAAGATTTAGATGAGTTCATAGCAGTAGTGCCAATCACCCAGCATGAATTGAATACTGAATTAGATATTCTTTTTACTAATCCTGCCATTGAGGAAGAAGTAGTCTTTGATGAGTTAAATCAAGCAATTTTAGAATTGATGACTTTTGAATCTAACCGTAAGCAATTTATTTTGGAGCGTAAATCCGAAGGAATGAAGATGGATGAAGCCAAAACAGCATATGAAACTGCAAAAGCATTATTAGTCAAAAAATATCTGCCCGATTCTGGAGAATCAGAAGAAGAAGAGTGATTGGCTATGAGTGATAAGAAGTCCCAGCCCATACCATTAGTTGAGACTTTAGTTTTTGATATTGTAAATTATTTGTTAGATAACAACGGCTATGGTTATTCCACCGATATTGCACAAGAAATGTTGAGGCTCAAGCCAAGGCGTTATACTTCTCGTGAAGTTATAGGTATCCTCCGCAACCGCCCAATGTTTCGCCATGCACAGTCTAAAGAGCGCAGAGGTGGTATCCGATGGAGATTAGATTTGTTATCATTAAAGAAATATCTGCATCAAAAAGGCTATGAAGAACGAGCCGATGCAAGAAACCTTCACGATAAAATCCGTAATCTTAAATGGCGACAAATGCTAAATACATCTGAGGCCCTACATCAATTGATGGAAGAAATGACAGAAGGTAGTTCCCCTGATTCAGATGATGGCACAGTTCCTAATGATACCTTAAATTATTGTTATGAGAAATTGGCACAAATCTGGTCGTGATAATATCTTGCGAAATGTATTATCTTGTTTTGATGGTATTTCTTGTGGGCGAGTTGCTTTAGATAGAGCAGGCATTTCTTATGAAAATTATTATGCGAGCGAAATAGACAAGGCTGTTATGAAAGTAGCCAACATCAATTATCCAACTACCATACAATTAGGGTCCATTACTGATTGGAAATCTTGGGATTTAGAAAACATTGATTTAATTATGGGCGGTAGCCCCTGCCAAGGATTTTCCAGCAGTGGTAAAGGATTAAACTTTAGCGACCCTCGTAGTAAACTTTTTTTTGATTTCATAGAAGTAATTAAACATTACAAACCCAAATACTTTTTATTAGAAAATGTTAAAATGAAACAAGAATGGATAGACATTATCACCGACCTTATAGGGGTCAAACCCGTGCTTATTAACGCCAATCTGGTTTCCGCACAAAACAGACCAAGATTATATTGGTGTAATTGGGAAGTCACACAACCCACCGACAAAGGCATAAAACTTTCCACTATATTAGAAAAGGATTTAGATTGGAATCCCGCACATATTGTAGGTCGCCGCATAGACCCGATGACGAATACTCGTAAAGATTATGATAAATCAATTCCTTACACTCAAACATTACAAGTTAAAAAATGTTCGGATAAAATGGGTTGTTTGACTACGGTTTCAAAAGATAGTTTATTATCTGGTTTACCTCATGGTCGCTATATTGACGCATATAATTCATTAACGAAGAACAAAGACTGGCGAGAACTTTCAGTTATTGAGTGTGAAAGACTTCAAACATTATCGGATAACTATACGAGTGCCGCATCAGATTCAGCCCGAAAGAAGATGTGTGGCAACGGTTGGAATGTAAATACCATTGTGCATATCTTTAATTCTATGGAATAGGGAACCTTTAAGTAGTCGGAACAACATTGTTTAATTGATGACATATTTTATCCGAAGGTATCAAAAAGGAGTCAAGAACTCCGGGACAAAAGATGTCACAGTATCTCAAGATGAAATAACTATTTCAGATTTTGTAAAACTGGCACACGAGACTGGACCCGGAAAGTATTTATTGGGTGAGCGTGGAAAAGGCATTCGTGGTTTCCGAAAGATTACAGATTGTATTGTTGCACAACCAGCCGAACTCCAAGTATTTGCTGCCGAAACTATTTCCGTGCGTAAAAATCTAAACATCGGAGATATGACTACACCAGAACTGATGGAACTTCTTGGTTCTATGAGTCGCACAAATCTAAGCGGTCCAGAAGAAATGACCCAATTTCAGAGCGACCTTGAATCAATTCACCGAGAACTTTCTCGCAGAAACGATACTCCTGTGCGAGCATCCGAGACGGTCAATAGCCCTGCTATTGCCTCTGCTGGATTTGCAGTAGGTAATAAATCTATGGCTGCTATGGGATTAGTAGGCGGAATGATTATTGGTGCATTAGGCGCATCTTGGTATTACAAGAATAAGATTGATGATTTACAAACTACCATTGATGGTTTTTCTAAGAAACTTGATGCTGCGGCAGAAGGATTACAAAAGGCCGAGCAAAGAGAGGTCAAGCGAGAGGCTGCCGAAGAAGCGAAGAGTCGTTATGATTCGGTGCAACAAGGGGGACTTGGTGGATTATTTTTAAGTGATTACAACCGCCGGAATGGACCCTTGATGTGATACGATGGAAGGATTCGCAGGACTCATTGAAAATCTTTCTCAAATGAAAGAGTCATTAAATCAATATCAAACCTTTTTGGAAAATGAACGAGAGCAAACTATCAAAACACAATTCAGAGAGTTTTCCCAGAGTCTTGGTATTGTGGCTACTCCTGAAACAATCAATTTATTATTTCAAAACTTTGAACAAGTTACTTCTGTTTTAGAAGATAAATCAATCAAACTTCAAGATAGAATTATTGAAACACTTAATTCTTCTTTTGTGCAACAAGTATTAACTTTGAAAACGGCTGCTCGTGAATCAGAACTACGAAGAATGACCTCAGATTTATCTGAGTTTATCCAGCGAATCCCAACTGCCGACACAGATGCTCAATTTATTCAGAACTTAATGGCTAAGTCTTTGAAAACTTTGTCCTCCGAAGTAGCACTGCAAAAAGAATTAGGAGGAACCTACAATGAAGCGTGGATTAACTCTATTCAAGACCAAGCAACAGCGATTTTTAAGAACTTTTAAGTAGTATGGCAGACATAGGGAATAACATGGGCGACTTTGACGGATTGGTTCGTGATGATGAAACTTCATCAGATGGAGCATCAAAACAAAAAACAATACCTAAATCTGAATCCAGCAGTGGTTCAAAAAGTAATGTTAGTTTAAGCGAAGCATTAGGTGGCGAAGATGTCGCCAGCCTAACAAGGAAGTTTAATTTAGACCCAGAACTCGGTGAACAAGTTTTGGTTCCGTTGCTTAATTTCTTAGATAAATATGGTGTCGGAGATGCAGTCAATGAATCGCCTACGGTATCTGGTCTTATGTCAGTAGCCGAGTTTCTCAATGATATATCTCCAGTGATTTCTAATGCAACATCTTATTTTGGTGGCAGGCAAAAAACTTTAAGTGAAGAGGATAAGGCGTTTTTGGATAGAATCCGTGAAGCGCAGGATAGTTCAGCCGACATGACATTATTTCAAGATTCAGAAATAAGTATTGGAGAATCAGTGGAATCTGAACCCGAACCCGTTGATACGACACCACCACCCAAAGACCCCTTTTTGGACACAGGTCCTACTGATTGGTATGAAATGCTCGGAGAAAAACGCAAAGATACCTCTAAAAGTATTTACAATCAATCATTACTTCAAGACATTATGCCTGAAACACAATTTGGTGTAGCAGGCATAGAACAATTAGCCAAAGAAGCAGGTCTGTCTATTGATGAAGTAGTTTCCAAAGATTCTCAAACAAAGTTTAATAATGCTAATCCTGAACTCGGTATGGACTATACTGCTGATGATTTTGGAGAAAACTTAGATTTAGGAGTTTCTAAAATTGAAGCCAGCATGAAACAAGAGAAAGATAAGTATGAGCGCACATCTCAAGCCCGCTTTGAAGATTTACCAGTCCCAGAAGTAGCCAGCGAGTATAATCCCTTAGAGGTTGAAGGAGTTAATCTCCCCACCCTTACAGGCAAAGGTTTAGAATCGGTGGATGAACTGGCTTTCAAGGCAGGAATCTCTTCCGATGAATTAAAGAACCAAAATGCTTTGGGAGGCAAATCTCCATCAGCCCCAGTTGATGATGACGAAGAACCCATTGACCCACACCACTCAACCGTTGTTTTACCCGATGAACCGGGAAAACCCCCGGCTTCCACATACCTTGTTGATTTTGAAGATTTTGAAGTAATTGATGATGAGTGATACCGATGAATCCGGTATGGACACATTATTGTGCCACTCAAATGGAAGAGTGGTTATCGTGGCTTCAAACAGTCCACATCAATTCATATTTAGAACTTACAGAACGCTTTATTGCTACGCATCCGTATTGGGTGCCAACATCTAATAATGATGAACAGCAGAGTTTGTTTCATAGGTTAATTGCTAACAAGGATTTTATTTATTCCTTAAGTGATAAAGGATTATTGGTTTGGGCGAACTCTAATTTTATTGATTTTATTGAAGCCCTAAATCCATATGGTAGTCGTTATGTTGATATACGCCGTATTGTGGATTTTCTAAACCTTCACCTTGAATGGTTTACCAGAGTCTATCAATTCTTTAGGGCAGACACTATTTTATACCTAAGAGAAGAGGGTAGGAATCTTTAAGTAGTTGAAGCCACTGATAATTATCATGGCAACCATTAACACGAATAAAGCCGACAAAATTATGCTTTATTTGAGAGGCAACGGATATGCTCGTGGTGGGGCTGAAAAGTTAGGACCCGACATTGTGGAGTTTTTGGAAGGTAATGGGCATACATTTGCGGGTAGTGCCCGTAGTCAAATAGACCAAATGAAAACAAGCCAGTGGAACAAAATGCAAAATAAATGGGTTGCAGGAGACAGCAGTATTGAACCATTCTTTGGTTTGAGTCCATTTGAAATTGAAGAAAAGTATATGAAACCACAGGCCAGAATAAATGCGAACGCATACAAAATTGAACCCGGTAAGAATACTACGGGAACGCCCGGAGTCGGCGGAGCCAAAGGAGGCCAAGGACTAATCAAACCCGCATATGCGTTTAATGGTTTTAACGGCACAGGTTGGGATACAATCAACTTGCTTCGGATTGCTGAAGGTGGCAAATTAGATGACGATTATCTCGTCAAGATGCACAATCTTCGCAGTAAGGCATTTGGAGATGAGTTTGAACAATTCAGAACCAATCTTACCAAAGGCACTGCATTAGGAAGTTATGGCACATCACCTCCCGCAGTAAGTAAATCTGCACCAGTCACTACTACCACCACAACTCCAGTAGTTGAAGAAGAGGAAGAAGAAGAAGAAGAAGAAGAGGAAGTAGCAGTCAAAATACCATACTCATTTGAATCAACACTTGAACCCCCAACACTTACTGATATTATTGGTGTGAGTTCTATGGTAGTCCCTACTGTGGAAGAGGGTGAAAGAAAAGTTTCCTCTAAAGCCTATGCAGAATTAGACATTACAAAAACTATTCCTGTAACTTCTGGTTTGATTGAAGTTGAGATGAAAACTATGTCAAAGACACAAGGAGCATCATTATTTGATGCGAGCCTTATCATGGATTTTGAGGAATACGATGAAGAGATGGAGGCAGGATTAACATCTGGTAAAGTTTTTGAAATTATTGATGATGAAGGAGATGAACAACAATTGTTGGCATCCCCAACAGTAAAGTTTATTGTTAATGTGGATGAAGGTAAAGTTTACATAGTTATCAATGAACAAATGTTAGTTGCGGCCAAAGGTGAAGAACCATACGAGTTTTCTGATTGTAAAATCCAGATTCATGACCCAGCAGATAAGAACGATGAGGGAGTTTCTGAGATATACTTGGATGGAAATCCAATTGAGTATGGCAAATGGGAAAAGAAAGATGGTTATTTTAATGCTCATTTTGATTATGGTTTCCCTATAAATGGTGTTCAAGGATTACCACCCGAATGTTACAGGGAGCATTACCCAGATGAAGAGCCAGATGAGGTTATGGAACAATCTCAAACACTGATGACCACAGCCAGAGGCGAGTATATCACAGAAGGAAATAGGCAGATTATATTTGGTAAGCCCAAGAATTATACCTTTGATATTAGTCAATTGGATGAAAAATACCTTCAACCAACACCCCTTAATTTTGACAATACTCTGAATGATGATGATGCTGTAATCTTTGTTTTGAATTATGGTGGTAAACTTAATAACAAAACTAACTTATTTCCCGGTCAGATAGATGAAAAGGTAGCAGGCTTTACCGAATTACAAATGTTTTCTTTCCCTAATGACATCCGAAATGTTAGGCCAATAAATAGTGAAAGAGTAGTTATGCTTCAAAATTACCACAGGCGAAGCAGTGGAGAAGGCATTAAAGACATAATGATTGATTCTTCTAATCTTAAAGATGAGGTTACATATAGTATTGATGGCGTGGATTATAATGCAGAGATTTACACACAAGTTAAGATAACTTTTGATAAGCATAAATCAGGGAAAACTGAAATTGATGAAACATCAATTTTAATTCCCGATGGTGATATGAGATTCGGAGGCATGGATAATAGTAATTCTGAATTAACTGGTGAAGTTGTGAGTTTGAACGATGAAGGTGATATAGCAAATGTTATTGTTATTAAAGGGAAGGCACAAGAGATTTATGAGGCATTAGAGCAACAACGCCATTCTGCTCGCATTAGTAGCAAATATAATGCTATGACTGAAACCAGCCCTAAACAAGTTATTACTAAAACATTATTGGTGGAGCAAACCATTACTACATCAGACGATAAGAAAGAAAGTATGTATTATTTGATTGTAGGCACTGGTAAAACTACTAAAGTAGTGAAGATGGATATGGGAGTTGGCAATAATGAGTAAAGAACTACGAGAACTTGGATTAGAAACTCCACCAGAAGAAGAAGAAGAAGAAGAAGTAATGCCTGTTCCAACACACCGACCCCTGACCGACAAAGAAACTTTAGAATCATTGGTTGGTGATGAAGGATATAATACCTTAGAAAATGTTGCTAAGAGTATAGGCAAACCCCTTTTTGACACAAAAGATAATGAAGGAAACTTAGTTAAAGGCTTTATTAGTATGTTTGAAGTGGAGGAAGAACTTGAATCCATAGAAGTATTACAAGGAAAATCTCGTAATGCTACGAACTTTGTAGTTTATACTACTAATTCTAAGGGTGAACAAGAACAAATCAATTTAGATACTATTGATTTAGTAAGGGCTGGAGACGGGTATCTTGGGTATGATATTACTACTCTATATGACAACACCGTTTCCGATACACCAAAGGCATTAGTGACTGGTGAAAAGTTATCAGAAGTTTTCAAATCTAAGTTATCACTTGGGGACATTGAAAATACTCAACGAGAACATGACCAAAAACTTAGTCAGATTCAGAGTGCTATGACTATTCTGGGTGATGTATTCGGGTTTGATGACCAAGAACATTTAGAAATGTTTATGGCGGCTTGGTTGATGAAGGACAGCACTTGCCGACTATCAGGTATCCCCGGGACAGGTAAAACCACAGTCATTGAGGCAGCATCAATTTTGCTGTGTAATTCCTATGGGTTTGATACCCACCAAAGATATGTTACACCATTAGACAGAGAAGTGGAGCATTTTGATGAATTATTCGGAAAAGATAGAACCTATGTTCCAGACCTCTATAAACAAGGCCAACTTTATGACCTTTCGTATTCTAATAATGACTACCGTAGTGTTCACGAAGGGTGGGATGCTTGGAGATTCACCAGTTGGAAGAAACCCGGTGGTAGCACACGCTCTGGCGCATACCTTTATGATTTTCCCTTTTTGCAGATGATGGGTAAAGATTCAGATGGAAACCAATTTAAGAAAAGGAAGATGAATACTGGTGATTTTTCAAAACTTTTGACCAATTGTTATGTTGCACAAGTTCCAAAAGAAGGTTTCCGCCACCCCGGTATAGATATAAATGGAAACAAAACAAAAGAAGAAGATGAGTTGATTACAAGCAGTGATTTGTTAAAGAAGTTGCCTGATGAGGAAGTAACCTACATTGTTGCACCAATTAAACTACTCAATGCTGATGGAACCAAGGCTAAGTTTGATGATGCTTTGGTAGCAACAGTAAGTTGTGGTAATTTGAAAGACCGTGATGGAGACCCACTTAAGTTTCATTTTGAAATGCGTGTCAGATACCCAGAGTGTCGTTTTGCAGCCAAAAACAAAGAATTAGATTATGATTATATTTTGTCCACACCTAATGGTTCAGCAGCCGATTACATGGAATCTTCAGGAGAGTATGGATTATTTACTGATGCTGGCCGAGCCGAAGGGTATGGTCTGCGTCAGTTCTTACAAACATATTACTATGATGGTCGTCTAACTGATGATAAACAAAGACGAGGATTAGGCTTAAAGCAGATTCTTGAAGAGATGCTTCAAGAAAATGGAGTAGCAAAGATTGACTATGAAAAGCGTGCTGACGAAGTTTTGTATGGTATTGAGATTCAACAGTCCACGCACGAGGACCCTGTGCGAGATAAAACTATTTCAACTTATGAGTTTGAGCCAGTTCCCCGACCCATCGTTACTCAACCAGTAAAGTTCTTTAACGAAGCCAACCGTTCACAGGCTGGTGTGGAAGATGCAGTCCTTGGTTTGATTGCAGAACGAAAGGTTGAATACCGAGGTAAAACTTTTGATTCACCGCATTTTGTAGCATGGATGGATACCAACCCGCACCAAAAAGGAAACGACCTTGCATTTATTGATAGGATAGACATGGAACTATTGTTCAAAAGTATCAGCCTTGGAGCCAGATACACAGTATTAAGTGGAACTTATGGAAAAGGCGGCGGATATAGCCCACAACTCCAAGTCGTAAACAAATTAGCCATTGATGGTCTGACTCCTATGAGATTCAATGACCTTAATTCTATTTGGTCCTTTATTGGAAACAATAATAAAATAGGTTATACACCTCCCGGTCAAAACCCCGGTAGTGCTACTTATGATGCTCTAAGAGAAATCTCCTATATTTCTGTCTTGTTTACTCAAAAGTGGGCTGGCAAAAGTTATGAATTAAATGCTAACGATAGTTTCCAAATCGGGGAAGCAACCTCGTTGAAATCCCCATTACTTGATTTTTCAACTGTAACTAATACTTCAGACGAAGGTGCGCTTCAAACACCTATTGAAGATTACTTTGCTGAACAACCGCCTGCTCAATTTGACAGAGTGCTTGGATTCAGATTTACTAATTCGTTAGTTAAACTTTCATCAGCATTGGCTTTCTTACGAGGAAGGTCCTATGTTACTCGCTCTGAAATCCTTGATGGATTACCCTATGTAACCGCACACCGATTAGGTCGTGCTAAAACAGCCAAAGGAGAAAGCAGAGGCTTAAACAAAGACCTTGACTATGAAAATGAGCAACAATGGGTCAGAGAAGCCATTGTTAATGGTTATCTCTTAAGTGAAAATACTACAAAGTATGCTCAAAAATTACCTTTGATGGATATATGGGATTTGTATTATCGCCGATGTGTGGATAATCTCAAAAGTAGTCCAACTTTGTTTTGGTATGAAGCCCAAGTTATTAGTCCACTACGCACAGTATTCAGAACCGCTAAGGCTTCAACAATGACACCTGTGCATTGGCATATTGCGACAATGGTTATGGAAAATGAAAGGACTGCTACATCAGAGTCAGCAACTAAGCCATATCGTAATTACAAACACGGAAACGATTATATGGAGAATTACAATTTTTATCGTAACCGCATTTTCTCCAAGCCTACGCCCGGCAAAGAAACCGTTAATCTCTATGATTACTTCAAGTTGCGTGGTGAAATCTGTCAAGAACCCAATTTGTTTTCTGATGACAGAGAAACATTATTAGAATATCTTGAATCCCGTATGGCCACTATTGCAGGTGGAGATTCAGAAACAGGTAGTGTATCTAATCCAATCGCAGTTACTAAGACATCATCCCAAGCATTAGCCAAGCGAACAAGAGAGCAATTCGGATTAACTATCAATCCACGAGAGTTCCCATGGCGAACCTATCAAGATTCTATTGGGGCTTGGGGTCGGTTACTTCAATTAGAGGGTTGGGGTGGAACAGGCCAAAATACTAATTTCGCTGAACAGGAGCAAAAGGCTGTCACAGGAGCAGGTAGTTTTACCGACCAAGCCATGATGATTTCAGGCCGAATGGAATGTCGTGAACCACCAGCCAGCCGCACAGGAGGAACTTTAGCCACACATAGTAGTCTTTCCTCTCAAAATATGCTCCGACAAATAGAAAATCTTAGAAGTTCTTTTTCTTCATCTGCATTAGGAGAGGGTGTTTTGATAACCAATCCGGCTGAAGGTGACACTAACGACACCACTTTGGAAGATTTCTTAGATTTGGCTAAATTATTAGTAACTCAATACCCCCAACAAAAAACCCCTGAAGCAGATTTTCTTATTCGTGAAGCCAGTGGTAATGAACAAGCCGTCAAAATAGCCACGGATGGATTGTTAGGTTGTTTCCCATTAAAACACGCTGGCGGTGCGCCATCAGCAGACCCAATCTATACTGGTAATCATGACTTTTTGAGATTATGGATACGAGTATTTAGGTCAGAGTTATCTCCAAGTATGGATGCTTCGGATGCTACAAGTAATAGACATTTGGCAACACTTAATCTCACTATGGGTATCACTTCTAATTTTGCTGACAAGAAAAAGAACATGATTTCTATGACAGGACCATTCACCGAACCTAAACATAATCCATATAAAACACAAAACTTTGTTGATGATGAACTCAAGGATATGGGTAATCTTTCCCTCACAGATATTTTACAATATCAAGTAGTCTTTGATAACGCAGTTACTACGGAAGAAGTTAATTAGGGAACGATAACCTTAAATAGATGAAACGCTTATCATTAAGTGATGTCTGACCCAGCACCTTCTTCAGAGGCTCCGAAGTATTATTCTATTAAGCCCGGTGGAGACAATTTACCTCCAACGCTTAAATCTGCTATCAATAGACTTAAAAAGGCAAACAATATGCGAAACGAAGTTTATATTGTTCCTACGGCAGTTCATCAAGCCTATACTAATATGAGTTACATTTCTTTATCAGGAGATTATATGGGATTAGCAATTCATGAGAATTATCATGGATATTCACCCAAGCATTTAGCCGAAGATTTAGAGTTTGTTGTCCAACACGAGATTGGGCATTTGAATGTCCACCCCACAGAAGGCTTTGGCTGGATGGCTGAAATTAAGGCTATGCCAGTTGAAGGAAGCAAAAAGGGAGACTGGTCCAATGTATTATCTGACATCGTAGTTAATTACAATATCAGTAATGGAACACAACTACCCCCTGTCCAAAAGACATTGGAAGTAAAAATAATGAATCATGCAGTATGGTCTGCTTATGCGGGCGGTTATCGTAGTTGTATGGGAAGTCCTGTATCATCATTACGGGGGCAAACATTACATCGTGGTTTGGTTGAATCAGGCCAATTAGTAAATAATTTGTCCAACGGTGGAGTATTTACTAACCCTGCACCCGGAAATCCATATATCGCTTCTGACACTACACCTGAATATGAAAAATGGACTGGACATGGCCGTGGGCCACAACAGTATTGTTCAATTGCTTATGCAGTATCTCATCAAATGCCCGTAGGCACAGACATGGGTCCCGGATTAGGATTAAGCACTACTGCACTTCCTTATCCAGACAACTGGAAACAAGTTAAAGTTTTGGCATCGTTTGAAGTTGAATACTGTCCTTCTTGTGAGAAATGGATAGGATACAATCCATCCCCCGGAACTTGCCCTATTGATGTGGAGACTTGTCACGGAACCACAACTAAAGAAGGAAAGATTGAGGCTGGCACATATGCTGTTAAATCATCTCGCACATATGATGGCCAAGTTAATTGTCCCGATGTAAGGCCAATTGAGTTTTGGCAAATTGATTATAGAGGCACTCCGAGGTGGATACCAGCCCACTATTGTTATAGTTTATGCCCGCACTGCGGAGATTCAGCACCCACTCAATGGGAATTAGGCTTTGGTTATCGCCCAGAGATGGTGGACTATATTAGAGCAGGAGGAAACCTTACTCCCGAAATGATTAAGCAAATAGAAAAAAGTAGGTTGTTTGGCTTGTTGCTCTATTATCAAATTGCAGGGTTATATGCCAGTTCTGCCAATTACAAAGGATTGTCTGGTGTAGCCGCAGGAGAGTTATTTTTACATGATGCCGCATGGGATTTACATTTATGTATGATAGGACAGTGATAAAATGCCATATGAAAGTAACCCCTACAATTCAACCGAAGGCCGAGATATGGTGCGTAAGATATTCCATAATCTCTTTTTGAATGATGGAACCACAATGAAATTAGATTCTGCTAAAGAGAATGTTGAGTATTTCCGAGGAACAGGTGGAGAAAGACTACATCAAACAGTTTCCATTATGAAAAACTTTATTCGTGGTTTTCGTCATAAGTCATATCAAACATCTTTGAATAGTGGGATTTTAATTTGCCCACATTGTTTCCGCCGAGATTTTATGTGGTTGTGGGAGTTCGTGGATTTTGGTTTGCGAAATGATAATTATGAATGGACCAGTTCAGTGGAGCCAGATAAGAACACATGGGAAGTCGGCTATAATCGCAGAACTCCAAAAGGTAGGCGGTCCGGCTGGAGATTTATGAGCCGAGTTAGGTGTAATAAAGTTACTACTTGTGGTGATTGTAAAATAACCACTACGGGGACATTTAGCACTTGCCGCAAATGCGGTGGTTCAGATGTTGCTAATGTAGGCTGTCACAATGAATCCTATATGGTTCATGTTGTGGAAGAAGTTCAATCAGCAGGGTGGTTGGCTAATGCCAGCACCTACACATCACATAATATCCAAAATGAAAAATATGTTGCGTTGTTGCCTAAGAACTCAGGAGGTCAAGCCACCACTCGTAATGTTAAATCATTTATGTATCGGGTCAGAAACCCGGGTCCAGCACCAGACGGATTAGTAATCAATACTACTGAGTTAGCATTTCAATATATTCCTCAATTAGAAGTTGGCTACGAAGATAGATTATCTGGGCTTAGGCGACCATATGGATACAAATGCCCCGAATGCGAGTTTATACGATATGCCCCTTTGCATGATGAAGATTATGCGTTCCCTGCTACACCACCACCTGCGGCTATTTTTAGTGATAGTGAAATGAAGTCCAAAGGAAATACAACCATCTCCACTGGAATGCGCCCATCAGTTAATCAGAATAGAGAAGAACAACAAGGAGGATTAGTGGATAACATGGGATATTGCCCCAATCCTGACTGTGATAACATTAAATTAGTGCCATCAATTTCAATTAAAACCAAATTACCTAAGTCGTGTTTTAATCCATCTAATGGAAAACCATGGCACGCCAGAGCAGGTCGTAGTGCCCGTGGTAGCGAAACAAAGTGGACAAAGGGTGGATTTGAAGGGGCTGCTATGGTTCAAGACTATTGTAATAAACAGATTCAGCGAGCCACTAATGCAACACCAGCCCAATTTCCTTTCAGCCCACTTCATGCTGCGTTTTCTCGTAGTGAGAAAGAAGTTTGTATCACTTGTCTAAATAGAGGTCACACAGAGTCTTATGATTACTTTTGGGATACTACGACAGGGACAACTCTAAATTGTCGGGGTTGTGGAGAGTGGCAACCCCAATATCGCCGCCTATTACGGAATGATTTTGGAGAATATGTATTTAATGACCCCCAAATGATGAGAATTGTTAGTCCACAACCACTTTCACAAGCAGCCGATTTTCAAAAATATCAACGAATAGCGGGCAACAATGCTGACGAAAGTGGTTCTGCAATCTGGGGTATTCGTTTAGATTGTCCGTTGAATCCAGATGATGCGGTATTACAATCTCAAGCCCAATTATTTTCATTGATGAAGATTCCCAACTTACCTACTACCCCTCCGCAAGTCGGAATGGGTATAACTATGTGTCCTAATGATGTGGAAGGAATAGCCTACGGCGAGTGGAAGAAAAAAGAAATCTTAAAGAAAACTGTTTCTATTGAGTTTAAGGATGAGGAGTGGCTTCAAAGTAAAATAATGAACTTGGATGGAGTTTCAGCCGATGGAACAAATATGAAAGATTACTTTACGACACTTCAAGATGAAGGAGAAATACCACAATATCTGAGTGTAGGTTCAACTATTCAAATAGTTAAACCCGACAGAGATGCAGAGTTTCAAACCATTACCAGTTATGATTTGTTAAAATACCGAGAGGGTGATGCCAAAACAGAATTATATGGGCGCAAGTGGGAAGTGCAAGTCCGAACTGATAATATAGTATTACCGCCCGGTGAAGATAGTATGTTAGGAGTTACATCACCCGGATACACATTTGTTGTTTGTGAGGGGCGTAGCAGAGCCGCCTACATGGACAAAGCCACTAAAAATTGGATTGATTTTAGCCCTCAATGTGCTTCATATCACAATAGGTTAGCCCCAGAAGTCCCATTAGATAACATTTTTTATCACGCACGATGGTCTCAAACACCTGATTCCGATATAAGGCCACCAAAACCGGGTGAAATTACAGGAGGCATTCTTGGTCCAACAGGAGACTATTATTGGAATAGCACAAATCATTTTGTCCAAGACCAAATCAAAGTGGATAATTATTTGGCTGGATTTATGGGGTCAGGTGCTACGGGAACACCATGCTTAGAGAAAAAGATGCACGATTTTCAGACATTGGACGAACCCATGTTTCATGATGATAGTATGGTCTTAATTTTTCAATGTAAGACTTGTAAGGAAACATGGGAATTAGGTGCAGATTTAGAAGCAGCCGGAGAATATACCGCAGGAGCCGCCGTCAAAAAGTATTACCAAAACAAAGGGTGGGTTGATGCTGATGGTAAAACTACTAATGAAAAAACATTTCCTCAAGAATGTATGGATGCTGCCGTTGCCAAAGAATTAGACCAAATTAGTAATTGGGGTGTTGAGGATGGAACATTACAAGGATTAGGCCGTGGTGGAAGCCGTAGTGCCAAAGAAATGTTAGATACACCAAGATTATTAGTGGAGGAAGATTAAGATGAGTGATGTTCAACGAAGCGGCTGGGCAGACAACCCATTTACATTTTCAATTACACATGGTATCGCCCCAGCCCAACCCCAACCATTTGGCATGGGCAATTTCTTAAAAGATTTCTTTGACAAACTAAAAGCCAAGTATGTTAAAATGCCTCCGGCTAAAATCACTCCAGTTGAGCCTATTGCTACTACCCAATGGACACCCGAAATGGGAATGGGTCAAACATTAACAGACCGATTCGCACCGAATCCTGCTTTCATTGGATTACCCCTTAAGCGCAAAGATGTGCAAACATCGGTTGGAACTAAGGGATGGAACACCCATTATAACATTATGGTGGACCAATCAGGCTCTATGGGAGCAATTGCGACAGAGTTTGAAGGAAAACCTTGTGATAGAACCATTGTTTGTAGGTTAGCCACGGCTTGTTTAATCAAACAAGCATCATACAATGTGGATAGTTTCACTGTATTCACTTACAATGACCGAGGAAAACCTACAATTACGAAGATTGTATCACATGGCTAACTTCTGAAAGTATTAGTAAAGTTTGGAACATTGTGGAAAACAATAAAGGGTCCAGCACACAGGCTTGGAGTGATGGTGCCGAAAATAATATGATTAACTCGTTGGCACCCATGGTTGCAGATGGAGACAACAATGAGGATTCAGCATTTGATGTAATGGTGGCTAATTCTAAAAAATATGATATTAAGGGTATGATTACACTGTTTATTACTGATGGAGATAGTTTATCAGCCCCAATTACACATAGTAATAAAAGTCTTACAGGTTCATTAACTTATGACCAATGGATGCGTCAATTCGGCCATCTATTTTATATCTTGATTCGTTCCGAAGATGAACAACGCCGAATGAACCAATACAAAGAACAGTGCGAAACCGCCTTAATGAAAACTTATGACTGGGACAGAAAGTTAGCAGGTAAGTTTGTTTGGTGTTTCCCAGACCCTCGCATGAAAGACTCCGATGGAGAACTAATTACTGATGTAGGGGACCAAATGGGATGGTTATTTGCCGAAATTGGAAAGATTTTTGCTGGAACATCTGAAGAGTTTTCAGACCTTGCAGAAGAGTTAGGAGTAATCGGCCATGATGGAGATTATACATCACCAGTTCTTGATGAGGATTGATTCTGATGAGTGATGTTCAACGAAGTGGTTGGGCAGACAACCCATTTACATTTTCAATTACACACGAGATTACTCCCGCAGAATCACAACCCTTTTCTATGACGCATTGGTTAAAAGATTTCTTTGAAAAACTGAAAGCCAAATATGTTAGAGTTCCTCCTTCTCAAATAGAATCAGAAGAAGATATTGGTAGCGAAGGTTGGAGACCAGAATTAGGCATGAGTGGAGCCAGACTTGATACATTTGCACCCGACCCCGGTTTTATACCAATTACTCAAAGGCGAAAACCAGTAGTGACACACAGAGGAGTAAAAGGTTTTAATACTCATTACAATATCATGGGAGACCAATCATACTCCATGAATGCGAAAGCAACTGAGTTTGAAGGAAAACCTTGTGATAGAAGCATAGTGCTTCGTGTAGCCTCATCTTGTTTAATCAAACAAGCATCATTTAATATGGATAGTTTCACTATGTATAGTTATAATGATTCTCCTACAATTACGAAGATTGTATCACATGGCTAACTTCTGAAAGTATTAGTAAAGTTTGGAACATTGTGGAAAACAATAAAGGGTCCAGCACTTATGCTGTGGGTGATGGTTCTGAAAATAATATGATAAATTGTTTGGCTCCTTATGTTCCCGATGGAAGCACCAACGACAATAGTGGCTTTGATATTATGATAAAGAATAGTCAGAAACATGATATAACAGGGATGATTACAGTGTTTTTGACTGATGGAGATGGACTGGCCGATACATCCAAGCGATATTGGTCCAATGACTATGGCGGTAGTTGGAAAGGAGGAACTGGAGCATTTAATCCAGACAATGTTACCGAAGAAGGAAAAAAAATGATTGGAAACAAAAGTTATGACCAATGGTTGCGACAATTTGGCCATGTATTTTATATTATCATTCGTTCCGAAGATGAGCAAAGAGAGATTAGGTATAATGTTGAAGCAATAGAAAGTCATTTAATGGGTCTTTATGGGTGGGACCGTGAAGAAGCGTCTAAGTTTATCTGGGGATTCCCAGATGTAGGCATGAAAGACTCATCAGGAAGGCCGATTACTGATGTGGCTGAACAAATGGCATGGTTATTTGCAGAAATCGGGCGCATCGGTGCAGGCTTATCCGAAGAGTTTAATGATTTAGCAACTCCTCTGGATGAAGATGAGGACTAATCCAAACACTTAAGTATCAGCAGAAACTAATAATAACCATGTCTTTTACGACACCACTCCCTCACGACCCCTCAGAGGTATTTCCAACAGCAGATGAAGTATGCTTAGGAAGAAAACTAAAGTTTCCTGCCTACGGAGAAGATAGTTTAATTTCTAATGTATTATTTATCACTGGCAAAAGAGGCAGTGGTAAATCATGGACAGCAGGAGTAATGATGGAAGAGTTTCATCGTTTAGGACTTCAATTCGTATGTTTTGACCCATTAAACGCTCATGGCGGATTAGACCAACTCCCTCGGATAGAGTCATTAAGTCCAGATGCAGGACAAAGTATTGATATGAAAAGTTTAGTGGAACGCCTTCGGACTACTGATAAATCATTGATTGTTGCTATGGGTGGCCTACCATTACCTAAACAACAAGAATTAGTCGCTGATTATTGCGAAGCCTTGATTTCTGCTCGTCTGGGCAAAGGATTACATACTATTCTGGAAGAATGTCAAGACTTCGTGCCACAAATAGGCAGACCAATCTCTTTTGAACCAATTGTTCGTTTGTGTAAACTTGGTCGTGCATTAGGCTATGGCGGTTCGTTAGTTTCCCAAAGACCCGCAGGAGTAAACAAAGAAGCCCTAAGTCAAGCATCAGTATATCTTGTTCACAATGTTATTAACAATCGTGATTTGAAAACTTTAGATGAACAATTATCTTTTGGAACAGACAAGCGATTGATTAAGAAAATCTTGAATGGTATTTCTTCTGCTCGCAAAGGAGAATGTGTTGCTTATGCACCAGAGTTTTTCCGAGATAGAGGCTATCTTGTCATTGACAAAGTTCGTGGCGATAGGACAACAAGCCACACAGGACACAATGTTGATGTTAAATCCACAATTACATCTGCTACCGAAGATGTTGCTGATGACCCATGGGCCGTTGATGCAGTTTCTTCTGTAACCGAATTAGAACCATTTGCTCGCCAATCTTCTATGTTATCTTCCCAGTTGCCTATGGCAACCGAGGCTACGCCTCCGCCGGTTTTTGATGTGGCAAATAAATATGATACATGGGAGCCGACTGAAGAAGAATACCCTCTGGAGTATGAGTCCCAAGGAATTGAAGAACGCAAAGCAGAATCTAAGAATACATTGTGGATTCCCGTAGCCACAATCGGTGGCCTCGGTATTACCTCTGCCTTATTTTTTACCGTTCTCCGCAGTATGTCTCGTTAAGTTTATCACACTCCTTTGATATACTTTAGTCATGAGGCTTAGTCGTAAGTTAGCCACAGGTCAGTGTATTATTCTTTATGAAGATTTACAAAAGCATATTCCATATAACATAGACATCAGCGATTTTAATACTTTATCGCATCGTGCATTTAATGATAAGTATCAAGATAGTAAAACTATTGTGATTGCAGATTTACAACTTCCTATTTGGTTCATCGTGCAACCCAGCAGAAAGCGTGGCAAAAAGGGCTGGTGGAAGATTGCAGCACCCAATGGAGAAACTAAAACTATTAAGCCTGATGACATTTTGTGTAATGCCAAAATAGCACATAGTAATCATCAGTTTGGTAGGTGGATTTTATTGAGTAGTCATTTTGACGGAGAATATAATTACATTCCACCTCGTAGTGTTAATGGAATAAACTGTAAGGTTCCAGAAGAAATTACCCAAGACCCATTTATTTTTCAAGACCCATTGAGTAAAGAGTGGATTCACTTTCAAACGCAGCGTGGAAACTTTGTAGTTCAAATGTTGCCGTATGGTGCCAACATTAACCACAGAGGGAATGTTAATTTTAAGGATAGGCGATTGGTAATGAATATGGGTCATTTGAATCAATACAATGCTAAGTATTATAAATCTAAGTATGGAATTGGATACATCGTGGAATCCAAAGAGCCACCCACATATAGCATTAGTAAAAGATTAAATGCTATTACTTATGAACTTCAAGGCAAATGGCCCACATCTGTTACTAACCAAGATGATAAAGAAATCTTTTATATTCCTTTGTCTTATTTTGAACCTTATGGTATCCCTGATGGCACATTTACACCAAAAACTTTACATATTTTGAACTGGTGTGCTACTGGTTGTGACACAGCCTTATACACAAATCTTTAAGTATCAGAAAGACCTGATTCATTATTAGGTAAGACGCATGATGAACGACTCAGGATTTGAAACACCACTAATTGAGGACCCTAATACAACTGTTGGAGCATATCCATGGGATGGGGACTATGGGGCTACTCGTAATTACGATACAACTTCTATGGCTGTGATGTCTGACCCAGCACCATCTTTTGTCGCACCTCAACTGGATGCAACTGATGAACAACACACAGGCGCAGGTAATGACCCAGAAGGAGCAGATATGGGACAACCCCTTGATGCTGGCGGAGATGCAGACGGAGAAAACTTTGGACAAGACCAAGGTTCACAAGATACAATGGAAGCAGATTCCGTCAATGTTCCTTTGGTGGGTAGTGTTTCACTGCTTACATTAGGAGTCGTTGCTATCGCAGGATATTGGTTGTGGAGTCGCAGGGAATAAGCAAATCTTTAAGTAGTTGAAAGGAGAAGATGATATTATGGCACGAGTAATTGGAAATGCAGTCCTACCAGATTTGCCCTATGCACCAAATCTTATGAAGTTAGCAGAAGTCAATATCAGTCGTGATACACTTGCAGGCCACAATGCAAAAGTTTCATTGGGTCAAGGCTTGACAGCCCAGACACCACGCCCCTCACCAACAATGACCAAAGTTCCATCTTTGGTTGTTCCCGGCACAGATGCACTACCAATAGAGCAACTCATTAAGGGTGGCGGATACGGACAAGGTATTGTTCCGATGGCACCAAGACCATCTCCAGCATCTATTGTTCTTCCTAAGTTTGATGTTCCAGTCGGAAGTTTGGCACAAGACTATGCTTTGCAGAACTATGATTTGATGGGACAAGGAATCACCCCTGAAGCCCAGTATAGTCGCCCAACACACACTATGGAAGTTTATGGTCCAGCCGCATCACCAAATGTTGCAGGTCTTGATAGAATCAAGCCAGAAATGATGATGGGTAGTGTCAATGCACACCAACCATCTATGAACTTCGGTGGAGACCCAAGGTTTGAGGCAGAAATGACTTCAATCCGTCCAACTAACCCTCGCACCTTCATGCGTGCGCCTACTGTTAATGTTCCAGTGAGCCAACAACGCATGGCGATTCGTGAACTACCTCTAATTCCTGCAAGCACACAACCTCGTGTGCCTAATGTATCCGGAATGATTGGCCCAGTTAAGTCAATCAAGATGGAAGCCCAGTATGTCGCACCACCTGTGCGAAACGCTGACCTCGGTGGAATGCTTAACAGCACAAGCCGTGTTGGTGGATTTGGGAACAGCAGTGGAAGAACATTTGGTGCGGAAGCACCCCTCACAGTAAGGCTGTGAACCAAAACAAAAAAGGAGAATGAAAAATATGGACACAAAAGTAATAATTGTTGGAACAAGTTTGCTGATTGTCGGTATGGCTGCTACATTAGGCGGCACATTCGGCTGGGCTACTACTGCCCTTCCAGTTGTTGGCGTAAACGCACTACAAATTGCAGGCGTTGTTGTTGCACTGGTTGGAGTTGGAACGCTTAGTGGAATGGACCTAATGGGATTTAAGCAGGCTGCTGGTAAGACTGCATTCTGAAACCAATAGAAATAAACAGGCGGTTTGCCAATGAACACGAAGATGAAGGCGGAAGCATACACAATTTGTAGTGCTGGCCTATCTGCTTATTTGGCCAACGAACACAAAGAGTATCGTTTGAAAAGTTTTAGTCGTGGCATCATGATTGGTGTTGTGACAACTATTCCAGCATATTTCATTACCAAGTATTACCAACTTCCACAGTTGTATGCAGCACTACCACTTACAGGTGGTATGTTATCAGGTATTTATGAAGGTTTAACAAACGCTGAATCTAATGATACCCTACATACCAGCGATTTTGATACAGTTTGTGAATCATTAGAAGAAGAAGAATCCGAAGATGAAGAAGAATCCGAAGAAGAAGTTTAGGACAATCTTTAAGTAGTCGTAGGGTTTACTCCTTATTATGGCAGAAGATATTCTTTCAGCAATACCTACAATAATTATTGTTATGGGTGCTGGGTATTTCATTGGAAAGTTTTTGAGCGCAACACTTCGCAAGGAAGCCGATGGTGATTTAGCATTGGTGGACACTAATCCTACCGAAGAAAATATGCTTTTACAGAGTATTCTAATGCGCCCAGCAGTAAATCAAGAATTAAATTACTTGTATGGAGGCGCACCAGCCGTGACTATTAGCAACATGACTAATATGATTGTAGGGACTCCTGTTCCATATGGGATTTGAGATTTATGGATGAAAATAGTAAGTGGTTTTGGGGACTCGGTGCAGGAGTAGTCCTTTTGATGTCTATGCCTTTGTGGAACAAGAAAAACGCAGATACCAAGAAAGATTGCGGATGTGGCTGCAAAGGAGGAGATTGTGCAGAAAAGAATGCAGAAGCACGAGTCACCAGAGGCGAAGAAGTTTTCAATTCAGAAATGAACCAAGATGTTTCAGGACCTTCCGCAGAGTTGAATCGTATTAACCCAGTTGAAGTCGGAGGTGCCGAGGATGTATATGGTGCAGAAAGTTTTAACACCGAATATGTTAATATGAATCCATTAGATTTCCAAACACCAACAAGTTTTAGTCAGGTTTCAGGTTATGCTTCTCAACCATTTTGGGACCAAGCCAATGATATGTTACCAGAATATCGGTATGCTATGCCATGGAGCAGTTCCTATCTTCCTGTTAATGAGTGGAGACCAAACGACCAGCAAGGCTGGCCAGCAGGACCACTTCCTTTTGACCCACGAACAAGATAAGAAGTATTAAATAGAATTAAACCTATTTATTTACATGATGAGTGAGAACTTTGGTGGATATGCCATGGATGTATCCATGTTTGATTGGATTAGACAAAATCTCCCAGAGGGTTCTAAGATTTTAGAGTTTGGTTCAGGAACGGGCACTATTGAATTAACAAAACATTATGAAGTGACTTGTATTGAGGACCTTTCAGAATGGATGGATGTTGCCAAAGACGCTCAGTATATTTATGCACCCTTAAAAGATAACTGGTATGATTGGATACCACTTGAAGTCTTGAAAGATAAAACTTTTGATTTGATATTAGTGGATGGTCCATTTGATTTAGACAAAAGATATGGTGTCGTGGAATGGTATAAAGAAAACCTTTCGGTTTTTGGAGATGCCGTCTTGATATTGGATGATAACAACTATGAGTTATGTATTGATATGGTAAGAGATTTCAAAAATCTTGATTGGGAACATATCCACCAATGCTTTTGCGAAAAGTTTATTGATGCCGTAGGAGGAGTTGGGCAACACCATTGGGGTGTTTATCAAAAGAGATATGAGTGTGTTGAATGTGCCACAGAGTTTTTGAAACTTAGTGAGAGTATAAATTGTTGCGCCGCATAACTTTAAGTAGTCGTAGCATTCACCTTATTGTATGAATCCATTAGCGATACCACAACAATACTATGCAAAAGAAGGCATTATGTCCACTATGGGCATTGGCTATACTGCCGCACTTGCTACAATTGGTTTTACGGCATGGAATATGATTGCTAACCGGAGCATCAGTATAGAGATGGTAGCAGCCCTTGTGGGAGGTTCATTAGCCACATGGGGTTATTTGAAAGAGTCTGACATAGATTATTCTGAATCTTGAGGTCGGTAATTTATGAAAATCTATGTGGAAGCCAAAAGCAAAGCCGCTTTAATACGCAGGCTTTCCGCAGGAGAAGAAATTAGTGGATATAATTATTCAATGTTTGGTGGTGGAGGCCACTATATGTTAGATGATACTCTTGATGATGGAACGATTATTGCGATTTACAGTCAAATGTCTGGAGGAAATCCTGTTGCCAAATCTTGGGGAACATGGACAAACGGAGTATTAAAAGCAGAATCATTCAATTCCGAAGGAAAGATGACATTTGAGGCTTATGACCCAGCAGATGCGTGGGATAATCATATTCATCAGGAAGAAATGGCAGAAAAAGCCTATGAAGAGTATTTAGAAGAATTAGAAGAAGATGATGAACCATTATCTTTTGCCGATTGGATGACTGCTCAAATAGAACTTGAGGCTGCCTACTTAGAAGAACAATACAAACAAATGGAAGAAGATTCAGAAGAAATCGCCCGCTTAATGGATGACCCAGAATATACGACTCTTGAGGGCACTCTTGACGCAGAAACTTTTGAATCTCCAGTATCCTGTAAAATCTGTGGTAAAACTTTTGATAGTTTCCGTGGATTAAACGGACACATGAATGCACATCTTCCTTCTCATCGTAAGCGAGCAGAAACTTTTGAGGCTCATGCTTGCGATTGTTCTAATTCTTATCGGTATCGTTTTGACCGAGATTTGGATGCAGTAAATTGTGACCGTTGTGGTGGTTATTTGGATGCACACAAATACAAAGTCCCAAGTGCTGGAGTAGTCAAATATGCAGAAACTTTTGAGGCAGAACCCTCAATAGTGCGAGGCACATGGATGGGTGGTGTTGTTGAGTTCAGCAACGGGGATGTCTTTGTTAAGGTTATTACATTTCCCGTTACAGATGATTCAGGATTCGGTGGTGAATCTATGTGGGTCATCCTTGAAGAAGGTAATGAGTTTGATGGTATAGGCATTCTTGATAATGACCCAGTTCATTCGGAGATTAAATCTGGTTCTCGCATTAAGTTTGCCGGTGGAACACCCGACTACAAACCACATTTTGTAGCAGTTGTGGAAGCAGAAACTTTTGAGGCAGAATTATCTGAACAGTTGCCTTATGAAATTATAACAACTGATTGGAAATCCTCAATTGCACCGGAGAATAGACACAATAATGATAATTGGTTCATTACAGGTGATATTATTTTTGCAGTTCCCGACAGCGAGGGAAATTATGGAAGAGGAGAGGAAACAATAGTTAGGATTTCAACCTATGGAGAAGGCACAACTCTTGATGAAGCCAAAGAAGATGGAATCTTCAGGGCAACAGAAAATCTTTATGATGATTATTCACGAGGTTATTTTACCCAGAATGCAGAAACTTTTGAGGCAGATTACTGTAATACTTGTAAAATACCAGACCATGATTCGTGTTCTTTGACAGAGGATTGTCCATGTTGTGATAACACAATGGCAGGCATTTATCGCAAAAGATTCGGCGCAGAAGATGAACTAACCATAGAAGAGTTCTTCCGAGATATGGAAACTACTTTGGATAAATATGGTGCATGGGATTGGGATTCCGAAGCCCATGACGGTGTTTTAGGTTTTAGTGGAAATCTGACTCCTACTAATGGAGAAAACTTTTATCAATATGACCTTGATTTTGATGAGATACGACAAGATGAAACATTTGAAGCCAGAGGAACCAGTGGTTGGCAAGTTACTTGTAGCAAATGTGGAGCCAAAGGACATAATAAATCCACTTGTGGCCGACCAAAACCAAAGACTCCTAAACCCCGTGCTACTAAAAGTAAAGGTTATGTTCGTAAGACAATTGACAAAGACCAAGCACGCAGAAGGGCATTGATTGAAGTCATTGTTGGTATAGGTGCAGGAATCTTTATTGGGCGTAATCTTTAAGTATCAGGATAACTAAGTATTAGTCATGGCTCAATTGACAAACGGCTTTGTTCGTAAGGACGCTAATACAGAAATTGGGTTTTTACCACCTACTCAAAGTGATGCTATGATGATGGGAGATGGTTCCGTAATGCCTACTACGGCTTTTCGTGATGATTACCCAATTACTAAATATACTCCTCAAGAGTTAGGTATAAATGTTAAAGCATCCCCTTTTTATGACCCCGAAACTAATAGTCAATCTCAAGCAGCCCCTATGCAACCATCAGGTTCTTCAACAGTAATTGCCGATAAAGGAACTACTACTGAAAGTTTTGATTCACAAGATATTCAAGTTTTGTCTGATGCAGCCATGAATGCAGCAGGTTCATTTAATAATTGGATTTCTAAGAACATCGGATTTATGTTGCTCGGTAGTGTATTAGTATATGGTGTGTATCGCTTTGGGGTGAAGCGAGGTGCTTCGTGAGTTCACATCTGGCGAGAGAGTTACCTCAATTGCTGTCCAAGACCTTGGGATTGGCACAGTAATTTATCCTTCAATATCTCATGTTATCGTTAAATGGGATGATGGCTCTTGGAGTAAAGAACGATACCAAGATTTAATTTTTGTCGGAGAATCTGTTGATTATCCTTTGCCAATTCCTGACCCAAGTGGAACTAAGATTCCACGCCGAGGCTCTAATGAAAAAGTTGTTGATAGTCCACTACGATTAGATTTGCCTCCACAAGAAGATTTTGATGACCCATCAGAAGATTTTAGACCCAAATCCTATCAATATGGAACTGCCTCTCTTAATCCAGAGATTTTTGAATCTGATACATGGTTTGATTACCGAGGATTACCACCTCGTAGCCCAGCATTACTAAAACATCTTAATCTTCAAGATAATCTTGATACCGCTATGACTAATTGGTTATTGCATAACCAAGGTGCCAAACTTGCACGGAGGTTCTAATATGGCGATACCTACTATTCCTAAAGAGATGGTAAACTCTTTTTATTATCAAGATGTTGGCACAGGAGATACCAAAACCCTACTTCGGTGGGCACAAAGTTATACCTTATATCACCAAAACGATGGGACATTTACAGGTTATGCTCGCTTTTCTAATGGCTTACCCCCAATCACCCTGCGGGCAATTGATACACCACCCGGCGCAGCCAGTGGTCCCGATTGGCCATCTGTTGGCACACTTTATAATGCAGAATCAACTCAATATGACCAATTACGCAAAGCCCTACGAAATCAAGGAATCAATCTTCAATACACTAATCGTATTCCTGCTACATGGGTAGTTCTTAAAGAAGAAGTTTTGCCCATGGGTTTTAGAATCCAAGCATTAGTCTCGCCGACTTATTATTCCACATATGATACTGACCCATACCAACAAGTGGTTTCTGGACAAGGCCCAAGTGGAAACAATGAAGAAGGATTAGGAATAGTTTTGCATGGTGCAGGCCAAGAAGTCAGTAAAGCCATTACCCTCAAGAAAGTTTCTTTAGACCGCCAACTTGAGTTCTTTGAAACCATTCGTAGTTCTGCGGAAAAGTTTTTGAACCCAGTTATTTCTTACAAGAATACAGGAATGATTGCTGGGCGAAACCCATTTAATAATGAGGGAAGAAAATGGAAGCCCGGGGATTTAGTAAATGTTTCTCGTGATTCATTAGATGGCGGTGGTTTAGCCACAGCCCATATTATCAGAGTCTATCCTACTACTGTTCAAGTAGTGTGGCCTAATGATGAAAACCATTCTAAGGAGAATTACCCTCACGGTTGGCACACTATTGAACAAAAAGTTCACTTGATATTTATCAAGGAGGACTCAGCATGGTTAGAAAACTATAAAACTATTCCACCCGACTTTAGTTCTCGTTGGGGTGCAGACACATCATGGTTTACTCCAAGCAATCCAGAGCCAGTTTATGGTGGAATAAGTGAAAGAAGTTTAGAAAATCTTATGCAAGATTCTGCGCCAACATGGGCTACTGGTGTTACCTTACCTCACGGATTAAAATTGAATACTAATCCACAGGCTCGTAATACAGATTTGTTTTCAGAGATGGACCAAATCTCTTTATATTTGAGGAAGCAAGAAGCATTAGCACAACTAATGGGGTCATCACTCTAAAGCGAATCTTTAAGTATCAGAATAGATAGATGATTACTATGCGTTTACTGCAAGTTGGTATCGGAGCAGTTCTGGTCGGGATGAGTCTCTATTTAGGTAGCGACACTATTCGTAACAAAGTATCTTCAATTAAAATGTTTAATGCTGATGGAATTACACCAGCCAAACTTGAGCAGATGCACATAGAAAGTAGTGGTGTTACTGTGGATACAGTCCCAGTCTCACAAGTTGGTGCCTTCATGGGTTGGCAACAACTACATCTCGGAAAGACTACCTCAGTTGCTAACGACTCTCCGTTTATGGATGGGGTCGTGGATTCCAAGCCAGTATATCAAAATCCATTTGATGTCGGATACACTATGTCCCAAGAAGCCTTTGGAGCAGAATCATTTGAGGCATCTGGAAGTTTCGTAGGACAAGAAACACCAACTATGTTTGATACAGCAAATCCACCAGAAACATTCCCAGTGGCAGGCAGCCCTTACCGAGTTCAAGTTCACGATGGGTCACCTGTTTACAGCCTTGACCCATCCACAGGAGTTGATGGAATACCAATTTCTTATCAAGGAGCCACACCTGTCGCAAGGATTCCTCCAGAAGTAAACCGAGATTTCCCCTATATGGTTTCATTGATAAATGTTCCCTTCAAACAAGTTCCAAGTTCAGAAATTGGAAGCAACCGTTTTGGTAGTTTAGCACGCAATAGCACAGATGATAATATCAATGGTCGCTTTGGCCAAACCGCACTAACTCCCGAAGTGGATGCTTCTTATACATCACCCACTGGTGAAACAATGTCATTAAGTCAATGGCGAACCAAATACACAGTCCTCCGACATTCAGATACTATGGTTTCTGCAATTCCGTTTAGCGGTGGACCAGAATTACAATTAAGGAGAGTATAATATGGCGACACAAAAAATGGTATATGTAAGTTCAGATGATTATTGGGGCTATGCAAAGTCCGATTTTAACACAGCACTTAACTTTTATGAATACACATGGGTAGTCCCCAAAGATTTGTATAACGAGATGGATGAGGAAAATCAGGCACAACTATACCCGTGTGCATTATTCTATGTTCAAGGCGTTACAGATAATCACAATTTCCTTACTCTCTCCGTTAAGGTGGATTCTGATGATGCTAAAGTAGTTGGTATGAAAGGTCGCAAGCGTAAAACTATTTCATTTAATGTTGGTTCAGCATTTTCTTACAAGGTAGGTAACTTGACTATGAGAGAGGCACCACCAAGTTCAACATCTGTTGAAGAAATCCAAAAGGGTGTGGAAGATGGCAGTAATTCTTCTGATGGAAGTTTTATTGTTTCTGGATTCTTAACTGAACCAGAACAAATTGCTGAAGCAGTCGGTTTACAATCCGAAGAGAAGTCAGCAGAAAGTCCTTTAGAAGTTCCTGCTACTCCAAGCGAGTATGAACCCGCAAATCCACAAGTAAATCCTACTGAAGAGTCATTTAGTGCAGAAGTCACTGATGCTTACCCTCAATCATCCGCAGAAATCGGAGATGAACAATCAGGCCGAGGCGTTCCAGTGTCATATGGCTCTGGTTCAAGTCAATATGTTGAACCACCAGTTATGGTTGATGGAGAAATGGCTGCGGAAGGAATTACTGATAGTTATCCACAATCCTCTGCCGAAGTCGGAGGAGAATCATCTGGTCGTGGAGTTCCAGTAGCCTATGGCTCTGGTTCCAGTCAATATCTTGAACCTCCAGTTATTGTTGATGATGAGTATATGTCAGAATACGACCAAGGATACGATGATGAACTTGATGAATCGCTCGGAGAACGAGATGGTCCTGAAAGAAACTTTAGTCAATCCCGCAAATCCCGAAGAGACGAATCTAAGGGAACTGAAAAGTATGATGATTCCAGACCTTATTCCTCTGTGGGCACTATGGATGCTGAACAAGTCGGCCTTCCAGTAATTCCAGATTCTTACGGAAACGATTCTGCTACTGAAATGAGTGGTCGTGGAGTTCCTGTATGGTATGGCTCTGCTGAAAATAGGCAACCTCCTTGGTCTGCAACAAATCCAAAGCCCAACCGCAGGTATGAATGCGGAGAATGTCATGCCAAAGGATTTATTGCAGGAAAAGAATGCACTACTTGTGATGGTGCAGGATATTGGAATATACCCTCACCAAGATGCGCTACTTGTGATACTGATATTCAAGACACCGATGGTGCAGAATGCGACAGTTGTGATGAGTGGTATTGTGATAATCACCTCACTGAAGATGGTTATTGTAAAGTTTGTGGAAATACTTCTTTATCATACCATTCAGAAACCACAGATTTCTATCCTCAATCGTCTGCTGAAATCGGAGATGAACAATCAGGATATGGCGTTCCCGTATCCTATGGCTCTGGCTCAAGTCAATATATTGAACCACCAGTTATTGTTGATGAAGAAATGGCTGCTGAAGATATGTCATGTTGCTTTTGTAGTTCCACATCAGCCGGCTCAAGTCAGTATGGGGTTATGTGTATGGACTGTGCAACTGTTTTAGACAAGATTATTACAACCAATTTTGCACCCGGTAAGAAAAACCCAGCAGGATTTACACCATCATATAATGCAGAATACCAACATTCTCGCCGAGGCTCCGGAGGTCGTTTCCGTAGCAAGAGAGATATTCGTAATGAAGTCTTTGGTGAAACAATGGAGAATCAGATGCGTGGATACTGGCGAACAGGCATTGTTGGCACTAACCCCGTAGTTGGTAATGATGTTGCACGCAGTAATGATAACAAGCGTTTCAATTACTTTAGCAAACCTGCTGAATACAATGAAAACCGCAGACAATGGAACAAAGGACCTAACTTCCGACAAGCACGAAAGATTGCTAAGGGTGTAGCATGGGAACGAGTGGAAAAACTCGGACTTGCTGCTGAAGCCGAAGTATTACTTGCAGAATCAAAGTTTGATAAGTTGGCTGATAAGATTGCTCGTCAATACGAAAACAAAGGTAAGACTCCAGAAGAGGCTCGCCGAATTGGTGCTGCAACAGCCTATAAGATAGGAGTTAGTAAGTATGGTCGCCGAGGTATGGCTGCTAAGGCTCGTGCCGGAAGGCGTAAGGCTCACGGTGCTGAAGGTTATTCCTATCAAGGAACTGGTGGAGATATTGATGTTGCCATTCCAGCCGAGGCAGGAGAAGCAAACCCAATGGAGTTTGTTGAACTTGGTGCATATGATGTCCCAGTAATTCCAAATACAGTTGGAACGGACTCTGCCGGAGGAAGCGGATACGGTGTTCCACAATGGTATGGTGCAGACACACTCGGATTTGAGTCCGATTTTGGTGCATCTCGTATGGTTGATGCTTTAGAAGAAGGCGCACCACCCGCTTTGACCAAGAATACAAAGGTTCTCGGTCTTGTGGCTGCTCTCGGATTGATTGGTGG